>JAABUL010000003.1_pt1 | contig 345697 bp, 375 predicted proteins | sample 5559151 | NCBI WGS metagenome assembly JAABUL01 (sample SAMN10711876, study PRJNA513368) | rock metagenome | isolation source: Antarctica rocks | place: Antarctica: Victoria Land, Pudding Butte sud
CTCTCCTGCCAACTCTAACATCACCCCCAGGAATTCAACGCCCGCACCTCAACCTACACCCCGGGCACCCCCATCCCCGCCCGCGTAACCGTCCGCCCCGACCGCTCCTTCACCTTCGAGCTCCGCACACCCCCCACCGCCTCCCTCCTCCTCGCCGCAGCCGGCGTGACACCCCAGAAAAACCGTCTCCGCGGCGCAGGCAACACCGCCGGTCCACACTCGAAAGTCGGGATGGAGGGGAAAGGCAAAGCGGCTCACGCGGGGGTAATACCAGGGAATGCTGGGACAGGGGTGGTGGGGAAAGTGAGTCTGAAGCATGTGTATGAGATCGCGAAGATCAAGCAGGGGGAGACGCGGTTGGGGGGGATAGGGCTGGAGGGGTTGGTGAAGAGTGTGGTGGCGCAGGCGGGGAGTATGGGGGTGGTTGTTGTGCCGTAGGTTTGGACAAGAAAGGATGGTCGTGTTGCATAGCGTGGAGTGGGGTGGAGGATACTCAGAGATACCCATGTGTATGAGTAGCTATAGCGACCGCATTGTACAAATATTTGAAAGCAGTTAGACTACCAAATCTTTCCATCTCAGCCAGTAGAAAAGGAGAATGCTCAAGGTAAGGTTATCGCAGGCTTTTTGCCTACTCTGATTGATTACCATTATCACTATACACTTCCACTCATGCTCCTCTCCTCATATCCCTCATTGATATCCTCGACTTCCGCATATCCAAATCTCCACGCCTCTGCTCCACATGTGCAAGCGTCTTCTCTATCACCACCATCTATCCATACACGCTCTGCCCACCCCCGGACATCCCAAGCGAATGTAATGCTGTACATGTTTAATACAAGCCGGTGAAGCGATTGTAGGGTATCTCGAAAAAGATAAAAAGGTGCCACTCCAGAATCGAGGACCGCCAAAATCCGCCAGAATTGAAGAAAGTAGAAAAGTGCCGTGCCCATCCGTGCCAGCTCGCTGATGCAGTAAATTGTCGCCCATACCCCGAGAACACCGTGCTATGCGATAGTAAGGTCGTTATGTCGTCATTCGCCGCCCGTAGACGAGGGCGTTGAGTGGGAGAAACTGCGAACCGAATGTACGAGCTTGCTCCTATGCTTTCTGGTACTCGGTGTCGGACGCTGAAGCTACCGTGTCGCCTTCCCAAGACGACTCGTCTGTCACGGGTGATCGCATGCCCGCGGAGGGGTCTCTACTGCTGCTCGAGAAGCTGGAGCTCGATCCGATGGTCCATTCGTCGCTGTCTCCGTGCGCACCGGGTCGGTAGTCGTCGAGATCGTCGGCCAGACCGTAGGCGTATCGTTCGGTGACTTCGCCGTACTCGACGTAGTCGTAATCCCAGCGGAACATTTTACCGGGCTGCAGCCGAGGCAGGAATTGGCCGCGATACATGAAGTAGACGATGATTGCAATTAAGCTGCCGGCGACCAGATCAACTGCGTAGTGATGCGAGAGGTACATGGTCGACCACCAAAGCCATAATAGGTAGAAAACGAAGAGTGGTTGGAGGGCCGGGAAGGTGTGGGCCATGAAGAGTGCCTCGATCGTGCCGTCGGCGGAATGTAGTGATGGGAACGCACCAAACACCATTGGCGATGCCGTAAAGCCTGAGGTGTATAGATCGATGCCGAATAGCTCGTCAATGGCTCGCAGGCCAGCTGGAGACCCTTGCATTGCGTAGTTTGCCGGCGCCAAGCCGTACATGTTCTCGTACCATGGCGGAGAGCAAGGCAGTATGATTTGTGTCATGACTCCTACCACGTTCATGTAGCCGAACGCTCGGGTGAATGTCGGTGTCGTGCCTGGTGGACCGAAGATGAACATCAAGCCTGCGCAGACAAAAGGTGCCCCGAAATGGCAAATGCCGTAGGGTAGCCATGCCAGAACGTTGAGAGCTGTATTTTTATGCGCTGAAAGGATGTTGCTGAGGTTGGCGCCGTACAGGATATTCTCCAGAGAAGGCAGTACTCGTACCCAAATCGGCGGCCGGTACTCTCCTGATATGAACTGGCAGGAGAAGAAGAGCATTAGGTATACCGCGACTGGTAGAAATGGTAGGAAGAACTGCCGTGTGACAGGTATTATTAGTAGACCCATGTATCCAGTCACAACCATTGTCTTGGTAAAAGGCCCAGGACTCTGCATCACGCAGAGACTGAATATCGCCACGATCGCCAAGAAGAGGTATTGGGCGTCATATGCACTCCAGTTATGTGTCCGGAGAGCGCGAAGTGTGTCGGCGGGGTTGAATGAGGTGTTGAGGGATGCTATCGAGGAGGTAGGTGTCTGCATGGAGCGTATCTTCGACCGTGTTGACCGGAACCGCCGCCGTATGCGGTGCGGCACGAGTACAGGTAAGGAGGGCCATGATAGCGGGAGTTTCGAGACAGAGAAGAAGCGCTGTGTGGACTCATCGCCGGAGAAGGAGAAGTAGTGTGTCCGCATCGTGGTCGGTAGGTGTGAGGATTCGAGGGTGGTGATCGAGGCAGCAGTTTAGGGCCTACTGCAAGGCCGTTGTTGCTCGATAGGTCGCACAAAGCCGTTGCCAGCGTGATCGTGGTGCGCGAGGAGGGCGAATATAACGCGCTTGTGGTGGTGAAGAGGTAGTCGTGGAGGCGAAAAGGCTGTCAGCGTGGTGGAAATGTTATGGAAGTGCTTGTGGCCAGGAGATTTGCTGAGTTGCTAGTCGGAGCGTAATCTCCCACGCGGAAATCGATGATCGGCGTTTTGTGGCGCATACACTGCCCGCTCCTACCAAGGCCTTCAAATTCTTCGACACTTCACTTCTTGATGACTTGACTTTGACCTTCGAATTCACAAGCTGCGGCAAGATTCGTCGGTATGAGGAAAGGAAGATGGTATGTTACTCTACATTCTATCGCCAGTCAGCTCGTCGCCGGCGCATCCGGACGATGTTGGCCCGCCCAAAGGCCGCTGACACACATGAAAACGAGGCGCATGGCAGCTGTGGCAGCTCTAATTTCCGCTCTGATACGGCCGCTCATTGGCCAACGCGAGGAATGACAGCGACTGCAAGCACTGCCGAGTGCATCCGAGTGCGAACAAAAGGACTTTTATGCATGCCAACGCTCAAGTGCCTCCGCTTGCAGCTTCATGACCTCAACTCGCATGCTTTGCGAAGCGTATTCCAGATCCCGAGTCACGCAGAACCGCGGGGCATTGTGACGGGTACTATACATCTATTTATGCGCCGAAGACGTCCGACAGTAATCGACGGCAGGGTTGAGATAGGAGACAGCGCCTGGACTTACCAACGGTTCGCGCTGCTTCATCTATCTGGGACAAGTACGCGTTGAGGTGAACATACCAAACTCTCGGACACGGCGCTTCCTTTCCCTCGAACTGTACTGGCATGTCTGGGTACCTGGGTTTTTACCGAAGTTTCGCCCATCGTAGGCCAGGTGAGAAGTGAAGCACGCCCGGCTCTCCTGGGGACGACCACGACGAGGGAAAGTAGAGCTACACAACATCATGCCATCTCAATCCCTCGAGCCCATGAGGCCTTTATTACGAGGGCTACACTGCCCTCTTTCGAGGCTCTTCGAGCCCTTGGCTTGGCTGTTCTTAAATCCTTCGCCTACCCCCCATGCAGCCGCAGTCTTCAACCAGGCAACTGTATTCTTTTGCTCCACCTTTCGCTTCAGGGCTTCGCTGAACAAGACCATCCAAATCCAGATGCAGCATGAGTGCCGTTGTGTAGCTGACTACCAAGACCTAGCATTCCAAATATGCTCGAAAGGCGTATCCACGAGGCCAAGCTTTCCACGAACCCAAGGCAACAGGATGGTAGCAGTGGAGGCTGCCCTGGTAACCCTCTCAACCGGTTCGGCGGTCACATACTGTTGGGTGACAACCAAACAGCAGTCGTCTTCACGCCAAAAGATTTAATACGATTGAGTTCGCAGATCTTAGAGCAACTCCGCAGCGAGATGCCTACACGATCAACTTGTTAAGGAATTTCTGCCAAGCGAGAGGGAGCTGGCAATGGATGCAAGCGTCCTTCATTGACAGAGAAATCGCGGACAAGTCGCCAATGGTATGCCAATGACCTTCAGCTGGTGCTCGCCAAAAGTTTGGCGGCCTTCATCTATTCACTCTGGCCTTAATGAATCCGGCAAGCGGCCTCGCGCCGAAGCAGGAACACAGATCTGCTCAGCGGACTTGCAGACTTCGATCGACAAGACTCGCTTGAATGAAGCCTCCCAGAGCTGAGATACCTTTGCGCCTTGAGGACAGCCCTACCATGCAGCCAACAACTTTGGCGACAGCTTCATGAACTTGGGGATACTTCTAATACCTGTCGAGCACTGGATCGCCATTGCAGGCCGGCACGTTTCGACAGCATGACGTTACAAAGTAAAATATATGTGCGGCTAAGAATATATTGAGGTTTAGTAAGTAGTCCTGGGCGTTGAAAGGGTTCCGCCCTATGAGTATTTGTGCATCGAGGCAGTCTACACATGCACCTGTGCCCTATCGTCCAGCACGGTGAGTAGTAATTACCCCTGAGATCGAGCAAGCTTCGGAAAGCGACACAGGCCCAAGAACGAAGCAGCGTCGTGCCACAGCGCAGTCAAGACACACTGCGAAGTGATACCAGAGGATAGCTTCGCCGGACGAGTTCCTGAGGAAAATGCGCTCGACGAACTACTATTCTTCAGCCATGCCTGATCATAAGATCCCAGATCCCGGGCTAGAAGGTCGGGATGATGAACACTGCGGTCACTCACGAATGCAACGATCGTCTATACAGCATCACTCGACCTTCGAATTCGGTGATACAGCAGCATACGTACTGGTCTTTGTTCGTCTTTGTTCCCGCGAGTTGGTACATTCGTTCCCGATCTGGCTTCGAATTCGATCTCTTTGTTGTACGCAGGAGTGGTATACCTTACTGACATTGCTGACTTCGACAACGAGACTCTGGAGGCTGACGACGAAATCGTCTCAACGTACCTACCTCCGTTTCGTCGAGCCAACAACTCGACGCCGCGCCGTCTGGCCAGCACACCGACGGAGGCACATCTTCCGCCACGTGCACGAGTCTTCAGCAGTAAGAAGAGCTCTGTCCAGCGCAACTGTCCCCACTGCAATGGCAAGGTCAACGTCAACTTCAAGACCAACAGAGTAACCAAGTCGACGCCGAAGAGGAAGAAGAAGACTAAGCGGTATGTGCTCGTCCACGATGATCTGCTGGAGGATCTGTCACCAACCACGAGAGTGAGGCCGGGGAAAGGGCCGAAGGTGATGAAGTCCTATTAGATCGTCACAGTTCACAAGTGCATGGGAGCACGACAAGGACGTGTACTTCAGTACTTGTATACACATAATCGCTCAACCAAAGTCCAATCAAACCCTCCTTGGACCTCAACCAGTTCACTTAGGGCTGTTGTGATCACGTGCTTTGGTTCATATCGCTCCTGCCAAGAATCAAGAATCTCAGCTTCCACTCACATCTCGCAACAAAACAACGCCCACGAGTGTAGTCTCGTACATGGTTTATTATTTCTTCTGTTCTTCCTCCCCGTCCTGAAGAAATGTATACTGCTTCAGCATTGAGGTTGTCGAGCTATTGGACGGGCAACTACTACTCTCGCCCAAGTACCGCTGCCCGCCTCTGACGTCTGCGAACCTAATCGTCCACCTGCCGCTTTGAGTAGTTCGTTCGTCGATTGCAGAGCATGTTGCAACCAGTGTCACGCGACCGGTGTTGATCCCGCCCATCTTGTGGTATTGTAATTTCAAGCTTATCATCATGTTCATCCTCTCGAAACGAAAAGACACCAAACCACAGTCCGTTGAGTTAACCCAGAGGTCTTCTCTTCTCCTTCCGTATCTCCTCTAGCTACCATTCAATCTCTGTCGCCTGCAAGCTGTCCTTCTTTCTACATAGTTCAGCAGATACCATGTCGGACACCGAGAAGCACTCGCTAGACCCAGATGTCGAGAAAGAGCTACCGGCGCCACTGGCCAAAGCCATCCGAGACGGAAATGTCCCAGCGGACGTCTTGAAGCACTCTCACGATGCCGATGAGGCCATGAAAGCCTTTGCCGGCCACGGTGGTCAGATCATAGAGTTGACTGCGGAAGACAATCGCCGTATTTTGCGGAAGATTGACTGGAATATCCTGCCGGTGGGTAACGCAATCATTCTTGCAAAGCATATGCTCTAGATTACTGACACTAGTAACAGATAATGTGCGTCGTATATGGTCTCAACTTCTTAGACAAGACATCTATATCCTACGCCTCGATCATGGGGCTGGTGGAAGACACAAATCTAAAGGGCGACGGTGGGTACCTAAGACTCTACTTTGAACAGCCAACTATGCTTACATGAGACCAGATTACCAGTGGCTGGGAAGCATGTTTTACTTTGGCTACATCGCCTTCGAGTATCCCACCAACCGACTCCTTCAGGTCCTTCCTATCGGAAAATACTCCGCCGCATGCGTGATCGCCTGGGGCACGGTACTGGCCTGTTTCGCCGGCGTCAAGGACTTTGGAGGAGCAGTGGCGATCCGCTTTCTGCTTGGTGTCTGCGAATCAGCTGTAACACCAGGCTTCGCTCTGATCACGTCTCAATGGTACACCAAGCGAGAGCAAGGCCTCCGCACAGGAATCTGGTTCTCTTTCAACGGGTGGGCACAGATCTTGGGCGGCCTGCTTGCGTATGGAATTGCCAGAGGGACGGCGGTCTACGGGTCCTCGATTGCGCCATGGAAGATAGTGTTTCTAGTCACTGGATTACTGACAGTGGCTATGGGAGTTGTGTTCTTGTTCGTTGTTCCGGACAGTCAATTGAATGCCAGGTATGTTGATGGTCTACTCAATTATACTTTTTTCTGGGTCGAGATATGCTAATCTTTACGCTCTTCCCCATGCAGGTGGCTGAACAAGGAAGATCGCATACTGGCAATCGAGCGTATCCGAGTCAATCAACAAGGAGTCGGAAACAAGGTAAGTGAAACAGACTGTTACTCAGATGTCTACTGACTTATTTGCCATTGCAGCATTTCAAACGCTACCAACTCTTCGAAGCCCTTCAAGATCCGCTCACCTGGGCCATAACCTTTTATGCTCTCGTAGCTGACATTCCCAATGGCGGCATAACCAACTTCTTCTCTCAGCTCATCACATCCTTCGGTTATACCCCTGAGCAAAGCCTGTTATATGGGACTCCCGGAGGAGCTGTCGAGATCATCATGTTGGTAGTTTGTGGCTATCTCGGCGACAAATACGGCAATCGCATCCTTATATCTTCATCTGGACTCCTTATCGCCATGACTGGCGTTGCGTTGATTGTGGGCCTACCTCTGGACAACAACAGTGGCCGCTTGGGAGGTTATTACATGACGCAGGCTTCCCCTACACCTTTCGTTGCCTTCTTGTCCTTAATCTCCACAAACGTGGTACGTGTTACGGCTGTGAACGTGGAGACTACCACTTACCTGCTGCAGGCTGGATACACAAAGAAGACGACAGTTGCAGCTATGTATCTCATCGCATATTGCGTGGGTAGTAAGTCATGCCACATTCAACTCATCTATAGCAGGCACTGACCTCTGGGCAGACATCATAGGACCACAGACGTATGTCAAGCTACTTGAGCCGTCACTCGTCCCTGATATAACACTGACAGCAGGCTATGATGCAGATTCCGACCGAAAGACAAACCAAGATATGTGCCCGCAGAGATCACGATCCTAGTCTGCTGGGTATGCATCCGACAATATTTCACGCAGTTCGACCACTAACCATTCATACCAGGGCGTCTGCCTCGTGGACTTGATATTCATCTATTGGTATTGCAAAACCCAAAACAAGAAGAAGGCTCAGATCCGCGCACAACCCGGCTACGTCAAGCTCGAGAACCAGGAATTCCTTGACCTCACCGATCGGGAGAATGCGGAGTTCGTATATACGTTATGAAGGAGACGCATTGAAACGACGAGTTGGGTATAATAACAGCTAAACACATTGCATCCTCACGACCAGTCGAATGCTTCACCTCGACCTCATAACCGTCGCCATAATCCCAAGCGCCGTCCCAGCAAACCCAAACACCTGCCGGAAGTTATTCTGCCTCGTCCACCTCTGAATCAACGCCTTAGTCTGCGCACTACTCAGAGACCCCGGCTTTGCCGCAGCCGCCGTAAGAGGGTTATTCGTCGTCTGCTTCATGACTATCAAAGTGTACGGCACGATCGAGATCAATGCCACAGCAGCAGCGGTATACAGCGCCCATGGTTCCGTGAGATCGAGCGACGAGTCTGGGTAGGAACCCTTTCGCCCCGTTGCTGCAGCTCAACGTCAGCGACTTGTTCTCCTGCGTGAGGTTGGTGGTGATACGAACATTGGTACGCGAGAAATGCGAAGCTCAACGCGCTGACGGCGGAGACTGGCGGGCCCGTCCTTGCTCCGATTTTGTAGGTTGCTAGCCACTGTTTCGCCTGGAGGTCCGGGGCCACGGCGCTGAGGATCACGGGCATGGAGACGAAGCTGCATGCGTAGCCGAAACCTGCTTGATATTAGGAGGTAGTCGCTGCGGGTAGTTCGATGGCGGACAAGCACGTACCTGCGATGAAGCCTGAGCCTGTGATACTGACGACTTGAGCAATGGGTATCAAGAAGTCCATGATTGAAGTGCTGTTGTTTGGTTGAGTCTCGAATTGGTAGATGAATGGTTCGATGGTTCGGTAGCTGGGTCAAAGTTGCAGGTCTCGTCAGGAAGTTGGAGAAGAGTCCACAACCAGGTCAATATGTACTTCTTCCGCAAACTTACTAGCATCGACAAAAGGCCATCATGTCTTCCTACGGAGTGTTCTTGTCCCGTGGCGCCTTCAAGCACGCAAGGGTGGTTGCTCGGAAGCCCTCCGACTGCTGAAGTGGGCTTTTCTCTCTCCCCGAGCGAGCCGATGGGCCTTCATTGGCTGTGAGAACGCATGAGGTTTAGAAACCGGAACCGAACAGTGAGAACATTCCGAATGTCGTTGCAATGTCATGCTAAGCTACAGTCTGTTGCCAATATGAAATGAGCAACGGCTTCCGTAGAGCCACAAGCAGTGCCAATCCTCTGCGTTCGCTCAGCGCATCAGCAGAAGAGGCCCATGCCCATCAACACCAACGCAATAAAACCCAAGCACTCCTCAATAGTACTGCCCACCCTCCTTCCACCTCGTAACCTGACTGACCTCCGAATGATCCTCACTCCTCGGCTCAATCCACTGCTCGCCTCCAAAGCTGACTCTCCCACTCTTGCGCCTCTCATAGCTCGCCGGCGGGCTCTCAAGCATGCCCACCGCGCCAACCCACTCCCACACCCTGCCCACATCACCACTGCGGCCCTCACGCACCATCGGACGAACATTGGAGTTCCGCTCAACCTTCTTCTGCACCGCATCCCACACCTTCTTCCTCCGCCACGTCGAGTACTCGTTCCGTAGAATATCGTCTCGGAGTTGCGCGATAGGGACGTGGCTGTCTTGATGACCGCCGGGATCAGCAGCATGCAGTGATGCCTGCGCGCTTAGAACCTCGTAGACCCGGCCGGTAAGTTGCTTTGCAATGCGATCCACTTCGCGAGACGAAGTGTAGGAATAGCGACCGTACGCCGCACCGCCGACAGTGAGCGAGAAAATCACAAGTTGCCAAAGATACTCTCGAGCCGTTTCGCGAAGTGATCTTCTGATTGAGCAACTGAGGCTGAGGTTGCGGAGGCTCGTGGAGCGGAGGGTGAGGTCGCCGGATCTGGGGTGAGGAGGAGGCTGTTAGTGTGAGGTCACTCGTAAGCAAAGGTCACATGCGCTTGAGAAGTAGTGGTCAGAAGGATGTAAAGGACCGTGACTTACCCATTGATACCTTCAGTGACTTCGTCCGCATCGCGTACCTCTCCGATCGCAGAATCCCAAAGATTTTCGAACTCCTGGTTGGACATGCCCGGTTTTCTCTTTGCGATGAACTTCTGCTTCAGCACCGTTTCTTTGAGTTCTGGGGTGGAAGCATCGCCGCACTCATACTTCGCGTTCTGCTCCCGTAGCTCTTCGACCACGCGCTCTTTGACGCTGTTGACCTTCTTCGTCTTCAGTGTGTCCGGCTCGCATGTAGGCGGGACGGGGAGGACGCCGTTCATGGACAGAGGGTGCTGTGTGAGGACAAAGCCGGGCTCGCACGCCGTCTGGAGCTGGTCGTAGCAGATGGCGTGTTGCGGACATGGCTCGCAAGATGGGCGGTACTGGTTGGCCCAGTCTGGAATCTCAACGCCTGCGATATCTCTGCTCGGCTCTTCGTGTCCGCAGTAGCCAACCTTGAACTTCTCATCACTCCACAGATACCCTGAAGCGGCAAGCAGAGCGACGAAGATCGCGCTAAGACCATTCCTCGCTGCTTTCGCCACAGGCGCTGTGTTTCTGTGTCGCACCTGTACAAGCTCTCCAGATTGCTGCGCGACCGCCAACTCCTGCTCTTCCTCTGGTGTGAATTCTTCTGTCGGCTCGATGCGCTCCTTCTTCATCGCCGAAACTGGCATGTCGAATGTGCGCCTTGTAGGCACGACTGCGCCATCGGCTTGCTGTCTTGCCGGCTTCACAGCGTCTGTACGTCTGCGCACCTTGTCGCTCTTGCGCCGATCTACGTCCTTCGCCGCGCTCATAGTCGTCCGTCGGCGATCGGTCGGTGGAGGCGGTGAACTACCAGACTGGAACACATTCTCTGCGGAGAATGGACTGCCCTCATCACGTGCCTCTTCTCTCCCGCTAGGAGTCTGAACGCTCTGGCGCGACCTCCTGGACGTCGGCCTCTTCGGCTCAGGCTCCTGCTCCTCAACAATGTCCGTGGCGCGCGCATGCTTGCTCGATGCTCTCCGTGGCGTGGCCTCCGGTGGAGCAGTGCTATGCCTCACCGATCTCGTAGACAGTGGCACCTCTTGCGCCTCCTCCGTTCGTGCTCGTGTCGTGCGCCCACCGCTTCTCCTGCCGGTTGAAGGCGCTGGTGGAAGCTCGTCCTCATCGTTGTCCGTGCTCTGACTGGCGACATCTAAGATACCTCTGCTGCTGCGCTTGACCCTCAGACTAGCGTTTCGAAGCTGCTTGGCTTGCGGTGCGACATGCTGGTTAAACAGGTCGATTAGCTGCGTCTTCTTCGCCGACGAGGGGTAGTTGATGCTTTGCGCAACCAGGACTGATCGCAGTTGTGGGACTGTGAGGGTCGCTGGGTCGAAGCCAGGTGCCAGGTAGGCTTGTTCTTCCATTGCGACGTCACCGAAGGACAGTTGTTATGGTACCAGTACGTGGGCAGCTAAACCTGGCGATGTGGCGGATCTGGTAGTATGTACAGGTGTGTACGGGAAGAAGAGGTGAAGGAACGGCGATGCGCACGATATGAACAAAAGAGAACAAGTGTCGTCGCAAGTGAAGAGAACTTGTCGTTGTTTCTGGACGATAAACAACGCCCAAAAGTGACTTTAGGCTACCAGCACGGGCCTAGCGATAAGCTTTTGCTAGCGTCCTCCCGAACTGCACGTCTGAGCTTCCAGGGTTCTTCTACAAAGATATTCTATGTCTAGGAATTCTAACAAACTATCACGACACAATGACGACTTGCGCCCAATGCAACAAACCGCTCGTAGTGGAGATCACGCCCGACTCGGACTCAGAGGGTGAGGTGGGAGCTTCAAACGCAGACGCCGCGCCGGAGACCTTGCCAGATGATGTCCAACTCTCATGTGGCTGCCATTTCCACTGGGAATGCCTGCTTGAATCGTACGAACTCTCCACATGTCCAAGCTGCTCCCGCGACATCGTCTCATCCCCGGCATCCGGCTCGTCCTCTTCAGCGCCTCCGGAACAGAGAATCATCGTCGACCTGAATAACGAAGGCGGCATGCAGCGACAAATCGACATCTTCCCCATCTTGAAGGAGGAGTCATATCTCCGCGCTTATCCCGAGGAGCGCAAATGCCGAGCTTTCCTGGAGTTCGCGAGGGAAGGGGATTACAGAGCCATCGCCGAGCTGCTAAAGAGCTGCAGCGTGCAGCGGTTCGACGAGCAGTATGACGATGAGGAGATGGACGAGTCTGATGCCGGTCCGGAAAAGAGTCCAGACGAAATTCTGAGGTACCAGGATCCGATCGGAGATATGGCCTCCGGCCTGCACGCCGCGGTGGCGAATGGTCATCGAGAGGTAGCGTGGTTGTTGATACTGTTGGCGAGCCAGTTTCCGGAGCTTGAGATTCCTGCGCAAGTGTATCAGGAAGCCGCTGCGCTGGGTGTTATGCGGAGCGAGCAGGAGGGCAAGGTGGATATCAGAAGTCTCAAGGATTCGAATGGCCGGACCGCGGAGGATGTGGCGAGGGAGGTGGGGGTCATTTGGACTGGTTGGACTGGGAACGGGAGGCTGGCCATGCCTTGACTCAGCAAAGTGCAAGAAAAGCTTTGGCGCTCTACGAATCCCTATGTGCAGCCTGGCCAGCACTTGTCGTCCTTGGCCGCACTACGCGATGCCTGCTAAGCAGCTGCGAGATGACGAAATGGCTCACATCCTCGTCGCTCCAGTACGACAGATGGCTGGCGATTGCCGCAATGAGATTGATGTCAAAAGCGCCTTCTTGAATCGCATAGTCGACTCTGCCGTTGCTGTTCAGCCTTCGAACCTTCTCCTCTTCTCGCTTCAGCCGCTTTGCGCGATCTTCAGCTTCCTGCCACTCGGGACTACCGACAGCTCCAGCACCAAGATCGCGTTGGCCCGAGTCTCCTTGCACAGATCCGCGATGTTTCTGGAATCCAGCGTACAGAGTCTCGATCTCACTGTCGAGCAGGGTGGGTGGATGCTGACCAGTACGTCTGGAGGTTGGAACTCCCGATGCCGTTTTATCATCCATACTAGCGATCTCACTTCCTTCCGGCGGCATAGGTGGCGCAGTCGGGATCACTCCAGCAGCGACATTGGTTCCGGCTCCAACAGACGGCTGAGTAGTGCTCTTCACTATACTCTGCGCGTTCGGCAGCTGGGCAGCCTCGTTACCGTTATAGCCAAGCCCACGAGTAAGCAAGTTAGACGCCATGCTAGTCCACATGCTCGAAACACTCTGGCTGACGCGAGCGCCTATGCCAGTCAGGCCTTGGCTCATCGGCGCACCGAATATGCCTCGCTTAGTGTACGGAAGAGGCTGCGGTTTGAGCGTTGCCATCGTGGGTGAAATAAGCGGTTCTATTCGGTAGGAGATAGGATCCGTAGGATGAAAGATGTTGAAAATCTGCGCACACTTCGGGTTTGAAGTGGCGATATCGCTGGTAGTTGTCCGCTCCAGAGGCTTCCGTGAGGTCTTGTTGGACGCGGCGTCGAGCATTGGGTTGTCCATGCTAGTGGTTGCTGATCGCTTTCTCCCATCTGAGCTCTCCCGCGCGGCGATGATGCGGCCGGTAAGCATCTGGAAAAGACCAATGGGCGAGCCGAGAGCGTAGAAGTCCTCGACCTCGAAATCTAGCTTGAGGTGTTGCTGCTGCTTGCGGTGGTGTTTCGAGCCGTGTACTTCCAGATCTTGACGGCACAGGATGTCGAACATGATAGCTGAGCCTAGAGAATGTCCAATCATGCTGATCTTGCCATTGAAGTTTGGGTTGCGTTCCATGAAGAGGTGGTATATGCGGTTGCATTCTTCCAGTACAATCCGAGATATGTGATCCTTGTAAGCAGGCGACTGGTAGAGCAGAATGTCCAGAGCGAGATCCGTAATCAAATTCCGTACTGCAGGTACGCCTTCGACAGAGATATCCTCCAAAGAAGGGTACTCTTCATCTTCGTGGTCGGTGTCAGCTATGTCGTGCTCCTTACGATTGTGCTTGAGAGACTGTTTCGGGAAGTCAAGTAGATGTCGCCAACAGATGGGCAGCACTTGCACACGACTGTTGACCACTTCTGCGCTGTCGAGCTCGGCGTTCAGAGCCTTGAGGTCTGGCGAGTCTCCGTAGACGGCTTTGATAGTCTTTCGGAATGTATTGACATCATGGACGAAGTTGACGCTTTCGATCCGTAGGCCTAGTCGCTGTCCAATGCCATGTGTGACAAGGATGAGGTGCTCGACCTCACGGCCTTGGTCTTCGGCTTCCGTGAGCTTGTAGTCTTCTTCCATCTCCCTTTCGTCGCGCTTCCGCATTTCCTCTTCCTGCTTTGCCGTGTCTTCGCTTGAGGCTTCTTCAAGGAGAGATGACATATGCCTCTCGAGCTTCTGACGGCGGGTCTCCGAGACGCTTGGACGTTCGGAGGCTTCTTCTGACGTGCCCGCATCGTCCTTAGAGGCGTCGTTGTTGGCCGCATCTTTGTCCTCCACAACAGGTTTATCATCCTTGCTTTCAGGCTTCTTGGCTTCCTGGACGTAGCCTCGGACCAGTTTAATGCCACCGAAGTGGCCTCCTCCGGCAAAACGTGAGTATACCGTGTAATTCATGCGACTCATAAAGTCGTCTGTGAGGAGCCATGCAGTCGTAGAGTCCTGGTATGTGACAACAGAGTTCATGTGGGCGCCGAAGAGACGATACGTGTTCTGGGGCTGATCTAGGCGTTGTCCATCCCGGGCTTCACTGTCACTGGCTGGAACAGGAAGCTGATTGTCGGCGGCGAGTTTGCGGAGATCACTCCCAGAGCCTTTCGGTGTCAAGGGTGCGGAAGTAGCAGGCTTTGCATCGTCAGTTGCTTGGGTCTGGCCAGGGCCCCAGGACGTCGGCCTCCCACGTGGCTGCGAAACTGATCTCTGTTTCGCTTGCTGAGCAGCAAGCTTCCAAGCCTCCACTTTTAGGTACCCATCTTCCAACTGCGTGGCCAGATTCTCATCGCAAGGCCTCTGTACAGTGCCGTCTTGGTAGAACCAGGTGCCTCTGCGAACATCGTAGACAGGTCCTAGCCAGTAAGCCGGCCCAAGTTCCCTTCGTTCGATATCGACATCGAACAAGTAGTCCTCATTGACCGGTACTCTGGACTTCCCGGGAGTATGGTCGTCCTTGAGGTTCAGGTGGGGGGTTTCAGCTTCTTGGTGTCCGGGGTCGGCCTTCGCCGCTCCGGAATCAAGCTCACGCTGCCGCTTAGTCGTGTCTTCATCTTCGACTAGCTTCCGGTACGTAGCCTCGATCGCCTTTGAATCACGAATTGAGAAAGCCGCATACTTCTTCGGAGTAGGTAATGTCTTGTCCTCAGTCTTGCCAGCAGGGTTAGGTCTCCGTTTCGGTGAATCAACAGCATGAAACCATTGTGGCCGTAAGGGAGGGCAGTCGCGAGGGTAGCTCCTCAGACTCAATCGATGTCTATGGCTGACTCTATGATCGCCGCCTTGTTGCTGCTTCACTAAGGGTTCCGGCTCGCCATGTTTGCCCTTGCTTGGTACCACAGTCGGACTTCGAGGGAAAGGTGAGAGTTTGCTAAGATAAGACTGGCTCTCTGGGCCAGACATCCTACATGAGGCCTCTCTGCCCCTTCGCGGGGCAGATTCGCTTGTATCTAGCAGAACTGTGGGACCTCGAGTGAGACCAGTTTCGGGCAACAACAGGGGTAAGTTTCGTCTGATGTATTGAGTCCAGGATGACAGGCGAGCCAACTTTGCGACTGAAGAAGAGATGGCGGGACTTAGAAGATAACTGGCAAGTCGAGGTGGCGAGGCCAAGCTTATCTTTGCTATCCTGCCAACTTATCAATCTCGTGTTGATCTTCCAAACTTGCAAACTTGAAGTGAAGTCAGCGGAAGAACCTATTTGCCGAGCTCCGCTGTCAGTTCGTTCCTGCCGATCTTTTCTTCGCTCTCAATTTGACATCTTCTGCCATCAGGTCAGTGCCTCAGTGCATTTTGTTCCGTCGTGCTCGTGGCGATTGAAAGTCCCAGACCTCATTGATTAACATTCTGCAGACGTTGCCAATACCGTCATGGCTTCCCAAGGCTCGAAGTCAGCGGAGCAACAGCACATTGAAGAGCTCGTGAAGAAAAAGCTTCCCACGAGCCCCATCTACGCCTTTCTCCTCTCAGGCGTCCAAATACAGAGTGCTTCCAAAGGTCATGTCGTTGCACGCCTGCCTCTCGAGAAGAACCATATGAACTCTGGCGGCAGCCTTCATGGCGCCGTTTCGGCAACAATCATGGATTGGATGGGCGGCATGGCAATCTCATCTCACGATTGCCGCGACAAGTCTGGTGTGAGTGTAGACATCCACGTCACTTACCAAAGCGCTGCAAAAATCGGCGAAGAGATCGAGATCGAGGGCATTGCCGAACGTGTAGGCGGCAGTCTTGCCTTCACCAAGATCAATATCTACAAAGTCGAAGATGGGCAGCGAGGCAAGATTGTTGCATCAGGCACACATACGAAATTTGTGAAGGGCTCGGAGCCAGTGAAAGCATCATGAGGTGCTGAACGGCTGCGACGGTATACTGCACCCTATCTTCTTTGCGTCCAGCACGATAACATTCACTTTGAGTGACTGGACTCACTCGGATATGGGAAGATCAAAGGTCCTCGATGCTTTAGAAGCTGCTGTGAGCATCAGCTACGACCAGTAAGCAATTTATAGATGACTACAGATATACACGAATGCGAAGAGTCTGGCGGCGTCAACATCTCGCGGGCATTTCTTCCTCGAACATCCTGACCATCTGACTGTCGCACTCGTTCTGCCAGGCAGCGTTGATTTATCATCGGGTGCGCTCTAGCCCTCCGTGGTCAATGGTTGTCTTGTCCGCGCCCTACCACGGTCACATCGGAATTCATTAGGTGAGCTCAGATCTCGCCATCGTTTCTTTCTCGAACATCCTGACTATCTCACCGTAGCGCTTGTTCTGCTACTCCGTAAGGTAGGCAGCGCTGATCTATTACATGGTGCACTGCCAGGCGAGCCAGGTCTAGGAGGTGGATCGTCGTTTTGTCAATGCCATAATGACGATGTAGATGGGCGCCACATCGGAGTTAATTAGGTGATGAGCTCCGTTACACCGGCACCCCAATGCTGTAGCCATTATTTGAGCAGCCCGCATCCTCTTTCGAAGATGACTTCGATCATCATCTACATTGGCAAGGCTTGTGTCTACCCAAGCTTGTCTTGCTAGGATGCCTAGTTTACGTCGCGTTTTACGGAAGATCAGAAGCAAACATGGCCACCGCTCCCCACCAAGCCCGAGACAAGACGAGGACCAAAAGCCACACAGCGCATCATTTCTTGGGCTTCCAGCGGAATTGCGAAACCAGGTTTATCACGAGCTCGCCGCTCAAACAGCGTTGACCTTGACGCCATTCAGATTGAAGAAAGCCCCTGTCCTCAATGGCCTCCTGCTCGCGTGCCACCAGACAAGGGCCGAGTTCAAGAAAGTGCTGTTCGCCAACGCCCATGTCACCATCAACATTCATGAGTACAAGTTCTCGAACCTCATTCGAGTGCTGGAAACCCTATCGGAGGAACACCTTAGCATGCTGAAGCTGAATCGAGACATCTGGATCATATTCTATCTCGCCCACGTGCCAACCCGCGACGACAGGAGGAATCTACGAGGCTGGATTGATTATCGTGGCTCGCGCTTCTGTGTCCCATACTTCGGGTCTGCGCAGGCTCAGCAGGCTGCGAGGGAGCTATTCTTCGAGTACGACGTGCGTTACCTCGACCGACTTCGTCCGCCACGGCCCCCGATCCGTTACCTTACTCGCCATGATATGAAGCTGGATCTGCTGAGGTCGCACTTGAGGATGTATAAGCACCTTGAGAGGGAGGACGAGGAAGACGCACCGAGCGAAGAGCTTGTGAGGCTCCGGCGGAATGTCGAGGAGTGCGTGCAGCTGCTCGAAGACCTCCAGCTGGAACGATCGACGCCGCGGAATATGAGTGTAGTGACGACATGCACCTTGCCGAATAGCTGAGTATACCTCTATCAGTGGTACGAGTACTTCCAGGGCGAGGCATCTGGTCCCGTATAGGCTACCTGGCCTGTGAACGTAAGGCCGCTTACACGTCAAGCCTGCCTTGCATAGCACGGCTGTCAGAAACTCGGTACGGAAGAACGATCTGGGCCTGCGAATGCAATTGTTGCACAGAGTACGTAACGAACACCTGCTGGTTGGAGCCCTGACAGTTCAATACCAATTACCTCGCACACCTGTAGCCATCACCCGAAACCTAAGGCCCGTCGAACTCGAGAGTACGACCGCAGTCGCTGCTTGATCACAGCTAGTCTACCTTGCCACCAGACCGATATGCTTGCACTCGGTGCTGGGCACGTTTCCTTCAGTCGCTTTACCACCCGGTGCATAGTACAGAACGTAGTTTGGATTACCAGTTGCCCCCTGGACCACTTGAGGACAAGCGTAAAAGACATCTGCCGAGCTGTCCTCATCCACACGAAGCTTGCCCGTAGAGCCGAGACTGAAACGCTGGCTTCCTTGGTCTTCGAGGATGGTGACCTGCTTGACCTGGCCTGGGTATAGTTCGGGGGCCACCATGCCTGCGCTGGTGTCAGCTCGAGGGACACAGTCTTGTGGGGAGAACATGAAGTCGATTACCATATGATCCGCCGTTGATAGGGAAGCGCAGTTGTGCTCTGCTATTGTTGATCTGCTGCTGGGTACCCAACAAGTAGGAGTTGATGCTGGTGTAGACAGAGGGTCGCTGGATCAACAAGAGGCCAGAGCCATCCTCCAGCTTCGAGTTCACGATCGCCCACCCGCCAATGTCCGCGTTGTCGGTCACGTAAAGCTTGAAATTTTTGGACTTGATGACTGCATTGCTGGCTGGAAAGGCAACGACGGCCGTCAGGAGGGCAGCGAACAACGGCAATAAGGAGCGCATATCGATCGAACGGGACGATAGAGAAGTCGGGAGTGGAATCAAACGCTATGTTATGGCCAGCACAAGCTATGGAGCTGCTGCTTGGGCTTATATCCCCTTCTCTACGATACCTTTCGGTCACGAGAACGCCATCTGTCTCATGAAGATGGCCTGACGTGTCGCCCAGCTACGAATATCTTCCCGTTCGGTGTTGGCTGGCTGCTGACCGGTGATCAGTCGACCAAACAGTCTTTCTCACGCAAGCATGCGCTGTCGAGTGCGTTCGCGCCTCCCAGATTGAACAAAGAGATTTTCATGTTCGAACGTTGACCAAGCAGTTCACGTCACACTTGGGTTTCGGGCGTGCCGCACAACAACGCTACGATTCGCAGTTGTGATCACTGCATGCAAATCCGCAACAGTTGGACAGCAAGACTATTTCGGCTGCTCGCGTCCAACCGACATTACACAGGCGGCCTTCGCATTGCCATGTTGGCATCGATCTTTGTGACTTGCAGTCATACGACACATCTGGTGCCACCACTCGTACCTTGGCTGCAGCTGTCGGTGGCGATGTGATTGGGACAGGCTTGACCTTATGACGGGGAAGGACAAGTTGTAGATCTGACCAGTATTCAGCTATTCGACCTACAATAGTCAACAAGCTCTTCCTCGAGCAGACTACCAAGTGCCATATCGTTGCACGCGCCACAGAAATCCACATCAGCAACAATCTCGTCCGCACGACCGGTCAACGCTGACACCGCAAGACAAACAATGATCCTTACATGTATCAGCCGTCAGCCTCTTCTCTGCACTCCCCATCTCCACCCCGTCATCCGCCAGAAGCATAGTGCCGCCTAGCCTCTCCCTTTCGCTCATTCGCCTTTTTTGCCCTCTGTACCATCGCCTTCTCGCATTGCATCTCCCTTCTCAGCACTCCCCTTCTCCGTACCCGTATTGGCCACGCCGTCCTCCTCTACACCTTGCCTGTCCGTACTGTCTTTCACCACCACATCCTTCACAGCCTTCACAGCCTCCCCAAACCCCCTCAACCCATCTTGCACGATCTCCGAATCCATCCGCTCATCCCAAGTATCCAGCTTGAACTTCAGCAGATCCAAAGTGGCGCGATGGCCGTCCAGTGCAACCTTTGCCTTGTCATACTTTGGACCTAACGTAAGGGCAGCAAGTTCAGTCACCGTTTCTGCGTAGATCCTTTCACCGAATTGGCGCCACTCCTATGGCGAAAATGTTAGTGAGTCCTCAGGTGGTAGCCAGTACGGATCGTTCATACTTCTGCTTCATGCCAGTCATCAGTCTCGGCATCGACAATCAAGACGATATTGCGCAGTATGAGACCTCGTTCCATGTCCGCTGCCTTGGTGAGATTGCGCTTCGCGGCCGCGATGCCTTCTTTGCGATTTCCTTGGTGGCAGAGTTCGAGAGCCTTATCGAAGTCGCGAGCGTACTCGCTGAAGTGTGTGGTGACGTCGCCCATGTTGGTGCTGCGAGCGGGCGGAGATGAGGATGCCTCCTGAGTGGGATGCAGTAGATGTAACGGTTGGAAGGAGATTGTTGGAAAATGTGGGAGTTCCAGTTTTTGGAGATGGATGTGAAGGAGAAAGAAATGGAAAACGGAGGTTGTTGAATTGTTGTTTGCTTTGGTGTCATCTCACTCACTTACCGCTTCATTGTCCATCCATAGACACACTTTCCTAGCTGCAACAACGCGCCTCCATGTTTTGTGCAGTGGATGATACCGTGTGTTGTTCTCCGGCCGGCTGCTCATCACTAAGCCCCTGGTCCGAGATTCCACGCATCAATGATCTCGTCGTTGCGCGCACGAAGCATCACGATCTGGCGCTGGTGATTGGCGATCTGCGCATTGTTGCGCTCCAGCTCCATCTTCTCCCGTGCTTCGTCTGCCGAGACCCTCAGCTTCTCACGATCTTCCGCAGCAGCCACGGCTTTCTTCAGTGCCGCCAGCTGTTGCTCGACAGTTGTCGGGTGTGAAGAGTTTTGCTCCGTGTTGCTTGTCTTGTTTGCTTTGAGGGCGTTCGGGTCCTGGATGGCTAAAACTGGAGCATGCTTCTCTGATCGTGCGCATCCGCTCGCGGAAACAGTCACCTCCGCCTGGATGTCTTCCTACGACTGTCCAGACTTGGCGTCTGTCTCGCGTGCTTTGTGCTGCACGGGCTTCTCCAAGGGTTCTCCTCGCGAGCCGGTATCAAACTTCCGGTACAGCAAGGCAAACATAGCCATCATGACCTCCTGCAATGCACGGAGCTGGTGTAGTCCACACTGCGCCACCTCGTCGGACTTCAAGATCGACTCCACCGGCTCCGCATAGATGATGTCGATGCTGCTCCGGTAGTGCTGCTGTAGAGTTGTCAGTAACAAGCTCTCATGATGGGCGTACTTCGATGAACACACCTGTAGCGTTTTCCAGTCCTTCTCCTCCGCCACAATTAGCATCTGGCTCAACACCTGGAAGGGCCGCGGAATTGCGGGGATGGCGACGGTGTTCGTTGCAGCTGTCACACATTCTTCGAGGCGCCCATCCAGGAGGCTGCTTTTGGCTCTTTCGAACCCTTGCCTGGACCTGGCCGTCGCGGAACTTTCGACATTCGTACGTTGCCCCAGTTTGTTGTCCAGTAACTTCGTCGTGATCTCCCATTGAGCGAAGGTGCTCTGCAATGGGACGCTTACTGACTCCATGTCGGCGTCGTGTTAATTTGATCGGAGCATGGAGGCTGAAAGCAGGAAACTTGAAGAGGCAAAGAACGAACTGAAGTCATATCGATGTCTTGGCACAGTAGCAAGCTAACTTCAAACTCCCACTGAATGCCGGAAACCTCGAGTTCATCTAGTGGACATACGGGGCAAAGAGCAGGTCACAGTTGGCGTACTTACCTGTCTGCCCATGCATGCAGTCGGGCTCAGATCCCAGGTTCAATAGGAGCACTACTCCAGGCCCAGATCACGGTAGAACACTTCCCTAGTGGACCTCCCTGGATGTCGTGCATGTCCATTCTTTTCCTCGACGTCTGCAATAGCATCCGTATCGTCGTCAAGACTCATGCTACATCGTCGAGGAAGGTGTGCTTCTAATCTTCAGACGTTCTTGCCCGGGCGTCGAACGCACGTCATCGTGCAGGGGCTGCTGGGCTGGTGAGGCCACAAGCCTTGCCCGACTCTCGTATCATCAGGCGTCGCACGGTCATCTGAGCACATGACACATGCACTCGTTTTCATCTTCATCCTCCATCGTCCCGAGTCATCGACAAAGTTAAGCAGTCCTCGCCCCGACCCTTTCTCCGCTGGGGACGCGAGCTTAAAGCACGGCGATTACGTTGATCCAAACGTCTTGCGACAACCCCACCAGATCATTGCCCAGCCACTCCACGTAACGCAACGCCGAAACGACTCGGCTTGATTAGGACTTCTACACCTACGACCCGAAACACTATTACTGATACCACACAACGACAGCGGCAGCCATGTCGCGCTCCGTGGTGTATCGCGAGAACGACTCGAGAGAATGGCAACGGGAGGAGCAGCCGAAGAGGACATACACCACCGTGAAGCGTTATCAGGTCCCCGACACATCCGCCCGCTCAACGCTCAACCTTGGAGGCGACGAGAGAGCCGAGGAGAAGATCATTATCCGGCGAGAAAAATCAGCTCAGCCGCTGCGCAACGACGATTACGACTACAGAGCGAACGACCGACAACAGCAACGCGACAGCAAATCCAGAGATGATATCGACATCCGGATAACGGAGCGATCACGTGAGGAGGCACCGCGACAGGAGGAAGACTACCGGTACAGCAGCTCACGCTATACCGAGCCCCAGCGAGAGCCGAAGCGGGATGTGACATATCGCGTGGTCGAGCGAGATCGCGAAGTTGACTACGACGATCGCCGATCCTCTGTCAGAGGTGACTATCGCAGCGACTATAAGACCAACTATCGAGTCGAGACTGACCGGGAGACCATACGCGCACCTTCACCGCCAACTCAGGATCGCGTGCGCGAATTCCGCTTCGAGCGTGAGCGGGATTACTCTCCACCACAACCTTCGCATGCACATCGACGGGAGGACTCGTACGAGGTGGAGAGGTACAGCAAAGATACCGAGTACTACACCCAACCCGCACCAGCACCACAGCCTATTATCATCCGCGAGTCTCGACCAGCACCTCCGATCATTATCCGCGAGCGCGAGCCGCAACCCATCATCATCCGCGAAGAGCGTCGTGAGCCTCAATATGAATTCATCGAGCGCAGAGAAGTGGAAGAGGAGAGGTCGCTGGTGAGACGGGAGGAGCCACCACCGCCTGCGTCTGTACATCCGTCTGTACACGGGTCTGTACACGGGTCTGTGCATGCGTCTGTGCAACAGCCACAACAGCAGGAGGAAGACTACTTCTATGAGCGTCGCGTGCGCGAGATTGACCGTGTACCTCGTCGTGAGGAAAGCCGCGATCGACGGTCAGAGATCAGACCACGAGATAGCGCATCGCAATACTCTAGCGATGACAGCTACGAGTACATCCGGAAAGAACGGGTCGTCGACGATGATCGCGACTCTCACCACAGACGGCATCTGGCAGAAGGTGCTCTTGCTGGTGCAGCTGCTGGCGCCATTATCAATCACCACCGCAAATCTGAGGGTAGAGAAGGTGGAGGCAAGGTGAAATCCGCTGTTGGTGGAGCTGCGCTCGGCGCGATTGGTACTGAGGTTGTGAGTCGGTTTAGGAGTCGAAGTAGACGAGGAGGCTCAGGTAGCAGGTCTCGAAGTGGATCACGCGAAACGAAGCGTGATCGACGCAGAGGACGCGGACACAGGGACCGAGACCGCTCACGATCACGATCACGCTCGCGGTCGCGGTCAAAGTCCGTGTCGCGCAAGCAGCTTGCCGGCCTCGCTGGTGTTGCTGCTGTAGGCGCTCTTGCTGGATATGCACTCAACAAGCGCAACAAAGACAAGCAGGAGACCATCGTCATCAACGAAGGAAAGCCACACCGGCGGCACAAGTCCAGAGGTCGGCGTGGCAGCTCGGAGAGCTCGATCGTTGATGACGAAACGAGGGAAGATGACAAACACCGTGACCCTGATCACCGCAACCGCCGCATCGCACAAGCAGGACTCGCTTCTGCAGCCGCAGCAGGCATATGGGAACGCGTCCGCTCCAAAAGTCGAGGAGGCAAAGGCAAAGACCGTGAACGTAGTAAGTCGCGCGTCAAGACCGGCGTCCCGATCGCGGCTGCAGGACTCGGCGGCGCAGCCTTGGCGGGTCTTTACGAGAAGAACAAGGCGAGCAAGGAGGCGAAGCGCGACGCGATCATCGCGGATGAGACGAGCAAGCACAGGAGGGGGCGGAGCCGCTCCAGAAGTAGGTCCGTTCCTGCTTCCCATGCTGACGGAAGACGGCGTATTGACGATCGGGATATGGTAGCGTACGGCGATAAGCCCGTCCATCCCGCCGACCGCGGCTACTACAGCGACGAAGAGCCTGGTGTTTATCGCAGGAGACATCGGAGCGGGAGTAGTGCGAATAGTAGTCCGGATAATCGCAAGCGGAGTCGGTCGAGGGGGAGGAATATTGCTGAGGCTGGGGCGGCGGCGGGTGTGGCGGCGGTGGCGGCGCATGAGATTGGGAAGAGAGGGGAGCGGAAGAAGAATGATCGCGAGCGTAGTCGTAGTAGGCAGCGTGAGTGCTCATCAACTAATGAGCTTTGGTGCTTTGTACTGACATCCTCTGCAGGCCGCGACGACGACTACGACGACCGCTACGACGACCGCTACAACTCCCCTGGCCCCTACGACGAACAACCCTCCGGCTTCCTCCCACCCCAACAACCCCAGCAAAACTACCCCACAAGCACCTACTTCCCACCCCCACCCACCGCCGCAGCCGAAAATGCCTATGCCGAGAACCAAGCGTACCAGCACCAACAGCCCCCTGGAACGAACTACCCCGCCTACAACCCCGCGGACTACGCGGCCCCTGGTACAGTACCGCAGCAGCAACAATACCCCTACGACGCTTCCCGCGGCGCGTACGGCGATAGCGAAGCTACTTTGGGCGCGCCTTACGGGCACGAAACTTATGCTGGTGATAATCGGTACGGAGCGCCACCGCCTGGAGAGGATGGAAGGGGCAGGGGGCGAGATCCCAATACTGTGAGTGCGCCCGTCAGTGGTGAGGGGGTGGTGGAAGATGCGGGTACGTCTCGGTTTTCTCCGCTGACGACGCCGAACGCCGGGAAATGTATGAGTGGAAGCTGACAGTTGGGGTGTGATAGATGGCGTAACCACGCCCCGTGCACGGTCGAGTAGTCGGGTGAGGTTTAACCTTGACGCGAACGAGGCGCACTCGCCTGAGCTTTCGAAAAAGGCGCCGGCGAGGAGTAGTGGGAGTGGGGAGGAGAGCGGTGGGGAGAGGAAGGGTCGGCGTCGGAAGAGTAAACGGCATCGGGATGATGGCGAACATCGTGAGCACCGAAGCGATCGGGAGCATGATGAACGCAGAGAGCACCGCAGCGACCACAGGAGTAGTAGGGATCTGCGGGACGAGCGGGACGGGCACCGCGACTCGCCGCAGCTGATGCACGATAAGTACGACCGACCGCCTTCGAGCGCGCCGAGGGACGATGAGAGCGATGGCACGATTGAGCTGCCGGAGCGCTTCGATAAGAACGGGAATCCGAAGGGTGGCGATGCTTTGGAGACGTTGTTGGGGAGTTTGGCTAGTAAGTTTTTAGGTGGTGGTGGTGGTGGTGGGGCTGAGGAGGAAGAGGGGAGAGGTGGACGGCGGAGGTGACGGCATTGAGGGAGACATTAAGTGCGCCGGAGTCCGGTATTCACAAGGGGGCTATTGCTTGGACCGTTATGAATCATGGCTCTGATGAGTTCCTTTAGCTTGAGGCGCAAGGGCTGTTATGGGGTTATGGTATAGATATGAGTAGAATTCATGCCCTAAGAACGAGCAGAACAATATTTCCCACTGAAGTCGAACGTCCGCCGTGATTACCGTACGCTCTTACGTGCTCGTACCTTTACTACGCTTCCCGAGTCTGCCGAGTCCGTTATCTACGTTATCCCGACGATCACATGCACGCTAGCAACGGCCCGTTGGGGACCGCGTGCCAGGGTGCATGCTTGTCTGTTGATCTCGATCCTCGGGTGACCTTGGTGAACGGTCAACTTTCCACCTATTATCGCAGTAACACAATTACCTTATCACCTCCATCGTTGAACAATCGGGTTTGCTCCATCAGTAAATGCCTGATGGTTTTCACCTCGCTGCCTCACGCAATATGTAGCTCAAGCTGGATCCACTAAACGTTCGACTCACGATACGCATACGATACGACTCACCGGACCACTCGCCAGCCCAGCTGCCTTGCCGCCGCCTGAATTACCTGACTGACTGACTTCGGTTACGCATGAGGACTTATTATACTAATCATGGCGTCTTTCTCACAGCAACAAACCCAGAGCTTAAGTCTAGGGACCGCTTCGCTTAAGAGGAATAGTCTCGGCACTCGACCAGTCGATTCACGGAGAAGGGTCAGCATGGAGATACCCGAACGCTTCAAGGTTGACGATGAAGAGGAGGAGGATGCTGCGAAGACACGCGCTGAGGGTGTGCCGGGGGAGTTTGTGCAGCAGAGCATGTACGGCATTATCGCTGCGGCGCATGGGAAGGGCAAGTTTGGGGCGGCGTTGCAGGTGGGGAGTGGGAGTGAGAGCGAGAGTGAGGGGGAGGAGGGGGTAGTGAATGTGGGGAAGAAGGGGAAGGAGATAAGGCGGTCAGGGAGTGAGGAGGGTGATGGTAAGGCGAGTATACGGCCTGAGCCGACTCGGCATCGCAAGAACAAGATGTCGGAGAGTATACGCTCGCTGCTGAGACCGATCCGGGAGCGGAGTGATTCGCAGACGCAGGACCCGATGTCACAGTCACAACTGCTGCCGCCGAAGGGAGGCGCGGCAGCCGAGGATAACGAGCGGCCTGCAACAGCTATCCGACACGATGCACCGATTTTGGACCAGAAGCTACAAGCCGCTGCTAGAATGCGAGCGGATCTCGACGCCTCGGCACCGTCATCGACAAAGACGAGTAGGGAAGGCACACCCTCCGGCTCAGTAGTGCTCAAGAAGAAAGCCCCCGTCGCCCTCCCCGAAGCTCTCGCAGATATATTCCAATTCGATGTCGCCGAGGAAGTTATATCAGAGTACTCGTGCTGGTATCTGCAGAGCGTGCTGCTGCAGGGGTACATGTACATCACGCAAAAGCACGTCTGTTTCTACGCATACCTGCAGAAGAAGGGGAACGTGATCAAATCCGGCCATCTCTCGAAGCAAGGTAAACGCAATCCTCGGTATCGACGATACTGGTTTGCGTTGAAAGGAGATGTGCTGTCATACTATGCTAGCGCCGCGGAGCCATACTTCCCGAGCGGAACGATTGATCTGCGGTTCGCGATATCTGCTGAGGTCGTGCCGGAGAAGGAGACAGAGAAGGCGGCGAAGCCGGACGCAACTCGGTTCGTGATCAGCACTGATGGTAGGACCTACAACTTCCGAGCGGACAGCGCGGCGTCTGCGAAGGAGTGGGTGAGGCAGCTGCAGAAGGTTATCTTCAGGACGAGGAACGAGGGTGACAGTGTGAAGATCTCGATCCCGCTGGAGAATATCGTGGACGTGGAGGCGAATCCGATTATTGAGTCGGCGGATACGCTCAAGTTACGGGTCATCGCGAGCGATGATACGTATGCGATTGAGGAGTACTTCTTCACGTTCTTCACGAATGGGAAGGATGCGCTCAATGTGTTGGGGCTGATGACGGCGGATAATGATGCGAAGAAAGTCGCGATTGAGGAGGGGCTGGCTGAGGATTTGACGATGGCGCAGAAGCATAAGACGCCTCCTCCCTTCAAGCGCGCCGAATCTAACGATCGATCGCCTCGACTGTCGATGGGTGCAGCGCTACCAGTCGCGGAACCGGTTCGTTCGACTTTATCACCTATGGCTGCCGCCACAGATCGCACCAGCCCCCGGATCAGCAGCGACCGAGGCAGAGCCAGTGGTGAAGTGTCGCGAACTAGCTTCGACCGAGGGCGCTCGAGCTTCGACAGGAGTAGACGGAGTCTTAGTGGGACACGCACGAGCTACCAGTGGAGGCGCACGTCCAAATCGCCCTTGTCGCCTTCAGCGCACGAGTCATCGGAGTCATTCGTGACTAGCTCAGAACAAGCACTGGACAGTCCTTCCGCCGCCACCGGTGATGAAACAGATCCGATGTCCGCGAGCCAGTTCCTGGGTGGTGACAATGGGTTCCGCGTTCCTACTATGAGACAGCCGCAGCCGAAGCGGACGGTTTCTGGATCGACCGTGGATCGCTTGAGGCAGGAGTCGAGGGAGCAGAGTCCGCATCCGTCGATTACGGCGCCGATACGTGTGCAGCCGCCGAGCCGGACGCAGACGGAGTCGAGTTTGACTGCGAGTCCAGGTGAGATGGCGCCGCCGCGCGGGGAGTACTTTGCGAAGCAGAAAACGGGTCAGCAGTCAGCGACGGTACAGATACCAGTCACCAGGCCCAAACGAGCTCTCGCTACTCCGCTGCAGCATGCCTACACTCTTGCTGGAGTGGTGCGGGACCAGGGCAAGCGCATGAGCTCTTACCTGAGTAGCAGCCCTAAGGACTATTATAATCGGTTCTCTGGTGCCATTGCTGGAGGCAAACGACATTACTCGGAAGCCGATGGTCTGGGACCCGAAGATCGTGTAGACGATGTGGAAGATGACCTGGATACTGCTGAGCACGAGCACCGTTTCCAGCAGCACTTTGCATTGCCTGAGACGGAGCGTCTTCGTGCTGTCTACTACTGCTGGCTGCATCGTGTGCTTCCGCTATACGGCAAAGTCTATCTCAGCGACCACCGCTTCTGCTTCCGGAGTCTGTTATACGGCACCCGTACGAAGCTGGTCATTCCGCTCAAGGATATCCAGAACGTGGGCAAAGAGAAGGGTTTTCGCTGGGGCTATCCTGGCATGGTCTTGGTGATTCGAGGACACGAAGAGCTGTTCTTTGACTTCGGGTCTTCGGAGGTCCGGGATGATTGTGCTGTGACTGTGCTGCGTGCTCTGGATGCCACGCACTCTGCTCTGGAGTCTGTTCTGCTGACTGAAGAAGAGCAGGATGGGGCTTCAGAGGCTGCTATGGAGCATGAGCTACTGCAAGATGCGCGCAAAGACAGCTACGAGGGACATCGGCAGAAGGCACTTGCTGCGGCCGATGGAGGGACGATTGGAGAGATGCCGATTATCTTCGATGATCCGAATGCTTCGGTTCTGGACTTCCGGCCGAAGACTTCGTTGCGGATAACCTGTCTTACCATTGGTTCGAGAGGGGATGTGCAGCCGTACATTGCCTTGTGCAAAGGTCTGATTGCGCAAGGACATCAAGCGAAGATCGCTACGCATGCACAGTTCGAGGGTTGGGTCAGGAAGCATGGTGTGGACTTCGCACCTGTCAACGGAGACCCAGCTGAACTCATGCGCATCTGTGTCGAGCACGGCATGTTCACTCCCTCCTTCGTCTTCGAGACGAGCACATACGCTCGCGGCTGGCTTAACGAGCTGCTGCAGACATCCTGGACCGCCTGCCAGAACACCGATCTCCTGATCGAGAGCCCTTCAGCCATGGGAGGAATCCACATCGCCGAAGCACTAGGCGTCCCCTACTTCCGCGCCTTCGGCATGCCCTGGACTAAAACTCGCGCCTACCCACACGCGTTCGCGGTGCCGACGTCGAAAATGGGCGGCCAGTTCAACTACATGACTTACGTCATCTTCGAGAACCTCTTCTGGACCATGACCTCCAAGCAAATCAACCGCTGGCGCCGCAAGTCGCTCAACCTCCCCCCAACCGATCTGGGCAAAATGCAGCTCAACAAAGTGCCCTTCCTCTACAACTTCTCCCCTTCCGTCGTCGTGCCTCCGCTCGATTTCAGCGACTGGATCCGCATCACCGGCTACTGGTGGCTCGATGAGGCTTCCGACTGGACTCCAGACAAGGAATTGGTAACCTTCCTCAAGAAGGCAAGAAACGATAACATGAAAATCGTCTACATCGGCTTCGGCTCCATCCCCGTCTCGGACACCAAACAACTCACGCAACAAATCGTGGACGCGGTCCTTAAAGCCGACGTCCGCTGCATCTTCTCCAAAGGCTGGTCCGACCACTTCGACAGCTCCGCCGCAGACGCCCCGGAACTTCCTCAGGAAATCTTCCAAATCAGAGCCGCGCCGCACGATTGGTTGTTCAAGCAAGTCGACGCCGTAGTCCACCACGGCGGCGCCGGCACGACAGGCGCCAGCTTGCGCGCGGGGCTGCCGACGGTTATCAAGCCTTTCTTCGGGGATCAGTATTTCTTCGCTACCCGCGTCGAAGACCTAGGCGTCGGGATTAATTTGAAGAAAGTTACGGTCAACGCGCTGGGGAAGGCTATATGGCGCGCGGTGCACGACGAGCGGATGCGGACGGCGGCGCGGACGCTGGGCGAGCAGATTGCAAGGGAGAATGGGGTGGAGACTGCGATTAATGCCATTTACCGCGATCTCGAGTACGCGAAGACGCTGGTTCGCCGACACGGGCGGAGGTTAGATGGGGAGGAGGCGGAGGAGGAGGAGGCTTGGACGTTTGTGGAGGGGGAGGGGGAGGGGGATGTGGAGGTCATAAGGGGCACGGGGGGTGCGACGAATTCGTATGCGAGTTCTATGAAGAGTCGGCAGGTGAGTTTGGGGTCTATGGTGTTGAAGCGAGGTAATTAGACTGGCACAGGTGGGTTCGTTCTTGGTTATGAGCGGCTTAGCGAGGCGCTTTGGGATCACTGGGATACAGATTGCATAACGCCCTGGGATGGGGAAGGGATATAGAATGACCCTCAGCTCTCTCTCCGCTCTCGGGCGGGAAGGAGCTACGATGTGCTCGAAGAGCCGTAATTCATGTGATAGATAGAAGAACGAACGAAACGACCTAATCGCATCCGCAACTCGGTCTACCGCCATGATGTTGCTCATCGTGCAACACACCATGAATAATATCATGCAAGCTTTCCGGCGCGAGACCAAGCAACTTCTTCGCATCGTCCTCTCTAAAAGGTCGAACAGCATTCATGTACTCATCGTAGAGTACGCTCCGCTCCAAGAGGAACATGCCTGCGTCCGGAAACCCTTGTTGCAGTCTGCGCTCGCCTTCTGATACGCATTCTCCGATGTCTGCTCGTCCGACTTCGAAAGTCTTGCCGGTTTCATGTTCCAAGCTCGCGACGATCTCGTTGGCGCTGATGGTCATGCCAGATGCGTAGATGTACTGGTTCTTGACGTCTTGCCAGTGCTCGATAACTGCAAGCACCACGCGGCCGATCCACGGCGAAGAGCCGGCTGGGAAGCGCTCATGTCCTTTCCCGTGTAATGTTGCGCTTTCCCATTTGAGATCGAAGCCCAGAGTCCCGCTCAGCAGTCCTCGATCTAGAGTTGTGCCTGTAGCGACTGCGACCCATTCTACGCGGCCATCTTTTGCCTGCTGTTGGAGATACTCGATCGTGCGTGCTCTTTCTCGGCTTGGTGGAAGCCGGTTTTGTATCTTTTTGTTCAGGCTGTCGTGGCCAAACTCTGCAGGCACAAATCGCGGTATGCGTGCTTCAATGGCAGACTCGATGATGCGTTTTTGTGCTTCGAAGGAGCCTCCAGATGCTGTGCTAATGATGAGATCTGGCGTAACGGTCTGGAAGAGTGAGGTCAAGGATTTGTTGAGGTCGCAGGTATGGTATGTAATGCCTTCCGCCGAGGTAGAAGGTGCGTGAGGATGAACGACGTGTACTTCGAGACTCGAGTTGCTGAGTGCTTTGATAATCGAGGAGCCTGCGTAGTTATCCTGCGACAGCTTAGTACGAGATTGTGGTACATGTAAGGACGGAGCGACTTACGCCTAGTATCAATACTCGTTTGGTTTCACTGTCCACACCGTTGGCCACCGCCATCTTCTCTGGTGTCTTGATGAACATAATGAACGCAGGTTTCGAAGTCCGATGTCGTCTCTCGGTCAAGCGGAAGACCCCGTTCCCAATCACCATGCTCGTACGTGGTTGATTTCACAGTGCCAGGATGTCGTCGATTTGAGTTTCTGTCGGTTCTCTGTCGATCTCGCCGTTCATAATGGCTATGGGCCAGGCAAGCATAGGTCTCCAGCCCGCGGGTAGCTGATCGTATATCTTGGGTATCTGACGCTCAGCTATTCCGTCAAACCACGGAACCTTCTCGGCAATGAGTTTCATGCAGGCGAAGAGGTGCGCGAGGATAGCCAATGCCCGTGGTTGCCTTGCCTCAACGAAGTCTGTGAAGCTAGGATCGTTCCAGGACGCTGTACCTACGATACGCCGACACATAGCAACTTCGTCTTCGGTGTGTTCGACAATCATCGTGTATATTGCGCCGATGTAGCACAGCACGTCCTTGTATATGGCTCTGTCCTCGGCATGGATTGTTTCGAAGTCCTGGGCATAGGTGAGCAGCTTCAGGAAGGGTCTGCCGTGTTCGGTATTGAACAGTGTCGGATCGTCCATCATAATCCCAGGCTTGCCGTTCAGGACGCCGGAGGTTCCCAGCCAGACAGATCCAACGAGATCAGCCCACCTGTGCCGTATAAATCGAGTACCTTTTCCTATGCGCATCCACTGCACGGGGTCCACGGAAGGGAGTGTAGAGTCCTCGTCACTTTCGCTCAGGACAAAACAAGCATGGAATGAGCAAAGAACGGAGGTCACAAAGATAGCCTCGATGTTTTCGATGGAGAGATCCTGGAGGGACCGCATATATCCATCGATAGCACGTTCGAAGTAGAACCGCGACGCTGCCAGCATTTCGGACCGACGCTTTGAGGCGAGGTAGACATTGTTTCCGGCGTGATTGACTCTGTTTAGGAAGGCCTCGTTGATTTCCATGCTCCGGGGCTTGCCGGTGTTATTGACATCCTGATATGGATGCGCTGGGTCGTATGTCACGTCTCGCAGAGGTACCACTGAGAAGGTGAGCTGTGTACATATTGGGATAGCGAAAAGATAACTTACTGCGTCCTTCAGTCGGTACCCACTGCTTCGGAGGCTGCCTCGAAGCATGCAAAGCCGCCATTGCCAACACAGAGTCGAGGACTGGCCGAAACTGGAGAGCGATCAACGGTACTTGATACATCCAGAATTCGACGTCTGTCGCGAAGGTCTTGCACGCGTAGGCAGTCCACCCATGCATTAGACGTAACTCGAGCGAGGGATCAATCTCGTCGGTGTCTCTGCGTTCTGATGTTGGGGTGTTTGAGACGTCTGTGGAGGGTGTTGGAGGGGCGAGCTGGTTTCCTCTTGTTTCCATTGAGTATTCGCAAGGTACATTGTGCCTTGTGCATGCGGAGCACCTGGGTCTTTCCTCGTCACACTACCGGCAGTCAGCTACCGTCGCTCAAACTTTTGTGTAAAATCGTGCTAGAGGAGACTGCTAGAGGAGACTGATGATCTTGAGCCGGTGGCCACTGCACATTTTCATGTCGGAGAAGACCACAATATGGTGCTTGATGAAGATGCTCATATGCGTCAAACCGAACGAAGTTCTCTAAACAAACGTACCTTGACCTTTCGAGCCTTACATCTCTGGCAGCCCGTTCTGGCCTTGCGATGATTGAGGCGTGGCATCGTGGAGAAATTCAGCGGACGGCTCCTGTCACAGCCGCATGCTCCCAGATGACTTATTCAGGGCGTGTCGACCCGCGTCATCTTTCGGAACAGCTACGATAGGTAGGTGTATTGGAAGCTGATGTTCATATAGCATAGAGGAAGATGCGAATGCGATTGCGGAAGCTGCCAAGAGAACCTTGCGTGAAGTCTAAGCCGTCCAAATCCGTCAAATCCCGACGGCCCGAACGGCTAAGTCGAGCAAATCTCAGCTCAGCCCTACAAGGTCAGAACACACTCACAGTCGCGATCGTATAACTTCGATTGCCTCCCAGTCATGGGTGTTGCGGCCAAAGCTGCGATGCTTGCTACATACGTCTCCTGCCCTGGGGCACCCTCACGGACTGATGGCGCCAGCATTTGGCATCTGCGGAACGAGCGGCTCTCGAGCGGCTCTCATCAGCTCAGCTCACTTCAGCACGCGGTGCCCTGGAAGACTCCTTGCTGGTCGAAGAGTGGGAATCTGATTCCTTGATCGAGACCTCTGGTCTTCGCAGTGTCGAGAAACAGGTAGGCGCAAGATCTTGTTCCAATGCTCTGTGGGTAATCTCAGATCTACATTGCGTCACGACGTCTACGTAGTATGACTGTACGGTATTGAACTCGCTTACTGCCGCGTTAATAGCTCTGGTCGAACGCCACGCGTGCTATAGCTGGATCATTCAGCAGTTCGCGTTTGAGACGCTCTATCTCTTGGTTATCAGGTGCTGCTATACTCTGATGTCGACGGACCGGCAAGATCGAGCACAGCACTTCGCCTTCTAAGCAATGGCTGGAACAAACGCGAAGGACTGCTACGTTCAAGATGCACTCTGCGCCTACAGCCCCTACTTGACCCGGACATGCAACGAGTATGGGCGAGTTGCATGGAGCATCAGGAAGGCAACCTGAACACTTTCGAGGAGATCTACAATAAGACGCCCATCACTGCTGCAGACTTCCTGGCCATCATCCTGAAGCCACCCCCTTCCTGTATCAAAACAGACGTTTATCGTTTCTTGGATCGCGAGACCTCCACGCCAATCGGCTGGGCAGTCATGTACCTTCATTCTTGGGACACTGCGAGCAAGACTTCTCTGCAGAGCGCTGTCTTCACGCCGCTCAATATCCGCGGTGCGTTCGAGCGTAATATGGAGGTGGTGTACCCACTATGCCGCTTCACCATAGAACATCTCAACTACGAAGTTCTTGATGCGCGGACGGTATCCAATGTGGAGTTTAGCCACTCGTCAACCAACTACGGATTCGATTTCGTGCAGATCTTCAGGCGGCAGGTGCTTCTGGAGAAGACTGAGGCCTCGAACATCTACCGTGTGACCAAGGAGAACTGGCCACTGTGGCAGCAGGTTGCCGGCGCCTATCTTGGTATCCAGGACGAGGAGACTGCGCCGAGGTCAGGAACTCCATGGACTCTGGCGAACATTGGTGCGGGTTGTTGAGGTTGTGTGTCCTGGGTAGCATCTTCGTCAGGCTGGTAGATACGGCGCTGTGCGATGCAGTACAAATTCTATAATGAATCCGACCCCGTCGGTGTATGCACTGTCTTCACCGCTTCTGATTGTCTCGGCCAATTGAAGCCTTGGTCTAATTTCCGCGATTGGACCAGAGCAACTGCCCTACCGTGCTTTCGCATGCAAGTACATCCTTCTTCTGTATATTCTCGACCACTCCAACATTCGCTTGAGTTGCAGGCGACATGAACATCAACCATGCCACGCAAGGCTAATCTTGTCTGCCGATGTTGGGAATCAAGCTTGGCGGTCGTCATCATGCATCGTGGAAGGCTGGGAGGCTCAGCAATCACATGCCCTCTTGAACTCGAGGCTACAGTAAGTGAGACAGATCGCATTCCGTATCTACTTCGTATTCCATTGTGCAGTACGATTCGAGAGAAGACCATCTTTCGCCGCTTACGGTCTTATTGCTGGATCACTTCGTAATAAGTCAGGGAGCGACAATCCTCGAGGAAAGGCCGCCACTGGGTCAGCGTCACACGATCATCCACATCACTAAACGACAGGAATGTGTCTCATGTGAGTACGCCATCTCATCCGAGCAAAGGCGGCACGAGCTAACACCCACAAGCACTTCACCACCAAAGAAAGAGGCCGTCCGCTCGAAAGAGTACTACGCTCCCCGACCCATCAGCAACTACCATGGCGGCTCCAGCGGCCCTCGCAGCTCCCGCGTGAGCCATCATAGCACCCAGAGTCGCGGCAACGGGGCGAGGGTGAGCAGGGAGTACACGAGGACGAGCAAGACTTATGTGCGATGAGTTGGGACGACTATAAGACAAAGGTCTAGAAATACCGTATGAATATGGAGGCGATATGACAAAGATGTGTTTAGACACGAAGTTTTATGAGAACATGGACGAACGCGTGTACATTTAGTTATTGCTGCGGGTTGTGTTGTTGAATGGGAGAAACTGGGTACTGGTCAGACTACCTGGACCTGTACTGCATTGGCTGCGTACTTCCTACGATGTGATGTTCTGCTTGTGGAAACACCCGCGAAGGTGCTTGGGAATCGCTATAATACTCATAGCGACTCGCTATCGCTAATAAACCCATACCCATGCCATGCACCTGCTCGAGACGGGCCTCGGCGCTTGCATGGTTTGTAGAGTGCCCAGAGTGCAAGAACGACTCAACTTGATCTGCAACGATACCTTATCGTATCCCATACCTTTTACTTGTCGCTTAGACAGCTCGAGCTTCTCAAGTGTACAGAATGCCTTGCTCAAACTCAATGTCGCGATGAATGTGGCCTTGGAGAGGTAGGACGCGCCTACGTCACCACACCCTCCGCGGCGTTCCACAGTGAACCATAACTCGACTGTCGACCACCTTCCTTTATATACCGCACTCATCAGACTACCTCAAACGTGGCAAAGGAAACGGACACGCATCCTCAAACGTAACCGCAACATCAACTCCATTCAAGATGTGAGTCGTACTCACGATTCTGAGAACATCCCTTTCTTCGCGCGAATACTGACATGAGAAAAAGGCATCGCTCCGCATCCATCCGATCCCACAAGAGTGGAACCGGCGAGAAGTCGGCGCCGAAGCATCGCTTCACTATGAGCAGTCTGAGAGGCATACAGCAACCCGAGCTTTCCAAGAAGCTGTACAAGCTGATCAAGACCGAGAACCACGCGATCGGAGCTTACGAGTCTGCTGGACGCGAAACGCATAGTATTGCCACCCAGCTCAGCGAATGGGGGGAGAGCACTGATGACGATGGTGTGAGTGAGGTCAGCGACAAGCTCGCAGTACTCCTGGCCGAAATTGCAGACCAAGAGGATCTATTCGCGCAGAACCTGGAAGACTCGAGAGGCGTGCTTAAGCAGATTCGCAACACTGAGTCGAGTGTCCAGCCAAGTCGGAATCAGAAGGCGAAGGTATATATCAATCTGATTCGTTGGATTTCGAGACGAGGTGGCTGATCACATACTTTCAGATTCAAGATGAGATTCAGAAGCTCAAGTACAAGGAGCCAGAGTCAACGAAACTCCCGATCCTCGAGCAGGAGCTTGTGCGAGCCGAAGCTCAATCGCTGGTCGCAGAGGCTCAACTCACCAACGTCACTCGGCAAAGATTCAAGGAAGCGTACGACCTCCGTACAGCAGCCATGATCGAACGCGCAGAGAAGCAGATCTTGCTTGCCACCCAAGCTCGCAGGGTGCTAAACCTCCTGGACGATACCCCCATCGTACCTGGGGAAGAGCGCCAGCATTTCGCCGGATCGCAGCAAGCGCAAAGTTTCCTCAACGACGCCGAAACAGGGTTGCGCGGCTGGTCGTCTTCAGTCGAGCCAGTGCATATGAACTCGAAGGGCTTGGGTACAAATGCCATGCCCGATTCCACTGTGGGAGAGACTCTCGACTCTCCAAGCTCTGCAACTATGTCGACCGCTCAGCAAAGAATCGAAGATCGTGAGAGGGCGCAGGAGCACGGCACGGACGATGTGGTGCCCACGGCGACTTATGCTTGAAGGGAACGATGAAAGCTTGAACTTGGGCGGGTGCAGCAGGGCATATTTCTTGCTTGATTGCATATGACATGCAGAATACTAACGATAGTTACGTGCTTATGGGTATACGCAAATGACTTCATGCTTCGTTTGTTGAGCAAAGATCGTCGAGATACTTGCAGAACGCACTTCAAAAAGCCCATTTCAAATCTTGAACGTGACGGCTATCGTCCGCATTCGGACAGATATAACGGATCCTCGCTCATCTACGACTGATCCGACGACGGTGAGTCTTCAGGCTTTGTATACCTCGTAGCACCTGGCTTATAAGCCAAAACCGAACAAGCCAGCTCTGCTTATCGACACGGACCCTCTTGCGGTTAGATAAGCTTATGTACCTCGTCGAGCAGAATCTGGCTTCTTTGCTAGTAGGACTTAATAAGTAGCAAAAAGTTGCTTATCGTTGAACTGCCTATTCTAGAAGGTCTTAGTTAGAAAAGCTATAAGCCAGCTTATAGCCAGCTTATCGTGGTATACAATATTTTCGAATAAGCCAGCTTTTGCCAAGGACAGCCAGCTTGTTGCTTCAACTGTCGTATGTAGTAACAAGCTAAGTCAATAAGCTGGGAGGTATGCAAAGCCTCATACGAGCATACCACAGGGCGCCGGATGATGTTGTATCTTGCTAGGTGTGTTTCATGCGTTCTGCACGTCATCGGTCCCGGTCTTTCGGTGTGGTCTAGGCCTCGCCGAGCATCTGGCGAATCAGAAGTGCAGGAGCTGAGCTCCTCCTCTTTCTTCGTCCGATTTCTGGTCCGCAACGCTCCAAAGCTCCTCATGAAGTCAACCGGTATTCACGATTTGTCCACGTCGGTCGCTCTTGCGGCCATCCACCGGACTGTGGGAAGATGAGTTCTCCGGTCGCAGTAGTGTTTATAGCTACAGCAATGCTCTTGATTCCACATTCCTTTCGCAGCACAGCAACAGCACGACCACCTTGAGACCACCTTCGAAATAGACTACAGCCAACGAAGCACAGTACAGCCATGTCACAGCACGAGATGTCACCAGAGATGCAGGCAGCCATCGCACGTGGTCCACCATATCCATCGTTTGTTCCACCACCAGCCTGTGCAGCTCACGAGGTATCACTGACGTCTTGTGTTAGAACGACGGCCAGTGTTGGCGGAGTTCCCACCGTATCGGTCGATGTTGCGCCTCTTTCAGTCTTGTACGCTCACGCAAGCGCAAGCACCTGCCTTGGAGGAACGCATCACTAACAGTCCCAGGCTTTGTTTCTACATCAGTTTCGCGGTCATCAACATGTGGCGCTTCCAACGGAATCGCATAAACGGGAAGCTTTTCATACCCTCAGTTCTACTGGTAAGTTGAGACAGTCAATGACCATATGGTGCAATGTGACTGACTGAATGTGCATTAGTTTGGCTTCTCCATGGCAAGGTATGAATTGGCTACCTGTCTCAACAGAACAACCAGTAGCTAACTGTTTCAGGATCTTGACGTGTATATTGAGAATCGTATGGGCCACCATGCACGACGCGGCGTCAACCGCTTTGGCAGCTCAGATCTTTGTCAATGCCGGTAAGTTACGCTTGGAGGGTCGCATTACTATCGTAGACTAGTTACTGACCTGATTTATAGGCATACTCGTGGTCTACATCATCAATCGTGAGCAAGACAGTCTCTAGACGACATCAAGGACACCAGCTGACTTGCAACGTCTTAGTGCTCTTTGCGCAACGGATACTACGAGCCTTACAACCGACAATAGGGTGGAACAAAGGCTTGCGGATCGTCTTCAAGGTCTTATATGCCTTGCTTGGCTGTATGTATCATTGAAAGACCCTCCCTCGGGGTGGAATACGCTGACACCTTTGTGTATACAGGTAGCTTGATCCTCATCATTGTGTTGATCGTCTATGGCTCATACACCTTGAGCCCCTCCTTCCACTCCGCACAGATGTGGGTCCTTCGCGGTACGAGTCTATACCTGTTGATATTTACCGCACTGCCGTTATTCTTGGTGCCTCTCGCTACACTCCTCCCTCGAAATGACAGCGCGGAGACGTTTGGAGAAGGCAGCATGACCACAAAGGCTATCATTGTCCTCACGAGCTCCTGCTTGTGTACGCTCCTAGCAGGCTTCAGGATGGGCACTACTTGGGCGACTCCACGGCCGATTTCTGATCCAGCCTGGTATCACTCGAAGGCCGCATTTTATTGCTTCAACTTCTTGATCGAGGTCCTCGTCCTCAGCCTTTACACGTACGCAACTCGTCCCGACAAGCGCTTCCATGTGCCCAATGGCAGTTCGAAGCGGAAGAGCTATGCGATACCAGAGCGGCAAGGCAGCGAGAGTGATGCGGGAACGGCGGAGAGCGATACCGAGAAGAAAGACTCAGATCTAAGTGGTGCACAAGCGTGACTGAATTGGTGGAAGTTAGTCGACTGACATGTACCACTTGCTTGCTGCTGCACATCATCGGCGCAGACGCAGGATGCTCATTGTTATCTTAGCGAGGCGTTGGAGGGCGATTTCAAAATCGGCCTCCAATTGATGTGTAGAGACGAGGTTTAAATAAATGATAGAAGTTCTTCGTACTCCGTTTCGTCTTGGTAAACGGGTAAAGCAACCGATCGATCGCAAGGTTTCTCATTAATATGGCATCCATCATACCTATTCTAGATCGTCGTGGTAGTCTGTATGTGTCGTTGTTCCGTCTGTCAGCCGATCAGATCCTTGGCAGCGGAGCTTTCGGGAGACGACAGCAGTCTCGTGTCCCGGGTGACTGCATCACGGCAGCCACCATGCTACAAAAGTTCTTTTCGCCTGGTTTCTAGTCTGCTTCACGAAAAGATGAATACGCGGTCGAAGTGTCGATCGTAGACCACCGCCGCTCCAGCCGCTGTGTTTTGCCTAGCCGCCTCAGGAGAGGCAATATTCGCGAGAAAGACCGCCACTTCGAACTAGCTGTAATGTGAAAATGCCGAAAGATGTTGCGAAAAGCAAATGGAGGAAAGGAACACACTCGTGCATCGCGTGTCGCCAAAGGAAGCTCAAATGCTTACCGGCTGACGATGGATCCCAGCCCTGGTACGGCGCAGTTATGAACGGACTCATCATCTTGAACGATCCTCTAACCTTTCTCTAGCCAGAACTGTGCGGCGCGCAACAGGCCATGTATTCTGCAGACTGATGCTGATCATAGCGAATCGAGCGGCATCACCTCGCGAGAACGTATCGCGAGCTTGGAGTCGACGACATCTCAGCTATGGGACGTAGTGAGGCGTATGCAAGGCGAGCTCGGCCATGCTCAAGATGTACCACACGACGACACGAACTCAGTGGCCGGACAGAGTATAGAGTCTACCGAAGCTTCTCCGCTCAACCCTCCGACGCACCTACGGCAGCTATTCGACAACGAATTTGTCGATACCGAGGCGAACGCAGGTACTGTGTCCACTGTCGGCTCTGATCGAGTGTCAGGTGCACTTGCTACTAAAGCCAGGTCACGTCTACAGCCTTTGATACCTAGTAAAGAGGATATTCGGATCCTTTGCGGCTCAACGTCTCAACTGAACTGGATTCAGATTTATGCGTCACTTTTCCCAACTATCAACATGGTACGCTCACAGCACTACTTCTGATATGTACTTTTGCTGACCCAGTCTTCTGTCCGTAGTTCAACAGTGCCCATGAAATGATCGCGCAGCATGATGCGCTTAGTACTGCCGTAGCGAATCCAGTCACCATAGCAGCGCTTTTAGCCACTATCGCCATCATCCTCCTTCACAGACCGTCAGACTCGGCCGTGATACCCGGAATCTCTGACACGGCTGTCTGGATCCGGACGGCGAACGATGCAATTGAGCATGCGGTGGTCAGGGAAGATGACTTGGTGTGCTCTGTCGAAGGCATCGAGACGATATTGTTGTTTGTTCGGCTGTAAGTGCTGCGTGATTATCGTTGATATGGCCATCCGACTAACAGTGAAACAGGCAATTGGCTCGGGTGCAGACGAGGAAGCTCTGGATAATGCTACGTCGCGTGGTGGCTCTCGCAGAGCTGATAGGAGTACCACGCGCAGCTCAAAGGTCGAGCAACATGAATACAGGCCAAGAGAGCTCATCGAATGATGGAAGTGGTGACGTCTCCACTTCAAATTCTGCTGCAGCACTTTGGAAATCTATTTGTTCGATAGATCGACTTGTGGGTATGTATGCGATATTCGGTGTTCCAGTATGTTTCGACGGGCTGATCTTGTTTTAGGTACAATGTTCAATCTACCCTTCGGTACCTCGATGTACGGCTTCCCAGCACCTCTCACTGTCATGTCCGGTAGCGAAGTCAATCCACAGGAGTTCTTCAGCTATGTCGCGGTGATAGCTGCCAAAGTCCAGGATATCGACGACTCATACATGTCTCAACGCCCACAGATAGAGCTCGCCGAGAAGGTCTGGAAGATCGAAAGCGAGCTCAGAGTGCTGCATGGTATGACACCGTCAGATTGGTGGAACCTAACACAACAAAGTCGGCTCGTGGACCACGTCTTGCAGTACTGGTACTACTACTTCACCGTACGAACACACCTGCAATTGGCGTTACGAGGCGGTGCGGACTCGCGAAACACATACAGCTACCTTGCTTGCTACCAAGCTGCTCGAAACTTAGCCCAGCGTTACGTCAAGCTTCGTGGCCTTTTGCCTCCAGCCTTCTTCGCTGGTAGGGTTCTTGACCTACAAGCACTTACGGGTGCTGTGGTACTACTATTCACCAGCCAGCGGCAAACGACAGGACAAGGGATGACTATCCAAGACGAGGGCGGCCCAGCATCGCTGGAACTGGTGCACGGCATGATACAAACTATGGAGTCGGTGGCAAGTCAGCCGGTCTGTGCTAGCACTAATTGCATGCTAACTTAATCTGCAGGCTAGTCAACCCACGGGTGTCTTCAGTCGACAGGCTGCACCTGCTCTCCGTGCTCTCAGCGAGCTCATGAGCAACTCGAGTGGACCGAACTCAAAAAGCTTGACTTTGCAGATTCCGATGCTCGGGAAGATCAACGTCAGCCGGCACGGCAGGACATCACAATTATCAACAAATGGCAGCCAATATGTACAAACCTCATCGCTGCCTGCTAGCTTGCCATATTCCGGTCAAACCACACTGGGAGCAGCTCAGGCCGCGGACTGGACTACCTCAGGATTTGTGTCGAATGACCAGTTTGACTGGTCGTTGATGATGGGTGGTGATCTCTCGTATCCGGAAGACGCTTACGGCATCGACCCTTGGATGTCGTATACCTGGGATTCGACGGGTTTCTAGACATGAGGCTGTTCGCTAGCTGATGGGTCTCCATTGCTCGTGCCTTCCAAATTGTCCCTTACCAACGTCAACGTTTCCGTTGAGTGAGGGAGTGGAAGCTATTGACATTGCCACTTGGACTGGTTGTCCACACCTGGTCATCATCGACAGAACACCAAGTGGCGCACAAACCAACGAAAGCATGACTGGGCCTTGAATTGTTGAACACGGGACTTTGAAGTGATACCCATCGTTCGATGACTATCCAGCGGATTGTATGTAACCCGAGTTACTACACAACGGCAACCTCGCATCCCTCTGATCTGATACCACTTACTTACTGTGCTGAAGCGGTGAGTGTCCCCGACTCGAACTCGGAATACGGCTTAGATTTCAAAGCTTCACTATCTGCCTTGATAAGACAGTAAAAATTGCCTTCCAGATTGAGGCTAGTCTAGTCGACCGGCAACTGATTGTTTCCGTTCTATCGCCGTGCCAGTGCACTTTGACCATCCTTCGACTGCACCCCGATACGACGTGAGAGCGGGGAGATTCGACTCTATCAGCGACAGTTCCACCAAAAGATAAACAAAAATCATTTATCCTCACATACAATCACTTTGACTTTTTCAAGTACACATTCAATCGCCATCAAACAGGCCAAGACGCTCTGAAAGCTTGGGAAATGCTTCGCAAAACGCCGACTGGCACGTGGTTGCCGGCTTATTGCCCTGAGTCTTCTGTAACGCTCGCGGCGTTATTGCTGGTGTGCTCTTCCGTGCAATCAGCTGTAAGATCACCAGTGATTAAATGAGAACTGCCAGCTAATGTATCGAACCCCAAGACTGGAGGTTACGACGGATCCATGCTGTGCGCTCCCGCAATGCCATAATGAAGTACCACGCTCACACATCTTGCAGGAATGGCCTCAATATTCTCGACTCGTACACTGAATACTTTCATCTGAACGCTGCGTGAGCATCGAAACTCTGGATATTCACTCAACGTACTGACGCATGGTGCATATACCAGAACGACGGGTCTACAGACCGGCAGTGTCTTCATCGGGGGATGTCTCGGTCCTCTTGTAGCCGGACCAATGTGTGATCGATTGGGCAGACGGCCGACCATCTTTTGGGGAGCTGTGATATGTCGGTCGAACTCCAGCTCGAGAAGTAGCTGGCACCGAAAGCTAACAACACATAGGCATCGTTGGAGTCATACTGCAAGCCACTGCGCAGAACATTGCCATGTTCACCGTCGCTCGCATCATCCTAGGATTTGGACAGATCATTGACAGCATCGCAAGTGGAGTGTAGGCGATATTTCGAGCACTAGTCCTACAACGGCACAGCTGCTAATTGCACAATTCACCGGCAGATATTTGAGCGAGACGTTCCCATCAAGGTCTGCCGAATACGAACCTGGTGGTATTCATCTTGCTGACTTACAATCAGGTACCGTGCATGGGGCGTCGGTCTTTTGAACGACTTTTACTAGTGGGTATCTACCATTGAGCTTTGCGTAACTCGAACTGATACGAGCGATAGTGTTGGTGCACTCATTGCTGCCGGCATCACACTCGGTTCGTCGGCCACTCTCTAGCTTTGCTACCAGTCAATCCACCTAACGACATCCATGCAGGCACCGGAAAGTGGCAGTCAACGTGGGCATGGCGAGCGCCGTCTCTTGTCCAGGGAATATTCGCCGTCATATCGATCATCATCCTGCCGTTCATGTAGGTTCAGTCTCTATCTCAGACAGCGACATGCTAATGGTCAATCTTACCAGTCCAGAGTCGCCTCGTTGGATGGTACATGAAGAGCTTTTCGAAGAAGCGAGGCTGGTTGTTGCCCAGACCAATTCCAACTCGCGCGAAGACGATGTCTCTCTTGCTGTCTACAAGGAGATCGTTGACACTCTGAAGTTCGAGAAAGAGTTCGTGAGCCTGGCGAAAGAATCTGAACAACTCCTGCTGATGAGTGTACTCCCCGCAGGCATCCTGTAATGACGCCAATGCAGATCGCTAGGTCCCCGGTCAGACGCTAAAGAACTCTTCGAACATTCGAGACACCTGCTGACTATCAGTCCGACGATCAGGTTGCTCGCAAGCGGTTGCTCATTGGCATGTCCGTCGGCCCTTTTTCTTGCGTGAGTTCAATGGCCAAAATACCCTCCGCTGAGACACCACGTGGTCCTTGTCTCAGACACATGCTAATCTACCCATTCATTTTTGCAGATCTGCGGCAACATCATCGCCTCCTACTATTTAGGCGCAGAGCTTGACTCCGCCGGTATTACCGACAGCCTCGATCAGTTGAAAGCCAACGTCGTTTTGAATGTATTCTGTAAGTAGCCCGGGTGACATATCTTCCAGAGACTTGCTACAAGGATGAGGCTGACCGCGGAAACCTCCCTATCGAAGGTCTATTCACTAGCCTTTTGGGCACATACCTGTGTGCCAACTGGGGCCGGAAATCGACTGCTCTTCTGGCCCAGTGCCTACTGGTCGTCTGCCTGTTCATCATCGGTGGCCTCACGAAACTCATTACAGACACAGGCGACAATGCATCCTTGAGTATCAAGTATGGAGACGTGGCAACCATGTTTTTGTTCCAAGGCATATATTCCATTGCTTGGACTCCATTGTTGTATGTGAACACGATGAATACGCAGCGATGGTGGCTGACGCACTTTAGATATCTCTATCCACCAGAAGTCATGAACTACTCGATCCGTGCTAATGGGTTGGCTTTTTCTCAATTCATGCTGAATGCATTCGCGGTCGTGTTCGTCTTCATCATGCCAATAGCTCTAGGTAACGTCAGACGCAGCTTTCGCATTGAGGGTCATCGCTTACGTGGCGGGCATCATCCAGACAACATCGGTTGGAAAACATACATCTTGAACGGGAGCTGGGACGTCATCATCGTGGCTTTGATCGCGCTCTTCTGGGTGGAAACGAAAGGTGGGTGCAACAGAGCCCATCCTCATTCCGAGACATCACTGACCCCCTTCCCTTTCGTGCTCATAGGCAAGACCCTCGAAGAGATCGACGCAATCTGGAACGTCAAACGCTTCGATTTGCCGGATTTGGAAGATGTGAGGACAGGAAAAGTGACTCTAGACGTCAAGGCGGTCGAGCAGGAATTGGAAGAGATCGTAGCCAAGAAAGCAGATTGAGTTATGTCACGATACAGGATCCTCTCAGGCATGACTTCCGAAGTCGACACTGGCGTCGGATACTGGTCCTTTGTTCATTTCGTAAGAGCAAATCTTCGAAGCATTTCTCCAAGCATTACATCCCCATGAACCCTCCATCGACCTTGGCATAGAATCAGCACATCTGGCAGTCACGACATGAGGGCTTGCAGACATACCACGATGGAAGCGCCAGTGATGTAATCAGAAGCCGAGCTTGCGAGGAAGACGATCGGCCCGGACAGGTCCACAGGAAGTCCTACACTCCATTAACAATTTTTCAAGACACGAGACACGGACCTCTTACCCCATTTCTTTGCTGGGACTCCTGGTTCATGATGAGCTCGTGTTTGTCGGCAACTCCGTCAACGAACTTACTGCTCATTATATAGTTGTTGAAGTCGGCGTACTTCGGATCTGTCCCAAGCCATGCTTAGCTGTCGCTTATCTCTAGCAAACGATCGACGCTCACCAGTACTGTACTGCTCTGTCATTGCCGTCTTGAAGTATCCTGGGCTCGTCAGTGGACACAAAGAACGATATTACAACTATCGAGACCGACCTGGATGGATACAATTGCACTGTATACCATGCTCCGCCCACTCATTCGACATAGCCTTGGTCACTTCTACGAAAATGAATGGGGAGATCAGCCAATGTCTCCGGCAGACGCCACGTGGTGTCTCAGCGGAGGGTAATCTGGCCATTAGACTTACGCATCACGCCCCCTTTCGATCCGGCGTATGGAGTGATGTTCTTTCCTCCGATGTAGGCTAAGAGCAGTCAACGAATGGTGGCCGTTTGCGTCCAAGCGGTTCTCTAGAATCACTCATACCTATGATCGATGAGATATTGATCACCTTGCCAGGGCGCTTGTCGGCTATCAGCTTCTTCGCGAACTCCTGGCACGATACCAGGGTTGCTTTAAGATTGATATCGATCACGGCATCGATATCTTCATCTGTAAAGTCAACGGCGGCAGCTCTTCGCTGGACGCCAGCACAGTTCAGGACGATGTCTGCAACGATACCGTCGCTCCACATCTGCCGGTACGTTTCGCGTATCTGTTGTCGATTACTGATGTCGCACTCGTATCGAGTGTACTTTCTTCCGCATTCTTCGACAACTTTCTTGGTGTTCTCGCTGCCGGAGTCGTTCGGGAGTTCGATGGAAATGATGTCCGCCCCTGCAGATGCCAAAGCAGTGGTCATCGCTGTTCCCAGACCACCAGTCCTGCATCGAAGTTCAGTCAGTTCAGAGACATTTGCGTTGGGATCAAGATCGACCATTACCCTCCAGTCACGATTGCCGTCTTCCCTGCGAGTGAGAAGAGTTTCGACATGTCCACGGTAGGTGCTTCCATCGTGAAGGATGATATGCAATGATTCAAGTGTTCGGGTCCTTTGTTTGCATTCTGTTTGTTGTAGTCAAGACTCTATATAACTTGCGGAACAGACTTACATTGCCGCTCTGTAGGCGGGGTCGACGACATGTTTGCCGGACATTACGGCGGACTGAGTCGACTGAAAAGGACATGGAATGTAATTGGCTCTACAACGTAAGGATCATATGCTATAAGTCACCGGCGTGATACTAGATTAAAAGGAGTAGTAGAGTGTCTATTATACAGCGATAACTCGTGTCTATTCTATAAGAGGTAGCTATATACGTCGTCGTAATCTATACGTTTAAGTTGAGATAGAACTTAAATACTAGGTAGCGGACGCTAGATAAGCAAATCCTAGTCGCGTTAGCTAATTACGTGTAAAGCTACGAGTCGCGACTTTGACGCGACTAGGGTTTGCTTGTCTAGCGTCCGCTACCCGTGATTAGCCGTAACTTAATTTCAATAAGCTAGGCTCGATCGGGCCTAGCTTACCCGTTCCGCATTGCAGGGATTATAGTCTTTTTATCACTACCCTATAGCTCGTGAAGATAAGATGGAATTTGTACGTACGTATTTACCTCTCCTTACTTCGCCTACATTACTATATCCAGGCTAGTCAATAACGACTAAGGGACCGTTATACAGACTATTCGCATTACGTAGTTACAAAAAAAAGAACTCTAGCGCCGTCGACGCCACGGTGCTAGTCAAGCTATTTTAATTCCATGTCCTTTTCAGTCGACTCAGTCCGCCGTAGACATCCATCTCCTCTCCCTTGACCATAAATTGTGTTCAGAATGACATGATGATGGTCATGACTGCTTTCTGTCGGATGAGACGGTTTCTCGAATGGGAGCGTCACACGACACCTCAATACGTTACCATACAACTATGGCTTGAGTATCATGCTTGACTGACGTCGTCTGTCTGCAGGCTATACGGTCATCATCATGTGTCGGTTTGATGTTACATCTACGGTGTCGTTGTTATTTAGTGAGGGTACTGAGAACTAGTTGCGCCATTGTAGCCCACCGATACAAGAAGGCACGCTTCGTGCGGAAAGGCGTTCCAAAGTGGAAAGTCAATTGTGATCAGAGTGGATGATATGTATGTGATAATAAGACTTATACTCTTCCTCTTGTCGAATTGAAGCACTCGTTTCTCTCACGCACAGACAGCATAAGCATTATTGTTCCATCTTTATTACTTCCACAAGATGCACTCCATCGCTTCCGTCGCTCTAGCACTCGCTGGTACCGCTGTTGTGATTGCCTCCCCGATCTCGAAGACTGGTCCTATACAAGTGGTGTTTCCGCATTTCAGGCTCTCTGCGACTGGAGGCGACCTCAAAGACTGGCTTCGAACGTGTGTTTTCAATTCACGGTCAAAGCTAATTGTGATCCCTCTCGTCCAGGCTGTGCTGAACGCACACAGTGGCGCTGGCCAGAACGCTATCGAGATGCAGCCTTCTGAAAGCCAAAAAGTGCGTCAGCATTAAGCCTCGGACGAAGTCTTTCTAGATGGCAGCATCCTGGCGCAATAGGTGCCGGGGAAGCTGGCGGCTTTGGATGTTGACGGCTGATCGTTGTTGTTCTGTAGTGTTCTGGTATTGTTGAGCTTTCCAAATAACGCATGGTCGTATTTTCGAAGGCGTTCGTTTCGTCGTAGTAGCATGCCCTGAGCGCGAGCCCAGGGTGGGTGGTCGAGGAGTAGAGTACATCTGGATAGTGAGCGCCATGCTGGGGAGCCAACTATACAGTTCTGCCAATAACACCCATGTTGTCCTTGTCCGCAGCCGAGGACTTCGTCCACTCATATGCCCATCCCGGACCAATTTTTGAAGACCCGCCAAACACCATATAGGTAGATCGTACCGCGCCCAATGAACGCCGACTCCATAGGCTATAATTCGGCATCACCATAGCCGCCCGCCCCCGTCGTTTCGTCGTAGGTCGTAGGTCGTTTCAATCTAACGCCTGTTGTACGCTCCCGTACCTCAAGTCACCAGAAAGTCCCATCCGCGCTTTGCGATGATCGTCTCCCAGTCCCAGGTCTCATCTTCTCTGCCCTCGTCCATCATTTCCCAAACCTGCTCAACAATCGCTCTTGCATACTTGATGTTGCCCAGATTGCTCCATTCCTGCAGCCTTTGGAACGCGCGACTAATTTCTGGCCGTTGCTCGGGTTCGAAGGCGGCGCAGCCGAGCAGGAACAGCGGCATCAGCAAGATGGAGCCTGCGGAGATCTCGTGCTCCGTATCCCATGGCAGCATCCGCAGATAAGTCAGCCCCTCATCGACAGCTTGCTTGAAAGTCGGTGAAGGTCGAGACAGCTGGATAGTACGGTGCAGGTATATCCATGTGCACTGACGGTAGAGCAGACTGGCAGCGAACCGCGGACTATCAGGCGGGTGTACGCATTGCCACTCGCGAAGCGCGTTGTCAATGGCGAAAGCTTCGTTGACGATCGGTTCGTCCCACCAATGTCCTGTACCGAGCGAGCGGCGAGTCCGGATGTGGTCACGCAGCTGGCGGATACGGGATATGAAGCCGAAAAGGCCATCGAGCACTCCTAGTAATGTGCCGACTTGAGGTTGTATCGTGAACGCTGGCAACTTGAAGTCGTCCATGAGATCAATACTCCTCTGGTCGAGGGGGTTGGTCAGGCTGGTGATAGAGCTGCTGTAGTCGTGGTAGATCAGGAATTCGAGGATGAACTGCCGAAGTTGTTCATTGGGCATTGCTTGCTTCTGTCTGGTGAGCATCTCCTTCATGGCATTGAGATGGAAACGGTAGCTGCCCGTGAGGTCGCCTGATGCAACGGTCTGGAGGCTACAGAACAGAAGGGTAAAAGGGTTAGCAATGTCTTAAATCAGAGAGACACGCAGACATTTGTCCACGGGTACCCTTTTACCCATCGATTCTTACCATAATATTAGTGTTTGAGCGACTGACGGATCGCCTATTGGAGCGATCACATCCATGTCATGAGTATATGAGGTTGCAAGATCGTCCTGCAACAAGCCAATTGCTTTGCTGCTGTGGTGATCCGATCTTTGCTCCCACTCATACTTCGAGGTTCCCTCGTTTGCGATTAGACAGCTTCCAGAAAGGTAAAGTAGACTGTGCATGAGGCCAGTGTGCGCCATCGCCATTGGGACGATAATCTCCAGAAAAGGATTGTGGTGATCAGTCAGCGAGAGGACTCGTCCTACTTGACACGTGAAATGTTGAAAGAACAGCTGATCCACAGTGCCTTCTATGCCTTCGACTAGAAGAGGTAGCTCCGTCGGGGGATCAATCTTGATGCTGACGGATTTCTGCTTGCCGCTACGCCACGTCGTCTTGGGCTCGTAGCCGTCACAGACGACATTGTTCTTCTCGCAGTTAAGACAAGTCGGTTTCGCCTCGTCACACTTCTTTTTCCGTCTCCCTAGTCGAACACCTGTTAGCTAGACTACCATCAGGAATCGTGCATAGGCCGGACTTACTGCAAGTACCACATCCTGTCTTGGATCTGGCGTGTGCCGACTTCTTCTGATCAACTATCGGATGCTTACGCGGTCGACCACGTTTCCGCGGTACTGGCAAAGTCACGTCCGCTATGGACGGCTTTGCTTCGTCAATATCGTCAAGGGCTTGCTCGTCGAGCTCCTCAACCTTGAATGTGACTGATGAGGAGGGTTGCTCCCCGTCGCTCCATGTGTCTGGTGTAATGGCAGTGTCTGCCGTGAACTCGGGCGAAGAGCTCGTTGTCGAAGTGTAAATGCTGGATAGGGTGCCTCTTCGTCCGAATAAATCTGAGTCGGGTGAATTCGACTGCGTGGTGGGTTCAGTATCCATTCCAGTGGTGACATCCATATTGTACAGGGTTCACGCTCGGCTGTGCGATTCATTTGACGACCATCATGTATTTCGCGCTCGTATCTATGTGGTGTAAATTCTGTGTGTTTGTCTGCGCACCCATGGAGCTCCCATATGGCGAGTTCATCTGCACGGTATCTTCCAAGTGATACTGACAGGCTGATGATGAGATATACGGGAAGAAGAGTCGAGGTGCCACGACAGGAACCTAGAAGACTGCGAGAACGAGTAGAAGTGAGAGCCGGGCACCCCATGCTGGGCCACGGGCGGATTTGCTCCACATAATCTTTCGGATATGCAGTCCCAAAATCATATGATCAGCAGAAACTAGCCATGCAGACCCTGTAAAGAGTCCTGCGTGAGTGGGGCTCGATCTAGTTCCAAGGCTCGGCAGAGCAAGGCGTGTATGCGGCCTCGATGTCGAGCTCATTTTCGTTAGATGCATTTTGATTACATCAAGATGTTGCCGTCCATCATACCACCCGGGATGAGCAGCGATATCCAGTGGAGCATTTTACCGCCGCAGAAGAAGGTCGGACTCTGCAACGTGGGATCTCTCAGAGGTTAGCATCGTATGCCGGGCAAACATCGCCAGAATAGCCACCTCAACTCCACGATGCACGACTCAAATTAAGCATGATTGCTGAAGGGTTCGGATGAGCTTGCTGGTGGGCGCCCGGCGAAGGACGACAATCAAGCAACCCGAGATCCAAAATAGCCGGGTGGTCAGGTTGAGAGAGGTGGGATGATGAGGTGATGGTGACAAGGTCCCACCCACGCCTCCGCACCGCTAGCAAAAAGGTTGACGCCTCCTGCCGTTGCTACTGGAAAGTTTGGGGTACCGCAAGGTCGACACAAAGATGACTGGGTTGGCATCACGAACCGGTGTGTGTAACGTCCAGCGATCCGCTGTGCTGGCCTTGCTGGAGGTTGACATGCTGGGAGCTGGGTTGACGGTGAAGGAAGTAAAGAATCGTCCATAGGCGGAGTGCTGCAGCGCGTGGAACCTCCGCAAATTGATCATGCACGACATCGTTACACAGCATGCGGAGACCAGTGCACCCGTTGAAGCTAGAGACAGCATCACAAACCGCACATTGATCAATGTCAGGGACGGGAAGATTGACCATAGCAGCAATCCGATGTCGTATGGTTTCACGAACTCGGTCGTTAAGACAAGACCGTTTTCTGTGGTCTGCAGTGAAAGTGAAAGGATACTGACAAGATGTGGTTCGTGACGGTGCATGAGGAGAAAGTTCGAAGCCCACACTTCCAACCCCACGCCCTCCACGTGTCGTCCCAGTAAACCTGGAGCAACGTTAAAGATGACACACCATACTATAACCAGGCTGCTAATCGGGTGTGATGTTGGTTCATCTTTGAATGGCGGTGTGAGTTCGACTGTATCACCCTCAAATGTCTTGAGGTCTCGGAGAAGGGACGAAACAAGCTCTCGCGGCCTACTTCAGCCTTACATGTGCTGCGAATGTGCCTCATGGTCTGAACTATACAGCTTATCGATGTCGCCAAACGAGTAGATAGGCCACTCTTATCGTTCCGACCGTTCGCCGAGTTCTCACCTTCTCGTTACACAGCTCGCTTGCTCCCTCCCGGCTTACCACATTCCTTCGGTGTCCGTCTCACAGCTTGCTGCTCGTGGTGGTGCAACAAACGTCACCGCTGCCGTTGACGTCGCCCTCCACAGTCCCCTGTCGATGCTGCTCCGAGAGCTGGACGCTCTTGTTGAATGCCTGCGTAGACGGCGGTACGTCTATAGCCGGATTGCGCTCAAAGAAGTTTACTGGCTTCATCGAAATCTTGATAATTTCACAAGGCATGATCGGAAAATCTTCTATGCGAGGAATCTGCATAGACGAGTATTAGAGATCAGCAGCCGTCCACAATGGCTTGACTTACATGATTAATCCCAAACTGTAGGAACAGCACAAGGTCTTCGTCCACTATGCTGTCCTTCCGTGCAGCCCAGGACCTTACACCGCTGCCTCCGCGAGACTGATTGGTGTACTTGCCACCAGCATACAACTCATCGTCTCGATATTTGACCGCATAGATGTTCTTGTCAGCGAACTCAGCTCGCTTATAGTTGAAGCTCTCAGTATCAGCCAACATCTTCTGGAAAGCCGGAGCGTGGATTTTATATGCCACAGGTTTGCCATTGATCGGGTTCTTGACCGCAGAATTCTGGATCTTGAAGGTGCGGTTCTTGTCGAAGTCGAGGTCGTAGCCGCCAGATGTCTCAACGACAGTCTCCTGTGTGTAATATCCAGTGCCGTGAGGGTTAAAGTCACTCCGTGGCATTGGAAGTGCTTCGTCGTACACCAGTCGGTTCTCGTAGCCGTCGATCATCGGGTCGACGCGCAACGAGAAGATATGCTGGTGATGGGTGGCCAAGACTCCAGGGTGGACAACAGTGCCCCATGGAACTTCGACACCATCGTCGATAGGCTGAGTTGATAGGATGCCAGTTGCTCTGACTTCGTACCCGACCTCTCCAGCCTGGTTGAACATGAAGGCCATTATATACTCGTAGTTTGCGACCGTAATGATCGACTGAACGACCAGCTCTCGGTTCCGCACAACGGCCGCACGACCAGTCCGGAAGTTGGTGTGCTTCCATCCGATGCCTCCGTCTTGCTCATGAATGCATACAACATTCGGCATATCGAGAGGGTTGCCTTTGTCGTCGGCGAGAGTGGCTGAGAGGTAGTGGATGGAACCTAGACAGTCACATCCAAGCTTCAAGTCATTGGCCATGATGCCTGCACCAGCATCTCCCAGATCGAAAGCAGACTTCCTGTGGGCACGTCAGAGGGCATTTTGGGGGCATGACAATGTGCCACTCACCTCAGGAATGGTTGTCGAGGATCGGCGTATGGGATGTTCTGCAGATCACTGATGAGCCCGATTCATTGAGTGCAAGTACCATTCTTACCATGTCTGACAGTGCCATACGATAGAATAGATTCCGCCCATCATACCGGCAGTCGTATATCACCATGCCCTCACGCTGGTTGAACCCTACTCTGAACTGCCACTTTTGCCATTCAACAACATTCGAGGTACCTTGCTCGGTAATAGAAAAGCTTGCCCCCTCTGGCTGCACAACATTGAGAGGCTTCAGACCCGTGCGCAGCTCTTGTAACTCAGGGATATATTCGTTCGCCGGCCGTTGCTGCCACAGCCTTGGTCCAGTAACGGTGCTGTCCTTGCCTGTGGGCAGGTGGTCGATGCGAATCACCTCTTTGGTGTCCGTACAGATCACTGGAGAAATGCTCAAGGGTAGCGCGTAGTGATTTGAATCAGCCTCTCCAGCGTTCGCAGGGTCACGCATATAGAGGAAAGCTTGAAGCATCCGCCTATCATCGTCGACGCCATCGGAGCCTAATTGGTGTCAACAAGATCACGGTAAGCGTGGGAAAGAGAACACAAACCATAAATCCAAGGGTCACAGACAACCTTACTGCCTTCAGGTAGCTGCAGCTCTTTCAATTCCTCCTGCACTTTCGGGTCTTCGATAGCGATCTTCTCGAACTCCAAGATCTCCTGGCCGTCAAGCGGGGCGTGCTGGTTAGGACCGAGCCGAACGTTGTACTCTAACGCCTGGGTAGTAAGGTTGACAACAGCTTCATGAAATTTGTCCTAGCACGGCTGTCAGCTTTTAAGCCACATTGCTCCTAGTTTCCACGTACAGTCTGGCGTAGATAGTATGTGCAGAATACTCGTCGATCGATATGTGGCAAATCGGCGCCATGGAATTCTGCTTCGATGTATGGCACGGCTTCAGCTTTGGCCGGTTCCTGCAATGTTATAGCTTTGAAGTGTAGATCTGTGTCGGTGGGCCATTGGAACTTGATGATAGCCACGGCACCCTCGATCTCGTTGGCGCTGATGGGTGCAAGAGGATGAATGATGCTCTGCTTGGTCGTGCGGACCGGCAAGGAAGCGGAGGAAATGTTCTCAGTGGCCATGTTGGGAAAGATAGGAAAGCCGAGATGGACAGTATAGGTATATTTCAAAGAGACCAAGGAGAATTCAGAGGTGCTTATGAGGGACGAAAGGTCGAGATCGTAGGAAGATAAGACCTACTGCTGAACTCAGAACCCGAGATCGGGAGAGAGCAGCGGACTTGCATGCGACGTAGCTATCGGGCTTCGAGTCAAGCGAGTTCTGCTTATCAGTAGGAGCTATGTCGATAGGTCGACGATCGTGCGAGTCGTTACGAGATGAAAAGCCGCTGCCCCTCGTTGTTTCGAAGGTCGAGGTCGAAGTGACGAGGTGAATGCAGAAATGCGGCTCGCTCATTGGCTCATCTCGAGTGACGCTAGCCGACGTTCGACTTGGCAAGAACGACCGTCAGAATCACCCCCCCTGTCATCCTTGAGAGTCAATTCTGGAGAATCTAGGAAATCCAAAGAATACATTTTGTAGAATCTGCAAAATCGCAGATAAGGTACGGAGCGGAATCCCGTTCATGTAGCATAGAAATGGCCGGGGTTCTCATGCTTGCTGCGACTCATGAGGTGCCACTACCTGATCAAGGCAGGCACGACGGCGGCAGCAGCAGATGATCTGTGAAGGTGGCGCACGTACCGACAGCAACACGAATGGAGATAGACCTTGAACTGAAAGTAGTGTTTGTAGGTATCTAAAGACGCTCCGCCCAACGCCAATGCCAAACCGAAGATGTTCCCACCGAAGCTAGAAATCGAACGCAATATCCTCCGCTCTCATCGACTCAGTGGCATTGACGTCGCTGCATACCTGCTGCAGCAGGCCGACACCATTCAACCCCACGGTGTCCATCTTCTCTGCATCAAGATTGCTGCAAAGCCACTTCCTCCAGCCCGCAGTGTTGCTCACGTTCTCCAGCACCGTGATGTAGTATCGTGTCATCCACGACCTGAGCATCATCTTGGCCACAGGTATAGGTATCGGCTTCTTGAACCTGCACAGCGTCGACGCCACCAAGGAGCCGTTGAGATGTTCAGCGCTCAGCTTCTCGACGTACTCTGGTGCCTGAGCACAGAGATCACTGAGCTCCGCGCCCGTCTGAGCGTTGGCTGCGTACAGGATCGCGAACAAGATGCTTTGTGTGTTGCGGGCGGCTGAGACAGCGGCTGGGTCACCACGAAGTCGGTTGTTCTCGGGCTGTGGAGCCCGCTCTGTGCCAGCTGCATGGCATACCGCATCCTTGACGGAGTTACCATTGACTGGGAAGTAGTCGAGCAGGTCGAGATTGAGGTTGCGGCACATGGTGGCAAGGCGCTGGGTGTTGTTGACCGAGTTGATGAGCTGTGTCGAGAAGATTATTGATTGGTGCACGATCGAATTGACGATGGCGTCGGTTGCGGTCGGCATTGTGTTGCTTGTGTTGCAGATTGGAGCTTACATGCGTCAGCGAGGTAATGCACGGGGTGCAAGCAGAGGAGCCGGCAACGAACCTTGTAGGGCTGTTGGAATAAGACCGATTCTTGCCCACTTGCTGTCGGCCAGAGAGCTAACAGCAACACACGCCTTCAAGAGTTCCATCTCATTATCAGTGAGTCCTGCCAGCAGGTAGCCGAAGATAGTTGTGAGGCCGCTCATGATCTCTTCCTGCGGCGCCGCAATATCTCGCTCGACGGGAGTAGCATAGGTGACTTCCGAACAAATCAGCTTGGCTCTGGTATGCCACAAATGATGGGTGAGACTTACCTGGCATAGGTGCTTTGTCAAGAGCATTGATCTCGCTCACCACGTGAGGCATTGGCGAAGCCTGACTTCGCTTGAGTTGCACGGTGTTGGTGACTGAGAGGGCCGTCAGCTTTGCTCATTCCAGTAGGCGTTGGTCAGAGTTACTCACCTGGCATGCCTGGCAGCAGTGGAGGTGCGACTGTCATACCAGAGCACATTCTCACGGTAGCCGCAGCGACGGCCAGGGTGGTGGCTGTGAGATGCATCTTGGGTGAAGATCGCTGTAAGTCGCCGAGCAATCAAGTGTCGAGAGAGTGGTGTTGCTGAAGTGCCTTCGATCAGTTGGCAAGTCCACCGTTGAGAAGGGGACCGGTGGTCACTGCCGCTGGCTGCGCCAGTGAGGGATCGGCGGCGATTTTGTTTCCTTTGCGACTAGACTGCGTTAGCATTGTCTCCAAGCTGAGATGTCGATGTCGATGCTGGAAGGTTGGCACATACGCTTTCCGCTCCACGAGGAGACGGTCGATTTTACCCGCAATGAGCACGGCGATGATGGTTGTGCAACAGAGGACGATGCTGAAGGATTCGAGCAAGACCATGTTCCGCCGGCGTTGAAGGTTGTGTGAGAGCGGCGTTCGCCTGAAGCCGAGTGGAAAGTGTGGTACTGCTGAGATAACTCCAGGTAGTCAGGTGCTGAATCCGGAGGTGAGGAGATCGATGACGCTCGCGGCTGGTGAGACGACTGAAGTCTCGACGGTGGGTTTGCCTTCCTTGCGCCTAGATCGAGTGAGCAAGGCTGTCAAGCTGAAGAGAACGGCGTGGATGCTGGAGTGTTGATACTTACGCTCTTCGCCCCTCAAAGAGACGTTCAATCTTGCACCAAAGGAGGACAACGATGATGGTGCTGCAGCAGCCGACAATGGTGAAGGATTCGAGTAAGACCATGTCAATCCGATGCTGAAAGCAGTGTGTAAGGTGGTGGTGTCAGAAGATGAGCTCGTAAAGATGGTGGAAGTGAAAGATGATATGACGATGTTGTAAGTCAAGGAAGAAGAAAACAAGTCGGAAGATCCAAACAGATGGAGGGCAGCAAGCAGTGCCTCGCGGTTGCCCATCCTTGTGGTAACGAGCGACCAGGAAGCTGGAGGGCAGCACGTAGTACAGGGAGGAAGTGACGCCAACTTGTAGGAAGCGACTGTCAGGTCCCGTTGTGCTGTACCTGCATGTCATGTGCCGGACTCGCTTCCTTTGTAACTCTCCATTTTCTGCATTCGTGCGGGAACGACGACCACCTGGGTCAAGCCACAGTTTGGAGTCGGTGGTACAAGCCCGCTGTCACATTAGATGAAGTCGGACACTCGCGTCACCTTACTCGGCCACCTGCACAAGCAGTTCGCAGGAGGCCGACGCAAGCAAACCTACCTTACCTTGAAAAGTCACAAGCTCTTTGTCTTCGGTTGTAGGGTACATATATACAATGTTTCTAGATTTAGAGCGCGCCATCCTGTCTCATCCACTCCTCCGGACCTGGAGGGTCTCCAATCAGTGATGTCTGGCCCTTGGAATTCTCACAGGATATGCGACTGCTCAATGGACCAGGCGCAGGAATGCTCACTCCCTGAGCCGTGTAGCCTTCGCCACCCAGCTTCATCACATTTGGCTGCTTGCCAGTCGACTTGCCACTGACTTCCTCCTTGCCCGCCTCGCCCGCCAGACCTGGTGCATGGCCACCGGCGCCAGTCTTCTCCGCTGCCTCTTTCAGCGCAATTAACAGCTGCTTGGTCTTCTCAGGTGTGAGGTCCTCATAGTAGTCGTCGTTGATCTGAACCATTGGTGCGTTGACACACGCACCCAAACACTCGACTTCCAGAAGCGTGAACATGTTGTCTGGTGTGGTTTCGCCATCTTCGATGTTGAGGTGCTCTTTGATCGCTGTCATGATGCCGTCGCTGCCATTCAGTTGGCATGGTGTCTATACAATATCAGTTTTGGCTCCTAAGCTCCAATCTGGTTCAAACATACCGTCGTGCAGCACTGCACATGGTACCTTCCCACGGGATTGCGGTTATACATCGTATAGAAAGTAGCCACCTCATACACACGCATAGGAGGCATCTCCAGTATCCGCGCCACCTCGTTCATGACACTGATGCTCGTAAACCCGTGTTGCCGCTGTCCCAGATCCAGCAATGGCATAACGGCCGCCTTCTTGTACTGGCTCGGGTACCGGCTGAGCACCTCCTTGATGAGGTTCTCATTTTGCGTGTTGAACTTGAAGGGGATCGAGAGGTTGTTGTCGGAAGTGTCGCGGTGGACATTGAGGAAGCCGGACTCGTTGCGTGCCACCGCTGATACCTGGAAGCCTCGCCGTTGTTGTCTCATACCATGGCGAAGAGCCCTACCGCCGCTTCGGAGCGCCCAAGGCGCGAGCTTCGAGGCCATGGTGTTGTGGTGCAATGGGTGCGAGGAGCTCAAATGTTAAAGGACGACGCCATCGACTTTGGGATCGGAGGACCGAAGCCGAAACGCTTACCTCCATGGTTGTGATTGGCTCAACGTCACGTGATATACACTATGAATCCTGGGCAAGGAGGGAAAGAAGGGGCAAACATGCATGTACTGGTTGTTTTCAGTTGCGTGGTACCGACCAACAACTAGCATAACCTTCGAGAAACACATCCGATTCGCTAGCTTTCGGCTAACATGCATGCCAGCAGTATCCTTCAAGAGTAGCACATACTGCCCAAGGCTGCCCATTACCTTGGTTCCCTAGTTTGTCCTCGTCTTACGATTACAGTGGACCATGGCCGACCGCCTTTCGACTCGTTAACAGCCCCTAGTCGGTATCGGACTCGTCGTCGGACTCCTCCTCATCGGGCACCATCTCTCCCCCTTCGATGTACGGGCGACACTGGCAGACTAGGTCGTGCTCAGCCCTGCTAACCTCCCTACCATCTCCCATGACGATGGCAGTGCGGGCGCCTCCGTCATCGTTGAGCTTGTAGCCGTTCTAGTATGTTGATTTGACCGACGCTCTCCGGCGTTGGCCTCGTGGCTTCGTCTTCAAACGAGCGTTGGGGCTCACAGGCTTACGGAGCCATGACTGAGTCTGTTGTGGCTTCGTGTAGGTGACTTCAAAGGGGTTATAATGGATGTACTTGGGGTACTCCGAACGTATGGGTTCTGAGCTAGGTGGCGTTGACGAAGAGCGGGGTGAGTTGTCGTGAGCGGTGAGTTGAGCATTGCCGTGTGTGTCATCCGTCTGCTGATGGCTCACGGCGCTGGTGGAACCTGAGTCCGCTGGACGCACCGACGTCGAGCTGGTAGGAGGTGCGTGTGTCCCGCGCGAGTCATCATGAGCTGGGAAGCGGATGATGCCATCGGTGATGGAGGTGATCGTACTGTCCGTGGCTGATACTTCCGTGGTGACCGAACCATCGCGGGCGTCCGAGCGGGGAGTCGCCCTCAAATGGTATGCGCCGTGGTGTCTCAGCAGGAACTGGTACGCTTTGTGTATCTACGACTTGTTAGTATGAAGCTGGGCTATCGGAAGGGATATCGTTGACTGACTTTGTTCTTTCGCTGGAGAGAGGTCTCGTTCTGAAGGTCCTGGAACAAATGTGCTGAGTTGTCCACGACTGCATCGATCGAAGCCATCGTCGCCCCTGCGTCAAGTCCGAGGACCGATGTGTGGTACGCGAGGTCTTCGTGTGAGCGTGATGCCATGGTGGAAGGCGATGTTGTGCACCAAGACGAATGTTGGTATGTTTGATGTACGTTGTCTGGTAAGCTTCGACATTTCGACCAAGGGTGGAACTGGCATAGCGGTATGGTAGTTGGAGTTGTATAGCGCCGTGGCACTTGAATCTGCATAGCGCTGTGCTAGTTGGAGTGCATAGCACCGTGCTAATCCCAAGTGGCCCAATATCTTCAGCGGCACTAGACTTCCAGTAATCTTTGCTGACCCTCAGCGTAGAAGATATCTCGCTTTGCTCCCATCCACGCTGACTGCCGTTGCATAATGCACGAGTAGTCTCGAAGCTGTCGAACCTGTTGTGGGCACGACAACGACGGACGTGACAAGAATTTGGTATCGGTCAGTAAGCCGTTGGAGTACTGTGTACAGTAGGTCTGAGGTTTTTCTCCTGCTATCGTAGCATCGAGCTCGTCAACCATTGACCATTGCCAGGTCCCAGACGCCTTCGGAGTCACATTACCCCGAGTATAGAGCGCTCGAAAGTCCCCCCCATTCGGTTGAACGTCAATCGAACAATACTTATCTTCCTCATACCATACCTACCTTAGATTCTTTTTATCTCTCTCCGATGCTGCGCCGGGATCTTATGACTGCATCTACTCACATGAGGATTCGGATGATTGGCCGGCGGCCCGATGTTTGCTTGTTCGCACGAATGTAAAGCAGGACATGTGGCCAGTACACTATATACCGCAGTTCCTGCCTGGGGCCGCCAACTGGGGACGCCAGTCCACGGCTGGGTGCGAGGACATCTCACCAGCAGTCCTGGTGTCGCGCTGTTTTGGCTGTGGCATCGGCAAACAGCGCTGCCTTCCTTCTACGGTCGACCAGACTTCCAGAACGCGGCAATAGCGATCGTGGTGGTAATGTGCAGGTTGCGAGGAAAGAGAGTAAGGTATGGTCATCGTTCAGTGCCCCTTCCTCTCCCCCTTGCACACCAGCGCGATGGGCTCAAGATATCAATCAGTATTCCGATGTTGAGTCGGTTCCGCTACCTGTGGTCGGTGGCGTTTGGGCAGGCATGAGATTGACAATCAGCCCGTGATCTATCCTTTCTCGTGTCATTTGCAGCGTGGTTTGGCATTTTAACCCTTGAGGAAAATGTAGAGAGCCGGTAGGCCGAGCAGCCCAGGATGTTGTAGCCATGTCCGGTGTAGACGTTCGCACGGATGCCGCCAGGATGGACCTAGGACCATTGGGCATCAAGAGCCGGTGAGTATGTAGGGCACGGCGACCAATTCGCATCAGTGCGACCACAGCAATGACTCTCGCGATGCAAATGTCGTTTCTTTCTCTTCTCCCATACCAGAAACCGTCTCGTCTCGTAGTGCATAACCACGGCAGCTGAGTCCGGTGGTAAAGTTTAAAGCCGCCACCCAGCCATCGCGCTAGCAACAACACTGCATGGACGACAACGCAACACCTGCATACAGCCAGTCACATCCTCCGCTGCTCTTCCACCGCCGCCGCCAGTGAGGAGGCTCTTGTGCGCCAGACCGAGGACCCCCGAATCGACGACGTCCATGATCTGTATCATCTTCACATAGCTGTTACACATTGCACGACACGCGAACATACTGTACCATCTGGACATGATTTGCGACAACATATTCGAATAGTTGTTGCAAGCTCGAATCGGCCATTCGCGCGCAAACAGCCAGCAACTAGAAACCCGAAACACATCACGGTATACCACGAAAATGTGGAAGGCAGCTTTCACCGGTCGCAGCGAGACTGGCAGCGTTTCCGGACGCTCGTCTTCGCAGAAGAAGAAGAGCTCGGGATCGTCGCGCAAACCTGAGGAGGAGAGTCGCCGGTCTGGAAGATCATCGAGGGGCAGCACGTACGGCGACGAGGACGGAACGTCAAGCTATGCGACAGCGCCGAGCTCCCGTGTTGGTGAGCCGCGCGGGTTGACGGAAAGTGCTGTGGGAATGCTGGAGAATGATGATGAGGGATGGGAAGATGAAGATCGAGATGCGCGCAGTGAGCGGAGGAGTGTCAAGAGTGAGGGGCGAAGGCACAGGCGCAAGAGCGAGAAGGAGCGGAGTCGGAGTCGGTCGCGAGAGAAGAGCGGGAAGCATCGCAAGAGCAGTCGCAGAGATTCGGAGACTGGCCATGGCAAGTCGCGCGCGAGTGACGCAGGCGATGAGAGGGCGATTCCGGATATGGGGAGCTTTGAGCAGTTTCCGGGTCAATATTCGCATGGTATGATGGGCGGACAGCAGGAGCCGATGATGTCTGGCGCACTTACAAACACGCCCAACAACCAGTTCGGATTGAACAGAGCAGATAGCTATGGGGCTGCAGCGGATTACTATCAAGACGAAGGCCAGTCAGTACACCAACAGCCTGGATTTCGCCAAAGCACTCCAAATATGCTGGTGAACCCGGATCTTCACCTCATCGCGCCGAGCGCGACGGCACAGCCTGTTCAGGACACTGGGAATGGCTCTGCTGCCGACTTCTACAGTGGTAAGGTCAGTCCGGTGCCCATTGCTGGCCCGCAGTCCACCAAGCCAGGAAGGACTTCATCCTCGGGCAAATCACCAAAGCCAGGCAAGACATCTTCATATGGAACTGCTGCAGCTGTGACTGCCGCTGGCATTGGGCTGGGCGCGATGGCCAGCAACTCGAGCTCCTACCATCAGACTCAAAACCAGACATCGACCTCATATCAGCAATCTTCGAGCAGCTCATCGAAGCCTCAGTCTCGGCCGATGCGCCAAAGCTCTGAGCCCGTCACTTCTGCCTCTGCTAATGCGTACTACGGCCCTCCACCGCAGCAAGGATCGAACTCTGGACCATCAGGTAAGCAAGGCTCACATACTAACGCAGGTGTTTACGTAGCAGGTGCCGCTGCCGCCGGACTCGCGGCATACGAAATGAATCAACATCATCAACGAAATGAGGGCACACCTTCAGTATCTCCGTACGGAGGAAATGGTTATGCTCATCCACCTTTATATCATCAACAGCAAGGTCGCCAAGCGAATGGCAATATGCAGCAACAGCATTTCCACGAACACAAGGGTCCTCTGACACGACTGAAAGACGGACTCTTCAATATCATCTCAAGTGAAGAGGACACGATCAAGATGGAAATGTACACCGAGTACATCGGCGTCTGCAAGGACTGTTTCGACCCTCGATCATCACCCTACGATGCCCCTCGAAGACATCACTATCATAGCCATACTCAGCGGGATTCTTTCGAGGATCTGCGGAAACGCAGGTCGCTCGATAAGATGCGCCGCAACAGTCGAGAGCAGCTCGGCCGCAATGGAAGCACCCGCGTCAACAAAGATAGCCGGTACTACAACGACCGGCGGAAGAGTGGCAGCAAGACAGACCTGGTTGGCGCTGGGCTTGCTGTTGCTGGCGTCGCTGGTGTGGCAGCTGGCGCGAATGCGCTGTTCAATAGTGATGGGAAGAACTTCGACGACACGTATAGTGTGAAATCTGGCCATCGTGAAAGCTCTGCTGCGAGGCGGAGAAGTCGCAGCTCATCACGAGAGAAGAGGTGCAGATCTAGCCACGGTGTTGTCGCGAGAGACTCGAGGGACGAGTATGTCAGTGTGCGAGGCAAAGATGGTCGAATGGAGAGGCGGAAGGTGCATCGATCACGCTCTGGATCCAGGGATAGGACTTCAGCCATACTCGGGACCGCGGCTGGTGCAGCGTTGGGTGCATCCGCTATCCCAGCTGCGGGTCGATCACGGCGAAGTCGCGAGCACTCTCCGAACGGCACTTTCGTCCGCAGACGTTCGAGAAGCCGTTCGTCGAGTGGCAGCAATCGTGGCGGTATCTTGGGCGGCTTCTTCTCGCCTCCTCGAAGGAAGTGCAGAGGTTCTCGTCCGGAACGACGCAAGAAAGAACGTGGCTTCTTCAGCTTTGGAAAGGATTCCTCTGCGTCTTCCGACTCCGAGCTTGCTTTTGGTGTGAGCCGCACAGACCTACCTTTGCGACGTAAATCACCGACCAAGTCCATCGGCAAGCGAAAGAATTCGAACGACCACATCGCCGCGACTGTGGCTGGCATTGGCGCTACTGCTGCTGCTTTGGCTGCCGCGCAGAACCGGCACAAACTCGGCAAGCGCTCGAGCCGGCCTGAGCTGGGCCCTGGGCAAGATGCGAAGAAGCGGCAGATTGCAAGGAATCAGGGCAAGCAGGCTGCATCGGAAGAGGAGTGGGAAGATGAGCTGCCTTCGGATGTCAACGATGCATCGAGTGGCTCAGATCTAGCTTTTGGTGACTATGACAGGAAACTGTCACGTCAGCAGAGCAGGGAGAGTCTTGGCTCTCAGTCTTCTGGAGCTGGCGGATTGAGCGCGTGGGGCTGGCGATGGGGCGGCAAGGACAAGAAGAAGCGACGCAGAGCTTCGCCTCAACCGCCAGTATATCCTCCGCGGCCTGATCAACCTGGGTTTGGAACCATGGCCACGGGCATAGCGGCCGGGACATTAGCCGGCGCTGCTTTCGATTCTGCTTCCAGGCCAGTGCGAAGGGATAGCAATTATACCTCCACTCCGAGCACTCCACAATCGATGCAGTATGTCGACCCAAGACCACTCTCAGACGCTGGAAGCCTGCCAGGCTCACGGCACGCGTCAATACCAGGCGCATTCGATGCACCGTACACTGCCGCAGCTCGTCCCGGTATCGCGCCGCTGCAGCCGAAGCCGATAACACCGATCAAGCCTTCTTTCACGCAGGACACGAGAGACTTCGATGCCGACCATCGACCCGTACCTCACCGTACCCAGTCAAGTCCAGTACAGCAAAGCAGCTGGGGCAAAGACGCCGCGCTCATCGGCGCCGCAGCCGTTGGCACCGCCGCTCTCATCGCGAGCCAAGGGCGTAAGCCAAAGGACGTGCGATTCGGGTTTACCGAAGAACAGGAGCGCAGGCACGAGGACGAGCGGCGCAAGGAGCAGCAGAGGGTGGACGAGGAGAGGAGGCGAGTTGATCGGACTAGAGCGCTCAAGGAGGAGGCTGCTCGGCAGACGCGCGAGCAGGATGTTTTGCGCCAGCGGGCTGAGGAGAATAATAGAGCTGCGCAGGTGGAGTTGGAGGGGCAGCGAGCTGTGCAAAGGGAGGCGGACGAGCAGGCTGAGATGGACAGGCGGCGGGAAGGTGAGAGGGTGGAGCGGGAGGAGAGGTCGAAGCGTGAGCGGCGGGAAGGTGAGGAGAGGACTAAGCGTGAACGTGAAGAGCGCGAACGTCAGGTACGTGAAAGTCGCGGGCGTGCGGAGGCTTACAACCGTGAGCAAGTGCGACTGCGTGAGGAAGCGCGATTGAGTGCAGAGATCGAGCGGAAGAAGCGTGAGTTGGTGGAGCAGCAGAGACGAGACCACGACCGAAGGACGCAGGAACGACGACAACTTGAGCGGGAAGAAGAACAGAAGTCTAAGTCCTCTTCTATGCCTTGGGGTGCTGTGGCAGCTGGCGCAGCAGCAGCGGGCATTGGTGCTGTCGCTCTGGCCGAGCACGAGCGAAACAAGGACGAAGAGCGCGAACCTCGAACTGCTGGTCGGGTAGGGAGTCGACAAGCGTTCGTGGCAGAAGAAGTCCGGCCCAAGGACACACGCGAGGTCAACGTCGCCACCGAGGAAGTCTTCAACGACCCGGAGTACTTCAAGCGCCAACGCAGCAGAAGTCCCGCGGAGTACGCCCGACATATCGACGATCTCGCTCGCAAGGCGGCGGATAAGGTGCAGTCTGCCAACAGCGTCGTCTCGGAGAACGAAGCCTACTACGCTACACCTGCGCAGTCGCAAGCCGAGTTTTTCGCGCCGAAGGAGATCCTCGCACAGCCTTCCAAGGGCAAGACGAAGGTCACAGATCCGGTTGGCGATAACGAGGTGCAAATCCACAATGCCGCAGATGTCAATTTCCGGCAGGAGTTCGAGACAAGCTGGGGCGGCACTTTCGCTCGACCGCATGTACATGCTCCGCGCGGTGTGCCGAAGCTTGATCTGATCACGCCTACACCGCCACCTGATGCTGTGAGCAAGTCTAGAAGAGCCAGTACACCGCTGAGCCAGGTTTGCGATGCGGATCCGCGGGCTGAAGAAGGCGGGAAGAAATCTGCTCGAAGCAGGAGTATCTCTTGGGGCGCGGATCAGACCCATGTCTACGATGTGCCGACGCCTGACTCGCACTATGAGAGGGACTCGTATATCGATAGTCGTGACATCGCCGCAGGTGCTGGAGTCGCGGCAGCTGGTGTCGCCGCTGCTGCGGTCGCGGGTGCTGCGTTTGATGAGGTCGTTGTGGAGCCGGCTGATGAGAAAGGAAGACGCACATATCGGGCTGAAGATCTCGTTCGGGACGCTAAGGCTGGTTCACGATGGGAGGAAGAGGCGAAGCCGTTTTATCGTCAACCGTTCTACGACTCGGTGTCAGATATTGGCTTTAATGGCTTTAAGGTCGATTCGCCGGGTACCGAAGGTGCGCCGCCTGTGCGTGGGTTCGTGGAAGGTGAGACTGAGGAGCCGACTCCTGCGAGTGAGAGAGTGCCGCATATTCCTGGTGGTTTTGACGACGACGAAGAGGATGGCAAAGCCTATGTCCGTGACACTATGTCTTCTACGACAGCGAGGAATGTGCCGGTCGAAAGCTCTACGCCTACAGCAGAATCGTCTTGGGAGCCACCGGTCAGCAAGAAGGACAAGAAGAAACGGGAGAAAGCTGCGCAGCAATCTTCTACCCTTGACAGCATCCCAACCACAACGACCGCGTTCCCAGATTCCGACACTGTGTCTCGCGAAGCACCAGCTCAGCCAGAAGACGACCTTGATTACTTCATGAGCAAGAAGGACAAGAAGAAGCGTGGTAAGTCATCCGCGACTCCGGTCGAGGTAGAGACATCTAGTCGCGAAGTTTCAGCTGTACCCGAGGGTGATTTCGGTCTCCCATCGAGCAAGAAGGACAAGAAGAAGCGCGATAAGACACCAGCGACCTTTGAGGATGTGCCAACTACCAGCCGTCAGGGTTCTGTCGCTCCAGAGGATGACTTCGACTTTGCTACGAGTAAGAAGGATAAGAAGAAGCGCGAGAAAGCCTCGACGACTTTCGATGATGCGGAAGCGCCCAGCCGCGGGACCTCAGTCCCTCCCGAGGATATCTTCGACTACGCGACCAGCAAGAAGGACAAAAAGAAGCGCGAGAAATCCACAGTGCCCGTCGACGATGCGAAAACTACCAGTCGTGAGGCTTCAGTCGCTCCAGAGGATGACTTCGACTTTCCTCTCAGCAAAAAGGACAAGAAGAAGCGCGAAAAGGCGTCGATGAGTACTCCACCTTCAGTTGAAGTTGAGGAGACATTCATCCCGCCATCCCTGATCGAATCGAGTCGGGAAGCCGAAGCGGAACCAGCTTGGGAGGCGCCTTTGAGCAAGAAGGACAAGAAGAAGCGGGAGAAGGAATCTAAGCAGCAAGGTTTTGCTGATGTGGCGGGAGCGGTCATGACTGCCGGCGGCATTGCAGCAGTTTCTTCTGTCGTGGCCGATGAGAACAGTGATCCTTCTTCATCGTCCAAGAAGGGCAAGAAAAGCAAGAAGTCACGCGAAGTTGAGCGCGACATGAGAGATATTGAGCCTGTCGACCAGTCCAAAAATTACGAGTCTTCTGCAATGCCTGGAGGATGGGACAGCGAAGCCCCAGAAAAGAATGCCGAGACACCAGTGGAAGCCATTGATCCGTTCCAATTCCAGGTCCACGATGATGACACCACACCAGCACCATCCCGCGAGGTCGATATCGCGGCGGAGTTCGCGGAACCCAAGAACTCCAAGAAGAAGTCGAAGCGGGAAAGCTTGAAGTACAACGAACCTCCCGTCAGTTCGCCATTGAGATCGGAAGTTGAGGTGTACGATTACATTGGTGGGCCGGCAAACGCACCTGCTCCGCCAGCTATGAACGGATACAACGCCACGACTGCCGAACAGCCGTTACAGCCAACCACCACGTACACAGAGCGTGTTGTTCTACCTTCTGGCTACGCAGTCGACGAGCAGCCTCTCACAACTGCACTGCCGGAGTCGCCGGAAGATATCGACCAGCCAAGAGAGGACGGCGCAGTAGGCGACCGCTCGTACTACGACGAGCCCGAAGGCTACCAAGACTCTCAGCCTGTCGTAGCGTCCGATTCGGTTGATCCCTATGAGAGCGTTAGGAGGTCGAAGCGGAGGTCTAGACATGAAGATGACGACACTGCATCGGTCGTGTCTTCTCGTTCGCGACGAGAGAAGGACGAACCGTCTTCGAAGGAAAAGAAGGGTGGTTTCTTCGGCATGTTCAGCCGCAAGTCTGTCGATAACGGTTCGCGTTCCGAAGACGCGCCTCTTAGTCGGACGTCCACGAAGGACAGCAAAGAGGATGTCGATGACGGAGAGCGCAAACACCGCAGAAGGAAGCATCGTGGTTCTGAGTACGGCGATGATGACGATACTCGCAGCGTCGCTTCGACATCGTCTCGCAAGCATAGGAGTCACTCAGAGAAAGGCGAGGATAGCCAAGAGCGCGACAGGTCAAGTCGACATGGCGATGCGGACAACGAGACGCGCAACGGGGAAGACGGTCACAGACACCACCGCAGACGACGGACCGATGAGATTGATTACGATGACTCCCACGAGACAAGCAGCCATCGGCACCACAGAAGCAGGACGGACGACGATGTTTCCGAAAAGGATCAGTCTTTTTTAGGGATGCGGGTAGAGGATATGCCGCCTCTACCCGATAGTCGTCGGGAGTCTCTGGACTCAGCAACCCAAGAACTAGGGCAGGGCCACGGCATCCTTGCTCTTGCTGATCCAGATTCTCAGGCACCTAGCCGCGATCTTGCTGATGTCAATCGACCAAGCCGAGATGAGACCGCCAATGTGCACTCAAGTGATGGAGTCCTTACCACTAGTGATGCTCATGATGACACCCTCAAGCGTCTTTCGTGGGCAGATGAGGCCGAATACTTCCCTGCGCTGCCTGATTCTCGACCGGGCTCGCCGACAGTGGAGGCTGAAATCGATACGTTGCAGCGACCATCGGCCCTCCAGAAGTCTACCTCGACTACCGCAGTGCCATTGCGCTTCCCCTTTGGCCCCCAGCCTGTCACACCCAGTCCACGTATGGAGCGGGCTGTCAGTTTCGGCGGATCGTTACCATCTACGCCTGCAACTCCGGTCTCAGCCCAGAAGGCTCGTCAAGGACGTCCCGCATCAACCGAGATAAGGCCCCTATACCTTGTCGAGCGAAACCGCAAGATACCAGAAGTAGAAGAAACGCTTCCTAGCCTTCCTTCGAGCAAGCAATCCAGTCGTGCTTCAAGCATGGTTGGAAGTGACGAGTACGAATCTGCCGCGGAAGACTTTGGCACTCCTGAGCGTAAGCGAGCTCTGACCATCGACACCGCACATGCAAACAACGAGTGGCCCGATTGGCAAGGAGAAGATTACTTGGACTCCCAACAGACGACCCCGAGAGCAACGCATGCACCCGAGCCGATCTTTGACCGACCAACGCGGTCAGAGCCTCAATTCTATACTTGGGAGGACTATGCACGAGATGAGCGTTTGCATGGTGCAGCTCCGACGCCCTCGGATGCTGGGAGCGACTCGCGCGCTATCAGTACTGGGCTGAACTCAGAGTCCGAAGTTGAAGGGTATTTTCCACCTTTGGAGTCGTCTAATGTTGTGCCTTTTGACAACGAATTACCGCCTCCCCCACCAAGTAGACCCGACTCGCGGACCCGGGACCGAAAGCCATCAGCTGATGTGAAGAGTCTCGCGGCAGTAGCAGCATTAGGTGGTGCTGCAGTGCTTGGCTACCATGCATTGAAGCTGGACCACGAGCTGGAGGATCCTCATGGATCTTCACTGCCAGTTTCACGAAATCTTGAGACTGCTATCCGTGAAGATCGAGACAGCCCAGATGTCTCAGAGCAGGCTCCAGATGCAGTGAATAATCCGGCGAGCTCAGCAGGGGAGCCGTCCAAGAAGAAGAGTAGGAAAGAGAGCAAGAAGACAAGCAAGAAGGGCAAGAAATCCAAGCAGGCCATCGAAGAATCAGACACTATCCCTCCACCGTCGCTTGCACAACGGGACGCGAACGTTACCTTGTCCGAAGAAGCATTGATGGAAGAGGGTCAGTTGAGCCGGCAACTCGGACTCACGGTGGAGCCGCCACATGCACAACAGAACGAGCTCGACCGCTTTGTTGAGGCGGAAGAGCAGATGGAGGCAGACCATGCTGCCTTGAACGACCTGGGCAAGCTTACAACAAATGTCGAGGCGCCCCATACAACGTCCGGTACACTGCCATCTACAGATGTCGGCAGTTACGACTCTTCACCTCTCCTTGCACAACATCCAGAGACAATAGAGGACCCGCCCGCAGATAACGGCAGGGATTTCGCACCCCTTGTGTCTATGGCCGGACCCGACACCGACATGATCGCAGATGAGCAGAGAGATTATCCACCGGCCGATAATGTTGTCATAACCACGCCAGTCGACGATCTGGATGAGTTCATGGACGCTGAGGAGCGAATGGAGATGGGACAGAACAGTCTCCCCAAGCTCGAGCCCTCGGACAATGTTCCTGCTAATGAAGGCCTCGGGTCTGCGCCTTTGCCTGTTTCTGCGTCCGAACTGTATCAGTCGTTGCCTGTCGAAAATCTATCTACTCATGAAGCTGGCTTCACATCGACTGATCTGCCGACCGAGCAGGTGTCCGCCGCGAGGGAGACAGAGCCTGAACGTGAAGTCGCTCCCAATGAGTATGCTGAGATTCAAACACCGCTGGGCCTCCTGGACTTGATGTCTCGCAAGCGTTCCAAGAAAGTGAAGAAGCAAAAGGCTGCGGCAATCTTGACAGTGGATGAACCGACCGGGTTGGGAGTAGAAGACTCTTCCCAAGGCATAGAGGACTTGCCGTCAGAGGACAAGCCCGAATTTCAGCCTACCGGCCTGGTAGAGCCCTCAGAGCCGACGCTTCTTACAGTATTCGAAAACACAGATCATGAAAAGCTGGGACTCTCCAACGCCGTTCGACAGATCAGCGGAAGTCAGCCACGTGGACTCAAAGCCGAACCGATGGTCACAACTTCAGCATCGCCGACACTAGCACACGCCGAGTTCGACTCCGCGGGCTCTTCTGCGGCACAGCGCCTCTCTATGAACCTCGAAGACTCACCAACAGCCGACTTGAGCTCAGCGGACATCGAGGCTGCGTCTACGTTGATGCCAGAAGACCGTGAACAATTTTACCAGCCCTCAACCGCCGAGCAACCAACGCAACAGGCAGAAGAGGAAGAGCAGTGGGAGACCCGTCCTGTGGTGTCTCGCAAGAAAAGCAAAAAGGACAAGAAGAAGCAGAAGTCGAATGTACAGGAAGTGCAGCAGACCACTGATGTAGAGCCTGAGCAGGCACCTGAGCTTGAGAATAAGCTTGAGATTGCATCTGAGGCGGCCGATCCTGTCAATAACACTGTGCCTTCCCCCAACTCACGAGAGATCGATGAAAGCGTTCTACACGACGCTGACGTTGCGGTCGAGAATGATAACGTTTTGCCCGCCGGCTTCACAAGTACCGCGCCCGAGGACATAGCACTTCCACCAGAGGACGGCCTTGACCTTGAGACTGCATGGGGCAGATTGTCACCTGAGGCTGTCATCGAGTCCGATCCGTTGACGCCGGTGCCCTACGATGTAGACCCAACAAGCTTTGACAATGTTGCGGACAGCCAAGCTGAGAACACAATGGCCGACATCACTGGCATTGGCGATGAGCATCGAGAGATCGATCCGATTACAGACCCGAGCACTGCGGATGAGCAATCTCTTTCCATGGGAGATGCGCTCGCCATGCAACAGCTGCCAGCCTCTGTCCTTGTCGGAACTGAAGAAGTCGAGCGAAACGTTGCTAGCGAGGGCGATATCGAGACCGGCACGCTGACCGAAACAAATGAAGCACCGGTAGACGAGGCAGAACCAGACTTCACTTGGACATCTTCTTCAAAAAAGAAGGGCAAGAAAGGAAAGAAGGTGAAGTCGGTGATACGAGAAGAAGAGTCCGTAGCACTGCCCGAACTCGCCCCGCCATCCGACATCGAGACAGCGGCCATCATCACACCAGTCCCAGAGGAGAACGAAATCCAAGTTGAGGACGAGGCCCAACCTGCGGACGAGCAAACCCCCTTGGAAGAGGACTTCAATTGGATGCCACTTCCGAAGAAGAAAGGAAAGAAAGGCAAGAAGAGTAAGGAAGAACAGCCAACGACACCGTTTGAGGATCCCCAGCCAGCCGTGAGAGATCTTGCAGACACCAGCATGATTACTCGAGATGGTCTGTCCGACGATGCGCCAATCGACGAGGACGCAAACGTAGCTGGTGACCATTTCGAGCCTGCGCAGGATCCAGAACCAGATCCAGAACCAGACTTCGTTTGGACAGCTCCTTCTAAGAAGAAAGGCAAGAAAGGCAAGAAGCAAGAACAGCCGACGACAGCGTATGATGATCCCGACCCGACCGCGAGAGATTTCGGAGATATTACCACAGTGCCTCAAAATGGAGACGATCTGCCCATCGACACGTCAGCTGGTGAGGATGTGACGGGAGCTGGGCTTGATACACAGCCTACACAAGAAATTGGTCCAGCGCCCGATGTCGACTGGATGGCATCGTCGAAAAAGAAGGGCAAGAAAGCGAAGAAGAGCAAGGCCCTCAACGTAACAGAAGAAGCACCAATGGAGTCGTCTGGACTTCTCGACGCCGCCAAAAGAAGTGTTGCAGATACCACCGTTGTTTCACACAACCAAGAGGATGTTTTGGCAGATGAGCAACCCAGTGCTCTCCTAGACGTATCCGGAGCTGATGACCAGCCAATGCCTGCTCAAGAGGTAGACCCAGGGTTTGACTGGCCGACGTCTTCAAAGAAAAAGGCCAAGAAAGGAAAGAAAACCACGATGCCCGTCGGGGTTGAACAAGAATCATCGAAGTCTTCTGGATTTCCCGAAGCGGTCGAAGAAAGTCTTGCAGACGCCACGACTACATCTCCATCTCATGACGATGTTCCAACCATTGATCTGTCCAGCATTATGCGTGAAGTTCCCGTTGCCATCGATGAGCCATTGCCTTCACAGGAGCCAGAACCAGACTTCGACTGGCCGGTTTCGTCCAAGAAGAAGGGCAAGCAGGGAAAAAATACTGCTGTCAAGACGCAAGAAGAACCGATGGAGTTGCCTCAAGATTCACGAATGGTGGAGAGGGACCTCGCGGTTTCGACGGACATGGCTCAGGACCAAGACGACTTGCCAGCTATTGAGCCTTCCAGATCCTCTCAAGAAGTAGTCAGAGCTGAAGATGAGCCACTGCCTGCACAAGAACCCGAGTCGGAGTTCGACTGGCCAGTCTCCTCGAAGAAGAAAGGCAAGAAAAGCAAGGAGAGCGAAACGGTCGCCCAACCGGAGATGGCAGCTGCGACACCTGTGGACCTTGGGGTGATCGAAGGCAGTGTCTCAGACATTCTGCCAGGTGATATTGAAGGCGATCGAGAGGTCAACTCTACAGATGACCGCTCTCTGGAGGTATCGATGCCTGCTGACGAGGCCTTTCCGCCCTCGGAGCCAGCCGCAGAGCCAGAGCTGGAACCCGAGTCAGAGTTCACATGGGCCGCTCCATCGAAGAAGAAAGGCAAGAAAGGGAAGAAAAGCAAGCTTGCCGACCTGCCAGAAGAGAGTACCGCACCGATTGTGGATTCGGAGGTTTCCAAGGGTAGTACTACCGATGCCTTCCCAGATTCAACAGCGGATGTTCGCGCAGTCAACGAGATAAGCGACATCCCCACTGTCGTATCAGCAACCACCGAGAAGACGTTACCTGCGCAAGAACCAACACCAGGCCCAGAACCAGAGCCTGAAGCAGAGTTCGCACGGGCCGCTCCTTCAAAAAAGAAAGCCAAGAAAGCGAAGAAGGGCAAGGTGTTGGACATGTCAGAGGAGCCAGCCGCATCCCCGTATGTCACTGTGGAAGACGATGCAACTGGTGGTTCCGCTGCTGCGGAAGACCTGAAGACCACAGAACCTGCTGACACGACCGTCAATGTCGATGATTACTGGTCTCAGACGCCAGCATCGAAGGAAAAGGGCAAGAAAGGAAAGAAGGGTGGCATGCAGTGGTTGCCAGTCGAGGAAAGTGGAGAGCTTGCACCAGAGCATGCGGTACCAATAGAGCAGTCTTACGACGATACGAAGATGGACATGGATGATATCAGCTTCGCCACCCAGCCCGCCGAACCCGATATGTCGGAGGCGCAGCATTCTATGGGAGACGAAGTGGTGACACCAGAGCCCAATCAGACTTCGACTGCCGAGCTTCACGGCGAAGAAGCCCTTCATAGTGCAGGAAGCTCAGCAGACATGTCTATGGACAACGATCGAGGACTTGCGAACGTGGAGTCGGACGTCGTGCTGCCAGCCACCACAGTGAGCAATCCAGACGTCGCTCTCCCGCCAGGTCTTGCAGCAGCGGAATCTGTCCTGAAAGCCCCCAGCTGGACAGAATCACAAGACTTTGAGCGATCACCGGCAGCGAACGACCAAGATCGACAGAGTCACGGTACAGAAGCCTCTGCTCCTGACAAGATTGCTGATGAATATGCAAGCCCTGCAGAGCCATTGGTTGATGACGGCAGTCTAGATGCCACCACGGTTGCGACAGAAGTGAAATTGCCAGATTCGCCAGTGGACGAGCAACATAATGATTTCTTGGACGATGCCGCGGTCTACGACACGAATGCGGCGCTCAATGAGTCCCTCAGGGCTGCACCAGAGCGAGAAGTCGACCAAGTGAAGGCAGCGTCCGACACGGTCGAGCAATCGCACGATCGTGGGCTTGCCGAAAGGCCGGCACAAGACTCATCACCCGAGACCGACACGAACCTCTCACAGCCACAATATGTCACCTCAATGACAGCAGACATGCCCGTGGCCCAAAGTCAAGAGTCTGCAGATGAGCGCTCAGCCGTACCACCGACTTCTAACGATCTTGAGCTTGAGGGAAACGCGGACGATTCCCCCTGGGGTTTTACATCATCTAAGTCAAGTAAGAAAGGGAAGAAGGCCAAGAAGTCGAAACCAGCGCCTGCGGAGCCTGACTATGTCCCTGACGCGTTACCAGGCGACGAAGTCGAGATTTCAGCGCCTGATGAATCTGCCGCTGACCCTCCGATGGCTCAGCTCACGAACGATACAGAGGCTGCAGAACCAGAAGCTGACGCTGAAGCCTTCGAGCCATGGCCGTCAAGTGCAATGGGCAAGAAAAGCAAGAAAGCCAAGAAATCAGCTCCACAGACACTACGCGAAGTCGACATGCCCAACGTGCTTATCACGCCCGATGAAGCCGGACCGCTTGCTGCAGACGCCAGCATGGAAACCGCCCAGACGACGGGGAGTGAGCCGGTAGATGTGTGGTCGGTTCCCATGAAGCCCAAAAAGGGCAAGAAGTCGAAGAAGTCGACACTGCAGCCAGAGGAGACTGGCGAAAGTGATGTCTTGGACAGGTCAGCCATCACCCGCGATGACGAACTTTCGTCGGATGCCATCATAGATCCGGGCTCGCTGGCTGCTGACCCAGCTGATCCTCAATCTGAAGATAAATGGAAAGCCCCGATGAAAGGCAAGAAGGCTAAGAAGAGCAAGAAGAGCAAATGGGACGCATTCGACTCATCGTTGATGGAGGAATCCGCTGAGGTCGAGACTTCCAGCCGCGATGCTCTAGAACCGTCTGATAACACTGGGTCTGTTGGCGATCCAGAGACCATGGACCAAGATCAGACAACCGCAAACGTAATCGCTGAACAGAGCGTGCAGGAGCTTGACAGACCGCTATCGTCGTGGCGTCAAAGTACCTCCGTAAGCCTATTACCACCACTGCCAGAGTCACCACTGGTGCGGGACACCCCAGAGATTGACTTCGATCGAGCATCGGAAAATGCGGTGGACGACTCAGTGTCTAGCAGACTGGCCAAGGAAGATCACAGCTTGCCGACAGACTTTGAGCAGGAAGAAGGGTTGTACCTGCGCTCAGCTGACCCCGATGCGGATGGTACCCCGAACGCGGTCGATGCGGAATCAACAACAGCCGTACGAGATGCAGGTGTGATGGACCTGGACGAAGCAGCGAACGTGGCCCTGCCGGACGACAAGGGGTCGGATCTTGAGCAGTTGGAAGGTGGCGACGCCGTCCAAGCGCAGATAACGGAGGCGAGCAGTCTTGTCGACCCACATATGACGACTGCAGAACACGTGGTCACAGCTCCACCAGCCCAAGAGCAGCGTGACATCGACTTCACGACGGATGTCGCGGACGCATTAGCTAATTCTGGATTCAATCTCTCGGAGTTCGTGAACGATACTGTCTTCCAGCGTCGTACCTCACCCGTGGCCATGACTGGAGAGGCTGATCCAAAAGAGGTATTCACAACAGCCAGCAAGAAGAACAAAAAGGGAAAGAAGGACAAGAAAGACTTGACTTCCATGGAACAAGGATCTACAGAGACTTCGTCAGCTCCTGCTCCTACCAGATCTCCGGAGCTGGATCGGCCAGAGGCGCAGGTTCCAACTCAGCCTGCTGACGACTTCAGCGAGACTGTTGAAAAGACTCTGGCCGGCACTGGCTTTGACACAGCCTTACTCCAGCAAGCGGCCGAGTCTAGTAACGAAGCCTCCACCAATGACCTAGCTGGGGACAATCCTGACTACTCTTTCACGACCTCAAAGCGCAAGAAAGGAAAGAAGTCAAAGAAATCAACACCGTACGACTTCGACAGCGCACCGCTGCAAGACATCCAGCTCGGGCAAGATTCGTCTGAGGCAGATAAGGCATTGGACAATGTAGCCATCACCTCTGTCATGGACATCGAAGCTGATCGTGGCACCGACAACGAAGACTCATCCACACGACCAGCAGTCGGCGGCAAAGCAAATGGAGACGTGACTCCCGAAGAACCCCGACCTGCCTCTTCGAACGATGTGGATGTGCATACAGCAATTCCAAGCACACATCCCGAGGATGGTTTCCAGGACATTGACAACCAGACGTCCCACTTCGCCATTGCGGGAGATCGTGAGATGGACGTCGATGAGATGGATAGGGCTTACAAGGCATTCAAAAAGAACAAGAAAAAGAAGAAGCAGAAGGCCACCAGCTCAGAACCAAGGGACGAGCCGATCCCGTGGAAGGATGCAGCAACCGACCCGGAAGAGTTGAAAGCTCCAGAAGCAGTCGGTCTGCGAGACAGCCAACCCCAGTCCGTCGCGCGCGATAATTCCGAGACCCCAGAGCACCTTCACCAGAGTTTGGAAGCTGTACATGACAGCGAAGTTCCAGCAGGTGTACCCGATACTGAGGGCTTGCAGAGAAAGAGTCTCGCAGACGGTCGTGAGCCACATCTGGGGACAACATATGTCCCAGGACGCACTACTATCGACGATGAACAGAACGCAGCGCACGCAGGATTGCCGTCAGGCGAGCATTTGACTGAGTCGCGAGAAGATGCTGCCAGCGGACTGTCACACTACGTCGCTGCCGCTGCAGGCCTCTCTACCGCCGCTGCGGCAGCCGCCGGCCTCGAGCACGTCCTTCGATCTGTACCAAGCCAAGGTGGCGAAGAATCTCGACAGTCTGCCTCTGATAATGCCCGCTCTATTCAGCAAGGCCATGGAAATCGTCGCGAACCCGGCACAGCGAATAGACCCTGGTCGTTTAAGAACCCTGGAGGCGAGGGAGAGCCACTGCCGGAGTCTCCGCTGCTTGGGCACAAGCCGCACGAAATCGCTCGAGATAGCGGCTATCAAGAGCCAAGTAGTCCAGTCACGCAGTCACAATCTTTTGGAAGGACAAGTCAGGAGTCTCCAGTGGTTCGAGCCATGACTTCACACGAAAGTCTGAGCAGTAGGCGATCTGCTGAACCACTACGAATCTCCACAGAGACTGGCTACGGCTGGGACTTGAGTGTTCCAAAGAATCGCGAAACGAACCCAAACAAAACGGCATCGAATACTCTGCACGCGAGAACTCCAAGCCGCGAGGTCGATAATACTCCCCTCGAGTCCACCACAAAGAACCGGGCTTCTTACCTCTTCCAATCAACGCCTGAAATCCTGAGAGATCTGCCACAAAGCGGCTCACCGACTCCCAGCGAAAGGACTCTGCCGGCTGGATATTTCCCGACTACGACACCAAGGACACCTTCGCAGCCTTCCGCCGATCAGCACGAGTCGTACATCCGAGAGCCGGAGCGTATGGCATTTTCCCCGCCCCCATCCGGCACGATGAGTCCAAGAATACCACTTGATACAATCCCAGAAGAGCATCATGCGCAGAAGAGGACTCTGGCGGAAACCGGACTTGTACAGCCAGACAACAACAAATCGACTCGCCGAACCCAGACCCCTCAGTCAATACGGGAGAGGGAGAGGGCGCTTTCGCCCACCGCCGTATCTTCACTAACAACGCCATCAGGAGCTGGCAGATCAACGAGTAACCCTCCTTCAACGAATGAAGTGATCCACAACTCAGCGTCGCCTGCAGTGCAAGAAGACAACGGCGTCAGCAACATCGACCGATTTTTGACTCGCAAACGATCAAGACCAGTGTCCGTGGACCACAGATCAGCGAGCGTGATGAGCAACGGTTCAAACGCGAGCGCAGGGCAGATACGATCGCCGGAGGATGTCCGCTCCTACTCGCGCACCAGCAATCGCAGCTCTACACCAACCCTGAGGCGAATCAGCCTGTCAGGTGACCTGCGGGCCGCTAGCCGAGCTAGCCGGCGGGGCGATGCGGGATCCGCCGTTGGCGCCCGCTCGTCACCCAGGACAATTCCCTTCGAAGCTCCGCCAACACCACCATCCTACGATGACGAGGTGATGGATGGCAGCGCCTCGCGCGATGTCGACATGTCCGATGTCTACGTACGTTCAACAACATGTGTTGAGGATAAGCACCAAGCTGACGATTTATTACAGCAGGGCATTGGCGATGCGCATGCGTCGCAAGTGTCGCCGACGCGACCGCCCAGCATGCGCAAGCGCCAGAGCACGCACATCATGGAGTTGGAGTCTCGACTAGACCAATTGGCGGCAGAAAACCAGATCCTCCACGAGTCAGGCCAAGGCAATTTCTCAAACGAACCGGGTGCTGGGAGCTCACGTGACCAGCTAATTGAGGAGAAGGATGATGAGATCAATCGCATCAAGGCCATGTTGGAGCCAATGCAGGACGAGATATCGCGACTTAACGAGATGAACGCAGAGCTTGCGGAGGTGAATCGCAACCTTGTTGACGGCGGCAACGAACGCTACTTGCAGCTCGAACAAGAGCATGCGCATGCGCATGAGCAGCTGCAGAATACGAGCAGAGAGCTCGTCAGCGTACGGGAAGAACATGGTCGGCTCAATGTTGGCATGAGAGAGATTGTCGAGGCAGAGATCGCCACCAACCTCGTCGCCAAAAACGCTGAAATACGGCAACTACGAGAAGAACTTGACGTGGCGTCGGAAAAGATCAGAGCCCTGCAGATGCAAGTTCAGTCGACACGTGGCCGTGATTTTCTTACCACCCGCGACGAGGACTACTTCGATGGCGCTTGCCAGAAGCTGTGCCAGCATGTCCAGCAGTGGGTGCTTCGCTTCTCCAAAAGCTCAGACAAACTAATGTGTCGCCTGTCCACTGACCTCAACGACGATGCGATCGAGGCCCGGCTTGATAACGCAATTCTGGATGGATCTGATGTCGACAAACTTCTCTGCGACCGCATCAAGAGGCGTGACGTGTTCATGTCAGTGGTCATGACGATGGTGTGGGAGTACATCTTCACACGGTATCTGTTTGGCATGGAACGCGAACAACGCCAGAAACTCAAGGCTTTGGAGAAACTTCTTGCAGAAGTGGGACCGCCGCGCGCAGTCGCGCAGTGGCGAGCAACGACTCTCACCCTCCTATCGAAGCGACCGGCATTCGCCGAAACGAAGGCCAAAGACACCGAAGCAGTTGCGACCGACATATTTGGGAAGCTGTGCGCACTTCTTCCGCCGCCATCCAGTGTCAAGGATACGTTGATGACATCGCTGCTCAAGGTCATTAGCGTCGCTGTGGACTTGTCGGTCGAGATGCGCATCCAGCGAGCCGAGTACATCATGCTGCCACCGCTTCAGCCGGAGTACGACACCAATGGAGACCTGGTGCGGAAGGTCACCTTTAACGCGTCCCTCATGAACGAGCGGTCGGGGATGTTCAGCTCGAACGAAGAGCTCGAGGAGACGCACGCTGTGGTCAAGATCGTGCTGTTTCCGTTAGTGGTGAAGAAGGGTGACGAAGTAGGAGAGGGCGAGGAAGAGATTGTAGTGTGCCCAGCTCAAGTGCTTGTCCACAACGACAACAACAAGGGCAAGAAGATCGTGAGAGTGCAGAGTGGAGCGATGGAGATCGATGATCCGAGGCGTTCGCGCGAAAGCTTGATAAGTGTGCAGGGCAGCATGGCGTTTTGAGATGGGTTATCGGATTACTGGCGGATCCCTGATGGTGCGCCCTCATACACATAGCAAATAGTAGATATTGTATCGATTTGATCATACACACAAACCTCACCTCTGATTTGTTCGACCACGACTAGACTATAGCTATGGCAGTTTCGATCGGCATCTCTTCCCCCTCTACGAAGCGCCGGTCTCATTCTTGTACTTGGCCCAATCCTGCGGAGCAGGTACAGAGAGGATCTTGCAGATATCTCGTCTCCTGCGCCTGAAGTCTTCGTACAGCTGCTTCCATATCTCCCTTTCATCGCAGCTCGCCACATGTGAGCCACCGCAGCTCGGCTGAATCTCCGTCAGTCCATCCCTAGGCCACATTACCCACGGTTTTGGCAATGGCCAGTCGCTGAAGTGGATGAGCTTTGCTTCCGCCAGCGCAATATGCGGGTCCCATTTGACAGCAGAAGCCGGAGCACCATAAGATCCCAACCACGCGGAGTGGTCGTCCCACCTGAATTCAGATGTTTGCAGCAAATATGGCCGATGAGGTAAGACTAGTGCCGACGAGCCAAAGCGGTCGTTCAGCAAATCGCTGTCGTAATGTCTGCTGTCGTCACGATCTGGCTGTAATCGCCGCCATTGCAGCGTTTCGTACAAATTCTTTGTCTCGGCGATGTCAGGTTTGAGCAGCATCAACGTGGTGGCTAGAGGCCAGGAGTCTCGCGGTCGGTCTGACCAGTAAGCTCTTACCATCGCCATCGCGGTGGGTGGCAATTGGAACAGCTCGTCGAGATGCTGCTGCAGGATGCTGTCGCCGTCGAAGTGTAGTACCCGATCATACTCATCGAGCTCGAACAATCGGAACTTGGTGATGCTTGTACCATAGTCGCTGGGATGCTTGAATGTTCCTGGCTCGGCAGGTCCGTTGATGGAAAGTAGCTGGATCGGTCTCAACTTCACGCCATAGTCTTTCCTCGCCCGCTTGAGCATCTGACCATTCCTGGCGTCAGATCCACTGCTGGGACTATCCCATTCTTCCGGGTAGAGAAGAGCCCGGTCGGCTTTACTGCCGAGTCGTTTCAGTGCTTCGAATATCATCAAAGCATTGCAAAGTGTGTGAGTATCAGTGGCGTATTGAACATAAGCCAGTCTCGACCAGTCAGTGGAGTCCTTCTCGCCGCCTCGGAACAGGTACAACAATAATGCTATTGCTCCGAATAATAGAAGTGTTTTGCGGTATCGCAGGTACGTGATCCGGAGCCGCTGGGATCGAGACCGGGCGGGGATCTGTAGGATGGGCACGCCATGGTCGTCATCGTCGTTGTATTCGAAAGTGGCGCCCATGGCCGGTCCGAGACAGATCTATGGGTTCAGCTGATGGAGTGAAATGATGAAGAAGTTGTGGATCTTCTCATGGTTGTAGAACTAAAGGACTCGAAAGTGCAGTGCCTTTGACCAATCAGAAATCACATGGTTCAAACATCATGAGCATTGATGAAAGCCGTTGTATGAAAAACGATTGAGCCCTCAATATCATTACAGGTAGCTATCCGATGATCGAAGGAACGGGGCAGAACGATAGTCTTGCTATACTGGACACGGGCTTCGTGGCGTTGAGTACAATACTGTGATAGCTTTTGCTAGGTCGCCGGCACGCATCCTCCAACCACACACGATATACACTTTTCCATTGTTACAACTCTCGACATAAGTCCATAAGCTGCTCAGGTGTCCTCGTCGTACTCATTCTTAGCTTTCTCTTCGAAGACAGCGTTTTCGGTGGCCACATCATGCTCGGTGAGTGTCACCACTTTGTCACCAAAAGCCGCCGCGATCTCCTCCAGTGTCTTGTTTTTGGTTTCCGGGAACCACTACGGACTGTGTGTCAGCTTGTCTATCCTCTGCGAGAGTTTGCAGGAAATGATACGAACCATGTAAGCGCAGGCTAGGAAGAATAGCGTACATCCGACGAACACATAGTAGTAGTTCTGCTCTATGGTTGCGAAGGCGGTTGGTCCGGCTTCCGTGAGCTTTGAGTAATGACAGTCAGTCCATACGTGCCAGATTCACAACTCTCTCACCGTCGATATACCCCGACATTGACGATGAAGTGGCTCGCAGCAGCAAGGCCCATCATCTTGGAACGGAGACTCTGTTCGGCAAATCAGCTCCACTGGTCTTGGACATCGGGTGGTATCCTTAACGTTTGCTTACCATCGGCACGACTTCAGCCCCATACAACCAAGTCGTGCTGTTCAAAAGGCCGTAGTCTGTTTCTGTCAGCGTAAACAAGAGGCGGTACAAGCATTTCACTTACATATGCAACAGAACAAGTAAATACCAAGGATGGCAAATCCCTTGCCGACTCGATTGTCGGAGTTCTGAAACTTCAGTTGCATGATCGCTGCATAGATCTCGACGATAATGACGCCCGTAAGTCCTGTGAGGATCATCTTGCGGCCTGGTAACGGCGTTGGTCAGTTCTGCATACATTTGTGGAAGGAGTGCACTCACGACCCCATTGATCTGTCAAGAAACAAGTGGTCAAGACGTTGGTCGTGAAAGCGATAGTCCCCTACGAGAATGTGTCAGCATGCTTTGGGTCGTCTTCGAGACGGGTTCACGACGACCAAGTCGCACATACATAAGCTCCAGCCAGTGCCAGTATCGCGTGCGAACTGATTCCGAGCGACTCGAACAAGATTGTTTGGTAGTATTGGATGACCTGTCATGTAGTCCATGAATCAGCAGGTGCCTCGAGATACCGCCAACAGGAGAGACAAGAGTGACGACTCACATTGACCCCGGTTAGACTCGTCATGGTCTGCACCGCGATACAGACCAACGCACGATGTCGGAACAGTCTAAATATGTCCGAGTACGAAGTAACTTCTCGCTCCATCTCGTAGTCGATCTGAGCTCTCATGAGTGCGAACTCTTCTTGCGACTCATGTGAACGCAAGTCCCGTCTGATCTTGCCAAACTCGATTCTTGCCTGCTCGATCTTCCCGTGCCGGATGAGCTGTCGCGGCGAGTGCGGCATGAAGGTCGACAGTCCAATGAATAGCACGATACCCCAAGGGATCTGTATGCCTAGAGGCAGGCGCCACTGCACCGGACCGTACGGCGCATAACTACAGGCGAACCCTACCCAATTCGACATCATGGTTCCAAATGAAATACCACAGCCTGCTACTCCGGCGATAAGACCTCGGTGATTTGGTGGAGCGATCTCACTCAGGTAAACTGGGACGGTGCCAACCATCCCGCCGACGGCAAGCCCTGCTATGGCTCTACCTGCGAGAAACATTCCCATGTTCACGGACGCTGTTTGTATCGTGACACCGATGGTAACTACTATGCATGCCAATTGCATAAACCGAATTCGTCCCAGTTTGTCGCCGATAAGGGTCTGAGTGATGGCGCCTCCAGCTTCGCCGGCGATATATCTGTATCAATTAGCTCGCGCCCGACCCATTTCTCTCGAAGGCTTACACAGCAACAACTGCTCCAGTGAGCCCATCGCTAGGGTGGCCCATGTAGTTGACCCAGCTGTCGTGAGCGATCGTCGTCGTCGCGATGCCAGTGTCAAACCCAAAAAAGAACGTGCCCATGGCCGCGAACATGGCAACGCCGACAGTGTAGAAGTCGACGACCATGATGGCTGCTAGCTCAAAGAGCAATGGGGGAAATGATGAGACCCGAAATCTAGTGTGCTACAGTATGGTTTACGACGGCATGCACTTATCTTAAGAAGGTTGTTCATAAAATGTAGTCGGAACGCTCATCGGATGGAAAAGGTAATGAGAGTAACGAGGAATAGTGCAATCCCTAGTAAGCTTGGTCGTGGCGATCACGGTGCTGTAAGATGTGACCCCCAAAGCCATCACGAGATGTCCTGCTAACCCTGCATCTCGACGACGACCTCTTATGTCGAGTCAAGAAGTCCTTGGGGTACGGAGGTGGTTGGCGTAGCGTCGGATGGAGGAAGTGAGGAGGTCGGGGAAGTGAAGAGCGAGGAGTAGCTGCCAGATGCCGAGAGTGCCGACGACTAGTCACGTGCCATGCAGTCGCCGACAGCAAAAGCTTGGGAGGGCTTAGTGGTGCTTGTTTTTACGGCGGACTAAGTCGACCCAAAAGGACATGGAATTAAAAGTGGATGTAATTGGCTCCACAACGTAAGGATTATATACTATAAGTCACCGGCGTGATACTAGATCAAAAGGAGTAGTAGAGTGCCTTTCGTTTAGCGATAACTCGTGTCTATTCTATAAGAGGTAGCTATATACGTCGTCGTAATCTGTAATCCCTACGATACAGAACGGGTAAGCTAGGCCTAATCGGGCCTAGCTTACTGAAATTAAGGTTACGGCTAATCGCTAGTGGCGGACGCTAGACAAGTAAGCCCTAGTCGCGTTAGCTAATTACGTACAAAGCTATAAGTTAGCTGATCCGCGACTAGGGTCTGCTTGTCTAGCGTCCCCTACCCGTAATTAGCCGTAACCTTAATTTAAATTAGGCCTAGCTTACCCGTTCTAGAAGATGAGATAGAATTTGTACGTACGTATTCACCTCTCCTTACTTCGCCTACATTACTATATCTAGACTAGTCAATAACGACTAAGGGAGCGTTGTATAGACTATTCGCATTACGTAGTTACAAAAAAAAGAGCTCTAACTAGCGTCGTCGACGCCACCGTGCTAGTCAAGCTATTTTAATTCCATGTCCTTTTGGGTCGACTCAGTCCGCCGTAGTTTTCGCAATCTCACATGGAGGTCTCCGGGAGAGCTCGTTGTAAAGTCGCGAAGTATCCCAAACAATCTTCCATCAATTTTACAGGTCAAATACCTCGCTGTTTTGCCTGGTGTACCATGCGAAAGCCGTCACGATGCCCTGTGTGCCTCAGAGAAGCTCAAAGATTACTCTCCCTGTAATCTGTGCTGTAGGTCAAGCCAGTGACGTTGCGACCTGCCCACATGGAATGCAAGACGCACACGTTTCGATGGTGTTTGTTCACGGCCACGTAAGCTCGTACCAATCTCATAAGTTCTCGCCTCTTTTCATCGTCTCTCCCTCCCTCACCAATCCACAACTACCTTTTCGCTTTCCGAGCAGCCGTTCACAAGGATTATTTCCGCATCGTCTTCAAAGATGGCCAGCTCCGTTACCAACCTCGTCGAGTCCTTCGTCGAGAAGAAGGTCAACCCCAACAGCAACAGCAACTACCAAGAGTCCAGCGAGCGCATCTCGGAGACAGAGACGACCTACAGCAGCAACTACGAACAGGGACCGCCGCCAAACGTCCCATACCCATGGCGACCTCGCTGGGACGACCGCAGTCTTCGGTACATCTTCATTCACTAGCAGACGGTCGAGCAGATCTGGGAGGACGATGAAGTGATTCGCCGCACACAGGTGAGCGAGCAGTACGGTGGCGGAAACTATGGTCAGCAGTACGGCGATAGGAGCCACGAGCAGCAGTCCGGCTATGAGCAGCAGCAGTCCAGCAGCTCTGCCCGTGGGCACAGTATCGCTTATGGAGCTTTGGGCGGTGTGGCGGGATTGGCAGCTGGGGCGGGGTTGACGTATGAGGGTGAGAAGATTCGTGAGTGGCAACTTAAGGTTCTCGATGGTTTTCTGTGAACTCGCTGACTACCATACAGACGACGACTACGAGCAAGACAAGTATCGTGTCGAGAACGACTACGAGCAAGATAAGTATTGTGTCGAGAACGACGTCGAAATCGAGCTATGAGCAGCAGCAAACCAATGCACAGCCGGGTAAAGGTAAGCTTGCCTTTTAAGTTCCACTGTCGCACCTACTGAACTTATAAAAGCTACACAGCACCTGCCTACGAGGTCGTCACGAATGCACTTTACTTCCAGCACGGTGAGTCTTCCACAACGCTACCTACAAAACAAAGTCTCGACATCGAGTACTGACAGCATGGCTTCCAGCACGACTCCCACAAAACGCAGAGCCATCAATCAGCTAGCCGACAGGATCTGCCAGCTACGCTCCAGGGTCGAAACTGTTGACGCAGCATACGCGCTCCAGGACCTTGACCCAGACAAAGAGACCATTGATCCGCAGACCGAGGCGCTCATCAGTCTGCAAACTGCACATCAGCTGTTCAAGAAGGCGAGGTAAGCATTAGCAGACCAGAAGCAAGCGCGAATAGAACTGATCAGACCACAGGATGTGTGTCAAGCTCAGCGACGGGACTCTTCTCCAGGCATTCAAGCAGATGGAGGGCCGACTCGACAGCCACGAGGCGACGATCACGAAGCATGAGCGACGCATTGACGACCTTGAGGAGAGTCAGGAGGTTATGTGGGACTGGCACATCGCGGTGGGAGAAGCACAGATGATCGATGACTGGATCGACAAAATGGTCAATACCAAGACCAACAATGGAGTGAGTTCATGAACGGCGTTCTAGAGTCGATTAGGAGTGAAGCCGAGTCTAACGAGGACTCAGATGACGAGCGGTGGGAAAGGTCAGAGTGTAGGCGAGACGGACTCGAGTCAACGTGAGACCTACTCCACGTCCACGCGGATCGACAGGTGGGCGGACGGCATGACGAAGCGCAACTTCAGATTGTTTCTGGAGGAGCGAGACCTGCTGAGACTAGGCTTTGATCTCCGATATGACGACATCAAGAACCAGAAAAGACGAGACGGCAGGAACCAAGCAGTCCATGATAACCAATATCAGACATATGCCTATGCCATGAGCCAAGCAGCCAAGCACGATGACGATATCCAAGACAAGATGGAGGCGTATGCGGAGCTGTTCAAGTGGACATACTATGGTAAGAGCTGGCGTGATGCGGCGGACTTGGCGAAGGAGCGAAGACAGAAGACGAAATGAGAACAGGGAGTCAGGTTGGCGGCGCGGCAGCTCGAGATTGATGAGCGCCTCCTCGAGATCCACGAGCAGCTGCTCACGACCGTAGAACGGCAACCCGATGAATGAGAGTTTCTGAGTTTGCAAGCGAGGCATCGGAAGGCAGGAGCGCTCAGGGCGACGACATTGAGTAGTGCGATGATGGAACATCATGGACGAGCATGATTGTGAGAGTGCAGACCTTAGCTTAGGAGGCTAAGAGATAGATCGAATACCTCTCACTCACTCGCAGTCTGCTGCAACATAAGGCATAAACCGTCCCATCATGCCGCCCAGATCGAATCCATGACTCCGAGAGCTCCTCGCTGAATCACAAAGCAAACGCAAAAACACCCACATTCTGCCACAACCCAAAGCCCTAACCCTCCCACTCAACCCGTCACCCCCAGGACTGGTCCTACGAGTCCTTCCCATCTCTACCTCCCATAACCTTCCCAGCCTGCACCGCCTGCATCTTGCTCTGCCACCCGGGCGCAGGCTGAAACTTCCTCACCGTCCTCACCTCATCCAAACCATACCCCGGAATGCGAATCCCATAATTCCTCTCCAGCACAATCTGAATATCGCGAATATCAAGCGTCTGCGAGCTCCTCAGCTTCGCCAACCGACACGCGCTCGTGATGACGTTATCCACGAAATTGTCCGCTAGCGTGAGCACAGACTCCTCCACATCCGGCGCCAACACGTTCGCGTCCTCGGACGCGGCGGCGGTACCGGTGACCTGGCGGACCAGCTCGTCGAGTTTGCGCTTTGAGAGAACGCGGTCGCCTTCGCCTTCGAGGGTGAATTGTGCGGGGCGCTGGACACCGGGTTGAGCGATCATGCCGGCGTTCGCGTAGGTGGGACGAGAAGGTTGGCCTTGGACGGGCTGTTGGGTGCGGGGGTCGAGTTGGAGGCTGCGGTTGTTGGTGTTCCATTTGCTATTGGAATTGGCGGTTTGTTGCTGGATCGAGGGGTAGCCGGAAGTCGGAGTCTGTTGGGTGGCGGATTGCGGCGGGTTAAGGGGAAGGCCGTTCGGCACATGCGGCATCTGCGGGACTTGTTGCTGCGACTGTTGCGCTTGTGCACGAGAGTAACTTTCGGCAGCTTGCGACATGGCGGCTTGGTGGCTGAGTGGTTGCGGGCGCTGTTGCGGCTGCTGTTGTTGCTGAGGTGGATGCTGCTGGTTCGCGCTCTGTGGCATGGCCGCGTGGTTTTGTTGCTGTTGCTGCTGTTGCGCTTGGATTATGTTCTGCTGGCTATGTTGCATATGTTGTGTATTGACAGAAGGCCGCTGTGGCTGGTTCGGATGCTGTTGCTGTTGCGGTTGCGGGATGTTCTGTTGCTGCGGGAAGTTCTGAGGCATCTGCGGTTGAGTCGCAGATTGAGGCGTTTGCTGTTGCCCGTGCGCCGAGTTAGGGGGTTGTGAATAACTCTGTTGTTGCGGTGTAGGAGCGACTTGGCTTTGCGCCGTTTGCGGTTGCTGTTGGAACCCCCCCTGTGGTCCCTGTGGTGACTGTGCGGACCCTTGATCCATGTGCATCTTCACGTCTCCCTGCGGCTGCTGTGAATGCTGTTGCTGTTGGCCGCCGTTCATCTGTTGGCTTGGACCTTGCGAGCCTTGCTGCTGCCGTTGCATTGGCTGCTGACCCAGCTGTTGATTACCCAGCTGCTGCATCTTGGCCTTCATATTGTCCCACTCTCCCTGCACCTGGGTCAACTGTGCTCTAAGGTTGTTCAGCTCCGTCATAATCGCCTGCTGGTCCCCTTGTCCACTTTGCCGCTGCTGGGTCAGTTGAGTGCCAGATTTCTTCAAGCCCTCACGCTTGTTGAGCAGCGATGCACCCCTCCGATACCAGTTCGTCCTGTACTGCGTCATAGCTGCCTGGCCTTGTTGGGAGATTTCCGGGGGGTAATTGATGGTGACTGAAGTGAGCTCGGTCTTCACAGCCTGGCTCATTTGAGGTGGCTGCGGTTGCTGGCCTTGCTGACTCCCCTGCTGTGCCATACCTATCGCTTGTGGCATACTTCCTTGACCCTGCTGACTCATCGGCCTCTGCTGCTGCTGTTGCTGCTGCTGGCCTCCACCCGCATTGGGGCGACTGCTCATCTGCTGCATGACCTTCATGCTCAGCTCGCGTATCTTGGTCTCGGCATTCTTGTACTCCGGGCTGCCTGCTGGTGCGGTCGAAAGGGTGCCCCAGAGTCTAGTCAGCCCCTCCTTCCAGTTGGTCTTCTGTGCCGCATTGAGGTGAGGGAGGCTGTCGATCTGGTTGGGCTTGATGAGCGGTGGCACCCCCGATTGACCGCCGTTTGGTTGTGCCATGGCGTCTGTTCGAAAAGAGAGGTGGTCGGCGATCGCAATAGGGAGACCCGCACGTGTGTGACTGTAGGAAGACGGTGTGTCTCAGGGTGACAGAAGTGGAGTAGTGAAGTGAAGTCGAGTGAGGTTGGACACCACGCCAAGCCATCATCATGCGATCACTCTTCGATCACATCTCCTTATCAACATCTACCTTACTTCCATGTACACAAGACAAGCATGCAGACCCGAGCATATGAACGTGCCTCCGAGATAGTCCGATTGCATGTGGCCTGATAAGTCACGGAAGCGTCGTCTCTACGGAAAGCACGAAAGGTAAAGGCTGATGAACAAGGCAAGAACAATTGTTTCTGCATCTATACTATAGTCCTCCACTTCCACTTCCACCCAAGCAGCGCCCATCTGCTCGTAACAAACGTGCCTATACTCAAGGCGAGCACTGCACACATGAACCCAACCATCGGCTGCGGTCCGACCTTCTGCACCAACGCGCCGGATACTGGTATACACACCAACGTGGCCAAGCTGGCGACGAAGTACAGCGTGCCGAAGTATCTTCCAAAGTGATGAGGGCCGGAGAGCTGTCCCACGCATGCTGGAGTCATCGCCATCCATGCACCAGTGCCGAAGCCGAATAGCGCTGCAAAGACATATAGTGCGATCAGGCTGGTGTGGCCAAATGGAAGCCAGACCGCGAGCATAATCACCAACGTGATGACCATCATCACTCCTAGCACGTTGAACCGACCAACGATATCGCTGATGAAACCTGGAATGATGCGGCCGACACAGGACACGCCATTCATGACCGCAATCAAGTAGAATCCGGTAGCAGCAGGATAATCCGTCCCCAGACTGGCATACGTCGGCAGTATCCCGAGCGCGCCGAAGAGCACGACTTCGATGCCGAACACGCTCACCGTCAAGAAGCTAAAGTCCGCTCGTCCAAATAGCTCCAGTGAGAAGATGTCCATCTTCTTCGCGTCCGGAGATGGCTTTAAGCGCGGCCGAATGAGAAAGTTCGCTCCAACCAAGCAGACCACGAAGACGAATCCAAGTATGCGGACCGACCAGGCATATCCGTACTTCGGTAGTGCCGCTCGCAACACGAGAGGAATAACGACGCCGCCAAAACTATTCCCAACCATCGCGAGACCAGACGCTAGTCCTCTCTTCGCCTTGAACCAATGGCTCAACACCGCCAGCGCCGTCGTTGTCAGCGCGGCACCAGCAGGCCCACCGAGAAATCCGAGGCAGAGCAGGAAATGCCAGTAGACTTTACACTCCGCAAGCAAGAAGATCATTGCAATGTACGCCACGCTCCCGCCAAATATCAGCCATCGTGGTCCATACCGGTCGAATAGCGGTCCACACAATATCCCTCCAGCGAGAGAAATGTACACGAATATCGACGGGATCCAGCCAATAGTTTGAGAGGAGTAGCCAGCGAGTTGGTTGAATTGCCAGTAGTCCTGTACCGTGCCTATGCTAACCATCAGCCCGAAGGAAGGAAAGAGGGCGAGGAAGGATCCGAGCAGGACGAGCCAGGCAGAGAGGGCGTTGCGGTCGCCAGGGAAATCGTCGAGGTCTTCATCGTAGTCGTCTACGACTCTCTCGGCGTGAGTGTGGGTTTTAGAGGTGGTGAGCCCGAGTGTGTTTCCATCTAGAGGACTCCGTGCTTTGGAGATGATGCCTTCGAGTGCTGTGCTTTGTTTGCTGTCGTCGATGACTTCTTGAGGTTCCCGAGTGCCCGCGATGTGCACCACTGGGTTGAGCTCGGTATCCATCGTCTGTTCACCTGTCAACCTAGTTCACTAGTATCGTTAAGACCACGAATATATGGCTACAAACAAAAGCAGAGTCATCTCGAAAATCGAGTAGAAGGGCGTGACGAGTGGAGTCTGGTTACATGACCCAATGCCGAGTTTGCTAGAGGAAAGCAGAGGACAAGCTCCGCAGTCGGCATTCGGGACTCGATGACATGTTGGGACTGGTTCCCTTTGCCCTTCTTGGAAGACTGCATGTTTGGAGCTCGAAGTGTTCCCTTGGGTCTTGATGTGAGAGATCTCGACGATATCTTAGGCCACATGCAGCGGTTGGGGCGAAGAAAGTGTCGTGAGAGGTGAGGTAGGGCTGAGACAATGGCGTAGGCGGCTGAAGGTTGTCAGCACCACCGCCGCATTCCATCTCTCCGAACGAACGACGTTATATCTTCCTATTTCCTTCTTCATCAACTCCCCCAAATCACAACACGAAAGAAGAGATTTCAATCTCCTACAGCCATATCCCAATCCCACACTCCCGACCTCAAGCATGTCCCCCCCACCCCACCCAATCCCCCTCCTCTACCGCTTCATCTTCACCATCCTAGACCCCCTCCTCGCCACCACCGGCATCTTCACCACCTTCTTCCTCCCCTCCACTTTCCTCAAATCCTACTTCCCGCACCCAACCCTCACACCGGAAACCCGCTTGTGCACGGACGGACTTACCGGCTTCTTCGCCTCGATCCTGGTGCTCCAGCTCGTCCTGCTCCCGATGAAGTCGCGCGATGTCGGTGTTTGGAAAACGGTGCAGGCGGCGATTGTGCTCACGGATTTTGGGCTTTTGGCTGGGTTTGTGAGGGAAGGGAGACTGAGTCCGGGGTCGTGGACGGTGATGGAGTGGGGTAATTTGGTGATTTTGGGCGGGGCGGCGGTGGTGAGGTTGTCGTTTCTTGCTGGGGTCGGGTTCTCGAAGCAGAAGGCGAAAGCGTAGTGTATCGGAGGTAACGCGCAGTGGTTGCCTTGCGGTTAATGTTTGCGAACTGCATGCAAGGCAAAGTGGTCGTTACGCCTCACTATTCGCCACCACTGCATTATCACTCAAGATGCTACGCTATATGGAGTTCACGGTTTCACCAGGGGACATGCGGGACATGAATCGTCTGAACTGCTATTTCGATGGAGCGTAAGTTCGACTCCGCCACGTTGCAAACCATACACGCAAGCTAAGTCCATATCAGTCAGTGATCTAGATCGACTAGCAAGAGTGTCGTCGCTCTACGGACCCGGCACTGTTAGCTGCTGGCTGTGTACCGTCACCTCCGTCTTCATCTCCTGGACGCTAAACAAAAGAACCATCAGCGAAGACACGATCACGAACGACCTACTTGCATGTCTATCTTTCCCAATCGTAGCCGCTGGCCACCTTCTACACCAGGTTGCCACCTTTCCTGGGAACCGATCTTCCATCCTTACTACCAACGATCCAGTCTTACTTCCCTGGGCCGCAGCGATTCAGGCATCTCTCACAATATGCGAGATCGCCGCCCCTATGGCTTTGGCCTTATTCGCCATCTCGACGATCACAATGCAGAAGAAACGTTGCTACTGCGCGGCTGGCACTGCGCTCCTGGCTTTTAGCGCCGAGAGCGGACTTTTCGTCGTCTCGCCCCGAGCACCCATCGACCAGAGTAACCTGAGTCGACCCTTTCTGCTGAACAGGTCGCCTTGGATGATCCTGTTCATGGTCGTCACGTTCGGCTACGCGATAGTAGCGTTGGTCATTTGGCTTCGTACCTCCAGCACCACCTTTGAACACATGCGGGAAACCAGAGTTGGCGAACGTCGCAGGGAGGACCCCGAACGAGCTGTGTTGGCCCGATTGAGGACTCGGCGACTTTGGACTTACCAAGAAGCCGGTCTGTATCTTGTCAGTGGGTTCGCTATACTGTATACCCCGATCGCCTTCGCAACCTTCACTAGCTTTCCACTCGGCGCATGGGGTACGACCGCACTTGGCACTATGCACAGCATCGCCTGGCGGCTTCGTTTCTTCGCTCCAGAATCGACGTGCCGGATCACGGACCTTGACCAAGCGGTGGCGTTGGCAGGAGGAGTCGCAACGTTGGCGTTCAGCTGCTACGATGCTTTGATAGCTCGATCGAGGACCGTACATGCAGCAGAACGATGAAAGCGACTGTACATCGACCAGAGTTCTCCGGTTTGCGGGCCACGGCAGAAGACAACGATTATCACGCTCACCGCTGATGGCTTACACCTTCCCAGGCGAGCTAACCTGAAGCTGCGGGCCTCACAACCACGCCCCCAGCAATGTCCTCATACGTCTTATCCGGAACAAAGCCCATCCCTAGCCCAAGGTACCACTCCCTAGCCTTCGTCGTCTGCAGAAACACCGCCGCGCCCTCCTGATCCGCAACCTCGCACGCCCTCTGCACCAACCGTCTCCCAACGCCCCTCCCCTGGAAAGCGCGGTCTACACCAAGCAAATCGACCTGGAAATTCGGCTCTTGCCGCATCAGGGTCGCGCGGTCCCGGGCTTGCTCCACTAAAGCGTCCTTGAGCGCTTCATGGTGATCCGCGGTCAGTGGGACGAGCGTGCACAACCCACCCTGCTCTCCAAACTCGGGAGGGCGATGGAGGTGGAGGGTTAGGACGCCGATGACCTCGTTGGCGGTGGAGGAAACGGCGACCAGGATGCGATATGAAGGTAAGCCGATAGCTTTGCTGTAGACTTGCGTCCACCAGTCGCGGATAGCGACAGATTCGGGCGGGAAGATCTTATTGAGGAAGGCGTCGGGGTTCTATAATATAGAACGGAGGCGTCAGTTATGGATCAGAGTTGGCTAAGGTTTTACCATGGGGACGTACGTAGGCGCATGGGATTATGGTTGTTAGGGAGGGGATGTCTGATGGAGTTGCTTGGCGGATGGGGATGGGGTCTGTGGTTGTGGTGGTGGGCATGGTTTGGTTTGGCTGTCTGTAGTTACTCTGCCAAGGAGATTTATGAGTTGGCTACATCGAAGCTTTCATCTTTCTTCCGTTCGAGGTGAGCGCGCCGAGATCGGCAACCGAATTGGAAGTATATTGATCCTTCAAAGGCGCGCTCGGGAAATCGGGAAATCGATGTAGAGCAACCTCTCAAAAAGATCTCCGAGCTACAGCGACAAGATCCAGTAACTGGTTGAGCCAGGCGCTCATACAACCACACCCTCGTCGTCGAGATTCGTCACAGCCACAGCAAGACCATCCCCTCAATCACTCTCCTCCCCGCTATCCCCAAAATCAACCAAACCCCTCGGCTTCAACCTCCCTCCCACCGCAGGCGCCTTCTTCTTCCCCTCCTCCCCATCCCCACCCTCTTCCTCCTCATCCCCCTCCCCCTTCTCCTTCCCCCACTGCTGCGCATACTCCTCCACCGCCTCCAGCTCCGCCCTCAACTCCCTCTGCTCCTTAATACCTTTCGCCTTCTCCGCGCTAAACCTCCCCGTCAACCCCACCTCCTCCAGCATACCCTTTAAATGCTTGATCTTCTCCTTGGAAGTCGAGAAGGGGGCGAGTTCGCGGTGCCAGAGTTTGCGGACGCCGCATTTGAGGAGCCAGGATTGGAGGCGCTTGATTTCTTCTTCGTCGGGGGAGAGCTCTTTGGTGGGTTTCGCTGGTTTCGCGGTTGCAGCTGATGTGGGCTTTGCTGTGGTGCTGGTGGATGTAGACTTGCGCGCGGCTTTCTTTTTGGGCGGTGGGTCGTCGAGGACGGATGAGAGGTCGGAATGGTCGTCTGCTAGTTTGGGTTCTTCTACGTCGGGAGAGGGCTGTTTCTTTGACTTGGTGGCTTTGGCGGCTTTCGTGGGTTTCGGTTTCGCTGTTGAGGCTTTGGGTTTTGTTTGGCGTTTCTTCTTCGGTGGTGGGTCATCTACGACGGATGAGAGGTCGCTCTCATCGTCTCCTGCCTGTGCTACAGCGGTAGTGTTGCCGTTCTCCTTCTCCTCGTCTTCATCCTCATCTTCACCTGGAGGAGACGAAAGAGCGCTGGTCGACACGCTTTTCGGGAGCGATTTCGTCTTTGCCCCCACGTCCTCTGGCTCGGATGCCTCCTTGTCTGCCTCCTCGTCGACTACTATCTCCGGCTCTACGTCTTCTGAATCTGGTATCGCGGCCTGTTTCCTGCGCTTCTGAATTGGGGGTTCCGCCTCATCGGACTTCCTCTTCGCGCCAGCTTTCGGCTTGGGAGCGGCTTTCTTCGTCTTCTCAGGCGACGCCGGCTCTTCAACAGCGTCTTCAATGACACTCTTGCTTCGCGCCTTCCACTCCGAGGCGTTCTTGAAGAAGCCATCCTCAAGTCCCAACTGTTCTTCTGCCCGAGTACGCGCGATCTTGATCGTGACTTCTTCGTCGTTCTTCAGTGCTTCGCGTACGATGGAGCGTAGCGCTTGTTCAATCGCGTGGTCGCTTGGGCGTGCAGCATCGTCTCCGGAGTCTGACATACTGTACTGATTTCTTGTCACCTCGAGACGCGTACAAGTCTTCAATGTCAACACATCCCAAAGCTCAAGCTCGAGCCGCAAATCCTCCCGCATCTCGGCTTTCGGCCGCGTATCACCGAAAGCTTAACCCCACGCGGCTCTGAACCTTGCTTGCCTTGATCGCGTGGGCTACGACGTATCGAAGTGGACCTCATGTCGGTTCCCAGGCGAGCTTGCAGGCTCGATCGCTGACTCTACTTTATCACTCCATGACATACTATTGTACTCCCCTCGCTATCCTGTTTGCTTTACTACATTGCTGTTGCTAGAGGCGTAGCTAAAGTCCGTACACCTTCCACCCCCGTCCTCCACGACGACTACATGAAAACGACATAAGCATGAAGCCTGCGTAAGGTAACGTGAGCTATCTACTCCCCTACGATCAACCAGAGGTTGGGTAGCTTCTCAGTCCGGGGGCATAAAGGGGGCGGCATTGTACTTATTAGGGCATATTCTTAGATGGAGTCGCTATTGAGCCACATCGTTCTTCTCCACTACACATGTGAAGCACTCTCGAGTCGATAAGAGCAAGCGAGGGAGGACAGTTGGTTTCACAGACTACATCATATGCCGAGATAGATCGAGGGATATCAAACAGTGTGAGACGGGCAAACAAGGAAAGACTGAAGCAGCGCATCGTACCTGCCTTCCACAGGCACTGCCACGTTGAACGTGCCTGCCCTGTTTGGTAGCTCGTGACACGCACGTGCTGGAAGTGCGAGGGCCATACCTCATGTAAGCCAGCCAAACAAACTTTTTCTTCTTCACAACTTCACAAACCAAACACAACAACATACTGCACCAAGCCCATCAAACTCTGCCTGCAAGCAATACCAATCTACACCACTCCGCTCATGCAAGAGATACCCGGCACCAACACCTCGAAAGACACAACCGCAACAATGACGGCCACCGACGGCGCAGGTGAAGACCGGCCAGCCCACAACCGCAACAACCGTTCCAGAGCCAAATCGCTTTCGGTCGGCGACTTGCGCTCGCAGAACAGAGGTACTTCCGGATCCTCCACACTTGCACCATCCTCATCTTCACGAACATGCTCTCACAATCCACAATCACGTGCTGACCACATTCTACTGCAGAGGCTTTCGTCCCCGACATGCCAGCCTTCGAAGAGCAGCCCGAGCCGAAGGGCCGCTTGATCATCGTCGCCAATCGTCTCCCGATCACGGTCAAGCGCAAGGAGAATGGTGAGTACGATCTTATCCCCTCCTCCGGCGGTCTGGTGTCCGGTCTCTCCGGCATGATGAAGACGACCGAGTTCCAGTGGTACGGATGGCCAGGACTGGAGATACCAGCCGAAGACATGGAGATTGTCAAGAAGCGCTGCAAGGAGGAGCACAAGGCCATACCGGTCTTCATGTCCGAGGAGCTCAGTGATCGTCACTACAACGGCTTCTCCAACTCGATACTCTGGCCACTCTTCCACTACCACCCTGGTGAGATCACGTTCGATGAGAGCGCGTGGGAAGGCTACACCGAGGCCAACCGCCAGTTCGCGAAAGCAATTGCCTCGAATCTTCAGGACAATGACCTCGTGTGGGTGCAGGATTACCATCTTATGCTACTGCCAGCGATGCTGCGTGAGGAAATCGAGAAGAAAAAGGATGGGAAGCCTAAGAATGTCAAGTTCGGCTTCTTTCTGCATACGCCGTTCCCATCTTCCGAGATCTACCGTATTCTGCCAGTGCGCAACGAGATTCTGGAAGGTGTACTGCACTGCGATCTGATCGGCTTTCACACATACGACTACGCCCGCCACTTCCTGTCTTCTTGTGCGCGGATCCTCGGCCTGGCTACCACACCAAATGGTGTCGAATACCAAGGCAAGCTAGTCTCCGTCGGCGCCTACCCCATCGGCATCGACCCAGAGAAGTTCTCCGCCGGCCTCCAGGAGAAAGACGTCAAGAAGCGCATCGCCACCCTGGAGAGCAAATTCGAAGGCGTCAGAATCATCGTCGGCGTCGACCGCCTGGACTACATCAAAGGCGTGCCCCAGAAACTCCACGCCTTCGAAGTCTTCCTCACCGAGCACCCAGAATGGATCGGCAAAGTCGTGCTCGTGCAAGTCGCCGTCCCCTCCCGCGGCGAAGTCGAAGAATACCAGAACCTCCGCGCCGTCGTCAACGAGCTCGTTGGCCGCATCAACGGCAAATTCGGAACCATTGAGTTCACGCCTATCCATTTCTTGCACAAATCCGTCACCTTCAAGGAGCTCATCGCCCTCTACGCCGTTAGCGACGTCTGCCTCGTCAGCAGCACAAGGGATGGCATGAATCTCGTCTCCTACGAGTACGTTGCCTGCCAAGAGCAACGCCACGGCGTTATGGTGTTGTCCGAGTTCGCAGGCGCGGCGCAGAGTCTCAACGGATCTATCATCGTTAACCCGTGGAACACTGACGATCTCGCCACGAGCATCTACGACGCCGTGAATATGAGCAAAGAGCAGCGCGCGATCAACTACCACAAGCTGGCCAAATACGTTAACAAGTACACGTCCGCGTGGTGGGGCGAGAGCTTCGTCACAGAGTTGACGCGGATCTCCGAGCAGGCGGAGAAGAAGTTGAAGGTGCGCAGGCAGAGTCAGCAGGCGCAGAGACGGCATGTCGGGATTGCCGAGGAGGGTGCCGACGGGAATGAGAACGCCGACCGGAGGGAGAACAGCGGTGCAATCAATGGTAGCTTCGAGGACGATGAGGAGGCTAACAGGGTGACGGAAAAGTATGGCGCCTGAGGCTTATCCTCTTCCCATTTGCGTTTGATGTTGATAGTTGCTGACGGAATTTCTTGTGCGTTCTAGTGGTGCGGCTGGGTATGAGCGTGGGCATGGGTGTGGTATTCGCGTGCCGGTGGAGGTTAGTATGGAGGTGGAGGATGAGGAGGAGGACGAGGGGTTGATGATGAAGACGCCGCCGAATAGGGACTGAGGGCCCTCCGCGACCGTACGACAGAACGAAAAAGGTACGACCGAGAGGTAGATGCGCGCGAGCGCAGTACATGGCTGGAAGGCGTGGAGGTATGTTATGATGCGATGCATGGCGGTATGATGAGAGATTATGTTGCTTGATGATTACAGTATAGCGAGGCGAAGCATGGAGTTATCGAGGTGTTGTGGGAGCTTGCTGGCAAGCATAGACATGGAATTGTGGCATGCTGCTTGCTGATTTCAAGGTGCACAATAGAAGTATCAGCATATTGCAAACAATTTGACCTGGCCGTTCTGATCAGTACATGACTTGACGATGGAGAGTTGCTCGATCGAATGGGTGCCCGCTCATCGGGGTTCGCAGAGAGCAGCCATCTTTCGGTCCCAACTCAGTTGTGGAGATGGCGTTGTAGCGATAATGGTGGCTCTGACTATACGTCGACTATCAAGCTGTATCAGAGGGTTTTCTGACCTCGGCTAACCTGGTTTGAGACAGGAAGGCGCAGCAGCAAAAAGCTGTGGCAAGGTAAAGTATGCCAGGCTGCGAGCTTTGACCCTCGGTCAACGGCATCGGTCTGATGAGAGCGCCAGCTCGTCACGATCGTTAGCTGGAAAGCTGTGCAGCTAGTAAGGATCGTGGCCAATCTCCGACCGAAATTTGGGAACAGGGTCCGGTTATGTGGGGCGTGCAAAAGCCATATCGCCATGTGCAATGCGAAAGTATCAAGCTGCTGTATTAAACAGACCGACTACATGTAGTTTGGTATTGGAGAGTGTCGATGCTGTCAAGCGGACGGCCTTCGAAAGCTTGAACACGGCCAAGTGCTGGATCGTGATGAGGCAGTTGAAACAAAGGGTAGGATTGGCAAATGCTCAATCTGGTATCTAAGTAACGATTGCGCGGGGCGTGTTTTCCCGCGAACGCAGACACCGTAACTAAGCCTGGACACGGCTGTTCGGCCGTGGGCTGCCCTAAATGCGACCTTGCTCTTCAGGACTCGCTCCTCAAGGGGCTGGTTCGTGCATGGATCGCTTGCTGGAAGCCTATTAGGTGGTCCAGCGGTGGGACAAGATACAGGCTCTCGTCGATGAAGATTCTGCCCACACTTCAGCCGACACCGAAACGTCCTAGCGTCTTATATCTCCTTCCGCCTCTTCGATTATATATTGTGGTATTATGCCACACATTCTGCATCGCTCAAACTCTACACCACGCTGCAACGTCGGACGTTTCATCGAGCTCAACGTGCCTTACGATTACTATCCGACAACGCTCGTACGAAAAAGAATGGATCTGGCAGCGTTCTTGCAACTGTTCTTCGGACTTCTTGCAACGGTCATCACGGTCGCTGGTCTCTGGTACAAGTACAAGTTCTTCAGGGGTATATTTAGTTGGCTCCAGCCTTCGAGTCCGAACTGACGATCGAGACACAGCTTGCATCCGCCGTCGCAACGAGCGCAAACCGTTGCTACCGCTCGTCAACCCTGAAAGATCTTCTGCAAGCCGAAGAACATCGTGTCTCATGGAGCTGAACATCGACCAGGACTGGATTGGACCCCATGCTGCTGGTTGGGTTGTTGGCCAGCCGAGAGTGCACCGCATTGTTGGCGGATGAAGGTCAGTCTCACACACGACTGTTGCAGCGTCGCTGTAATTTCGGTTTCGCCGCCAGGACTGACCATTGCCGTATCTTGGACAGGATGGTCGCCAGAAAGTTGATTGATTAGCGTCGAGTCCGGAGTTCGTGTTTGTGTACAGTCGGCGGATTTCGCAGCCGCGATCGACATGTGTTCGGGACAGCCAGAAGAGGACTGGGTGGTAGGTGGACGTGCAGTTGTCATTGGTAGAGGTCGAGGCCGATTCTGCGTCAAAGGTCGCTGAAGTGCCGACATGTCCATCAAGATAAGACCATTGTGGTATCAAGTTGTCGTTGAACGAGACGGTCCACTCTCATCGTAATCCATTCATCCTCTGTGCCACCAGGCTGAAAACTGCCACGGACGACATGAAGAGGACCAAGTTGTAGAACTAAACTGACACGTAAGCTTGAAGCATAGTGAGACGATGGCGAGGTTAACGTACAGCGTTGCGTGAGTACGCGCTCTCTTCTGCCTCAGTTCGAGCTTCAACGAAGAGACGACGAAGGTTCGGGAGGTTCGATGCCTGAGCAGCTTAGCGATTGATCGGAGGGTCCTTCCGCAATCGACGTACCATGTCTGTCCACCCAGACGCCACGTAGTCCAAGAAGACGGAAGCGGTGTGTGGGTTATAGAGCGTGGGATGAGGCGACAAGGCTGGAGGAGGTGAAGTCTGGATAGAGTTCTTGGCAGGGGTCCAGAGCAGCGCTTTCCAGATCGTGGTCCATGCTGACATTTGCGCGGGTGCAACTGGCAACTTCGAGGCATCCAAAGAGGCATCTACATTACGGCCGCATACAACCTTCAACTAGAACTCTGTGCTTGAATTCCACCGTCAATACCTGGCAATACTAGTTCAGCCCTCCACCAGAACATCCATCCTCGGAGCTACAGCGTACGACCCGCTGCATGATCCAACAAAGCCCATAGCTACAACTGCGGAGAGGAGGCCACGATGGCCGTCAACAGACTACGCAATGCGCTCTCAACGCCTCGCAAGGGCGAGACGCACGAGCTGCGATCGGGACTCGTGTCACAGTATGCATATGAGCGGAAGGAGTCGATCCAGAAGACCATTATGGCCATGACACTGGGCAAGGATGTTTCAGTACTGTTTCCAGATGTGCTCAAGAACATCGCAACTCCCGATCTCGACCAGAAGAAACTGGTATATCTCTACCTTATGAACTACGCCAAGTCACATCCGGATCTGTGTATATTGGCGGTGAACACTTTTGTGCAGGACTCAGAAGACCCCAACCCGCTCATACGAGCGCTGGCGATACGGACGATGGGATGCATACGAGTAGACAAGATGGTGGACTATATGGAGGAGCCGCTGCGGAAGACACTCAAGGACGAATCGCCATACGTGCGCAAGACGGCTGCGCTATGTGTTGCGAAGCTCTTCGATCTGAACGCGGCTTTATGCATCGAGAATGGCTTCGTGGAAACACTGCAGGAGATGATCGCGGACTCAAATCCAATGGTGGTCGCCAACTCGGTAACAGCGCTTTCGGAGATCAGTGAGGCGGCACCCGAGACTAAAGCGCTAGTCGTCACAAGTCAAATGCTCAAAAAGATGCTGCTAGCTTTGAACGAATGTACAGAGTGGGGCAGGATAACACTCCTCACTACACTCGCCGATTACCGGCCGACCGACACGAAAGAAGCTGAGAACATATGCGAGCGGGTCAGCCCACAGTTCCAACATGTGAACCCCTCAGTGGTACTAGCGGCTGTGAAGACCGTCTTCCTGCACATGCAGCACATCGACAATCCCACATTACACGCAACATATCTCAAGAAGATGGCTCCTCCTCTGGTCACTCTGGTTTCCTCACAGCCGGAAGTGCAATACGTTGCGTTACGAAACATCGATCTACTTCTGCAGAAGCAGTCGAACATTCTCGACAAGGAGATGCGAGTGTTCTTCTGCAAATACAACGACCCGCCATACCTTAAATTGACGAAGCTGGAGATCATGGTACGGATAGCAAATTCGTCGAACTTCGACCAACTACTGGCCGAGCTGAAGGAGTACTCGATGGAAGTAGATATGGATTTTGTGCGGAAAGCGGTACGAGCGATTGGGCAGGTGGCGATCAAGATCGAGGAGTCTGCAGAGAAGGCGGTCAACGTGCTACTTGAGCTGATCAACACGAAGATTGGCTACGTAGTGCAGGAGGTCATCGTGGTGATCAAGGATATCTTCCGAAAGTACCCTGGGTACGAGGGCATTATTCCGACGCTATGCTCATGCATCGACGACTTGGACGAACCGAATGCACGAGGCAGTCTGATTTGGATCGTTGGAGAGTATGCGGAGAAGATATCTAATGCTGGAGATATCCTTGCTGGGTTTGTGGATGGTTTCAATGAAGAGTTCACGCAGGTAAGCATTAGTCTAGACGCAAAGAGCTCACATTCGCTAACACCATCACAGACACAATTACAGATTCTTACTGCCGTGGTCAAGCTCTTCCTCAAAAAGCCTGATGAATCGCAAGGTCTCGTACAAAAGGTTCTTCAAGCCGCGACTGCAGAAAGCGACAACCCAGATATCCGTGATCGAGCTTACGTTTACTGGCGTCTACTCTCTTCCGATCCGCAGATTGCAAAGAATATCGTCCTTTCCGCACGACCACAAATCACCTCCACAATACCTGTTCTCCCTGGCCCACTCCTTGACTCTCTACTACCGAATCTCTCAACTCTGGCGTCAGTATACCACAAACCACCCCACACCTTCATCGGCGGAGGACGAAGCTCAGCGCTGCAAGCAGCAGCAATCGAAGAAGCGAAGCAGAACGCACGCGAGAATCCTATCGCCGCCGCTGCCGTCTCTGCCGCCATCGCAGGTGGACCAACACCATCGACCGGAGGTAACGCAGAGAATTTACTGGACATCGACTTCGACGGAGCTGCACCTGCATCGATGCAAAAGGCGCCAGCAGTCGGCTCATCTGGCCTGGAAGGTTTGGCCGGAACACCGCAAAGAGTTGCGAGTCCGACGAGCGCAGGTGGTGGCGGTGGCATGGACGACTTGATGGGTATGTTTGGCAACACGAACGGCACGATTGCTGGACAGATGAATGGTAATGCGGGTAACGGCCTGATTAATGGCTTCGCTGGCCTGGACATGAATGGTGGGCAGCCGCCGCCGCCGCAGGACCAGTTGGGTGGGACGGGGAATAAGCAGACGAAGGAGGATTTGCTGGGGCTGTTCTGATGTGTATATGTTGGCAAGAATATGTTTGATTGAGGACAACATCGACTGCACAGACACCATACCACATATGCGAGCCAGCTCCATCTCGGATACCGTCAATCATCACACTTCCAACACGTAAGGAGTTTGCGTGCCGCGAACCGACCCAGCGCTTGTCACCTTAGCCCTCCCGAACCCGGCCTGTCGTCGAGATCCCATGCCCGTCCATTGGATCCGGAGCCGATATACGATGGACGGTTCCGACCATTATCATCAAGACCAAAGGCGCTGGGTGCATTCGCCAGAACGTCGTGGAATGTCTCCTCGTACAGCACCCGCCGTTGGCGATACTGCAGACGTTGGTAGTTGGACGACGATCGGGGACTGTGGTAGGACGGAAGATCATTAGGTCGATGGCGCCATTGTTCGATTTTGGCGAGTATGTCTGGAAGTGTTAGGACGCCGCATTAAATATCCCACAGCTCAAAGTGCTTACCATCCTTGTGCTTGTAGGTAAACCACAATGCCAACAACGCTAAGATGGTTGCGATTAGACCGAAGAGAAGCTCGAAAGTTGTGTCTAGGTCCATCGTCAAGTAGACGCCAGGTCTGTCTTCGATTGGCGTTGGCGCAGGGTGGAAGCCGGGAGGTTTCGATCAATGCCTTGGGGTGCGTTGCCTGTCGATCCTTGTAACGTTACTATCGACTGTTGGTAGATCTTACAAGTCACTGATATAAGTTGCAAATCTAGTGTCTTTGGGCTTGAAAAGGAAGGATCCAAACAGTCATATTGATGGAAGTATGTGCGAGAGCTGTACACCTTTCGTGCGGCCCTGATCACTTTATAAAACCAATGTTGTTGTTAAGGCAGAGAGCCCATGGTCTGCAACCAAGTCCCAAGCATCTGCGCAATGCTTAGAGAACGCCAGAGAATGTCAATGGTGGCGAATTCCGGCCAGAGACGGCGGCGGCGACTGCGACTGCGACCTCAAAGACCTTGAGGACCTCCCTCGCCCCATCGAACCGCCGCGCGCATCTCGCAGGATAATCGAGTATTCCTGAGACTGTGGGGAAGCTGCTCGATCTCGGGGAGTATGTAAGTATGTAATCCGCATTGTGGCTGAGTCCAACGCGACACGACAGGTGACGAACGAGGCAGATGCTATCTCCGCATTCACCTATGATAGAAGATTTGGCAGGCCAGGCTACCATATCATTTCTCAGGCTTGCCATTCCGTCTCGACTATCCGCTACCGTCTCCGTCACCATAGCAGGCACACCCATGTCGTGCTAGTGTCGCAACGTTGACGAGAGGCGTGAACATGAAGATCACGCGTTAACGAATCAAGTATGCTTCCTCCCCTCTCCTCTCCTCTCCTCCCTACATCATTTGCTCTGCTTGCGGTCGAAGTGCCACGCACTTTCCTTCACCTCCGTACTCTTCGTCATCGCTTCACTGTGGTGTGATGGGCCTGGGTATTCGTGAAGAGAATGCCATCAACATCTCAGGGCTGAAACGCTCAAGCACCATGCACAACTCAGTGATTTTGCTGCTTGCGATCGTCCAGCTCAAGATTGCTGAACGCTGATCTAGAGTTTACTGCAGGGCGCGACAAGTTTACCTCGAGCAGGTTCGCTTTTGGATCACTGGAGTCGCAAGACCTGACCACCAATGCAGACACGAACAATCTGCTGTCTCATTCATCTTGCGAAGCATGCACAGAAGAGGCATGGCTCATGAGCGCACACAGTCACAGCTTTGCAGAAAGACTATAGCACGTAAGTGTGAAACGTGTCTTAGCTAAGTTGTCCTTGAGATGTAGGTGATTACATAGACAAGCACACTTTGATCTTGACGTACGCATCCAGCTAACTTCACTTCACCTGTCCATTTCTTGCATTTCACGAGAATATTGCGTTATGTGTCGCCTGATCTGTTTGACGCTAGGGCGTTGCAACCTGGCCAATCCACACAGTCAAAGGTCACCTCCGTCCATGACTTTCAGCTTCTCCAGAGCAGAGTAGTACTTCCACATCGCACCTTTGAACTCAACAACACGGCCGCAGACTTATTTCGTGCACGCGAGAGCGGTGAAGGGCAAAAGCCGCGTTACGCTTCGAAGTGAGTTTTACCTTCACACTTGCTCTGAGCAGATACTGACAACTGCAGGGCTACCGACATGGCTCAAACCCAGCAGGAGGCCGGCAGCATGCTTGAGCAGCTGGGTATCAAGAACAGAACCACGCAGGCTCCAGGGGGCACAACGCAAAAGCCGCACTCTGAGCACAACACCAGCATGCTTGACCAGCTCGGCATTAAGCAACCATTCCGATTCTCCGACCTGCCACCAGAGCTTCGTAATCGGATCATGGGCTTTGCCACCTCCAAGCCGGAGCCTTTACGACTGAGAGAGCTCGAACCGCCGGCTATCACTCGTGTGTCTCGTCAAATTCGCCACGAGTCGATACCAGTCTTCTTCGACGCCAACGACTTCATTGCAGAACTCGCGGCACCATACAGCTTCTACGGCGGCTACAACTGGGCTCTTGGGGGGTATACCAGGGGACGATTCCTTCCAGAAACCGATAGCAGGTGGAAGCAGACGTGCAGGCTACAAATCCCTCAGGACATCCACACCTTCTTCAGAGACGCTGGAAAATTGGCAGCACGGATGAAGAACCTGGAGTACCGGATTTACAGCGTACGTACGGTCCCCGCTCGAAACTCTCCAAACCACTACGGCTTCATGCTTCGTTTGACTCTCGGAACGCAACCGACCGTCAGATTTGAAGGTCGGGATTCCATCGCGAATAGTGCACAACAACATTTCGACGAAGACTGTGAGTATCTCACAGAGGAGGCCGTCAAGCTTATGAGGTCGTACACTGCCAAGGCAGGTTACTGCGGCATGTCGATCGCGGAGATACGTAAGGTAGCACAGAGCTTCCGCCAGGTTCCAAGGGACGGCGCGCCACACCTCTCGAAGATCGCGAGATCCTGGTAGTGTGGTGATGGACATTACATGACGACGAGGCGATTCCGCGAGCGGGAGATGCATCGGGAAGGGTGTTTTGGCGCGGGCACTTAAATGCAGGGCAGACTGGTGCGACCCGCTCGCTGGAACAACAATGAAGCCTAACGACGACGCAAAGAAGAGTGAATCTCTCGCACAAATAGCGATGAGGCATTGCGGATTGGACAAAGCGAGAAGGAACCGTTGTGTGGTGGTCATAGATGAGCGACCAGTTAGCATGCTACCGCTGCGTTAGTCGTGGATGTGCTTCACCTTAACACATGCTCGCCTCCAGATTTTCATCTATCTACCGGGCCGGTGTTGTTTTAGTCACTTTCGAGCAATTTGTGAAGCCTCCTGGCATTCACTTAGAGTGTGCGTGACGGCTGCACCGGCATCAACATTTTCACATGATCACATTGGCCAATCAACCACCGCTGGTGAATAGGAACCACAGATTTGCGACACAGAGAAAGACATCTTCTTTCATTCGTGTGACTGGTCAACACTGCAACCTTACCTCTAACACCTCTGCTATACGAATAGTCAGCTTCGCCGCCTTCACCGTGATTCGTTCTTCACCAATCATCAGCTGGGCACATCGGCATTCCTCGTCCTCCTCAAAGCTACAGGCAAAGCTATTACATCGGCCGCCATGCCAGGTCAAGTAGGATCCGATTGGTCTTTCGCGGCGTTGCAGAAACTACACATTAGCACAGCAGAGCCCGACACGACTGCGGCCAACAAAACATCGCCGGCAAACGACCTCCAGCAGCCTTTTCGATTTCTCTCTCTTCCGCAAGAACTTCGAGACCACGTGCATGGCCTCATTACCTACCGCCCGGGACGTCAACTTCTGGGGGTTCTCAAGCCCCCAGCGATTACTCGTGCCAACCGTCAGATCCGCGCAGAAGCGATTCCGGTGTATTTCGAAGTCAATACGTTTGAAGTCGACATGGTCGTGCCGTATAGTGGGTACCGCAGCTTATATGGCCGCTTCCACGGACAGCCTCACCGCGGTAAGTTTCTCAGCCAGGATGATCCACGATGGCAGAGAACTGGCAAGCTAGGGATCCCGCCCCAAGTCCTCAGCTTTGTCGAAAACGCCGGAGCGCTCGACGCATGGATGAGAGACGTCATCCTCAATGTCAAGGGCACGAGAGCGCTCGAACCCGATCGTTGGACACACGAATATGTCATTCGTCTGCAGCACGGCAAACACATGGAGGTTAAGCCGTTCAGGCAAGGTCGTTTCGAGGATGATGTCGATCGCCAGAACTTCAACGGAGACTGGGCCTACATCTGGAAGCTGGTCGCTCAGGCCTTGGCGGACCGATCCACTCGACTTGACAACAGGGGCTTTGGCGTTGCAGAGTTGCAGGACATAGTAGCTCTGTTCCGGCGTGCTCCAAGAGCGGGCGGAGAGGTACTGTTAAGATCACAGTGGGAGTGAGCAGTTCTGGAGGAGCTCGAATTCCGGCAATCTATCGAACGTGAGCATTGAGTCTTTGTGTTGGCAATCAGGAAGCTGGGGGTTAAGAACGTGGTATGTTGCTTTACTGGATGTGAGATTGTTTATGCCCTGCTTGATACTGCAACGCCGAGTCTGTGCAATTTATGGAGGCTTGCATCATCGCACTGCGCTGTCGAGTTTGTCACACTCAGCATCGACGTGTTTGTGAGTCAGATCACGACCAGGCACACACCTATAACACATCTTGCCAGTCTATCCAACATCGCTCAAGGTGTCTCGCTGATCTTGTATACGAGCTTGACTCCGCTGACTCTGCCCTCCTTCAGATCGTCCATGCCTTCTAGGACACCTTTCAACCCACCCTTACCAACCTTTGGTGGATGTACAGAGATTTGAGATGAGGCGAGCAGCTTTGTGCTGAGCTCGATGAATCTGTACCCTCGTTAGCACACCCACACACGTGAGCACAGTCGTGGTATCATACTTCTTGCCAAACTCAAAGTCCTCCGGCTTAGCAGGCATCTCTCTGGACCTAAACTCAAAGGACTCCCCGGTTACCGTGTATCCGAGAGTGTGCTTGTTCTCGACGTCTTCCCGATCATGCTTTGCCTGCAGGAGATAGCTAATCACGCCGCCTTTGGAGGAGATGGCATCGCAGCAGATCTTCGGGCTGTCGCCTTCGGAAATGCAGTCGAAGACTTTCGTAAGGCTGTCACCAGTATATTCGCGGATCTGGAATCCGGTCAATAGATACTCATGTACGGTGGTTCGTTGACTCTACCTTCTTCCCAACCTCCGTGTTCTTGTAGTCGAACGCCTCGATAGCCCCAAGGCTCTTGCAGAACGCAGCATTACGAGGAGAACATGTAACAATCACTTTGCAGCCGGAGTGGACTGCGTATCTGCAGCAGTAATTAGAACAGTACAGAACAACCTAAAATACTTCACTTACTGTATGGCCAGACTTCCTGTTGCTGTACTGCCTCCGTATATCAATAGCCACTCGTCTGATTTGCCTGCGCTGATGTCAGTCTATGCACGATGTGTAGGTTTCATACAGAGACACATCTCGATGCGTGCCTCGAGCATACTTACCAGACCCAGGCAAAGGCAGCCCCAAACTCTGATACAGCCCCTGGCCCACGGTAACCACACCGACACCCAACGTCGAGGCCCCCTCGTCCGACATGTTCTCTGGCACTTTAATTTGTACATCTGCTTTCGCCACACAGTACCTGCAGCATACAAGCGTCAGGATCGTGACATACATAGAGGCAAAAGTGTCGAGCGTACTCAGCGAAACACCCATCCTCCAGCTCAACCTTATTCACACCATGCGTGAATCCTGCCACCCGATCACCCTTCTTCCACTCCTTCGTGACCTTAGACCCGACTTCCTCGACGATGCCAGAGTAGTCGCAGCCGACAGTACAGCCTGGCGTGGCCATGGCCTCTCTTGCAACGTGTTTCCTGAAATAAGGTGTCAGCAATGGGCCTCGTCACTGCGACTTATAGGAGCGTTCTACCAGTCGGTAGGGTTTAGAGCAACGTTGCTGACCTTGACGAGAACATAGTCGTCTCGCATTTTCGGGAGAGGAACTTCTTGGATCTCTGCTCTGCCAGGGCCAACGACCTTGAGGGCTTTCATTGTACTTGGAGCCTTGTTGGTGATAGATCTCAATTGTAACTTTCGTGGAGAGTAGACGAGGTGACTCGAACGAAGACAAGCTGAACGAGTATAGTACGGTAAAGACTGGAAGAAAGGTTTGAACATATCAATGGATGATCACGATTTATCATCAATGCCCAGCCCAGGGCAGTTAGGCTCCCAGCACAGCAGCAAGAGCGAGGGGTCGCGCAATGTGGAGCCTTCGGGATGCTGTACGACGCTGATCTCTCGTGAGATTCACCCAACGTCTCGCAGCCAGAGGACGAGTAGAAGAAATGGGGATGGTTGACAAGTCTGTTTGCTCCGTTAAGTACTGGTACAATTCGAGGATACCGCGGAAGGCACGTGCGTTGATATTTGTGGCCATGCGCAGATTGAAGTGCTTCATATTTGTCGACATCAAACGTATCCTACACGTGTACTTTTGCATAAACTTGCTCGATGACCGTCCGAACGCTAACAACACACCCATTCGCCTCGAAGCATGGCGATCCCATTATGCAGCTGTATCCGCTGTCATGACCACCTGACCCTCTTGCCACGCTCGAAATTATCTGATGATCCCATCGTTCTTCTGCGGCGGCGGTCCTGGTGGAGGAGCGTATGCGCCAGTGCCGTACGCGCCGCTGTCCGTGCCGTACGCTTGCGGAGGCTGCTGTAGCTCCACATCGTTTCCTCGACCGTAATGGTCGTTGTTTGGTGCGTAGGCGGGCGGTGGTGGCTGGTAGCTCTGCTGGTTGTTCGCGTAGTATGGTTGCTGGTTATATTGTGCTGGCGCATGACCTGCAGGAGTATTGCCCGCTGCCCAGCCGGTACCGCGGTATGGTGTATATCCCAGCTTTCTTCTCCTTCGTGCGGTTACGCATCTGGAATTCTTGTCAGCTTTTGAATTGTCCGAAATGCGATCGAGCGTCATCAGACACGTCGTGAGCACCAGCTTCTTGTTTCGATGCTCGAGAGCCGGCGCAAATCAACCTGGCTCAAGCGCCGCTTCTCGACCTTGAAAGCAACTGCTGAAGCCCGGATCGTGCGATCTGTGGACTCGCGGTGAGTGTGTAACTTACGAGAAGACGAAGAAGATCAAGATCGCGGCGAAGATGATCAGACCCAGAACGAGCCATCGTGCCCAGGTATCCCATGTGCTGTAGCATCCTCCATAGTAGTTCGAGTATCCATTGCGGCAGCTGTCGTTGGCCATATTGTCAGTGTTGTTTCTGGGTGTGAGATGAGGCAAGTGAAGAGTGAGATATGCAATCGCCACAGCATGTGGCAATCGTATATATATCAACAACCACGAAAGCAGGCGCAGCTGTGCCGCGGCAGTGTGGAACGAGAACGATGTGAGTGCTTACTTGTTATCATACTGACGCTTCGCCAGATCCGCAGCCATAATATGTGTCGCAGGCATTGTCGTTCGTTTGTATGAGAGCGATGTGAAATACTGTCGTAAGGCGCGAGATGTGTCTGTCTGTGGTAGAAGAAGAGCTGGAGTGGTGGAGGTGATGAAGAAGGCGATATAGATGACGCTACACTATGTGGCTGTGTAGGCTCGGCAGACTGGATCCGGAGCGGTGCGGCGCGGTCGTTCGTGGAATCACTTGGCTGTGGGAAATCGGGAGAAGATTGTAGGAGTTGCAAGGCGCAGGCGGGCGTGCTGTATCGTCCGTTCGAGATAATTTAAAGGTTCTTGAGCAGGTTTGTTTGGTGACAATGATCGCGACTACAGAGGCACCCAACGTCATCCTTGCCAAATGCCTTCGCTTTAGTGCTCGGCAACCGGCTGGAGGGAGCTAGACGGGATTGGGTGATATATGTACTATTTAGAAACTCTAGTAGTGTATTAGTGGCTACTTCTTAGTAGCACTATCTTAAGACTCTTGTTATACTCAAAGATATACCGTATACGCTTAGTAATAGATAGTATTACTCTATTATTAGTGGAGCCTATACGTAATAAGCTAGCTCCGCTAGCCTACTGGTACCGCCCTTAGGGCCGACCGCTATATAAGCTCTACTTCCCCGTAACCGTCTCTCCTCCTTAGATATTCGTAGTTACTTAAAACTACTACTTACTCGTATCGATACTACCTATTTATAACTCCCCTTATATTAGAGGCGTAAGTAGGGAGTAAGACTTAAGTAATATAGATTATTATCCTCTTAGTAACTATAAGCTTATAATATTACTATATATTATTAGTTATATCTGACTTTTATAGAATACTACTATAACGATTGTTAAGCTACTAAACCGACGTTATTTCTTGCCGGTTCTAACGAATAACAAAACGAAGCAGTCTATTATCACTCGATCAGGCTATCGATAGCGCTCCCATCCATTGATATCTGTGTAGGTTAACCAAAAACAATGCTCCGCAATTTTCGTGGTCGTAGTCGTAGTCGTGGTCGGTGCTGGGCACGCGGCTGACCAGCTAGGTGTCTCGATTCCAGCCAACCCGGTCCAGCCTAGCTCACCTCACAGCCATGGGAGCTAAGGCAGAATGCGTTGTCAAAATGCAGTGGAGGTTGCACAAGAAGTGGTAATTGCTCGATCGTCTTTGTGATCTTCTCTTCGTCCCTTTCCAGCTTTCGTACGTATGGACTGGCTGGATTACCGGACGCGTGTTGCCTCAAAGTTACCCGAGCGGCGCGAGGACACTGGACAAAAACAATGGAGTAACGCCCGAGAAAGATATAAATTCCTCGTCCCATACGAAGAGAATAAAAGAGGTTGCAGACAAACAAACGCCTAGCCCATGCTGTCGCGAAAAATGCCGAGCATCAAGGTCATGCTGTCGTCGCTCGTTTCGGTCACATGACCCGCGTATCGTGCCAACATAAAGACCGTCCACCGCTGTCGAGGAGAAGAAAAAGAAGGGGATCCGTGTTCCCACCCGGCCATTGCTGGCGCTCCCACATCTTGCGGCTTACTTCTCATACACTCATGCCAGTAAGGACGAACAAACGAAATGCTGTGGAGTCGTGGTCGGCGTCAGTGTCGTGGGACCTTCGTGCCATGGGGGATCGTAAGTCGTCCAAGGTAACTCGTTCGTACCATCGTCTCACTCAGTCGCGCCTTTCTTTGCTTTGCTGATGAGCCACTTGAGCACAGCATCGAGGTTCGTTTCCTCTTTGGCGCTGATGCCGTAGCAGCTAACCTCTCGATGTGTCACCGACTTCAGGTCCAGAGCTTCGATGAGCTGGTTGGTGTCGAAATGATTCGGCAGATCGGACTTGTTGCCGAGGACCAGTAGCGGGATGCCCTCCATGGCAGGCTTGGACAGCAAGAGATGAAGCTCCTCCTTGGCCACTGGCACTGCTTCTTTGTCTGCAGCGTCGACGATGAAACTAGGCTGACTGTCAATCGAGTGTACCACCGCCGGCAGAGCAGGCACGACTTACACGATCGCGTTCACGCCTCGACAGTATCGCTCCCACATCGATCGGAACCTGGGCTGGCCACCAAGATCCCAGCTGTCTCAAGTCAGTCACACAGATCTGGACAACACTCCGAGCAAGCCAAAGGGCGACACGATCTCCGCCACCTCGCTACACCAACCATCGCACTGTCGCGAGGCTGAGGCAGACAACTGGAAGACTCACCACTTCAACGTGACATGGCCTCGCTTGATGGTCTTCATGTTGAAGCCAACGGTCGGGATGGAGCTGTGCCACACGTTAGCACCGACGGCCTGGTCAGATCGTGTTTCGGATCTCGGTTTCAGATCTCGGCTGGGTCCGCTGAAGGTCGCACATACTCGATCGTGAACTCTCCACCCTGTGCCACACGATCAGCCTGCAAGATCTGGAACGTGCATCATACCGGGGGGGGGCATACCGCGAGCACTCGGAGCAAAGACGTCTTGCCGGCGTTCTGGAGCCCGATCATGGTGATGTCCATCTCGGAGTTCCTGCAGGCAGCACATCAGCACTCATCATCAACACCAATAGCTTGCATCGTCGTTGTCGGCGTCCATCAGGCGCAATAGGCGGTGTAAGCCAATCTCAGGCTGTCGCCGCCTTCCGCACATCGACAACGGCGGGCTGCCGTCTGCCTGCGAAGGAGAAGATAGACATACCAGAACAGGCTGACGAGCCAATCATACAGCCTCTGCAACAACCCCATAATGAGCGGCGACGGGAGCGAGCGATGTTGGCGCGCAAAAGGTCCAGCAAACTTGGGCCAGTCGAGTGGAAGAACAGACTGGCGTCAGGAAGATCGAGCCGAAGCCTGCGAAACCAGGTAACCCTTGATTTGACGAGTGAATGGGTGGGCGGGTCGGTGCGGGGACCGGCCGTTTGAGTCTTGCGTGCTGGACCAAAGGTAGCAGGAACTCTAAAATCGCCTCGTAGATAGAAAAGCAAAAGGGAAATATATAGATATCTCTTCTGCCCGGTGTGATTTGCGATTCCGGTGGTAGTACTGTGGTCCTGTAACGGGAAGGGAGAGGGAGGGATGCACGAGCGGTTCGATGGCGAGGGTGCGCCGCAGTAGAGTACAGGGCCTGCAGGAGTGAAACGGCTCTTCCCAGAGGTTCGAGGAGCTGCACGACGCATGCGGCCGAAGGTGAACGCTTGCCCGTGCCGTATCCCACGCTAGAGGTCTGTCGAGGAGGATAGTCGTGGTACGAATATGTCGTCAAAGTGTGAGGTCGGAGAACGAATACGAAAGGATTTGTTCGTGGTAGATAACTATTGTGCGATTCAGTACATTTACATTGGACAAGAGGGCAGATCAAAGTAAGGTGGTAGATTCGATCTTGTCGTACCTCCAGGCATCCGTCTGTCACTTCTGTCACATGTTGTCAAAAAAAGCTCTCATCTGATAATATTTTAAACTTTTCTCGAAGTGAATTCATCCTGGCCAGTTCACATGCCAATAACCTTTGTCTCTCGAGGTGCGCTTGATGTATACAGACATGGCATTTTAAGGCCTACATACCCAGCTATACAATGGCTCCTCCAAGACCGGAAAAGCGCCAAAAGACTAAGACGTGGACGACCGAATACGATACTCGACAGCGACATGCACTTTTCCGCAATCCGCCTGCCGACAAGACCGCATATCCCTCCTTAGCCGAAGCAATCCTACCACATGTCGAATCATTCAATGGTCTGTTCGCGCACCATGGCCAGCTCTATCACGCGCTCAAGGACATCGGCACTAAGACATTCCTCGATGGAAGTCCTGCCGCGCCTGCAGACGACGAGTCGGAGCCGAGGACGCGGAATAGATTGCAGATACGGATGAAGGAGGTCTTCCTAGACAAGAGCACCTTACCTCCTTCGAACAAGCTGGAAGCTGAAAAAAGGGATATCTATCCTGTAGAGTGTAGAGAGAGGCATGTCACATACCGAGGACGCTTCCGAGGTCGTCTCGAGTACAGGATTAACGATGGCGAATGGAAGGAGACGGTGCGGGAGTTTGGATACCTGCCACTTATGTTGCGGTCAAATCGCTGTCATCTGGAAGGTCTGTCTCCGAAGGCAATGGTGAATCGAAGAGAGGAGACCGAGGAGCTGGGAGGCTACTTCATCGTCAATGGCATCGAGAAGCTCATACGGATGCTCATCGTCAATCGGCGGAACCATCCAGCAGCCATTATTCGAACTTCATTCGTCAACCGAGGAGCGACGTACACTAAATACGGCGTCCAAATACGATCTGTACGGCCCGATCAGACCTCGCAGACGAATGTGCTGCACTACCTGAACGATGGCAGTGTTATGTTCCGGTTCTCGTGGAGAAAGGCCGAGTACCTGGTACCTGTCATGATGGTGATGAAAGCACTTATCGAGACGAATGACCGAGAAGTCTACGAGAGCGTTGTGGGTCCAGCTGGCAGCAAAGGTCTGGAAGCGAAACAATTTGTGACCGACCGCGTCGAGCTATTACTACGATCATACAAAGCATATGCTCTGCACAGCCGGTCAGAAACCCGAGCATTCCTGGGATCGAAGTTCCGGGTGGTGCTAGGTGTGCCAGAAGACATCACGGATGAAGAAGCTGGTGTTGAGTTCTTGCGAAAGATTGTACTACCGCATCTGGGCAGTTACGATATTACGGATACGCACAATTCGGACAAGTTCAGGATGCTGATGTTCATGATTCGAAAACTGTATGCACTAGTAGAGGGCGAGTGTGCGACCGACAACCCGGATGCTGTGCAGAGCCAGGAGATCTTGCTTCCAGGATTCCTCTTCGGCATGATCATCAAAGAGCGGCTAGATGAGTGGATGACAGCCATCGGCCTGAGTCTACGAGAATGGGGAAGGAATAATCAGTGGCCCAGCTTCACCAGCCGAGAGTTCGAACGAGACTTCTTTAGCAAAGTGGTACGCAAGACGAACGAGAACCTAGGTCAAGCACTCGACTACTTCCTCGCAACAGGTAATCTCGTCAGTCCGACCGGGCTCGATCTGCAGCAGGTCTCAGGCTACACCGTAGTGGCAGAGAAGATCAACTTCTACAGATTCATCAGCCACTTTCGAATGGTGCATCGAGGCAGCTTCTTCGCTCAGCTCAAGACAACGACCGTGCGAAAGCTATTGCCTGAGAGCTGGGGTTTCCTCTGTCCCGTACACACGCCAGATGGTGCTCCATGTGGTCTACTCAACCATTTGGCGCACAAATGCAAGATCGCTACCGCAGCCACCGATACCTCCAAGCTACCACAACTTCTATCTGGACTTGGCGTTGTCAGCACATCCGCCGCGACGTTAACCGATAGCGTTGTGGTACAGCTAGATGGCCGGATACTCGGCTTCTGCTCGCCTAAGCATGCAAAAGTGATCGCGGACAGCCTACGCTACTGGAAGGTGGAAGGCTCGCACGACGTCCCGTTGGAGCTTGAGATTGGTTACATACCTAGTTCGAACGCTGGACAGTATCCGGGCATCTACATGTTCTCCGCAGCTGCGAGGTTGCTTCGTCCGGTCAAGTATCTCCCGCTCGACAAGCTGGACTATGTTGGCTCGTTCGAGCAGCCGTTCATGTCTATCGCGTGTACTGAGCCGGAGATTGCCTCGGGGGACTCTACGCATGTCGAGTATGACCCTACAAACATCCTCTCTATCGTGGCCAACCAGACTCCTTTCTCGGACTTCAACCAGTCGCCGAGAAATATGTATCAATGTAAGTCTAATGACCAGAATATCCTGCACCGAGACACCACGTGGTTTCTGCCTAGGACATAGACTAATCCACCTATTCATTTTCGCAGGTCAGATGGGCAAGCAGACCATGGGTACTCCCGGTACTGCTTTGAAATACCGAACGGACAACAAGACCTACCGACTGCAGACCGGACAGACTCCTGTGGTTAGGCCACCTTTGCACAACGAATATGGCCTTGACAACTTTCCGCAAGGAACCAACGCTGTTGTTGCTGTCATTTCATACACAGGCTACGACATGGATGACGCTATGATAATGAACAAATCAGCACACGAGCGAGGCTTCGGCCATGGTACAGTCTACAAGGCCAAGAAGATCGACTTGGCCGACGAGAACAAGAATTCCCGTGGCCGAAGCACGGCTGTGACACACATGTTTGGCTTTGCGCCTACCGGTCTGCAAAAGGCTGCATGGAAGAACACTTTAGACGAAGACGGTTTTGCTGCGATTGGTGTCAGAGTCAAGCAGGGCGACATCATTGCCGCATCGTACACCGTCACCCCAGATGGAGCCGGAGGCTATATCAACCGGGACGGTCTCACTCACTTGCACCGATACAAGGATCCGGAAGAGGCTTTCGTGGAGGAGATCAAGCTCATCGGCAACGAAACCGGCAGCAACGATCCGTGTCAAGCAATCTCGGTCCGCTTCAGAATTCCTCGAACTCCAGTCATCGGCGACAAGTTCTCCTCGCGACACGGACAGAAAGGTGTACTGTCACAGAAATGGCCGACCGTCGATATGCCTTTCACCGAGAGCGGCATGCAGCCAGACGTCATTATCAATCCTCACGCTTTCCCGTCACGAATGACCATCGGCATGTTCGTGGAGTCCCTGGCTGGTAAATCTGGTGCTATCCACGGGCTTGCGCAGGACTCAACGCCATTCAAGTTCAAAGACAAAGCTGGCGAGACTGCTGTTGAGTTCTTCGGCCATCAGCTCAAGCGGGCTGGGTATAACTACTTCGGTAACGAGCCGATGTATTCTGGGATCACGGGTCAGGAGCTTGCTGCGGACATTTATGTTGGCGTGGTGTACTACCAGCGTCTCCGCCACATGGTCAACGACAAGTTTCAAGTCCGGACTACAGGACCCGTCACGCCGCTGACGGGCCAGCCGATCAAAGGGCGCGCGAAGGGTGGCGGTATTCGCGTGGGAGAGATGGAGCGAGATTCTCTACTCGCGCACGGCACGGCTTTCTTATTGCAAGACCGGTTGATGAATTGCAGCGACTACACCAAAGCGTGGATTTGTAAGAGCTGCGGTAGTTTCTTGTCGACGCAGCCAAGTGTGAGCGTCACGGCGGGTCCGAAACTGTTCGCCAGCGATGCTGGGAGGGTGAGGTGTCGGAGGTGTAGCAAGAAAGCTGGTCCGTGGGATCCGAAGAGCGAGTGCTGGGAGGATCGGAAGGGTGAGAAGTGGCATGGTGGTGAGGATGTGACGCAAGTTGCTGTGCCGGGGGTGTTGAAGTATTTGGATGTTGAGCTGGCTGCTATGGGGATACGGATGAAGTTTAGTGTGACGCCTTGAGAGAGAGAGGCGTATCGTGGTATTGGGTTATGGGCTCAAGACTTTCGGGACGGTGGCTGCAAAGCTGGCCTGTGGAGTCTAATGTGCCCTCGATGTATGTGCATAGCGAAGCGATGTTATACACTGTAGACAACAACCATTAGACCAAAAACCATCGTCGTCCCGCGTGTTTGTTGTTCTATGCATCGTTCAAACACCCATGCGTCCACAGAGCTCAATGTTCAGTCGGCAGTTGTCCGAGGTAGAGCTCCACGCTTTCGTCAGGAACAGGCAATCGGCAATGCAATGATAGTGATGTGGAGTAGAATTGCTCGGAGTTAAACATCCAACATCTTCATATGCATACTCAGAAGACTTCTTGTAACAAATACCTCAGAACTTGTGCACCATCTACTAAGCCTTGAAGTCAACGTCCTTTGATCCTCAAGTTGTCAACGACACCCCGTTCGATTCTATATCGACCAATATACCAGGATTCACCTCCATCATGAAAGAAGCACTCATTCACAAAGGATGCAAAGTCGAGATAATTGACTCTCCGATCCCAGAGCCAAAAGCTGGACAGGTGGTTACGAAAGTAGTCTTCAGTGGCAGCAATCCGAAGGACTGGTAAGTCGATGCCTCCTACACAGCTGGGAGAATTCCGGTCATCTGAGTTATCAAATCTCGAGTAGAGCGCTGACCTTTTCTCGATCTGCAGGAAAGTGCCAGAATGGATGCCACCAGATTACCCAGCCTTGAACCAGGGCGATGATATTGCTGGCACCGTCCATAGCGTCGGTGAAGGCGTGATCGAGTTCAAGAAGGGAGACCGAGTGGCGGCTTTCCACGAGATGCTGCAACCTGGGGGTAGCTATGCGGAGTATGCTGTTTCGTGGGCGCACACGACGTTCCATTTGCCGGAGAAGACGAGCTTTGAAGGTAAGCCATTGACAAAATCCAGCTCATGCAAACCGGGACGATGCTGATCACGATATTGTCTCAGAGGGCGCCGCGCTCCCCCTCGCCGCCCTGACCGCAGTCGTCGGTCTCTACGGCAACAAGAAGCTCAACCTCCCGCAACCCTGGTCGCCCGCACAGCAGGATATCCCGCTGCTTGTGTACGGCGCCGCATCCGCAGTCGGAGCCTACGTCGTCCAGCTAGCCGTGAAATCGGACATCCACCCCATCATCTGCGTAGCCGGTCGCGCCCAACAGCACGTCGAGTCAATGATCGACAGGTCCAAAGGCGACACCATCGTCGACTACCGGCAAGACAACGATAAAGTCGTCCAAGGCATCAAAGACGCTCTCAAAGGCCAGAAACTCGAGCACGCGTACGACGCCGTCGCTGAGCTGGAGAAGAACACGATCCAGAATATCATCCAGGTCCTCGACCAGAAGAGTGGAAAGATTACATTGGTGTTGCCGCCAAAGGGGGGGTGGGAGGCGAAGTGGGAGGAGATTCCGGAGGGGATTTATCAGGTGCCGACGAATGTTAGTGGGGTGCATAAGGATATGAAGGATTTGGGGTATGTGTTTTCGAGGTACTTTACTCGGGGATTGGAGGAGGGGTGGTTTAAGGCGCAGCCGCAGGAGGTTGTACCGGGTGGGTTGGGGGGGATTGAGAGCGCGTTGAATAAGTTGAAGGAGGGTAGGGCGAGCGCGGTTAAGTATATATTTAGGATTGGGGATACGCCTGGGGCGGGTTTGTAGTTGGAATCAATCAAGTTTGAGTCTGGTCGCCTTCTCCGAATCATGCGGCGAAGACTGATCGACCACTGGGATGTTTTGCTTTTGACAGTACCAAGCTCTGCACCCATCCCTTAACCTACCATGCTGCCCCCGCCGATACGGAGAGTGCTGGGAGTGGGAAGTAGAAAAGAATGCTGTGGGTCGTGATATAAAGCCTGAAGCAGGAGAAGTAGACTTGTGTATCCTCTCAATCATGGAGTCGCGAGAGTTGTGTCTTCTTACACATATATCACGGAGCAGATGCGACCAGGGTGAAATAAGCCTTTCGGGCCGAAATCTAGCTCCGCTGCGGGTGCGCTAAGGCAGACTGACTTCCTTCTTGGGATCGGCATGTGAATCCATCCAACTTGTCTTCGAACATATACATTCCACCATCTTTCGAAGAACGACGAAAGACCGCGACTCTTGCGCCGATATAGCGATCCATACTTCGACAATGCAGAATCGATAACACACCGAACGATCATGTTCACCTTCACCCCCCTCCTCGGCGCGCAGTCGAGGTCCCCAGCCTCGCAATCCCTCCTCGAACTCGATGGCGGCGTCAAAATCCTCGTCGACGTCGGCTGGGACGACTCATTCAACAGCACCAAGCTACAGGCCCTCGAGAAGCACGTGAGCGCCCTCAGCATCGTCCTCCTGACGCACGCGACCATCGAGCACATTGGCGCATACGCGCATTGCTGCAAACATGTCCCCGGCTTCAGCAGGGTACCGTGCTATGCTACCACGCCGGTAATGAACATGGGGAGGACGTTGATGTTGGATATATATGGCAGTAGTCCGAATGCTGCGTCTACAATACCGAGGGATGGCATATACACTTCTCCTGTGTCTGCGACGGCAGGTGATGCGGCGAATCTACTGCTGCAGGCGCCTACTGCGGATGAGATAGGGAGCTGCTTTGCTCTTATCAACCCGCTCAAGTACTCGCAACCGCATCAGCCAATTCCTTCGCCATTCTCACCTCCGCTTGGTGGGTTGACCGTGACCGCGTACAGTGCTGGGCATACGCTTGGTGGTACACTGTGGCACATTCAGCATGGGCTGGAAAGCATCATATACGCATCGGACTGGAACTTGGGGAGGGAGAATTTCTTACCAGGCGCAGCATGGCTAAGCTCGGGGGACGGAGGAGAGGTATTGGAGGCATTGCACAGACCCACCGCGTTGATATGCTCAAGTCGAGGCGTAGAAAGAGCAGAAGCGATAGCAAAAAGAGACAGAGACGCGCGCCTCGTCGGCTTGATTCGAGAGACTGTCGCGCAAGGAGGGAAAGTACTCATACCCACCGATTCCTCCTCTCGCGTACTCGAACTAGCGTTCCTGCTGAACTGCACATGGCGCGATAACATCGATGGACCACACGCGGATACTTACAGGAATGCTCGGATCTACATGGCTTCTAAGAGCAGCAAGACCAGCGTACGATATCTGCAGAGCATGCTGGAGTGGACGGACGACAATGTGGCGCGAAATGCTGAAGCTGCGATGCAAAGGGGCGACGCGCAGGGTAGCGGCTCAAATCCACTTGAGTGGAAGTTCGTACATCAGATGGAGCGGAGAAGTCAGGTTGAGAAAGCGCTTAGTAGGAATAAGCCTTGTGTCATGCTGGCCAGTGATGCGAGTATGGAATGGGGTTTGTCGAGTCAAGCTTTACGAACTTTGGCGGACAACCAAAAGAATCTGGTCATCCTTACCGAAACCGCCTGCCAGGCTGCAGAGGGCCGAAAAGGTGTTGGTAGGCAGTTGTGGGAGCTGTATGAGAGCCAGGGCCATGGAGCCTCAAAAAGCGGTGCCAAGGTGGTCAACACAGATGGACATGCTGTGGAAATCAAAGTGTCGAACGTGGAGCCACTGACTACAGACGAGAATATGGTCTACCAACAGTACATGGCCCGGCAACGACAAATGCACAGCTCCCTCCAAGGCGACACTACTCTCAACGGCGACACCACTGCCGACCTAGGTGATGATCAAGCGTCAGAGTCCTCCGAGTCGGAAGACGAGGACGAGGACGAAGAGCACCAGGGTCGTGCTTTCAACGTCTCCGCTCAGCTTACACAAAGCAAGCGGAAGACAGGCCCGCTCAACGACGCAGAACTCGGAGTTAACATCTTGCTGCGCGGTAAAAACGTGCACGATTACGACGTCCGCAACAAGCGAGGCAGGGAGAAGATGTTTCCTTTCGTTGCGCATAGGAACCGGAACGATGAGTTTGGTGATGTGATCAAGCCGGAGGAGTATCTTCGAGCTGAGGAAAGGGATGATGTGGATGGTGTAGACATGAAGGCTACCAACGGAGGCGGACCAGATGGAAATGCTCCGGTCGGGCAGAAAAGGAAGTGGGATGACGCAGCGAATGGAAAGCGCGATCGAGAGCCGAAGGTGCAGCACAAGAGAGTCAAGAGCGAAGAGAAACGAGCGCCGGATGACATTGACGATGTCATAGCGCGACTTACTGGCGAGTCTGGTGGAGCTGGCGGTGCATCGAATGGAATCGGGGAGGAAGGTGACAGCGACAGTGATGAGAGTGAATACGAGCCCGAAGACGATGAAGCTGCCGAGCCGAAAAAGATCACATTCACCACGCAAAGTTTGACGCTCAACTTGCGACTGGCGTATGTGGACTTCTCCGGCCTCTATCGACTGAACGATCTGCAAGGGTTGATAGGACGAATCAACCCACGAAAGCTCATCGTTACGGGTGGCGATGCGAGCGAGACCAGACTTTTGGCCGACACTTGCCGCGCTGTTGAGAACGGCAAAGCAGTTGGCGAGATCTTCACGCCTGTTGACGGAGATGTGGTGGATGCCAGTGTTGACACCAATGCCTGGACTGTGAAGTTGACACGGCAGCTGGTAAGACGACTGAATTGGAAGGATCTGGGCACCGACAAACCGAGCATCGCCGCCATCTCCGGCATTTTAGGCTCCGAGCCCACCGAGGACGCTCTAAAATCAGACCCAGACGACGAAGCCGCAAAGAAGAAACTCAAGCTCACCAAAGTCGACCAACCTCTTCCCGCTACCTCAACGCTCTCCCTACCTATCCTCGACATCCTCGCCACCCACTCCACAACACACCACCAACGAGCCGCCCAACCCGTCCATGTCGGTGATCTGCGCCTCGCGGAGATCCGCGCCGCCGTCCAAGCCCAAGGTCATACAGCCGAGTTCAGGGGTGGCGGGACTTTGTTAGTTGATGGGACTGTGATTGTGCGGAAGAGTCCTACATCAGGGAGTCTTGAGGTCGAGGCGGCGAATGCGGCATTAAGTATGCCGGGGTGGAGGACCAAGACGAATGAGGGGACGTTTTATGCGGTGAAACGGGTGATTTATGAGAGGTTGGCTGTTGTTGTTGGTGGGGTTTGAGGAGGTGGCAATCGGATGCAGCCCATGGATAAGGTACCCAGTATGTACGATATATCTCCATCAGCTTGACCTCGTGTTGTAAAGATCTTTTCTGCTTATCCCGATCAAGTAATTCCACCTCCTTCCGAATAAGATTTTATGCACGCCGGCCCGCTCCCGCAGAGCCTCGAGGAGTTGCTTCCGTCCGGAAAGCGCGGATTCTTGACATCACCTGCTCTTGCAGCGACGAACTCTCGCGGAAGACAATATGTGGTTGGCGGTTACCGTCGCTGCCATGTCGATAGGAAGCCGCGGAAGCATGAGGGTGTGTAATCCCACGGTAGGTGCGGTGAGCACAACAAGGTAGAAGATGACTTTTCTTCATGGCTCGCCATGCAGTGTTTTCCATCTCATATCTTTCGCATTCATACCACTGCTTGGAAGACGGAAGAGCGTTTGAGAGCGAGTCTTGCGCCAAAGACAGCCTCGAAGCATTTCATACCGACATGGCGCGGCAACGACAGATCTTGGCTCTGTGCGTATCCGCACTGCTCGGAATACTTCTACTACTTCGACATCACCTGCGCGATCTCTCAGAAGTTGCACGAACATACGCGACCTTCTACCCTCACCTGGCGCATCATCCAGAGACGCTGCATCGATACCGTCCTGCAAATAACCCACCAACACCACGACATGAGATCGAGCTTGCGCCGGCAATCATACATCAGATCTTCCTCACCGAAGGCCGCGACGCACCACTTGCGAAGTACGAAGCAGGTATCACCAGCTGTCAAGCAGTAAACCCGGATTGGACGCACTATCTCTGGACGGATGGGAATGCGACAACATTTGTCGCAGCACACTATCCGGAGATCTTACCCCACTACGAGGGCTACAAGCAGAGCATACAGCGCGCGAACATCCTGCGATATGCTTTGCTCGACCACTTCGGCGGCGTGTATTTGGATCTGGATATCACTTGCCTTCAGCCGCTGGACGACCTCCGACTTCTGTCTTTTGTGACTCCAGGCGCATATCCGGCGGGCGTGAACAATGCTTTCATCCTCAGCCGGCCGCACCACGGCTTCTTGCAGCATCTGCTGGACGGGGTGGAAAGCAGAGATCTGTTGTGGGGTATGCCGTACATCGAAAACATGCTCAGCACGGGATGCATGTTCTTCTCGAATCGGTGGATGAGCTATGTTCGATCGCTGTCAGCCCACTCGGGAGACGAGGAGAGGGTGTTCATTCTGGCCGACCAAACGGGAGACATTGAGCCGCATATGCTACGAGGCAAGGTCACGACGCCGTTGTTCACGCATGGTGGGGCGAGTAGTTGGCATGGGTGGGATGCTGCTGCGATTGTGATGATTGGGAAGCACTACTATTACTTCGCGGCCTTCTTAGGTTGTGTTTTCTCGCTTGCGGTACTCAGCATCCGCCGATGCACTAAGTCCAGACCTGTTGTGAGTCGAAGATGGCGCCGTAGCATGGACAAGACTGGCGATAGCGAAGCGTTGGTTGGGGTGAAGGAAAGGTAGCAGATCGTCGTGTCGAGCGATCACTGCAGCATATCCTTGAGTTTTTGCGAAGGCGTTTGACCATGAGGACGACAGTAACGTATTCTCACATCTCTTCATTGAACGCTTCTACCCAATACCTCTCTTCATCGACAACGCTCGATGAGCTGATCAGGACACCCCCTCTCCTTCGCCATATCGATATTTAGACACTGCGAACGCTTCTCTAATTGTACCCGGAATATACTTCTATCCTCGAGAACGACTCTCCGTCTGTAGCTCCTACTCAATTCTCTCCATCCCATACATCGTTCGTTGAAGATGTTATAATTTCGACGTCTCCTTGACCGTCCCAATCTTGAGCTTCGGCCCATATTTTTTGAGGACGGTTTCGGAGTGGTACTAATTTGGTCAACAGATTGACCTCTGAATGCCTCATATATGTTTCCATACCTTCCAGAATTGTTTCGTGGCATCCTGAGGGTGAACAGGTCAGCAAGTGTCTCGGATTTTTGATCGAGCCAAACGTTTCCACGACGAGCCATATCGTGCTTAATTACGTTTTCGAGAACCCATCTGCCCATCATGGAGGAAGGCAGATGATTGGCAAGTATCTCGGGGTCGCTAGTGAAGGCATCGGATGGACGCTTTTAGAGAGAGCCAGCGTTGCGCTTCAGCACTTACCTTGCCTCCCACTCTCTTCAAAATCTTTGCTCCACCCGGATGCTCGTCCACGAAGCTGCTCATCTCGTATACATCGCTGTCGACAATGATGTACAGTCCCTTATCGACAGTGTTGTGTTCGCTAACGTCTTTCGTGGAGAACTCCTTCGACATTATTGCGGTATTAGATTTCGATTGAAGGCTGCTCTTCCTCTGCTTGATGGTCAGATCCCAACACCAGCGACGGTATGAAAGAAAGGATGTCGTTTGTTGATCAACGATCAGGTGGTAATCAAGAAGAGGACGATTCGTCGATTGCCATGCGGAGCTCGGCCGGAGAAGACACAGCCTCGGTACATTTCACACCATCATGTGCCATGGTATTGGCATTGGCGCGCCGTGGTTGGGCGAACACGAACGACCACATGGCAGAAGTCTATCAGAATCGATCATCAAGACCTTCACAGGTCCGTTCCTGGATGGCATCCTGTATGGAGCAACAGCACACTCGACCGCACAGATGACACTTCGCGCAAAAGGCTACTACAACAACCAAGTACGAAAGCCTCCGCAAGCCGTCTCACTTCTGGGTCGCCGACGGATCCCGACGCCAGCGGCGTGGATGAAACCCGGGGTCCCGACCGCGTTGTGGGGAACCATCTTGAATTTACCCAAGCCAATCTCGACATCATGAACGCGGCCGCACACGGCGAATGCAGAAACAAGTGCATCCTCCAATTATGATACCACCGATAGTGAAGGGCAACAGCTCTGAGTCGCGGACCGTGGATCCGTTGCGGCATCCACGTCTCGCACCTGCGTTTTGATGTTTCTCCGGATGTGGATATGCCGTGCATAGAGGACCAAATCAAAAACCCGCGCGACAACTGTTTCGGCTTCAATATCTGCCTAGACAAGGAAGTCGACGCCATGCCATTCTTGAGTAGAGTATTATGGACGGGGCCGATATCTACAGCAGCTCGAGAGCAGCTTTGAGCTGGCCTTTGTCTCAGTCCCCAAACCGAGTTGTCATCATCAAAAGGCAATCTACTCGTGACATCGTCATCCCAACGGGCGTGCATGTGAATTTGTTCGGCGAATCTGCACCTTCAACCAGCCGTCTAGTGTTGCCACCGTTGCATTTGCAAGGCATGGTGTTGATCACCACCAATAGCCGAGCATTAGTCCCGCCAACTGCAGGGTCAATGCGGTATTGAGGGTGATTGGTGGTGTGGTTGTCACGGCTCGCAGAGGTACCATCCCCTCAGGCTTGGCTTCAGATGACCCCCGCATGACCCCCAGCTCTCATCTCACGTCCAAGCAAGCTTCGCTCTTTACGCTTTTCTTGTTGCTGCTTGTCGTGCTGGGCTTGCAGGTCTTTGGCGCGGCGAAACAGTTTCTTGGGTCATACTTGAATTGCACTGCAATCGCGTCCTGTCTTGCCTCCGACGAAATCTGGATCATGGATAATAAGATGGAGCACTCGGATATTGGACATCAAGAAGCGATGCGTGATCATGATGTTCTTGGGCACGGCAATGCCACGAGGGAAGATGCGATGCACTGGGGCGAGCTTACAGAGGAAGAGAAGGTGCATGAGAAGAAGCTGAAGAGGAAGATTGATTTCATGATCATGCCTCTTGTCATGTTGGTACGGTTGTGGAACACGAATGTACTCGGAGAATTGCCATGCTGAGTGTGAACGCGATATAGGTGTATCTAATGAACTACATCGATCGAAACAGTCAGTTGTGCTTCTCAAGCAATTCTCCGAGCAGGGATACTGACAATTCGCCAGACTACGCTGCCGCCAAACTGCAAGGCCTGGTGGAGGATTTGCACCTGAAGGGTTCCCAGTGTAAGAACGGACTATTGCCGACCTCAATACTATCATCTTCATTAACTGACACACCAATTCCAAACAGATCAGACTGGATTGTCTCTTCTGTTTGTCGGCTACGTAAGTGGGAGAAGCGTGGACATGCACGCGGACTCCGCTAATGATCGATCGATTAGGTCCTCATGCAAGTACCGTCGAACCTGCTCCTTAACTACAGTGGCAAGCCATCGTGGTACATTGGTTTCTGGGTCATTGCCTGGGGCCTCGTATCGGCTTTGACGTCCCAAGTTAAGAACTACGGTGACATCGTAGCATGTCGTTTCATTCTTGGGTTTGTTGAAGCACCGTTCTTCTGCGGTATACTCTTCTACCTCTCGAAGTGGTACACGAAGAGCGAGCTCAGCTTGAGGATGGCCATCTTCTACTCGGCCTCCTTGCTCTCAGGCGCATTCGGGAGTCTGATCGCCGCTGGTATCCTGAGCGGTACGGATGTCATCGTTGGCCGCATCTTTCATTGCACTAACGAGTATCAGGCTTGGCTGGCGTGAAAGGACTGGCGGCGTGGCAGTGGCTGTAAGTAGCACTAATTACCAGAGCGGTTCTGCGGCACCGAAGACATTCGCTGACCCCTCTATCTTTGTTATAGGTATATCATCGAAGGCGTATCGCATCCCTCCCTATACACAACGCACGAGAGTGTGGCTGACGCACTGAGGGCAGAGCATCACTGTAGCAATTGGGATTGTCATTGTCTTCGTACTTCCGTAAGTCGAAGCCTGGGCGACCATAGGTCAGCTTCATTCATACTAACGGATTTCCTCAGGGACTTTCCGCACACGTGGAAGCTACTCGCGCCCGAATTGAAATTCGTGGCGAATCGGCGTATGGCAATTGACGCTGCGGAAGCCGACGTGGACGAGGCGGGCGGGATGACACAGGTTAGGGGAATGGTTCTTGCACTGACAGATGTCAAGGTACATTGTTCCATTCCGTGATGATTGCAGCTAGCTGACTCGACCACCTCCAGACATACCTGCTTGCCATCATGTACCACTGTGTGACTGGTGCCACCGGCTTCCAGAACTTCTTCCCTTCGTTGACGGAGACCCTTGGTTACAGCCCTACGATATCGCTCTTGCTGGTGGCTCCGCCGTACATCTTTATGATGTTCTACAGCTACTTGCATTCTTCAAGTGAGTGCGGCTGGCTATAAGGTGTAAGCCCTCAACAGAAGAGCTTAGCTAACCATCATTCTTTCGCCTCACAGCCTCTGACAGGTTCCAAATGCGTTGGGTCTTCTGGATGTACCCCATCCCGATCGTCATCGTCGGCTGCTTTGTCTTCATGTATACCGACAGCTTCGGCCCAAGATACTTCAGCTTGTTTCTCGTGGGTCCAAACCAGCCATCTTTACCTCTTGCCCACGCTAATACTATTCTAGCTGAACTTCGCGTTCGCAATGAACTCGACGATATACGCGTGGATAGCGAGCTCAATCCCACGTCCACCAGCGAAGCGCGCCGCTGCGATGGCTTTCATGAACAGCATCGGCAACGCAGCATCGATCTGGACGCCTTTCACGTACTGGGACAGCTCGCAGCCACATTATCGTCCCGCGCTAGGGATTGTGATTGGTCTGATGTGTATAGCGGGTATAACGGGGACGACCTTGCGGTTTTACTTGGCTTCAGAAAGTACGTATGCCCGTTGTTTGAGCCAAGCTCGTGTGCTACGACAACGAGAATGGCTGCTGACATTGCCTTCTCACTAGATAAGAGATTTGAACGAAACGAGATGTCCGACTCTGAGCCCACTGAGAAGGACATGAAGAAGCTGCAAAAGACCGCCGAGATGGAGGGAGTTGACATTGCCACAGCTAGGCAGATGCAGAAAGGTGAGGTGGTTCGAGCACATGTATTTTCACTCCAGCACCATGCTAATCTTGCACAGGTTTCCGCTACGTCTTGTAAGTGGACGACGATGGGATGGAGAAGGTCACCATTAGTAGTGAGCCCGATTTACGTACGTAAGCACTCAGGCAATCTATATTGTTCTTGGTGCGATCGAGTTGGCCACTCTCCTCTCGATCAGTAACTCGTTTGCCTTGGCAACGATCGTATGACCACCCTCGCTAGGGTTTTATTGCAATGAGGCACGGCCACGGAGGTGAAGATGGTTGGTCAAGGTGTGCACGTGAAGCAAGACGTCGTCTCGGCAACAGGCGTTGTGGATTAGTGATCTGCTTGAGACGGCCTGACAGTCCTTGAACGGCTATGGAATCGTCCCGGTTTCCATGCGCATTGCGAGTGACTTGTCATGAGCGTGGTGCGTGGTTCGAACGATGGAACTCGTTCGACCAGACGTATTGAAGAATGAATGTGAAGTTCAATCGGCTTTGTAAGCACAATACGGTACGCACTGTGATCAGCTGATCACGATGTCCTTCGTCCATCTCCAACGTTCTTCAAGTTTGTTAATAAGTCGACTGATCCTCTGCCGATCTCGAGCATCCTTCAAGCCATTGAACCGCGAATACATCTGCTACCACCATGGCATTGTCCCTCTACGACACTTCTGTGCCAGTCTATATCCGCAGCCTGACAGCACTTTCAAAAGTCCTGAAGAAAAGCGAGCAATGGGCTACTGAGAACGGAGTCCCGCACGAGCGGCTGGTGATGTTATCCCGTCCCAGCGAGAGTTTCCTCTAATGTGCTAACTACTGCTTGCAGACCGAAGCAAGGCTGATATCGGACATGAATGTAGGCTTCGTCTATGGCTTTTTCGTTGACGTATTAACTTGATCGTCGACAAAGCCTCTTACATACCAGATTCAATCTTCCACCAACACTGTAAGAGCCAAAACTGGATCAATCGCTGCTTGAGAACTAGCTAAGTTTTTCCAGGCCAAGGCAGTTCTCCCACGGATCGCAGGCATTTCTGCTGTAAGCATGGAGGATAATGTGACCACTTTCAATCAACTGTACGAGCGTATCGATAAGACGCTTGCATTGCTGAAGGAGGCGAAGCGAGAGGACTTCGTTGGCAAAGAAAATACTGAGGTGGTCATCCTGGGTGGCAAATACAAGTTTTCGGCGGTGGAGTACTTGCAGGTCTTTGGCTTGCCCAAGTACGTTTAACATCCTTCAACACATTCATTACACGACTAACATTGATGTTCCCAACCAGCTTCTTCTTCGTAAGCGCTCCAGTGTTGAATGCTGACGTACCAATATGCTAACATACAATAGCATGTTACGACAGCTTACGACATTTTGCGGAAAGAAGGCGTTCCAGTTGGCAAGACTGATTTCCTAGGGGTCTGACCGCGGGACCCAAGGGGAACACATGATATAACGAGATTTGGAGATGCATCCCACTCCGAGGACTGTCAAGGCCTCAACTCCATCATCTCGACCACAAGAATATCCCCGATCCGACGTCGTGGTTAGCATCCCAGCAGGCTGTTCTTCTATTACTGCTTCCACTCTTGCGCAGCCAGCGCTCTCACATCTTCAGTGATCCCCTCTGGATCTTCCGCCGCAGCGTAGTGGCCTCCGTCGTTTCGTTCTGGGTCATGATATCAGCTGAGACCTCAGCGGCAGTTAGTTGAGCCATACCTTTGTAGAACACCAGATTACCAGTACGCTCCACCGCCCTCTTCGAGCTGGGCTCGGTATCCCAATAGAAACTCGTATACCCAAACGGCACCGTGATCCTGTTGTTCGGCTCCATAGCAAAGTCCGCGAAATGTTCATGGCGAACATTCTCGTAGTAGCACAGCATTGACGGCATGATTGTGTCCGTGAAATAGTAGATTGACGATGTTGCAAGGATATGCTGATCCCAGTACCGCTTCTTCTGATTCTCGGGCCCAGCAGCCTCGTTATACTTCTCCCCAACCCACATCATGATGGCGACAGGATTGTCGTTGAAGCCGAAACCGATCGTGTGAGGTCGAGTCCGCATTTGTACGGCGTAGCCCATGTGGTTTTCGAGCCAGTCGTCGACTCGTCCTTGTACTTCGCGCTCGCGGTCTGTTACCTCTTTTCTTCCTCGTCGACTCAACTCTGGAAGTGGACTCGGTGCGAAATTGAAGTGAACCAGCTTGCAGGAGTCCGTATAGTGCGACCCCATCCTGTAAAAGTCAAGATGGTCAACCTGCTGCTTGACATTGCTGATCATTCTCTCAGAACACTTACTCACGACCGATCCAATGAGCCCAATCGCCTCCTTGAAACATATATCTAGCATAGTGACCACCGTGTTAGCTTAATATCCCCTTCTTCACAAGCCATCGCACTCACTGAGAATAGCCCAGCTTCTTCATCAGCGTGTCAAACACTTCTGTCGTATCCTGCAGCGTCCACGCAGACCTAGGAGGCCAATCTGAGAACCCATAGCCCGGTAAAGACGGCACGACTACATGAAAGGCTGGCTGAGACTTGTCTGGAGGATTCGACAGCGGCCCCCAGACTCGATTGAATTCGTAGAAGGAGCCTGGCCATCCATGGCACATAATCAACGGTATAGCATCTTCTCGTTCCGAACGCGCATGTACGAAATGAATCTTCAGGTCCGTCGCATGTTCGTAGATAAAGTGCGGTGCGGTATTGATCTGCTTCTGGTGCTCATACCAATCGAAATCATCTTTCCACGCCTCATACAGTCTCTTCCCCCATTCGTACGTAGGACCATAACGACTTCCTGCGTCAGGTACAATCGGTTTCGGTGGAAGCCGCGTGTCCTTCAGCTTCCGCTTCAGTCTCTCGACCTCTTCCTTCGGTATATCGACGGTGAACGGCTTGATGTCGGCGTTGGCCATGTTCGAGACCTCCCCACAAGAGATTTGTGTTCAGCTCGCTGTCAAGAATACCTCATATCGTGTTGACAGCGAGTGCGCTCCAGGCCATAGCTGCCTCCGCCGACGTGCGTCACAGGAACCATAATTCCTCTACATTCTAGACGCGGTAACGCGCTGGTCTAGACGCTTTCCTCCCACAACGTCAGGCCACGCGCGCGGAGAAATGCGGAGAGACGGAGACGAGATGCACGGTTTTCCACGCGATTGGCGTCTTGCCATTCGGGTACTTGCTTTTGTGAGGAGGTCTGCCGACCATTTTTCTGTCATCGAGCCCGATCAGGGCAGGTTACTCGACTGTCACCTCCACTCTCCACGTTGACGGAAAGTCTATCACCACGACATCGTACATTAAGCTCTGCCGGTAACTCACTAGCGATCTGGGGTGCTGCTCATCTCCGCGTCAAGGGGAACAAGACTTGCTTCGTCGACCCGTCGACCCAAGGATGCTCGGTATTCATTGCCCGACTCGCTTGTCTTGACCACGCCACCGCACCTGGCTCCTCTCGTGGGCCTCTCAGACGCGTCAGTCTTTTCTTGACTTCCCTGGTTCTGGCCGGGCATGGCTCCGGACCCAGGTCCAAAAAGCATGGATCCACTGTATACCATGATCCCCGTGGGCAACCATGTGGTAAGAGGCTTGAGGAAAGTAACGCGGGGTTAGAACATTGTCTACATAACCCTCGACGATGCCCCTGCTTCCCATGCCACGCTTCCCCGGTCCTCTTACCACTTGTGAGTCTTGGTGACGGAGTGTGAACGAGTCCCAACGTCCACCCTTTTCTGACGAGCGGCCCTCGTCTCCCTATCCAACCGTTGACCATCACCACAACGACACCATGGGGATGTTCAGCGCTCTCGACAACGTCCAGGGCAGGACGCTCTACCGCCTGATGAGCGCCGCCTGCGGCTCTGCTTTTATGCTTTACGGTTGGGACGCCGGTGTCCTCGGTGGTATCCAAGGCACAGTCGAATTCAACAGCGCCATTGGCAACATCCCATCCAAAGGCCCCTTCATCATTCCCATCATTGCATCCATCTACAATCTGGCTGCCGGTGTCTGCTCGCTCCTTGTCAGTTTCTATGGAATGAGAATCGGCCGCAAAGGCACGATTCTGCTCGGCTGTCTCCTCATCTGCATCGGCGCTCTCCTGCAGGCCTCCACATACTCGATTGCTCAGATCATCGTTGGGCGTATCGTGACTGGTGCTGGAATCGGAAATATTGCCGCTGCTGTTCCTACCTACATGGCTGAAATGAGTCTGGAAGCCAAGGAGCGAGGACCAGAGGTCTCATACCAGCTCGCATTGCTGATCAGTGGTGTCGCCCTTGCGTACTGGGTCGATCTCGGCTTCGTGCAAGGTCTGGAGCAGCACCCATGGCTTTGGCGTATCCCTTTGGCGTTGCAGAGCTGCTTCGCCATCTTCGCTGCATCTCTGTTGTTCCTCCTACCGGACACTCCTCGCTGGTACTACGCCACAGGCCGTATGGAGCAGGGCGACAATGTTCTCGCCCGTCTGCACAGCCTGCCAGTTGAGCACGAGCAAGTCCAGCTCGTGCGCGAAGAGATCCTGTCCTCCCTCAAGGAGGAAGACGATGAGGGAAGTTTCAACTGGTGGCTCCTCTTCTGGGACAACTCCGAGCTCCAATTCGGCCGCCGCCTCCGAACCTCGTTCTTGATCAACTGGGCTCAGCAGTTCCTCGGTATCAACATGTTGGTGTACTTCTCCGTCACCATCTTCGCCAACCTCAACTACAGTCCGCTGTTGTCCGGGATCCTGGCTGGTGTCCTGAACACTGTGTTCGCGGTTGCTTCCTACCCACCCATCTACTACATCGAGCGCGTTGGGCGCAGAGCTATGATGATCTGGTCTGCGCTCGGCTGCGGTGTCTGCATGCTGGTAAGTGATCAGGTTTTGTTGTGTCTGCGTTGGCATGGCTGACAAAGTCCTCAGGTCTACGTCATCATCACGACTCTCCCAGTAAGCAAGCAGTCCAAAGCAACCAACTGGACCGCTGTCGTATTCATCATTCTCTATGAGATCGTATTCGCGTTCGGCTGGCTGGGAACTTGCTGGATCTACGGACCAGAAATCGCTCCCCTCAAGTACCGCCACGTCGCAGGCAGTCTCGGTGCCGCCGGCGAGTGGTTCTCCACATGGGTCATGGTTTTCGGTGGCGGAACGGGCATCGAAGCCGTTGGCCCAAAGATCTTCATCTGGCCACTGCTCTGCTGTTTCCTCGCTGCCGCATACGTCTACTTTCTGTGCCCTGAGAGTAAGTACATGCTTCGCTGTATCTCGGATGTACTTGCTAACCAGTTTCGTAGCTACCGGACGTACACTGGAGGAGATCGATGTCCTTTTCGCTCGCTCGCAAGATGTGCGCGACCGCCTCGAGAAGGGCGAAGTCGAGAGGCGTGCTTCTCATGGCTCCGCGAGTGGACCTATGGGCAGGCGAGCGTCTCAAGTGTCTGCGACAGGCATGAACAAGGCCCACTCCAGTGGCATTGAGAAGATGTAAATTGCGTGTTGTTGTCCAGAGCTTCGTGATGAGGGTGGCTAGCGTCGTCAGTGCGATGTACATACTGTATAGCGAAAGCGTCGTGCAATCAGATGCCAGACTAAATCCTACCGCCCAAAACGCCACATCGCTGAACCGGCTTCCGAACAACTTCTGGTAGTTCTGTTTGGATAACGTCTGAGTCGACCAGATCAAGAATGTTGAATGCTGCAATGTTGTCAAGGATTGCACCAGTTGAAATCATGAGAGAGCGCGGCGCTTGTCGAGTCGATCTACAGTATCTCATGATCACCAGTAGTCATTTGATTCGTTCCTCACTGATACATGCGGCCAAGGCGCTGGAGTCGATAGCGCAGCGAAGATCAAGTCGTCGTGCAGCTGACTTCACCTTGCGTAGCTGCATACAGATCTTGCGAGTACTTCGTCCCGGATTCGAGACTTATGCTGCCAATATCATGAGATCCATAGTGAGGGTGCTCTGTGGTCTCTGTGCACTTTCAGTGCTGTATAGTGATACAGTGATCGTTGACAGATCGATATGTGACTGATGATAGGTGCAGCCTTAAACCCTCTTCGATGCATCGGTGTGCACACTTACTTTTCCAGACCACGTCTTGATGGTTTTTGTTCGTCTTGAAATCGTTGCGGAGGGACTCGGGCAGTCGATCATGCGAAAGGCAGCGGGTACCGCGTACCTGCGTACGGGCACGCATGCGTCTCAATGTCAGCAGTGGGCGTATCGTTCGATCCGTGAATGGTGTGTTGGCTAAGACACTGCTGTCATTGAGGTGATGATGAAGAAGTCATTCTATGGTCAGGTCGAACCCAACGACAGACTCCTGCAGCTATACTTAACCGAGTCGCACGACATCCTCAAGGGATGGAGATGAATTTGAACAACGCGTCTCCAAGTTGGTCCGCTTCAAACTGACCCGACCCACGAAGGAGTGGTGACTACTCCAGTCTTCGTTCTTCCTGCCCGGCGATGCGTGTTCTGATATGTTGGGCACTCATGCGGACACATTACAATGACCATTTGCTTTCGTCTGGCACACTTTTTCCTCGAAGGGCTCTCGATTGGCTCGATCCCACGAGAATCTTGCGGTTGATTCAAAAGGCGAAAGTCGAACACTGGCGCTGTGGGTTGGAAGCAGAGCATTCGCCACGTCGTCCGTAGCTTCCCAGGCCCGACGAGACAATGATCGAGCGGCTTGTGTACGAGGGCCGCAAGACGGTGGAGTTCATCGAGCGTCCAAGGATGCTAGGTTCCTTGGGTATTGGGTACATTGCAGGACGTCTCGATCTGCTTGCTCTTATGGTCCCCCTCGTTGCCGTCGTCGTTCTCATATCAGACACAAACCAGGGAACTCTTTTTACTTACTTCAGCCCACGAAGACCTACCTGCTGAGTCCGCTATGCGTAGATACTTGTGCGTAACGGCCGAACGGCCTCGAGGCACCCATCGTTGCCCGCGCCGGCTCTCTATAAGCGTTGATGGCACATGAGAGCATCTGCAAGCAGATCGTTGACTCTCGAGAAGTATGTAGCATACTGTGGTAGTGTCCGTCCTTGCTCGGTGTGTCGAGAGACAGGAGTCCTCCATCTCTAGGAGACGAACCCGAGCGGGCTCTGGGAAGCGTTCAGGCGCGAAGTGACGAGTGCTGGCGAATGCGAACTATGACGAGAGTGGCAACATGTCCGTGGACGCATCGAGCGGCACGAAACAAGTTCAAGGACCATCCAGCCCCATCTTGCTAGGGCTTGGTCCCGAGACCTGGTAGGGCGGATATGAGGCTGCAAGTGAGTTGGAAGGATGCAATATCAGATCATTCATCTTACGAGCGTATCTGTAAGAGTGACGCTGCGCGAACGGTCTGTTGTGCGGAGATACATTCCAAGGCCTCGAGATGGTCATCGAGATGATCCGAGTCCGCGAACTGCCGTGGTAGCTTCGGTCTCTGCAGCGGCAATAGCCAGCATATGCAAGCCTCAGCTGCCAGACGCTACGCCACAAGGCAATTGTCTCACCGGAATGACCAAAGCGGGGATCATCAAAGCAGCCCTATGCGAGTGATTGAACAAAGACCATGCGAAGCTTACCTCAACCTGGTCTGGTCATACTCGATGCATGCGGGTGTGGTGCAAGGATGGAGTTGTGCATATCGTCCCCTCTTTCTTTTTGACTTCGGGGCCATCGCGTCCTCGAGTCTGACCGCTGGATAGTGTTCATTCGCCACACTGTATGAAGGAAACTGCGGCCCCCGAACGGCCCGCCGTCGTCTATAAATCCGCCTCCCCGTCGATTGACGGTTGAGTTCGATAGTGTCTTGCAGCTTGAGGAGCCCCACAGCAGAACGCTTGTGGAGAATTTCTGGACGGGGAACAGGCGGTCAGGCCCTCTAATGCAAGTGTCCTTGAAGTGGTGAAGACTTCGGGATGGGTTCGTTGGCTGAGGACGATTGGGATGAGGAGAAAGTACAGGGGACTAGTGCTGCCGTGATGGTTAGGACTACTGCCGACCTGCAGGATGATTATGAGCCGGGTATGCTAATAAGATTGCTGAGTACCGTACTGCTGCAGCTACGAGCTATGTCCCACAACCAGCTGCCGCCAGATGCGACGCGTTGATGGTTCGAGGGCGATCAGATGTCTTGCCCGCCCAAGTGAAGCTCGTTGTGCTGTAGTTGTTGCGTTCAGTGAAGCCTCGTCGCCGTCAACCGCCCACCAAGGTGACTGTGGCCGGTGAGACGATGCGGTGAAGCGCGTCTCGGCAGCTCATCGTTGGCTCGACGGCCGCCTGCAGTCCTGTGCTCTACAGCTGAGCCTGCTCGTGTAAGATACAAGGAGCTCGACCGTGATAAACGAGATTCAATGAAGAGCCTCGTGAACCAATAGCGGGTGGCGAAAGACGAAGCAGGAGCTTGCCCGGGGGATGTGCCTGAAGGGTCTTGGCGGAAGCGTTGGTGCCTTCCCTTTTACAGCTTGCTACAACAACCCAATCTTCGACCCACCACAACACTACCCTGGTGAACGGCAGATTCGCGCCTCCCTTCACCGTCATCATCCCCCTTCATCACCGCGCGAGCTGATTCGCTTCGCGGTCGTGATTCGCCCATCCTCTGCACGACCATACCACAGCTGCGGAAGAGCTGCTGCTACCACCCTCGAGCACGCATCCCACAGCGGCTGCACATCCCACACACAGTGGGCCGACAAACCTCGTGTAAGTCTTCTGACAGAACAAGAGCAGTGGCGCGAGCATACAGAGCACCTGCGGGGTGGGTCTTCGGGGTGAGGGCCGTCTAAGACTGCAGGCATGCGCATATGCAGCCTCGCATGTGTCGACGGTGGGAAGCGCAGCCTGCCGGTCAATGCCGCAGAGCCTTCCTGGGTCGCTGGCAGCTCCTATTGGAGCGCGCCGTTGACGGACCTCCTGCTGTCGTGCCCTGCACGGGAGATCTCCACCCCCAGGCTCCCTGCAAAGCCGCGCTCGCATTCAAAGGTGGAGCAAGAAACTGACATGCAACAACAGCAAGCTCAGCATCCCTGCTCCATCCAAGATCCAGCTGAGGACGACGTGCTGCTGCACCATCACCTCACCCTCTTAACGTAGACACACGTTACCATCATGGGTAAGTCCGCATTCTCCATCACTCCTTCCAACCTTTGGTACTCGGTCGAGTTTGGCTCAGTACCTTTGCCTTTCATTGAGAGCCATACTCAACCTCATTTGGGAACGCCCCGCTTACACTCACTGCTACAGACGACACCTACCGCCCACGCGACGTGAGTAGCTTTTTGCGTTTTTCTCTTTCTTCACATACTTTCAAGACTCGCGTGACCACAACCATGGTGCCCCGGACTCGGGACTTGGAGCGGGACTGGACAGAGTGTCTCGGATATACGAAGAAGACCTCGTGGTCGCCACATCGGGTGTACTGGCAGGGGCAGACAATGGAGATTGGAGAAGAAAAAGTGAAGAGAGTCTCAGGCCGATGTCCATCATCAGACCTCTCCTACCTCGATAGCCAGCCTCGGACTATACAGCAGTGACTGTAGTGGCCTCGCCGGTGACGTCGGTTGTGAGAGCTGCCGCCAGCGCTCCTAGGCCACATTCTGGAGGACATACCACCTTGGAGCTGGCCCTGGCCGCCACCACCTCTCTCCAAGATCACTATAGCCTGCAGCGGGCCATAGCATTGACTGTGCTGGCATCGCACCCTTGCGAGGTGTGGTGATGGGGCAAGATGGCCACCTACCAGCAATTTCGACGCACATCCATCCTGGCTATGGTCCTGGCTGGTTGCCATGTTCCTGGCTACGTCATGGGGCCTCGCCTACCCTTACCACGTACTGTAGTGGCGGCGTCGCTGTTGTAGGCTTGGAGAGCCGGCATAATGGCCTCGCTCAGCCAAATTCAGCGCCTATACCATATGGTTTGGCCCTGGTCCGTTGCCTCTCACCTCTGCGCTGTCCAGAGATGACCAGGGGGTATATCACTCGCTGTAGTGGCGGCGTCGCTATGGTAGGCTTGGAGAGTCGGCAGTATGGCCGTGCTCAGCCAAACCCAGCGTTGATACCTTGCTCCTTGGTCCTGGTCCGGTTCCTGTCTTCTCCGCGCCTTCCAGATATGGCCAGAGGGTCTGTCACTCACTGTAGTGGCGGCGTCGCTGCTATAGCCATGGGGTGACGGCGGGATGGCCAGGCCTGGCCATTCTCAGCGCCTCTACCGTATATATTGGTCCTGGTCCGGTTCGTTCCATCTCCGCGCCGGCGAGAGTATGGCCAGGGGGTATATCACTCACTGTAGTGCCGTCGCCCTTGGTGTATCTTCTGGGAACTGGTTGTCTGGACCTCTGGTTGCCATAACGCTCGGACCGCTGGTCTTGGCAGCGCCATGGTTGCTTTTTGAGCTTTCTGCCCCTTCTCCTTCTCCTTCATCACAACATCAAACATGGAGCCCATCGGCGAGACCCTTGCTCGCCTCAAGCGCGATGCGGAGATCATGCCTCCTCCGCCCACCACCATCCGCCCCCCTCCCACAGGGCCTCGCGTGCGTGCTGCCACTACAGCGACTGATCTGACCATGCTGACACCCTCAAAGCGCAGGAGATCGCGTTCGCGCAGCCGCTCGCCAGACAGGCGCGACCGATACGAGGACTCTCGTTCCCGCTCTCGTGACCGCTACCGCGGACGTGAGCGCTCTCCTACTAACGGCCACTACGAGTCGAGGGGATACGGCGGCGACCGCAGCCGTACTTCACCACAGATCCGCTCAAACGAAGAGCGTAGCCAGAACAAGGCGGAGATGATGAACAACATCAAAGAATCCTCCCAGCAAGACCGTCGTGTCTACGTCGGCAACCTCCCCTACGACGTCAAGTGGCACGGCCTCAAGGACTTCATGAAAGAAGGCACGTTTTACCAAGCCCCTCACTTCACACCCACAACAACCGCTGACACAATCACAGCCGGCGATGTCCTCTTCGCAGACGTCCTCCTACTTCCGAACGGCATGAGCAAGGTAATTGGTGTCCTGGCTAGATAATTGGCTTTCGTGGTCGCTTTTGGGGATAGATAATTGACGGATAGGTTCTTTGTCCGGTTTTTAGGGATGCGGGTAAGTCATGTTTGCTCATGCTACATCATTGGCAAATCACTGACTCTCTCACAGAATTGTAGAGTACGCGAGCAGAGAGCAGGCCCAGGCCGCGATCAACACCCTGTCGAACAGACCAATGGGTGGACGCCTCGTCTATGTGCGCGAAGTAAGTGCCTGACCTCGCACTGCTCCCAAACACAGTTCACTGACAACATCAGGACCGTGAGACCGAACCACGCTTCCAGTCTGGACCACCAGCAGGAGGCCGCGGCGGATTTGACGGCGGTTACGGAGCCCCACGCGGCGGCGGATACGGCGGTGGATACGGCGGTGGAGGAGGCATGGGCGGAGGAATGGGAGGTGGCGGACGTCAGATCTTCGTCTCGAACGTTTGTGATCCTACACCCGCTTTACAGCCTTTACTGACACATCTAGCTTCCGTTCACTGTCGGCTGGCAAGACATGAAGGATCTCTTCCGCCAAGCTGGTGAGAAAGCAAATGCCATGTGACGTCACCACACAATTACTGACCTCCTCCCAGCCCAGACAGGTTCCGTCATTCGCGCAGACGTCCACCTCGGCCCCGACGGGCGTCCCAAGGGCTCCGGCATCGTCGCGTTCGACAACCCCGATGATGCGCAGAACGCCATCGCTCAGTTCAACGGCTATGACTGGCAGGGTCGCGTCCTCGAAGTTCGTGAAGACCGCTACGCAGGCGGCGGCCCGGGCGGTACACCATATGGCGGCCGTGGCGGCTTCGGAGGTGGCTTCGGCGGAGGTCGTGGCGGATTCGGCGGCGGATACGGAGGAGGAGGCTACGGCGGTGGTCGTGGTGGATTCGGCGGCCCGCCTGGTGGTTTCGGAGGGCGTGGTGGATATGGAGGCGGTTATGGAGGTGGTCGTGGTGGCTATGGAGGAGGTGGTGGCGGCTATGGTGGTGGAGGATACGGCGGCGGCGCTGGAGGCAGTGCTGCCTACTCTGCTCCCCCGGCAGCTGCTCTTGCACCAAATGCCTTCACCGACTTCGCGACATCCGGCACCGAGCCGAGCCCGACGATCTACGTGCGCAACGTAAGTCATCTCCCTCCCAACCCTGACATGCACACACTAACAGAATCATAGCTGCCATGGTCTACCAGCAACGAGGACTTGGTCGAGCTCTTCACCACGATCGCTAAAGTCGAGCGCGCTGAGATCCAGTACGAGCCCAACGGTCGCTCTCGCGGCACCGGCGTCGTCGAGTTCACCAACCAGGAAGACGCGGAGACTTCGATTGCCAAGTTCCAAGCGTACAACTACGGTGGACGTCCTCTCGGCCTGTCGTACGTCAAGTACCTCAACCAGGGCGGCGACAACATGGAGGGTCAGGAGGCGACTGGCGGCATGCAGGATCAGATCTTGTGATCTGCCCAGCAACCACTACACTCTACCTCCGGCTTCCCACTCGACCTTGCCTGCGTCACCGTTCCTCAACTTACGACTGCTGCTGTTCCCACGGCTCAGTCTGTATCATACCACCATCCCATGCATCAGAGTGGCCGGACACGCCCTCAAACTCATTTCACGACGGTTCCAAGCGGGGAAAAAGCGACATGGCCTGCTGTTTGTAACAATAGGTGGAACATACTGCGACTTCTCAGCGAGCTTGTGATTTGAGACGGATTGATCATGGGAGAACTCTCTGAAGCGATTACCAACCACATGCTTGAAGTCTAGCTGGTGTTTGCAGGCCCGAATTGCATGCTTGTTTGATACGAGTAGCAAATAGGTAGCATCATCAATCATGAAGCTAGCGCGTTCATCATCCATTCGTAGACCTGTGCGTGATGTTAGTGATGTGGTGAGTTGTGGGAGGGGGAGGGTATACTGACAGCCCATTGTACAGCGTTGACGAAGAAGGCGCGCGCGCTGCAGATTCCTAGACCGCGGAAGAAGGGGCTGAGGCCTTGGTGCTGGTAGGTTGTGAGGGCGATGTTGTAGGTGCTTGGTCGGGAGGTAACGATGTTTGGTGCGGCTGCTGCTGCTGCTGGCTGACGTGAGAGCAGGGGCTGAGCTTCGGGGTTGGCCGAGGGAGGTGAGAGGTCCCAGGTCTGTACACGGGTCTTGATCACATCTAAGGGGAAGATAGATGCCCATGTCACCACTCCTGCGAGACCTCCGCAGAGCAGGACCTTCACGGCGTGCGACCTGTGGCCGTCGCTCTCGTCCATGATGGCTTCTTTGCTAAGGTGGTAACTCCAGAAGCTATCAGACAGATATCTCAGCATAATGATATCTTTGAACAGATAGCTAATCAACCTACTAAAACCCATACCCAACCGAATCACGCACACTGGTCACCGTACCACCCATATACAGCCCCCTCACACCGCCAGCTCTCCACAGCTCCTTCGTCACTTCCCAGGACGATCTTGCCGGGTTACTGACCTGTGCCCGACACTTTACAAGCTCCGTCGGGGCGGAGACGAAGAAGATCGCCAGTCCTCCCAATGCTCCTGCAGCCCAGATTGTGCCCGCTGAAGGTCGTTCGGGCCATATGTGGAGGTCGCCAGTGCTGAGCAAGGCCAGGCTACGGTTGTAAGTCACGAAGAGGAGGGCGTTGAGGGCTCCGTAGCCGAGGATTGGGGCGGCGGCGCCACGGCCTAGGGACGTCCAGTGCTCGAATTGCTTGGTCCATGGGAGGTGGAGTTGTGATCCAGTGGCATTGGGCGAGGCGGAGGGCTGATTTGCTGTGCCGGCTTGCAGACGGGTCTTGATGAGATCCAGAGGGTTGCCTACGAGGATTCCTATGGCGCCGGAGATGTAACCAGCCCAGAAGTCGGCTGCCATGTTGAAGTGCTATCGTGAAATCGCCATGTAGGAAGATGGAAACGAGTGTAGCGGTTTACGGGAGCATAATTGAGAGCCTGCTATACACAAACATGTACTGCAGCATCGCCGTTGCAAACAGTCAACTTTGAAGGTCCAATCAGGGAAGATTCAGCGTTCAGATTGAGATGAAGTCGGTTCTGCAGTCGGATTTCCAAGTGAATGTGGAGTGAAAGAGCTACCACGTGACCCTACTCCTGCCTCATCATTCGCCACACCGAGCCCTTGGAAACAGCTCGATTACTGCTCCAACTTCACCACGACCGCCTTGCCGCATGCACAACTCCTTCATTCTACCTGCACGCCAACATCAACCACGGCAGCATACTGCAATGCGTGAACGACTGAAGCAGTTCGTGTCTTGGAAGGCACCGCATTGAGATCCTTCTAATGCACATCTCAGTACCTCCGCCACAACCATACCAAACACCACACCTCTCTGAGACGTGCCTCCGGTAGCACGTTCAACGGCGGCATTCTATGACCGCGACAGTTGAGTCGCAGCCATGGGACTTCTCCCATGTGCTTGACTTGGTGAAGTCACTGTCGTTTCAAGATACCCTCGCTGGACATGAAACAACCACGAATGGCGACAAAGATGGACATACCCACCCTCGCCTGGACGAAGAAGAGAGGGACAGCAGCACAGAACGCAAGGACTTCGCGGTGGCGAACACTGCTTTAGGCGACTTCAGCCAGATATTCAAATACCTGGGTGCACCAGTGAGCTCTCCAGCTCTAGCAGTCCAACCGGCACAGTCCGATGGGTCGACACCACGCATTTTCACAACCAAGACCGACTACACTTCAGATGGCGCCGCTCATTTCACACCTTCTACCACACCTAAGAGGAGCGTTCATTGGCAGAATCTGAGCGATACGGACGAGCATGGTGAAGAGGCTGTTAGTGACAGCTCCGTGATCCCTGACAGTCCAACGCTTTCGAAGTCGCAACGCAAGAAAAGGAACAGGAGGGAGAGAAGGGCGAAGGAAGCTGAGGAGGCTGAGCGACGTTTAAAGAAATCTGCCACTGTCTCAGAATCCGAGGCAGACTTTGTTTCACGCAAAGCTCCGGCTAAGAAGGCAAGCCTCCATGCGGTCGACACAGCACCCAGGAAGGTCTACAATCTACGGGAGCGAGACGCTTCTGGACAGGCTATAATACCACCCACCCCCGATTCGCTTCAGGAAGCTGCAAAGATAGCCATGGCGAGCATGGAGGCTGCGCTACAGGCCCACAATGCAGCCAACACCACGCCACAGAAAGAGAATACACTGACTCAACAAGCTTCGGGTCAGCGCACCATTCCCGCCAGACACCACTCGTACAGCACCCAACCTACAGTACCATTTAGTAATAGTGGATCCGCCGCGGTCCCTTCCCAAGCTCTCATATCCACGCCATCTGGAAACGTATCAGATACAGCGGCCCTTCAGTTTCTTCCGGCAACTGTAGGGCCAAGTCACAAGACTCGTGCCACCCATGTGGCGCCTCAATTAGCTGGCACGCCTGGCCCGGCTTCACTACCCCCAAAACCAACTCACATCATTCAACCGATGGTTGTTCGTTCTGGTGAGGACAGGCACTGGGCGCTCCTCATGAAACTCATAGGAGACTTCTATGAAGACCGCAAGCACCTCGTCTCACCCATGAATCTTACAACACACAACAACGACCCTAATGGCATACACGTGTTCGTTGATGCCAGCAATATCTTCATTGGCTTCAAAGACCAGCTCAAACGCTCTCGAGGTATCCCACCTTGGATCCAAGTCCCAGAAGTTGATCTGTCCTTCGACGCACTCGCTTTGTTGATGGAGCGTCGGCGGCCCGTGGCGAAGCGAGTCCTCGCAGGCTCGACGCCGTGGCTGCCACCCTTCGATAAGGCAAAAGCGGTTGGCTACGAGTGCAGTATACTTGAAAAGGTGTACAAGGCTCGTGAGCTCACCGATCGACAAGTTTACTTCAAGGAGATTGACCGCCAGAAACGACACAGTGTTCGCAAGGGTGCGAGAGCGCCTCCTGCGAACACAGTCGCTGCGGTCAATGGCGGCCCGGCAGGCGGAAACCGCAGTGGTTCGGAAACGAACACGCCGCAGTACGCGCCTGCTCGCATGATTGAACAAGGGGTGGACGAGATCTTGCATCTCAAGATTCTGGAGTCTGTAATCGATGCGGAGAAGCCTGCGACTATTGTGTTGGCTACTGGGGATGCTGCACAGGCTGAGTACAGCCAGGGATTCATGAAGATGACTGAGAGGGCTTTGAAGAAGGGGTGGACGGTCGAGCTTGTGAGTTGGAGTAAGAACATCTCGGCGATGTACACGAGGAGGGAGTGGAGAGAGGCGTGGGGTCCGCGGTTCAAGATCGTGACGTTGGATGATTATGCTGAGGAGTTGCTTGATATGTGAAGGGTATGGAAAAGCAACGACCCATGTGTATTCGCAACACGTCCGAACCATCGCGAGAAGCATACTGATGCAGACATCGCGGCGCATACGCACGTAAAGGCAGGAACGAGCCTAAGTGCGAGAGAGCGAGAGAAATAAGACCTCGTCTCGGGGACCGCCAAGCAGCCCGCTGACTCACGACACGACCCACATATATGCAGTGCCCTTCCGCATTGCTACCACCCAGTTTGAGGCCAAGCGAAGGCCATTGGCTACAGGGAGCCATGCTCAAGGCGGCTACGACTCTCGTGCGTAAAGCATCTGGTGATGATTATCAAGCAGAGCAGTATATATGAGCGTACGAAGTCGGCTCTTTGTATCTCTACGAAAAGGGACACTTTCAATCTCTCTTATTCCCATTCCCTTCCTGCTTCTTGAACAGCTGTCCCACGCCACGATGTCTACACAAGCACACATCCATGTCATCAAGAAAGCCAACATTGGCGAACACAAGACAGTCCCAATCACAACAACCCTGCCAGCACTCCATGATGGCCACGTTCGCTTCCGCAGTGTGGTCGTCTCCCTGACAAGCAACAATCTCACATATGCGCAGATGGGCAGCATGTTGAAATGGTGGGACATGTACCCAGTCCAATCCGAGCTACCTTCACCGTTCAACGACCAGGATACGTACGGCATCGTCCCAGTATGGGGCTATGGAGAAGTCCTTGAGAGCAAGGTCGCCGGACTCGAACCTAGAATGCTGGTCTGGGGTTTCTGGCCAACGACGGACCTCGCTGTCGACCTGAAGCTGGACCCTGCCGGCGTGGAAGGGCATTGGATTGAAACCAGCGATTTCAGGAAGGATGTCCAGACCATGTACAAGCGCTTCATCCTTCGAGATGTTGGTGCTCGGCTCGCCTCTCTGGACCAGTCGAAGTACGAACAGATGGCGTGGGAGTCGGCCTGTAGACCGATCTGGGAAGCCGGATATCTGTTGAGCCATGCGATTTTCGGTGAAGCGCACGCTCACCCTGCGAACGCAGGGCCGTGGACTGAGGCCGATGCGGATTTGACCTCCGCAGTGGTCATCAGCTTGTCGGCGTCTGGCAAGACTCCGCGCGCGTTCACAGAAGCGCTCGTCCATCGTGGACCTTCGGAAGGGCCGTTGGGGTTTCTGGCCATCACCTCGACTGTCAAGAGCTCTTTGTGTCCAAAAGCTGCGTTTCCTACCAAGATAGTGGAGTACGCAAACATGGCCGATAACGAAACGATGGAATGGATTCAAGCTCAACGGCCGAAGAAGATCGTGATCGCAGACTTTGGAGGTAGAGGCGACTCGCTATTTCGATTGCATGAAGCGTTGGTGCAACATCTCTCTGGCATTGAGATTATGGTTATGGGGGTGGGCGGGAACCCAGATATGAGGACTGCTGATGACTTGGGTCAGTGGGCACAACGAAACAACGGCAGTAAGTCGTTCGATAGGATCCAGATGAACACTACAGAGGTTCGAGATGTGATGATGGAGAGAGATGGAGCAGGGAAGTATTTTGAGGGCTTGGATGCGGCGTGGGATCGGTATCGGCAGAGTAGTGTTGTTAGCGATATGAAGCTGCAGCTCGGGAAAGGTATTGATGGTGATGAAGGGTTTGAAGGTGGATGGACGAGGATTTGTGACGGCTGGTTGCCGAGTGATGTTGCTCAGGCGTATACTGTATAGAAAGTGGCTGGTAATGAGGCTCTGAGGTCGGGTTGAAGCTGTCCCAGAGTTGCTGCACACACACATCCCAGTCGTCTCTCAAAACTGGGCAGTAATCCTTGTCAACACGAGCAAGGATGCTACGCGCCACATAGTGATGTCACATTTACTGAGGAAACGACCATCGCCGAGTCGCTTGACGATGGCAATATACAAATCAATAACCTCTGCTGTTCTCAAGAACTCCTCATTTTGTTGGTCCTGCTGCAGGCCTCCAGAATGTCGAAACTGAACGAACTCAAACAACAGAACGCGCAACTCCAAGGTGAGCTTCACGAATACCAGTCCGTGCCTTCCTGCGGCTGTCGCACAGGAATCTGGAACCGGTGGACGTGCATTGATCTCAGGACGTCCACCCGTTCATGACGAGTATTCCCGTATACGTTCCTACCGCGACTTGACAAGACCTCTTCCTCCTGTCAACAACGATTTGAGCCGATTGAAGAAGTCTAACTGATCAAATACCATAGAGGGAATCCAACAAATCAAGATGGTCGATAACGATACGCCAAAGAAAGCCCCGGCGGCGAACGCTCCAGCTTCAGCAGCGAAGTCAACTCCAAAGCCCGCTGGATCAACACCTGCGAAGCCAGCAGCGAGCACGCCTTCAAAGGTACCGGCGGCAAAGAAGCCTGCGGCACCCAGCACGCCAGCATCGAGTGCCTCGAAACCAGCCGGATCTGCCGCCAAACCCGCGTCTTCTGCTGCGAAGCCAGCATCTTCGGCCGCGAAACCAGCGACTCCTGCTGCCAAACCAGCGCCTTCCGCTCCCAAACCCACCAGCTCAGCGGCCAAACCAGCTGCACCACAGGCGGCGTCTGGAACTAAGCCAGCAACGGGTTCTGCAGTGCCGCAAAGGCCAAAGCCAACCCGTGCACCTTCTAGTCATTCAGCTATAGGATCGAGGAAGCCTGTCCCGGCGGCGGTGAAGCCTCAGCAAAAGAAGGCTCCATCTGTTGCTGGCTCCACTGCAGGAGGTCCAGCTAAGTCATCGACTCCATCTCAAGCCTCTGCTCCGGCCAAGAAGGCTGCACCACCTGCTGTAAAGCCTCAGTCCGAAGCGGCTCAAGCGAAGAAAAGTGCCCCTGCCCCAGCTGCCGCGAAGAAGCCTGCCGCCTCAAGTGGTTCGGCTGCTCAGAAACCTGCTGGTGAGTGATGAAAATTCGTGACATTGTATATATGCTGACAACGACCAAGGAACCTCTCAAAGCACCGTGAACAAGACTGCAGACACCGCCACAGATGCTGTGGGCAAAGGTACTGACACCGCAGTCTCGGGGGCCAACAAGGCCACGGGCGCTGCCACCGGTACGTTGCCACCTCTGCCCGCACGAATGGACTTTTCCGCCTCGCAAGGCCAAGTCTTGCAGTGGCTGCCGAGCTGGCTCATCAGCCGTTGGAAGGCGGCAGATGAGGCTCGACCTGGCTTCGGCGATGCTGACGGCTCGCAGGTGCGCTCAACAAAGCGTCCGGTGGCAAAGCGGCGCCGGTTACCAACAAAGCCAATCAAGTAGCGAGCGGAGCCACGAAGACTGCTGGCGGTGCTGCTTCGAGTGCGAGCAAGACTGCTGGCGGGGCTGCTAAGAATGTTAGCGGCGCTGCCAGTGGTGCTGTAGGCAATTTGGCCAACACGGGTAAGGAGACTGCAGGCGTTGTGGGTCGAGGCGATGTTAAAGGCGCTGCGAGTGGTCTGGCGAAGGGGACTGGGCAGACTGTTGCTGGTGAGTGGACATGCAGCCTGAAGCAATGCTGTGCTGGTGAAGTCGGTCGCTAATTTGTGATCTTCGGCAGGCGCTGGTAAGGGTGTAGACAACACTGTCTCTGGCCTAGGGGATGGCATCTCGAACACCGTAAGTTTGAGCGGCCATACATCACAAGTATTCAGCTTCTGACTATCGTACTTAGGTCAGTGGTGCCGGCAAGAATCTCGGCGATACTGTTGGTGGCGGTATTGGCAAGAGTGTTGGCGATACGACTGGTAACGTTGGCAAGACTGGCGCTGCAGCAACGAAGGGTTTGGGCAAGACAGTCAGTACTCCACCAATCGAGAATATGCTCTTCGTTATCATGCTGACCTCGTACGCAAGGTCGGAGACACTACGGGAGCTCTGGGTAAAGGCGATGTCAGCGGTGTCGCTTCTGGTGCGACTGGAGGAGTACGCTTCCACGAAATCAAGTATGCATGCATGATATACTGACATCAACCAAACAGGTTGGTGATACTGTGTCCGGTACAGGCAAAGGCCTAGGAGATACTGTTGAGGTAAGAAAATGGAGTAGGCACGTGTGATACATGAACGACGTGGAGCTGACATGTATCTAGGGTGTTGGCGACAGCGTTGGTGGATACATTCCCAACAAGCGACTCGGCGGTGCTGTCTCCGGCGTCACTAAGGGTGTTGGCGATACGCTGACTGGCGTCACTGGCGGTGAGTAGACCCTTGAATATTGTGTCTCGATAGAGACTGACTGATGTGAACCCATAGGCGTCGGCGATGGCGTTGGCAAGATCGGCAAAGGCGATGTCATTGGAGGTGTCAGCTCGACAGTTGGAGGCGTAAGTCATCCCTATCTCAGAGATGTGCATGCACACTGACTTCTCTCCTCAGGTCGGCAAAGGAGTCGGAGGCCTCGCGTCAGGCGTCTGGGGTGGCATCAGTGGCAGTGCCCAGAAGAAGAAGGATGCTGAAGCCGCAAAGGGAGAAGCCGATGGGGCTGCGGAGGAGGCAGGAGGTGAGGCAGAAGAGGCCTCTGGTAAGAAGGGCTGGTTTGGATAAGTGGGTGAGGTTAAGAGAGGGGTGTACTTCGAATATCAAAGGCTGTAATAACTAAAAGTTGGCTTGAAGGGTAAGAAGTCTAAAAAATTGGAAGGGCTAGGTAGCAATCTCCTTCCTTCGACAGGGGTATCTCACCATGTATCCAGTCTGCATACAAATACGATGACTCACTTTTGATCTCCATATAGCATGTATGTGCCCGTTCATCAAGCATGAGTTTTCTTGGCATATGATCTTCGGCTTGCGTCGGTCTTGCTTCCACGCAGATGAAAACGCGGGATGGAACCACACACGACACGTCCACCTTGCGCCTTTAAATACCCACATCCCCTAAGTACAGGTATAGACGAATCTTTATCAATATCTCTCGTAATGGCTCAGATAGGTGTACTGACCTCTTCAGGTCAGCTGCACATTTCTCTTCCTTTCAGCAAAGTCACTCGTTGCACTTCAAGACACCGCTTCCTGCATTCCTGAGAAAATTCCTTGCCGTCAGCGGTCTAGATAGATTTTACAGATGTATGCGAAACTCCTCAACCGTTTCGGAGATACCACGACATCTAACGGATCTGCTGGTAGTGAAAGTAGTTGGGTCACCATGGACGCACCTACGATTCAGCCCAAGTTTCTGTCGAAGGGCAATGAGTTGGGTTTGGTGGCTGTTGGATTCTCTGGTGGACAAGTAAGCGGACTTAGGCTATGGACACAGATCAATATACTAACGCACGGCGCCAGTGCAAGCCAGGCGTCGATGCAGCACCCATGGCCCTCATCGAGTCCGGCCTCGTCGACCAGCTGAAGAACGATCTCGAATACGACCTCCACTACGACGATCAGGTACACTCGTACTCCGACCTCATGCCCAAAGACGACCCCGAGCACCGCGGTATGAAGAACGCAAGAGCTGTCTGCGCTGTCACGAAGAAACTGTCTAGCCAGGTGTATGAACACGCCAGAAAAGGTCGCTTTGTGCTTACTCTGGGCGGTGACCACTCAATAGCCATCGGCACGATCTCAGGAACTGCGAAAGCGATCCGCGAGAGGCTATGCAGGGATATGGCGGTCATCTGGGTGGATGCGCATGCGGATATCAACACGCCCGAGTCGAGCGACAGCGGAAACATCCACGGCATGCCGCTGGCTTTCTTGACAGGTCTCGCGACAGAGAACGAGGGCAGTCCCTTCGGCTGGGTAACAGAAGATAAGCGCATCAGTCCGAAGAAGCTCGTCTACATCGGTCTGCGCGACGTCGACCGTGGGGAGAAGAAGATCCTGCGTGAGAACGGAATCAAAGCGTTCAGCATGCACGACATCGATCGCCACGGCATTGGCAAGGTGATGGATATGGCGCTGGGGTGGATTGGAAGTGATACACCGATCCATCTGTCCTTCGACATCGATGCGCTGGATCCGATGTGGGCTCCTAGCACAGGGACTGCGGTTCGTGGAGGGCTCACGTTAAGAGAAGGCGACTTCATCGCTGAGTGCGTTCACGAGACTGGCAGTTTGGTGGCGCTGGATCTGGTGGAGGTCAACCCGTCGCTGGAGCAGCAGGGAGCGGCGGAGACCGTGCGTGCTGGCGTGAGCATTGTGAGATGCGCTCTTGGCGATACGTTGTTGTAGCTTGCGGTCCTCTTGGATAAAAGCTCTTGGACACGTCGACATAAACATAGATGAGATGGGAAGTGCCGCAAGGCTGGAGCAACGTTACACGGTCTACGCACATGGCCACCACCAGGATCTCACACCCCGCCAGGACTGTCGTTGCCTAATGACGAGGCAGGACATTAGTCTCGCATCAAATTGCATATCACGGTTCGGATATCTCGGTAGCACTTTCAAGATTGCCTTCCCAGGCGCCGTTGTCTGGTTGCGCCTCGTATGAGGCTCGTGTGACTTCAGACCCGTGGGTGCGGATTAAGTTACATGTACGTTACTCGCGCCAGGTCGTGAGACCATAGGTGGTACCTGGTACCTGACAATGTACGAGCTGGTATCACCACGAGATATGCCTTCTTATCATACTTCAATAGGTCTTCCTACGGTAAAAGGTACAGTACACTCATGATGGTAGTGGCGTGATAATTGCGCATTGGCTCCATCGTTCTCGGGCGCTCCAAGCGCCACAGGTATAAAAATACCGTCGATGCGATTGACATTCGATATCCGGGCGGAAGTGGTCATGCGGCCACACAGTTTGGGATGCCCCCGCGAACAGATGGGGAGCTCTAGCACCGTCTTCGGCGAGGTGTTATTGGTGCAGGCGCTGTTATCGCCCAATCGTTCAACTTCCAACAGCTCCAAACCTGCTCAGCGTTCGAAGTTAAAGGTTGCTCCCCATTATTGTGGATCCCGGCGGCGTGCATCGCATAACGGAAGGCGACGGGCGGCTAGAGGCAGGCACCTGAATGAGCGGTTTTGCCGCAACGGTCGTTAGCAGGCCGCGTTGCAAGCTCATCATCTCGGATGGTAGAGACACGAGTTGGAAGCGCGAGGGTGGAGGTTGAAACAACTGTTGTTGCTGGTATAACGATCGACCATGCCAGCGCGTAGATAAGAGAGAGTGTCGGCGGACTGTCAATCAACATGACGCTTGTAGATCATGCGTCTCGATGATCTGACAGGGGACACGGACTTTTATGTGGAGGTGGATGAGCGCAATGACTCCCTGGCGGCTCTCGCTTTGAAGGCCACTGCGAGCATATCTCATTCGATCTTCCCCCTCGGCGATCGCAGCGGCGGTCTTGTATTTTCCCTGTTCCTTGCCGTCGTTCGTCCTTCGCATACACTTGGGAACAACACGACGTCGATAGTTCCACCGATCTGCCATAGCTCCTTCCCGAGGCTACTGCGAGTCGAAACTCTATCCAACAGCCTAGCTTCGCAGGCGCTTGTTCTTCTCGGCGCCCCAGCCGGTCAGAAGTACCTCTCTCCACTCCTGAGCTCGAGTTTCGACATTCGACAACACATTCCACACCACTCTCCCTTCACTTCCGGCACATCTCATATCAGCGCAGCGCAGATACCATCCGGCACTGACTGGAATGCATGCGCGCAGCCGAACCAACCAAACCGCCTACCAACCGACGGAGCTCCTCCAACGACCCAAGTTTCAGAAGGACATTGTCAAACTCAGTGACATCTAGTGTCGCCTACCCAATAGCAAGGACACGGCGTCCATCACACCCAGAGCAGCAAGCGCACGCAACGTAAAAAACGTGCTTGAAACCTCCGACATCACAGACGAGAGCAACGAACCGGTCGCGCCGCAACGGACAAAGGAGGGCGACCTTCGTGCCGCATAGCCTCCTTTGTGCATCGTCCTGCCGGCGAAAAGCGAAATTGCGGTTTGGCTTTTCGCAAAAGTATATTTACGCGGCCTGAGCTCCGAATCTCACTATGGCCACCACTCTCCTCCACACGCCATCCCGGGCTTCAACATCGTCCGGTTCCTCGTTCGTCCCCATATCGCGGCAGAACACGATGAGCTCGCAAGATGGGACGCGCTCGATGCGCGCTTCGAAGCGGTATTCGGTGACGGCGTTGTACTTGTCGATGAATGCGAATCAGAGGGATTTGGAGATTGAGGACGATCTGGCGCGAGGTATGTGATAAGATATTTATGCGTATGGATAGCATTGGATGCTAACGATGTGTAGCCCAGAAAGCACTTCGAGACCTGAAAGCGCGGATATCATCCCAATCGAAGAAGAATTTTGTGCTGGAGAAGGATGTGAGATATCTTGATTCTCGGATAGCATTGCTCGTGCAGAATCGCATGGCGCTGGAAGAGGTATGTCGGAGGCGACGATCGCCAGAAACGCGCATTACATGGACATAAAGCTGATTTGTGGACAGCGAGATGAAGTGGCAAGCCACCTGGAAGATTCATCAGACCTCTCAGAGGGCTCGTTCCCGAACGACGAAAAGACTCAGAAGTACGGAAATCTTCTGTTCTTGTTACAAAGCGAACCGCGACATATTGCACATCTCTCGCGACTGGTCACCATGGCGGAAATCGACCAGCTGCTGCAGACCGTCATGTTCACGATCTATGGAAACCAGTACGAGAGCAGAGAAGAGCATCTGCTATTGACGATGTTTCAGGTACGGGATTGAAAAGCTATCTCTGTCTTGGATCTCAGCTAACAGCAGCAGTCCGTCCTGACATGGCAGTTCGACAACACACCCGATTACTCCTCACTCCTACGCGCGAACACACCGGTATCACGAATGATGACCACATACACTAGACGTGGTCCTGGTCAGAGTTACCTCAAGACTGTGGTTGCAGACCGGATCAACTCCCTGATCGAGATTAAGGATCTTGACCTCGAGATCAATCCTCTGAAGGTTTACGAAACCATGATCGATAAGATTGAGTCTGGTGGCAAGGATCTTCCAGACGGCTTGACGAAAGGCATCACCGCAGAGCAGGCAGCAGCAAACGAGAACGTACAACGGATTATTGCGCCACGGATAGATATGCTCATCGAGATCGCCAACTCCTTCTTGGATACCATCATCGATGGACTGGAGGAGACTCCGTATGGCATCCGATGGATATGCAAGCAGATTCGGAGCTTGACCAGACGGAAGTACCCGGATGCGCAAGAACAGACGATTTGCACACTGATCGGAGGATTCTTCTTCTTGCGATTCATCAACCCGGCCATCGTGACGCCCAGATCATACATGCTTATTGAGCAGACACCGTCAGAGAATCCGAAGCGAACATTGACTTACGTGGCCAAGATGTTGCAGAATCTTGCCAACAAGCCCAGCTACGCAAAGGAGCCGTATATGGTCAGACTTCAACCGTTTATCCAGCAAAACAAGGAACGCATCAACAAGTTTATGATGGATCTGTGCGAAGTGCAGGACTTCTACGAGACACTGGAGATGGACAACTACGTGGCGCTGTCGAAGAAGGACCTGGAGCTATCGATCACGCTCAACGAAGTGTACTCGACTCACACACTGCTCGAGAAGCACAACAATGAGATCGCTAAGGATGCAAACTCGCATCTAGGTCAACTGTTGGCCGAACTTGGACCTGCTCCACCTCAGCTGCCGCGAAAGGAGAACCGACAGATTAACCTACCACTGTTCAGCAAGTGGGAAACCTCTTTGGATGATGTAACCTCGGCGTTGGACATCACGGAGGAGGAGGTGTACTTTATGGAGGCAAAGGCGACTTTCGTGGTAATCATGAGATCTCTGCCAGGCAACTCAGTCGTGACGCGGAGGCCTCTACGCCTGGATAGAGTTGCAGAGGCCGCAGCGACCACCAAGAACGACTCGATCATGGTGCGGAAAGGTATCCGAGGCATGGAGCTACTGAACCAGCTTCAAGAGCTGGGTATCATCGACAGAGAAGATCATTTCTCACTGCTGCGTGACGAAGTCGAGCAAGAGCTCGTGCATCTTGGATCACTCAAGGAGAAGGTGCTGGTGGAGACCGAGAAGCTGGATGAAGTCTACCGCACCATTCGCGACCATAACACGTATCTCGTCGGCCAGCTGGAGACCTACAAGAGCTATCTACACAACGTGCGAGGGCAGTCCGAGGGTACCAACAAGCGTGGCCAGAACACGAACAAAGTTCTCGGACCGTACAAATTCACGCACCAGGAGCTCGAGAAGCAGGGCGTGATCCAGAAGAGCAACGTCCCGGAGAACCGACGCGCGAACATCTACTTCAACATCACCAGCCCGAGCCCAGGGACTTTTGTCATCAGTCTGCACTACAAAGGTCGCAACCGCGGGCTGCTGGAGCTGGACTTGAAGCTGGATGATCTGCTCGAGATGCAGAAGGAGAACCAGGAAGATCTCGATCTCGAGTACGTGCAGTTCAACGTGAGCAAGGTGCTTACGCTGCTCAACAAGCGGTTCGCGCGGAAGGGGAGGTGGTGAGCTCACGCTCGATTGTTGATGGGGTTTCTTTGTACTTGTATGGCAGGCTGGGAGCTTGGGCGTGTTCTTGACTTTTGAGATACCCGGGGTCGGAGGAATCAGAATTGTACGAGTACATGGGATGGGAGATTTGCTAATGCACACAAGACAGCTTGGATGCGGTGAAGATGCGGTTACGATTGGGATAATTTGGGTGGTTGTCTTTAATACATGTAGTGTTTGTACGATATGTGGTCGAGATCGATGGTAAACAGCATTCGATTTTGGACCTCTTACTTTCTCTTTCATGTTCTGATCACTAACAACCAAGAACTCCCAAGGTTCTGATCGACGTCCTCGACGCGAATCGGAACGGTGAGAGGCTCCCGCAAGCATCCCAGCTGGTGCCTGCATGATGCACGCCCGCCTCGAGCTCGAGCGTCACATGCAAGCCTTCCGTTCCGACTGGAGCTCCGAGTCGACTCATCGTATCAGTCACCAGCCTTCTCTCTAGGCTGGACTCTCTCGATGCCTCACTTATAGTTCCTAACATCCTACTGTTGTCCAGACACAATTTACAATTCACATCCTTGATATTGAGTATACACCACAACCAAACACCGTCACACTACCGCCGTCAGCCTACCATGTCGTCTTCCGTGCCTATCCCGTCGAGGCGGGACGCTAGCACTTCTGGTCGTGCAGAGAGCTCTTACAGCTCGTCTAGGTCGAGCTCGTGGAGTTCGCCGTTGAGGAGTGCGAGTTTGGCGTCTGCGCCGGCTACGCCGAGAAGTGAGAGGGCCAAGGGCAAGGCGAAGGTGAGGGATGAGGTGGGAGATGGGGAGAGGATTGCTGCGAGGAGGCCTAGTTTGCTTGGTAGGTTGGACGTGCAATGTTCAAGAAACGGACGAAGGCACTGATGCGGTTCACAGGCAGCTCGTTGTCAAAGTCCGAGTACACGGTCATCAACCTTGCGTCTGATGGTCCGCCGAGGCTGGCGTGTTACTCCAGATCCAATCCTCAACTACATTGACCTCTCAGACTAACCTCAAGACTAGGTGACATGCGTCAAATCCTCTCAAGGCTTCGACTGGAATCAAGGTACGCTACAGCCCTACATCTACTGACACCCGTATGCACTCGCTAAGACGATCTGATCGACTAGAGCTCTTCCTCCCCTCCTACGCCGACTACGACGCACAAGACCTAGAACACAAGCAAGACCCGGTTCAGGACATCATCCTGACCGACGAAGAGGCGGCCGCTATGCTTCCACAATGAGAGCTGGTCATGATACACAAGAATGGTTGATAGCGTTTCTGCAAGGTGCTTGGCGGTCTTTCGTGGTTGGGTTGCAGGCGCATGCTCACGCCGTTGGATTATGCGTGTCGTTTGGGGATATCACTCAGCTCAGATTGGATGTCGGAAGTAACCTATCATTCTTATGGGTACCTATAGCTGTTATAGCGATTACAAGACTTCACATAACATTGTTTCAATGATCGAAGACTCTACCCATCCCTTCTCTAATCGTCCCTCTCATCTCGACCAGCATTCACATGACGCACGAGCACTCGCGATAAGCGCTCGGACCCTTGAAAGCTTAAGAAGCAAGCGCGTCCGGGTCGAAAGCACATGTCAATAAACTCATCCAGAACAACACCTCTCAAACCTCAACCAACATGGCCACCTCAACAGCCAACATATTCGAGTCGACCTCCCACCTCCAAGGCGACCGCGCGACCGAATCGGCACACCGCAAAGTTGAACTACAAGCCCCAGCCGACCTCACATATCTAATCGCAAATGTCACACGCGCCGCACGCGAGAAGATTGATAAACATCTGCCTCCCGATGCGGCACCAGTAGGTGAAGATGCAATGAGGAAGCGCGTAGAGGTGCTGGTGGACGAGTACATCAAGAACACGTTCGGCGCTGCGAAGAACAATATCTCGATCAATGGGATGGACTCGAGGGAGATGGAGGGTGAGCTTGCTAAGGCGCAGGAGGGAGAGGGTAGGCATTGATATACCTGATGCTCAGTTGTGACAGTGTGGAGGCTAAAATGTGCTCGAGCAGAAATTGAAGCATTCGACACAAAGCTAGCGCAAAGGATACAAGCACTAAATTCACAAATCGAGAACCACACGTTACAGCTGGCGGATCTCAGACGGACTGCACCTGCAGACACATCGCAGCGGTTTCAACAGTCGTTCACAAAGGCCTCGGAGGAAGATGACGCGCGCTTGCAGAAGGCTAGAGAAGCTTTGATGGAGGCGGCGAAGCAGACGAAGATGGATGTTGTGGAGGTGGAGAGACTTGATGAGGTTCAGTCGACCTGGCAGAACGGGACAGAGAGCCTGACTGCGCTGAAGTCGGGACTGGGAGGGACGGTCGCGAAGATGGAGAGGGCGCAGCAGGCTGTCGAGTTTCTTGAGGAGCAGTGACGATGGACGGTTTGACGTTGAAAAGAAAATGAAGCATTGAGTAGTTTTGGAAACGTTGTCATGACTGTCATGATGAACAGAATATCAACAAGATCGCAATGCTCATGCCACGGAAGCTTCCTGGTCCATCAGATCATCATCTTCATGTTCTGTCCGCCCTCGCCACGAACAGCTTAGGTGTACTGCCAAGCAGACGCCTTGGTCGAGTTGGTCGTCAGAGCATCGAAGCCAAGGCAGTCCTTGCTGTACTTGATGCCCTTGAGCTTGCCATACACCTTCCACGGGCCCTCCTCGGCGTCACCGACTGGGCAGGCGAGGAGGCCGTTCTTCCACGACAGAGTGCCGAACGATTCGCCTTGCTCGATGGACCAGCCGGTCACGATGGCACCCTCGGGCATGCTTGCTGAGTGGGCTATGGTGTATCTGAAACTAGTCAGCAACTTATTCTGAGGGTATGGGTCGGAAGCGGAGTACTCACTGAAGTGCGCCACAAGTCGGGTCGATGTAGACCTGCTGGCCACCAGGCACGATGGCGCCCATACCGAGAGTCTTCTCACCCCCCGCGAAGGTAGTGAACTTCCCTTTGGGGCATGCCTTGCCTACTTGTGCCTTGGGGCAGTAGGAGGAGGTCTTTTTGCCAATCCAGATGTGCTCTCCGTTCGCGGCGAGGGGCTGCAAATGGATGGGCGCGGTAGAGTGGGCGGCGATGACGCCGAAGTACTGGGCGCTGGCGGAGGAGATGAGGCCGGTGAGGGCGACTGCGGTGAGGGTGAACTTCATTGTGGTGGTGTGGAAGTGGTGGATGAATGTGTTTGCTTGTTGGTTGGTGGTGAATAGCTTGAGTCTTGTTGTTGGAGCGAGAGTGTTATGATGTGAGAGGCAAGTCCAGGTAGGTGGGTGGAACACCAGCACCAGCTCTTAATATACGGCAATGGCTACCACGTACCTCATCCGTACCTCATCCGTACCTGCCTCACCTCCTCCTCGGACCGTGACATCACACGCCCTCGTATCGGGTCGAATGACCATTCCACGGTCGCTGAGGCGATTACTGTATTGACCTCCTACGCCATAGTACAAACCATGAATACGAGCACCTCCAAACCACAGGAATGCCGTGGACACGACCCTTAGCGTCCATCATCGCCACCACTCGCCGTTTCTGGCGGAGTGGCGTCCCGTCCGGTGCATCGCGGGCAGTTTCATCAATCGGTCACACGAGGTCCAAAGCTCTAGGTTTTGCTTTTACTTTAATGTTCCTGCAGCGTGGTATTGGTGGATGTATTGTTATGCAGGACTATTCACCTAGATCCCGAGGTTAGGATCGGCAGGGCCGCTGTATAAGGCGAAAGCTTGAGTTTGGTGCTATTTTTGTGGTATAGGCTATTCGATCTATTGCCAAGGATCGCGAGAATACGAGGACACACACCTGCGGCGACGGTGAGCTGCGGCAGTGTGGTACATGGAGGCGTTCCGCGAGACCCGTCTCATTACACATACCTTCGTCCGTACCGTTTTCTGCTGACGGTGATGAAACATGTGTCCCGCTGTTGCGAAGCCTCCTCCTTGCAACATCGGACGATCAAAGATGTCCAGAAAACCCGTGGAACCTCCGAGCGAGCCATCCATTGATTCTTGATATGGAGTATATGTACAAGGTGCAGTGCACTTCCGATTCGCGCGGTCCCCAATCGACGCACACACTTCAGCTGATAGACGACCATGCGGCCTTATCAGTTGTCCAAGACCGCACCTCTCCAACCTCTGATAACAGCCGCTCAAACACGTATGCGGAGGTGGCACCTCGCTATCTTGTACATCTAGCTGCTTTTGCTGGACGAATGTGTCTCTTCGCCATCCGGCTCTCCAGCATTGACTCTGCTATCCTCATAGCTGGAGACGGGAGGCGAGATGGCGGAATATCAGGCCGATGATGAGATGACCCCTTTGCGGCAATCCACGAGGCACGAAAGGCTCAACAAAGCTCATTTCATAGATGAGGAGGCCAGCTCGATTATCGGTAGCCATATAACGAAGGATGAGCTGCTGATGGGCGACAGTGCTGTTGGTGAACGACTTCCCTACAACGACTATACCACGATTGACTTCCTTCATGATTTAGTAAGCCGGACCCTAAACTTTCCTGCTCCGCATTCTGATATAAAACACAGGTCAAAGATTCGTACCGTGTACGCCTTACCCACAGCCGCGACGGGCTTCGCTACAAGGTCATCACTCTCTGGGACGAAGCCTCCGGCTGGATCGCAGCAGCACTAGTTGGCATCCTGACGGCTTGTGTAGCCTTCCTGGTTGACATTGCGGAGGCCACTGTGTCCGACTGGAAACATGGCTACTGCCGCAGGAATCTGCTGCTCAACCGTGAGTCGTGTTGCAGTCACGGGAGCTCGCTAGGTGGCTCGAGTGATCACCCCAAGATCGACGATAACTGCTCAGCTTTCAGGACGTGGTCTGGCGATTATACAAGCGCCTTTACCATCTTCGTTGGGTTTGCTCTGGCTTTTGGTGTCATCAGCTGTAGCCTGACCATGCTTACAAAACGCGACCTCCCAGCAGTCGAGCCTGTGTCGAAGGACTACGACACCACAGATCACTCGACCAAGAAGAACTCCGGGAAAACGATGGTTATGGCCGCAGGTAGCGGCATTCCCGAGATCAAAACCATCCTCTCCGGCTTCGTTATTCCAGGCTTCCTCGACTTCAAAGTACTCTTCGTCAAAGCTGTGGGCGCCGTGTTCGCAGTCGCCACCGGCATGTGTCTGGGCAAAGAAGGTCCATTCGTCCACATCTCGACGTGTGTGGGCTACCTGGTGGCCAAGCACTTTCCGAAGTACCGCGATAACGGCCGGAAGATGAGAGAGATGCTCTCTGCCTCCTGCGCGGCCGGCCTGAGCGTGGCCTTCGGTGCTCCAATCGGCGGCGTGCTGTTTAGCTACGAGGAGATAAGCACATATTTCCCACGCAAAGTTCTCTGGCGCGCTTTCCTGTGCTCGCTGTCCGCAGCAGCAGTGCTGAAGGCTCTGAACCCGAACGGGACTGGGAAGTTGGTGCTGTTTGAGACGGACTACGGCACTTCGTATAGTGCAGTGCACTACCTTGTGTTTGTCTTCCTTGGTGTTGCGGGTGGCATCTTCGGCGGTACCTTCTGCAAGCTCAACCTATACTGGTCGAAATGGTTCCGTAGCTTCTGGTTCATCAAGAACTATCCAGTGTTCGAGGTATTCCTGATAGTACTGGCAACGGCATTGCTACAGTATCCGAACCCGATGACCCGAGAGCCCGGCGACAAGATCATCGGCAACCTTCTCGTTGACTGCCGCAACGGTCCAGTTGCGCAGTCGTGGGTATGCCGGCATGAACTCGGCACCACTGACGATAGCTGGACGTACAAGGGGTTCCTCATCTATGGAACGCTGACGAAGCTACTCCTCACGATCATTACCTTCGGCATCAAAGTCCCGTCCGGAATCATCATACCATCCTTGGACGCAGGAGCCTTTTTCGGTCGTCTAATCGGACAATGGATTCCTGGTACATCCCCGGGAATCTTTGCCATGGTGGGTGCCGGAGCTTTCCTTGCGGGAGTCTCGCGGATGACGATCTCGCTTTGCGTGATCATGTTCGAACTCACGGGCGAGCTCGAGTATGTGGTTCCGCACATGATTGCAATCTTAGTGGCGAAATGGGTGGCGGACGCACTGGGAAAAGACTCGGTGTACGATGTAGCCCAGTCGATACTGGGCCATCCCTTTCTGGACATCGAACATAGCATGCATGCTGTCCAACGGCAAAATGCTCTGGTCGAGGAACTCATTCCGCCGAAGCAGACCATGGATGAGATCACTGTTGTAGTACCTCCGATCAACAAAGTCTCGAGGAAGGTTCTCGAGGAGAAGCTGGAGCAGCTCAAAAGTCGCGGTCTCCTTGATGCTGGGCTGGTACTAGTCCAGGGCAATGGCATGTTGCAAGGTTACGTCGCACAAGGGGAGGTCGCCTTCGCCTTGGAAGAGCTCGGACCCTTATACGAAGCAGATGTTGACGTACGGCTCTTCGGTGTTGCTGATGAAGGTGATTTCGACATGTCTCACTTCGTCGACCGGACTCCGTTATCCATCCGCGACAAAGCACCGATGGAATACGCTGTCGAGATGTTTGGTAAGCTTGGTCTGAGGCATTTGATGGTGACTGAGGAAGGCACAGGGAAGCTTGTGGGTGTCATCATCAACAAACGTCTTGTTGCGTATCTAGAGAGGATTGGGTGATTTTGCCAAGGATGGCGAGAGATACGAGCACACACACACGCAGAAACGGTAGCATCAGCCAAGTGAGGTACTTTGGTATGCCAGGATATGCCGCGAGATTCGTCTCACAAAGAAGTTCATTTGTACCAAGCTCACCTGGAACTGGTTGGAGGAGCGCCATGTACGACCCTTCCCATCACTCGGGCTGCAGCAGTAACACCACAGCAGTAACACCACACTGCAACGGAATGGACATACACATATTGCAGGTGGTAGTACAAAAGTCTAGATCTAATCTACAGCTCGTCAACTACATGCTCCTTCTTCTTCCACTCTCGCTCCGCGTCTTCCCGCTGAAGCCGCTCTTGAATACTCTCTTCCTCGCCTTGAACGCCGGCATCTGCCGCATCGCCAGCAGCTGGCTTGCCGTCCGCCTGTCCACCCACCTGCCGCCTCTTTGCGACAGCGGCAATCTCATCATCGTACACGGTCCACTCCGGCACCTGCCTCCTCGCCCGATCGAGCTTCGGCTCTTTCGTCTGTGGGTTGTTGCAGAGATCAATGGTCTTCGCGTCCCGTAACGCCTCGTCCGAACACCACGTCTCACACCACAGCCACTCCTGCGGCAGTGAATGAATCGGTAGCACCATCTGCATGTGATTCGGTAGATCTTGATCAAGATTACTCAGACTCGCTGGGTCAGCAGAGAGCTGCTGATACTGGCCACGTAGTCGATCACCAGCTGCAATCTGCCGGAACTTCTTGAGGTCAACGACGTACAAGGCGCTAATGTGGTATGGGAGGCCGCGGAGGAAGTTCTTCCAGTAGCCTTGTTTCCAGAACCTGAAACCCTCCATCTCCGTTCTCGAGTCGCACATGGGCGTGAAGCCGTACGGTGCGCCTTTCAGGTCGTGTTGCACAAGCTCGTACATGTCGGTACGTACAATTTGGTCGGCATCCACGAAGATGACTTTGTCCAGGTCGAGTGGGAAGAGTACGTCCAGGAACAGGATTTTGTAACCCCAGATCTCACGCTGTTTCTCCTTCTGTGCTCGCAGCCAGTGTGGCCATTTGTACGCGACCATCTCGTACCGGAATCCGTACTCCTCTGCCATGACCGGTAGGAAGTTCTTGAAGGATGGTGACAGGAACTGCTCGATGAACCAGAACTTGACAGTGTGCTTTGTATGTTTCATGACCGAGACCATCATGATATTGAGCATGCGTTCGTAGAGATGACCCGAGGCGACAGAGAAGATATTGATGTCTGCTTGAGTCTCCGTGCCGATGTCGATGACCTTGCCGCCGCCAGAGAGCAGGCTCGAACCAAGCTTGGCCGCCTTGCTAAGGTATTTGCTCGCTTGGGATCCATGCACTCCAGCTTGTGCCAGTAATTTGTCGGCTCCATCCGCCAAGTTTTCCAGTGTGGTCTTCGAAGGTTCAAGAACGTCCTCCTCTTCCATGCCAGATCTCCTTGACAGCCGTGGAAACAGTGTGGCACCACGGAAGCTCATCATGGCGATCTCGGTACCATTATCACCGGGTTGCGGGCTGTATCCCAATGTGCCGGCGCTGTCGATGTGGAAGATCTCTTCGCTACGGCCTTGCTGGAGTGCCAGGTTGTATACACCCGGGTTGGCCTTGAACTGGAAGTATCCAAGGTTAGCCATGATGATGGTGTCAGCGAAATGAGGATTCAACTCCGTGCCCAGCACAAGTTGGGCACCTCGTGGTGGCGGTCCAAGAGTAATGTCTCGGGAGTGGCCCTCGATCAGAATGTGCTCAAGCTCGTACGTAGCTTCGATGTCTGAGCCAGTACGTACAGCGCTTAGCTTGATATTGTCCAGATCGTGTACACTCTCCTTAGGGCCAACCAGCCAAGACGGTGGCAAGTCCATGCCCATGTTAAGTAATGCTTCAGCGGGCAAGCCAGCGAAGTGTGCACCTATGCCCCTTAGCGAGCCATCCTCTTTGAAGGTCGGTTTCGAGTTCAGCACATGTCTGTAAAAACGCTTGATCGGAATCTCCTCAAGCCTCTCGCGTGGATTGAGATACAGCGTAGTATAAACTCCACTGAGCTCAGACAGAGTCTTGATAATCGGAATCCATCGTTGTGCGACCTCTGAGGCTGGATCGATAGCCGCGACGATTTGGATGTTGGCAGACGCAACATCTCCAACTTTGATGGCGGTATGCTCGGATTTGAACTTGCTGAAGACGCCGCTTCGAACTGTTGGCGGAGCTTCGAAAATGCCTTCCGGCACATCTGACACCTGCGACAGAGCGATGAGGTTTGAGATCTTTGCAAATGCTAGTGGTGTAGACGCTTTGCTTTCGAGTCCCAATTCCTGGATGGCCAGCGAAGCCGGCAGTAGTCGTTTTTTGCGCTCGTACGAGTAGAGAGCTTCCAGGTCATCGATCTCCAGTGTCGTTGCCTCTTCGAATGGGCCAACAATACGACCATTGACGACCACGGCTCCTTGGCCGGGTTGGAGGCCGATGGCTTGAGTGATGTCTTTGTAAGGCGCCCAGTACTTGATCACAAAATTGTCGATCTCGGAATTTGAGTACGTTGAGCCGTGAAAGTACAGCTTGTGGTAAAGTTCCTGCCTCTCAGAGATAGACGCAGCATTGCCAGCCTTGAGATGCTCGCTCGCAAGCGTATCTTCGGCCACCAGCATATCGCAGGCTTCCAGTACCTCAGACATGAAATCTTGATTGGGCATCTCTCCGAACGAGGACGCAAAGCGCCGCTCAGCATTTGGTCTGGGTCCGCTGGGATTGTGTAGAAAGGCCAGCTCAACATTGTCGTGATCCCTTTGAAACAGCCAAGCCTCCATGATTTGCTCGAAGCCGCTGAGAGTGTCTAGGTCGGCGATGACAGTCATGTGAGCTAGCTCTCGCTCGATGGTATCCGAGCTGGCTGCCAGACTTGGCAGCTTCGCGAACTCAGGGAAATCGCCCAGGTCAAGATGCCGAACATCCTTGTCGTCTTGAGGTACAACCAACGGCACTCTCCTGAGGCTGGCCGCAGCGAGAAATACATCCGGCAGGTAGTCATCTTCACCGACTGATGCCTCGTAGACAGCTTGCTGCAGATTTCTGTTGTCCTTGGTCAGTTGCGCGCCCATCATCTGAAGCCAGTCTTCCGTCCTCGGAATCGGCACACCGTTGATGAAGATCGTGGGCGCTGTCTCAGTGACTCCAAGGCGACTGAAATATGCAGCCACCGAATCAAGCCTGGTCTCGAGGCTGTCAGCCTCAAGCACCTGCTGCAAACCCATGGCCGAACGATCTCGGCGGATCTTGCGCCCATCGATTGCGTTTGTGTATTGTTGAACCTGCGGAGCGCGAAACTTTCGTCCTGCGCTCTCAAGAGAGTTTTGCAGATAACTGAGAGCTGCAGCCAGGCCATATGTATCAAGCAGGTGATACACCGCTCTAGCCTGCTGCTCTCCCGCCTCCGACTTGACCAAAGGCACCAAGCCAAACCGGATGGGAAGTGTTCGCTTAACGAAGTTCTGGATATTTTCGACAACAAGTGTAACGTCTGCGTAGCTGGAAAAGTCGATAGGTATCACGAGATTGTGGATGTCTTTCCGGACTGGTGGTAGTTGACCAGGATATGTTCTTTGCAGCAATGCGCTGACAGTGGTTGGCCAATCTTCGTACCGCTTGTCTTTTTCGATATCGTTTAGCCACATGATGATGTTGCCACCCTCCTTGCCGTCTCTCCAGTCATATCGCTGAACACTCTGTTCGACCTGAGACTCGGTAATAGCTTCGTGGGACAGCAAATCGATGGCCTCTGGTCCGCTCAGCCCAAGCTCCCGCACGCCATTGATCATCTTTCGCTCTCGCCTAAGATGCTCAAGCAGCGAGTAAGCATCAAGGTCGCGAGCCATTATCTGCACACCATTGATCCACAACACGTTGAAGCCAGCGGGTAGTATGACCTCTCGGTTCTTGGTATGCTCCTCAACGAAGTCTTGGGACACGTTCACAGATGCAATCGCCCCTGAATGCTTTGGAAAGTCTTGAGACAGTCGGAAGAGAGTATCAAAAGGCGCCTCGCTATTCATAACGAAGCTAGCAGCCTTCATTCCAAGACGCAGGAGTTCTGAGGATGACAATGGACGAAGGTCAGATATTTCTTCTTCGCTGAGGCCAGCCTCACCAGCCTGCGTCGCCCCATCTGCGGCCTCTTCGCCTTCTTTTCTGTCGTCGATGACAATGTAGTCGGTACGCTTGAGAGCCAGCTCAACACCATATCCGCTTACTGACAATGGCCTAGCCTCTGCCGAAGCTGGAGGCTGATAGCGCACGCGGTAGGAGGTCTTCCCGTCTCGAGCTGTTCGGCTCACTGTGTTGTGGAATTTTCGAAACGACTCAGAAGTTATGTCGCCATACAAGACCGAAGGTTTCTTGCTGGCAGCATCCCCTAGTATCCTATCGAACGGCAATTGGTGCAATGGCTCGCCTGCTGTGCCCAAGCTCTCTGCTGAGGATGCGTCCAGCTCTGGCGAGCAATACCGTTGACCACTGGCAGGCACATATACCCAGTTCTCGCACTTGCTCTTGGTGTCATGATCTAGAGTTGGCTTTACAGATGTGTTGTAATACTGGTAGTGCGCCTCTATCCGTGGGGCAGCAGAGTGTATCGACAATGCCAGATCGAACGAGGACAGATCCTCCTCTTGAACCAAATGTCCATCTTGCTTGAGTAGTTTCCTGAATCTCGTGTACAGTGCCTGATCGTTCGGAATCGAGTCAAAGTAGCCTTCTGCGATTCGATCGAGGAGTGGGAAGTAGGACGTTGCGTTTTCGTCTGCCGCTGTTTCACTAGATCATCGTTAGACATACTCCATCTGCCCTGTGTGCCAATACATACAGTAGCTCTAGCAGATATGGTGGAGCACCGAACGACGCCCGGAGTGCTACGTTGACCGAAGGGACGGCATATGCGCCGATGGCGAGTGTGAGGAGTAGGCTGGCTCTCAGAGCCGGACTGCCTCGTTGTAACATCTTACTCAATCAATGTAGGAAGATATGGTCGCAACTCAAGGCATCTCCATCCAGAAGTATCACTCTTGAAAAGTAGTGCCGTGCTGAGTTGCGACGTGTCGTCCAGGAAGGATCGACAGTTTTCAGCGAGTGTTCCAGGTTTTGATATCAGTTGAAGTCCCGAACCGGATCGTCGAGAGAATGTCGAGTCAACAACAAGTTGACTGTCAGTCTTAACGACGGTCAATACTGTATCTCAACTAACCATATTCACATGCACAAGGAGGTGACGGAGTTGGTCGCTCTATTAGGCTAGCGCAATTTGGAAGTGAGGCTCGGAGAGCGATACATTGCTCTATCACGACCGAAAGAACCTCTCAACATCCTCCCTCACCGCCCCGACGCCCGATAACGACTTCTCAGGCATACACTCCTTGATCCAGCCCGGCAGTTTGCTCTTGATCCTCCCCTGCTCATACCGACTATCCATCAATAAGATGCTTGCCCAGTCATCCTTGTGCCTGATCACCCTTCCTATAGCTTGGTTAACGCTCCTCATGCACACGTTCTCAGCATGCTCCCTGCTCGCGCTGCCCTTTGTTTGGCCTCTAACCAAAGCTTTCTCATCAATGTACTGCATCTTGGCCTTCCACTCAGGAGTCTCCAGATTTGGAAACGGAAGACCAACGACTACGACACAGCGACCGAGACCGTCAGAGAAGTTGATACCTTCGGAGAGCTTGCCGCCAATGACAGATAGCAGCATAGCGCCATTTGGACTGGTCTTGATGCTGTCGCTGTAAGCTTGAAATGTGTGCTCGGCTGAGCCACCGCGGCCATCTGAGAAGACGGGCTTGAGCGTGTTCAGCTTCTCTAGAAGTCCATTTTCCTTCCAGATATTGATGAGCTGCTCTAGGTAACCGTAGCTTGGAAGGAAGACGACTAGCCCAGCTTTGACACAAGGCGCAAGATCGAGGAGAGCTTTGCCAACGCGCATCGCGGTTTCGGGGTTGGCCCTGGCCTTGAAGCTAAACTCGAGCGGTCCCTTGGCGTCCGATGCAATTGTTCGGACAAGCAGGTTGCTCGGCGGAATCAAGTGGCCACAGGACAGCGTACTGACTTCATCAATGTAGGGAAACAGCTGCTGCTTGTAGTCATCCATGGGCGACATTGTGCCTCCTGCAAGGATGACTGCCCTCGCATCTTCGACCACCTCCCGAAAATGCTCTGATGGATCTAGCAGCAGGTAACGAACCACAACGGAACTCTGATCCTTGTTGATGAAGAAGCGTCCTTCCTTTGATGGATTCATCAAGCACGTGAGGAAGTTCTGGACATGCGTCAGCGTTGGCACATCTGCTGCGACTGTCCCGTCCTTGCTCCTGACATCCTTCGTGTGAGCAATGTATCCTTCGACCTTTCTTGCAAGCTTGCTGTCATTAATGTAGCGGACGAGCTTCGCAAGGTTGATCTGATCAACGCCCTTGCCGGACAGCAGTGCGTCAAGCTGGATCGGCGCGGAGTCTTTACCATCCGCCTTGAGTTGCACTATGGGCAGCAACAGTGAGTCGATGACTCGTATGACTTGGGTCACATACATCCGGTTGGCGCCTTTCAAACGGTTTCTGAACTTCTGCAGATAGATCATTAAGCTCTCGCGGGCTCTGCTGAGCTGCACTTCTGTGATCTGGGCCGAATAGATTCCTTCGATGGCGTTCATCAGGTTATGCGCTTCGTCTATGATGACAATATGTCCCTTCAACGAGATGCCGAGGGCCTCTCTTGCGGACTTCTGCAGAAGCAGCGGATATGGCAGAGTGACAACCTCTGCCGGGACAATGGCAGGCCGCGAGGCGTAGTACGGACAGACTCGCAGCTTCGTACCGACTGCAGCCAGGTCCTCGATATCACGGATGTTCGCCAGAGCATGGTCTCGGAAGTCAAGAGTCGTATCCTGGTCGTCTTTTTTAGGTAAGAAAGGGCATTTGTGTTCGGCCGAAGTGCTAGGCTGTTGAAGTTCGATGCATCGTTCGTTGATGGCTGTCTGGTTTGAAAGCTTTGCCACTTTCGGGTTTATACATAGACTCCTCCGAGAGCCCAGTGTCAAGTGCTTGAGCTCCTCAATGACGTCGACAGTGTTTTCCTCGGGCGGAAGACCCGGTGGTAGGCGGACTCGTTTCAGCTCGCCCACAAATTGAGATAACTGCGAGTGGGTTCTCGAACAGAAGAACACTTTCAGCTCTTCGCATGATTCTTCATTCTTCTGCTCGCTCCCAACAGCTTGAAGCATGCCAAGCTTCTCCATCAGTTTTGTGGTCTCTGAGGAAAATCCAACATCGCCATTAGTCTGCTTAGCAACTTCATCGTCACTGTCGTAATCGTCGAGCAGGTATTGATCTTCATCGTTCAAGATCTCTGACTCCTCATCATGGGCCACCTTTCGCCGCTTCGCAAGTGGCTCTTCATTCCCCTTCTTCTGCCGAATTTTCTTTTCTCGTTGTCGCACTGCCTCCAGCCGTACTTCGAGGTCAGCGCGCAATTGCCGCGCTTCCTTCCGCCGCTCGTTCTTCGCATGCTCGACCATCCATTCTGGCTCATCCTCGTTCAACTGAATTGCGGCCAGACTTTCGCCGAATTGTCTTCGTTTGTATTCTCGCAGCCATGTTAAAGAGCCGCAAATCAAGCTCAGAGACTTTCCAGTTCCGGTGGGCGATTCGAATATGCCGACCTTGCCTTCTTCGATGCAAGTGTACACTGCTTCCATGAATACTTGCTGGATATCGTAAGGCTGGAACGGATGATGGAAGTCCTTGGGCGCCATCATTTCGTGACGTGATACTCCCGTAGCGCATTCTGATCTGGACTCTTGCTGTTTTGATGTTCTAGTCGAGGTGTTCCGGAAGGAAGCGAGGTTCGAAAGCCGCGTTCGCGTTTTCAGTTTAGCGCGACACTAACGGGTGTCACATGACATTGTACCGGTTCAATGACGAGAATTTGTAGGCTTTGGCATAAGGCGAGGACTTCATCGATGCTTTCCTTTGCGATGTCGCATACCATCATCAGCATCTGATTTGGAGGTGCCGGTCGACCCATCGAGAACCCAGGTTTCGACAATCTCCTTGCTTTCCAAGATCTTCTTCTCCTTCCCTTTAGCATCTTCGACCCGCCGGATGTAGCCCATGTAGATAGCAACTTCGGCAGCAGCGACAAGGCCACTTCCTGTCATCGAGAGCCCAAGTCGTTGCGGCACGTCCCACCGGCGAGCTGCCATCCAGATAGCTATGCTGCAGCAGATGATAGAAACCAACACGTTAATGATGAGAGTCATCTGTCGGTTGACATCCGCATAAGTTACTTCGTCCACTTCGCCTGCTGTGCCGTGGGGACCAAGATGATTAGAGCCGAAAGACGGTTTCCCGCCTGGGAATCGTTCGCTGTTGTAGGTTTGTGGTTGAGGGTTGGTCATACGCTCGTACTTTTGTTGCTCTTGTTCGTGGCGGAGACGTTTCATGAGCGCTTTGTACTCGGGTGTCTGTTGAGATGTAAGAAGCTGATCCTGCAGTTCGAAGAGGTATACATACTGGTTCGGGCTTGGGCGTTGGTGGCGGCCGATAAACAATTGCTCCCTTCAGTAAGGCATCCAAACGCCATTGGTTGATCGAGTCTCCTACTTCATCCTGGCGGAAGTGTCTCACGAGACACTTTGATATCTCGATCAGATCGGCATGCTCGATGGGGCTGCCTAGTTCGACCTTCGACAGTCTCTCCAACCGAGCAGCATCCACTTCACCTCCAGTGTCCTGCTGACTCCTGTGGAGCTGGCAGTATTCTTCCACTGCTGCACTCGCAGCTGCGGTCGCCGTAAGATGGACCATCGCGTGTGGGCTTAGATAAATGCTCGTCGGAGTCGGAGTTCCACCTCCCATACTAAGACTTGTTCCTGACAAAGGCGGACTAGCCTCATCGGGCCGATGCATGTCGGCCGTAGTTGACGACGCTCGACTGCCGATCAATTTTCTGGTGAGCATCACACCTCACCGCGAACTTTGCGGACGATCTCGGACCATTGATTACCTCCACCACCTCGAAGACGCTTCTACTTACTCCGTAACAGCACTCCGCAGCTTGGGAACGAGCGAACTTCCGCCCGACTCGAAGAACAGCATTTTATATGCCTCCGACTTCAGCGCGAACGACAGCGCTGCTTAAACGAACAAGACCACAACTATGCTGTCCCGAATGCTATAAACCTCTTCCTTTCCGACAGCTCCATACCTCCTCGCCTCGACTACACAATGCATCACAAAGACAGCAGCAGTCCGCAGTGGCGGCGGCAGTCTCACAAGCGAAGCAAATGTTCAATGGCCCTCCTCCACCAGGACCAATGGGCATCGACCCTCTCAGAAGCGTGGCAAAGGAGATGAAGTTCATGACAAGTAACATACGGCAATTACTCGGCTCTGGACATCCCATGCTTGATACGGTGTCCAAGTACTACACACAGTCTGAAGGGAAATACATACGGCCCATGCTAGTGTTGTTGATGTCGCAAGCAACAGCATTATTACCCAAAAGGCCGAGGAAATGGCTACATGAGCCTGGAGACATCGACACGCCACTGACCGCGCCGGGTGTGCTGTCTGATGCGAATCCTACGTCGCCCTTGACAGCGTTGACTGAAGATGGGTCTGTGGACGATTCAGTTCTACCTTCGCAAAGGCGGTTGGCGGAGATCACTGAGCTGATCCATACGGCATCACTATTGCACGACGATGTGATCGACATATCGGTTTCAAGGAGAGGCAATCCATCCGCGAATATCTCGTTTGGAAACAAGATGGCAGTATTGGCAGGAGACTTTCTGCTGGGAAGAGCATCGGTAGCGCTTGCAAGACTACGAGATCCGGAGGTGACAGAACTTCTGGCGACCGTGATTGCGAACCTGGTGGAGGGCGAATTCATGCAGCTGAAGAACACGGCGCTTGATGAGAAACATCCTATATGGCACGACGATACAGTCTCTTACTACCTTCAGAAGACCTACCTCAAGTCGGCGAGTCTCATCAGCAAGAGCTGTCGAGCAGCAGCGTTGTTGGGTGAGCACCCTTCGGAGGTCGTGGAGGCAGCATACCAGTACGGCAAGAACCTCGGACTCGCGTTCCAGCTGGTGGACGATATGCTAGACTACACCGTCAGCGGCGCTGAGCTTGGCAAGCCAGCTGGTGCGGATCTCGAATTGGGCCTGGCAACGGCACCTTTGTTGTTCGCGTGGCGGGAGCACAAGGAGCTGGGTACGCTTGTCGGTCGGAAGTTTGCGGAGCCTGGAGATGTGCAAAGGGTGAGTTCGCATTTGCTTTCATACTTATGTCTAATATGATGCTAATGAGTGATCAGGCGCGAGAAATCGTCGTTCAGAGTGACGGCATCGAGCAGACCCGCGCCCTAGCCCAGGAGTACGCCGATAATGCCGCCAGAGCCATCTCCAGCTTCCCTGACAGTGAAGCCAAAACCGGCCTGCTGGACATGTGCTCCAAGGTCATGAAGCGAAGGAAGTGAAGGACCACGTATACTCTACATGCCCTTAGCTACGCAAATGAGCGTTCGCATTAGCCTGGCGTTGAGGGGGCATTGAGTGACCTCCATCCGAGGGTGGAGAGTGTGAGCTTTAGAGGCGATACAAATGTAAGCAGTATAGATGTACAAATGATGTGTCAACACTCGAAGCGAATGGTAGATGGAGGCGTCCCATCGCTTCAGTGTGTACCTGTAGTCTCATCGAGAACTGCATGTGATGATGCCCCACATTCACTCCGGACTGCACCTCGGACTTCACCTGCTTAAACTTCACGTGCGATTCACAGATTCACACTTCATCACCTTCGATCATATCCAAGTGAGCTGGCACACCATGTCACACCCACCGCTTTACGGTCCTTTGATCCAATGACATAACAACCATGTACACCATACCATCTTGCCTCGGATACATCTGAACCTAATACTTACCACCCACCAGGATCGAGCCGCCAATCCGCCTCCGCCGCGCCATCCTCACCTCCTCCCTTCCCCTCGTCACCCGCCTCATTTGCGCCCACCCCTCCCTCCTCCGTAACCCCGACTTCACCGACAAGAGCAACACCTCCCTCCACCTTGCCGCTGTTCACAACCTCCTTGACATAGCCCTACACCTCATCCAAGCCGGTCATGAAGAGGGTGTCCCCTCTTCGTTATTCCCTGGTTTCGACTATGGCGACACGTTGGAAGAGATAAGCCGCAACACCGACCATGAGACGCCCCTCATGCTCGCGGCCAGACACAGCTCCATTGAGGTTGGGAGGTTGCTTGCGAAACACTTTCCTGGGAGCGTGACGATGCGAAACCAGCGTGGATTGGATGCGCTGATGATCGCGTGCCAGAACCCTGCCTCCACCGCCCTCGTCCCGGTCTTCCTACAGAGCGCGGGACTCGAGGCAGTCAACGGCAGGGATCTAGATGGCAACACTCCTCTCCACCACGCCTCTGCAAGCGGCTCGTTGAAAGCGTTGAGAATCCTTTTGGGGTCGGGAGCGAATCCAATGGCGGCGAATGCACACAATTGGTCGCCGTTGGCGTATTCGCAGACGGTGGCCGCGGAGGTGTACTTCAAAAACTTGGTTGTGGAGTTGGAGAAACGGAAAGTGGAGGGTGCGAAGGCTGAGGAAGAGGGGAGGAAGCAGAAGGCTGGTGGATTGAGGGTTGTGGGACCGGATGAGGAGGGTGGAGGAAGTGGCGGAGCGAAAGCCATATCAATGACGACGACTAGGAACGGGGAGGCGAGAAAGCAGGAAGCGACGCCAATGACGCCGGTAGATGACGAAGAGGTCATCGGAGATGCGTTGAAACGGCATTGGAGTCCAACGATTGAGCGGAAACGACCAATCACACCCGGTAGTGGCGGCAAGGCGTCGATCTTGTCTCACGATTGGGACAGCCGCCTCGCACAGTCGAGGTCGAGGTCGTATAGTGGCGACTGAGCGAGGTGGAAACAAAATGAGACAGATGACACGACTCATTGCTCATCCCGCAAGGAACGATTGAAGAAAGATTGCGCAATGCAAGAAAGAAGAAAAAAAGGAACGCGCCAAAAAATACCTTCTCACACTCCGCCAATACACCGCTCGAACCCTCGACCTCAACATCACACTCAGGAAAAGCAAAACTTAACCTCCCCTGGAGGACAAGAAACTACCAGTGATATAGCGGATATGGTTTTCTTATTGTGGCGAATCGAAGTTATGCCTCCTAGCTCTTTCTTCCTTATGGCGAAGGAACCGGGGGCTTAGCAATCTTTGCTTTTTGGACAGAGCCTTCGACCAAGGCCGCCTGATTGGCCCGTTGTTGATGGAGAGCTAGGGGTAGAATACAGTATATGACTGTTGCAGTTGCTCGCCGAACTTGCGCCGAGGGACGGGAGGGGGACGACGTCACTTCATCGAGGTCAAGGGGCCGCAACGTCACTTCATCTAGACTTGAGGGCTGGACATGGAGCTTCGTCTGTGAAAACTGGGCTGGGATTATGGGCGGCACGCGGAGGTTCCGATCGAGCATTTCAGCGATCGAGCATAAGGTGGGCATGGGAAGTAAGCTGGCGGTTTCTGCGTCCACGGTTGACCAGTTCTGAGAGGGAGGGAGAAGGGCGACGGTATACTGGTCATCTCGCGATTTGCGGCTGAAGAGGACAAGCAATCACCACTGTGTGGACGGGAGGAAGTGGCGACGAACAATCCCCTGCGGCTGGGATGGGATGGAGACAGTATAGGACTACTGCTCTCGTGGCAGCAATACGCCCCTGAGCAGACTGCAGTACTGTACTGAGATCACTCACACGATTGAACCTACCATCGACACACGATGAACAAGCACACTATGATAATGTCGTGAGAATACAGCACTCGTATTCATCCCCCCCCCTCATATCTACAACCTCTATCTACATCTTCGCCCCCCCTGTCCCGCCCCTAACAACCTTCCTATCCACCCCCAACGCCTCCACATCCCCCTTCTTATAAAAATGCGGCGCAAGCTCATTCAACCACTCCGGCTGCAACGGCATACAACTCCGCATGAACTCCTTACTCGTCAGCACCAACTCATAGAAAACCACCCACTTCGGCCTTGACTCCATCAACACACTCGACGGATGCAAATGCACCGTTAAATTGTTCTTCACAGTCCTGTAACTCTCCCCACTCCTCTGCAACCGCGCAGCGTTAGGGAAGAACCCCGCCGTTAACGCTCTCAAAATTGGGGGGAGGTTGGAGGCGCCGCACGTAGAGGCGGGGTCCACTTCCACGCGCTCGCAGAGTTTAGTCAATTGGTCGCGCACGTCGCGGGCGCGGGTGAGGCTGCGTTGTTGCAGGAAATTTTCTCTAGCCCAGACGAAGGAGAAATCGGCGTCGAGCCATTGGTTCCAGATATTCAGCAGAGTCCCGTGATCGCCGCCTTCTTTGACCGTGAAACGGTTGCGGGCGGCGTCTGCTTGCATCTTCTTGTCCTTTGGCCTGTAAAACAGGGCAGAGGCTTCGCCGAGCATTGCTACTATAGACAAGACTTCGGCGACACAACCTTCCTTTTCGGCGGCGAGGACGGCTTTGGCGAGCATAGGGTCGGTAGGGAATTCAGCCATTTGACGCCCGATCTTGGTGAGTTCCCCGCGGTCGTTGAGCGCGCCGAGCGCGTACAGTTGTTCGAGCGAGCGGATGAGCATATCAGGCGCTGGGGGGTCCATGAAATCGAACGCGATGAGGTCGTTGATCCCGAGCGATTTCAGGAGTAAGACGATAGAATTGAGGTTCGTGCGCTGGATTTCCGGGGTCGTGGATTCGGGGAGGTCGTTGTAGAAGGCCCACTTCGTGTATAAGCGAAAGCACTTCCCAGGCCCGGTGCGGCCTGCACGGCCAGCGCGTTGGTTAGCGGAGGCGCGGGAGATGGGGACGGCGACGAGGGATTCCATGTTGGTGGAGGGGGTGTAGCGGTTTTCCTTCACGTAGCCGGGGTCGATTACGTAGACGATGTTGTCGATTGTGAGGGAAGTCTCGGCGATATTGGTTGCGAGGACGACTTTGCGGACTTTCGGGGGTGTGGGGTCGAAGATCTTCTGCTGCAGGTCGGTGGGGAGGTTGGCGTAGATGGGACAGATCATGAGCTCTGGCGCCGCAGGGCCGAGTTTCTTCGCGGTCTCTTGCAGGGATTGTTCGGCTTGCTCGATTTCGTCCTGGCCGGTGAGGAAGACGAGGATGTCGCCGGGCATGGGCTGGGAGAGGTGGATCTGGAAGACGGTGGTGATGGCGGCGGAGAGGTAGTTGGCTTCGGGTTGCAGGGAGTAGTTCATTTCGACGTCGTAGGTGCGGCCGGGGATGTTGAGGATGGGGGCGTCGTCGAAGAAGGCGGAGAATTTCTGGGCGTCGAGGGTGGCGGAGGAGATGAGGAGGCGGAGGTCGGGGCGGCCGCGGGCGATGTCTTTGACGAGGCCGAAGAGGATGTCGGTGTGGAGGGTGCGTTCGTGGGCTTCGTCGATCATTAGGCAGCTGTAGCCGCTGAGGTCGGGCTCTGTGAGGAATTCGCGGAGCAGCATCCCGTCGGTCATGTATTTTAGAGCAGTCTTGTCGGAGGTAGCATCTTCGAAACGAATAGCGTAGCCGACCTCGTTTCCGACCTTCACTCCGATCTCCTCCGCCACTCTTGCAGCAACACTCATCGCGGCCACTCGTCTTGGCTGCGTGCACCCAACTTTCATCCCATCCTTGCAGTATCCATCCTCGTACAAATACTGCGGTAGCTGCGTGGTCTTACCACTCCCCGTCTCGCCAACCACAATCAGCACCTGGAACTCCTTGACTGCATCGAGAAACTGCTGCCGGTACTGATATACAGGCAACGTCTTCCTCTTCTCCTCAATAGTCTTCGCCTTCCGCTCCGCAGCAAGTAACTGCTGCGCCATCAATCGCTCCTCCGCGCTCTTCATCTCGCCCAGTCCACCCTTCATAACCGCATCGCTAACCCACTTGATCTGCTGCTCCTCATCAAACACATATTCGTACTCGACCTCGTTCGCGCGATCTGCAACGACTATTTGCGCCTGCGTTTTCGCCAATTGCTCTCGCTCCCACTCCTCGTGCTCAGTCACATATCGCTCTCGGCCCTGGTCATCTCTGTCCACGTAACGAGAATATAGTGCGTCCTGCTTCCGCTTCATGTCCATCTTGCCCTTCTCCGTGATATAGTCCTCCGGCATCGCGTAGCCATCGACATAATCGTCAATGCCCTCCCGCTCTTCCGCGAGACGGAGCGCTTCCCTGTTGCGAGCGAATTCATCTTTCTCAGCTTGCGTGAGCGATGGGTTCGTGCGCTCTTCTTCCACTTCTTCGGCGACCTGCTTCCGGAGTAAAGCTAGTTCCTGCGTTGAACGTTTCTTGAGGTAGTCCTGTCGTGACCGTAAACGTAGAGCAGCCATCTCTCGTTCATTGAGGTTGCCAGCTTGCGCTCTACGTTCGGCATCCTCTTGCTCGCGCTTGGAAGGGCCTTTCTCGGCCACTTTCTTGGTGGAAGTTTTGTCGCGACTGTGCAAGCGTTTCTCAAACTCGATGCGCTCTTTGCGATCTCGTTCTTCATCATCCACATCCTCTTCCTCCTCCTCCGCCTTACCAGGCCTAGGAGAAGCAGACCCATCATCCAGCTTCGTGCGCTTCGCAGGCGGACTCGCAAACTCCTCCAATACCTCTCCCTCAACAACCTCCTCGTCACCCCATCGGTCGTCAAAGTCCTCACCCTCCCGTCGCCGTATCTTCTTCCTATCGCCCCGTTCTCGACTCCTCGACCTCCGCCTCTCTCTTCGCTCCTTCTTCTCTTTCCTCCTCTCCTCCCCACCCTCCTGCGCGACCTTTACAGGCACCGGCGCCTCCTCCTCCACCTCCATCTCCACCATCGCATACCGCTTCCTCCCCTCCTTCGCCGGCCGTTCCTTTTCCCGCTTCAGCACCCCATGACTCCCATTCCCCTTCCCTGCTACCTTCCCATAAAGCTCATCACTAAAACGTCGTAATTCGGCATCATTCGACGAATCCAGCATCCCAGATAACTTGTCGAATAGCGCTCCCGAGCTTTTGGTGGATTTGGCGGTTTGCGTAACGAAGTCGATGAGCATGGGTTCGGAGGCGCCGACGAGCTTGATCAGGTTGTCGGAGATGAAGGTTTGGGTGTCCATGGTGGGTAGGATATGGCGCCGCTATGGCTGGCGGTATAGTAGTGGCTACAGTGTTCTTCTCAAGCTGTGATGCGGGATATGTTTCTCTGCCGAGAAGGCGGTCACTGTTTCACACCGCGGAGGTGGAGTCGTTTCGAGGTTAGGTGATGGAGATCCCTGCTGGTGATCGAGTACTGTGATACTGTGGTACGAAGTCGATTAGGCAGTATGACGACCTTCGAACCGCCTTTTGAGTAATGCGACATCGATCATAGAACTCGTCACCGGACCATGAAAATATAATGCCTCAATTGATTAACAAAACCAACCAATATATCAATGAAGATCTTAATCAATGCTAGACGTTTCGGATGACATGCTCGCGCATGCCGGCTCAGCCCTAGCCCGTCAGGGTCCCCTCGACGACAAGGGAGACCCAAGAAATGCCAGACAGACCCATGCTTCACCTTCCATCTTCCCATACATAACGACTCACACCTCACACGTTACCACACATATACCCCTTTCAACCTTAGCCAAAATCAGGTTATTACCTTGCATTGTCCGATCGGCATTGCACCGCCTCACACCACCAAGTATACTTGGCGACATCCGATCAATGATAACGGCACGATAAGCGCATTCACTGCTGTACAGCGGCACAGGACCTCCAACAACCCTACAGTTTACTTAACAATACTACTGAACCACAATGTCAACGACAACGCCCACCCCAAAGAAACCTCCCTCGTCCAGCGGCTCTGGCTCCACGCCTAATACAGCTCGCAAAGCTCCCGCCGCCAAAGACCCGAACAGAAGCCCAAGCAGGAACGCCACCAGCGCCACGGGCACCAACACCTCCTCCGCCTCTATCACCCGCACCCGCTCTGTGCGTAACGGCGCTGCTGGGACGCCTGCTTCCGCTCACCGTGCCAGGAAGTCGGTCCACGACCCGAGTATGGCTTCGTCGTCTTCCGATGAAGATGCCAAGGCGGAGATGCAGAGCCAGCTTGCTGAATTGCATCAACGGGTAATGGACTCGGAGAACGCTGTTACGGCTTCGCAACGGCAGACGGAGGTGCTGCAGGTCAAGCTTGATGAGGCGTTGAAGGAGCAGGGTATACTTGATGAGCAAGTGCACGAGCATACTGAACGGCTTGAGGAGCTGGAGAATGAGAAGAAAGAGCTGTTGCGGGGAAAGAGGGAGGCGGAATCGATCTTTGAGTCGGAGCGGGCGGCGATGATCAAGGAGCGGGAAGAGGCTGCAGCGAGGGAGGAGGAGATGCAGAGGAGTTTGTTGAGGATGAAGGAGGCGCTGGCGCAGCAGCGGTCTGGGTCGCTGGGATTGGATGGACATGAAGAAGGGAGTTGGGACAGCAGGCGAGCGAGTCGACCATTGAGTATTTCTCGGACATCAAGTTTCAGGTCTGGAGCCGCGAGTCCGAATCCAGAGATGTCTGGGGGCCAATTCGCGCCGTCTGGTGGTGCTGCGGGATTGCAGCGGAGTGATTCGAGGAGTTCGTCGCGGTTGGTAATGCAGAAGGATAAGATGATTGAGTCGCTACGGCTTGATCTGGCCGAAGCGCAGATTAAGCTGGTGGAACTGGACAACAAGGGCGGCAGCAACCTACAGCAACTGGAACGCCAAATGTACGATATCAAAATGCAAAACGCCCGCCTAATGGAAGAAAACGAGAGTTTCCAGCTCCTCCTCCGCGACAAGACCCTAAACGGCGACTTCGCTACCTCCGATCTCCTGCGCGCCCCTTCAACCAACGGCGATAGCTCCCGCCCCTCTTCCCGCCACCTCGCCGACGGCCCACGGACAAGTCTCGCAGACGAATTAGGCTCAGAAGACGCCTCCACCTCCCCGGACATCGACATGGCCCCTGACAGCGCCACGACGGTAACAGACTCCCGCGAACGACGCCTCCAAGCCGAAGTCTCTGCGGTGAAGGACCAGAATAAGGCGCTCACGCTGTATATTAACAATATCATCTCCCGCCTCCTGCAACACGAGCAATTCGAGCAGATTCTGGACAAGACGCCGGATTTGATGGCGGGGCCGGGCGCGATTAGCGTTAAGTACGCTGCGGCTGCTGCTGCGGCTGCTGCGTCGTCCTCTGACGGGACGGCGAGGCCGGGGAGTGGAGTGGGCGTGGATATGGAGAAGGATTTGCCGCCGCCGCCTCCGCCGCATAAAGATTTGCCTAGTACTACTTCTCCGCCTCCGGCAGGTGTAGAGGAGCCGCAGAGCTTACTCCAGCGCGCTGGTAGTGTTTTGAGAGGGCGGGCGACGAAGCCGCCGAGGCCGCAGAGCTCGATGCTCAATCCGGACGCTGTGCCTAAATTCGACGACGCCGCTACTCCCCAAACTCTGAACGAGAATCCGGATACTGCCCCACGCATCCCGCTCGGGCGCTCGACGTCTACCCGCGCCGGCGGCGCACACAAGCGCTCTAATTCCGATTGGCCCGCCGCAAGTGTTGTGACGAATATGTATAAAGGCCCATCACCGGGTCCCACGAGTCCTGGTCTGGGGAGTCCCGTTGGTGCGGGTGTGAGGGGATCTTTCTTTCCGTTAGGGGCGGGGATCAGGACCGCGAGCGGGGACGTGGTGCCGAGCATCGACGAAGCCGAAGGCATCGACCTCGGTGAGGGTGTGAAGGAGAATCAACGGCCTATGGCTCCACCAGCCGAGAGTGTGGGGTCGAGGAGTCGGAGTGTGCAGCGCGAGTCCATCACTTCTGCACCCGCTGAGCAATCAGCCGCGTTTGCCGACCAAAATGCTCTTGCCGCCCTGACCGGCTCCGCGCCCACGGCACCTCCATCTACATCTACCACTGCGGGCGACGTCCCTTCCAACCCCTCCTCCCCACCCCGCTCCACGGCCGGCACCGCGAGCTCCAGCTCCGGCTCCATCGTCGAGCGCGACTCCCGTGCGGGGCCGGCGGTGATGATGGGGAGTAAACCGCGTCCGCTGCGGCTGGTGCAGGAGGCTAAGGATGAGAAGAAGTCGTCGGGTGGTGCTGGTGGGGCGGGAGGTAATGCGGCGAATCGGGGGAGTTGGTTTGGGTGGATGAACAAGGGCGTGCAGGGGGTGCAGGGTGCGATGCCTGGGAGGAGCGTTAGTGGTGGGGAGGGAGGGGGACAGCAGCAGTAGGATGTTGTTGAGCTTGATGGTCCGCCGGGTTGTGAGAAGGAGAATGAGGGATGTGCTGTGTGGAGTGGGGTCGGAGAGCAGGAGCAGGTGGGCTGTGAGTTGATGAAGGGGAGGACTACGAGGAGGAACGGGCGGGTGTTTGGGTCGGTGGGTTGAGCAGTGATGTGTGGGTGAGGAGGGTATGGTGTGTCGTGATACTGGGGAGAACTGAGTTCAGCCGTGGTTGTATGTGGTTCGGGTGTGGGAGGAGGATATACCCCCTTGTGACATTGGGCTTTATTGGGTTGGGATTGGGATTGATTATGATCATTGGGTAGGCGTTTTGGAGAGGTAGAATGGCATTCGTGCCGTATGTGACAATATCTTCACTTTGCTCGCTTCCCGCCCTTTTCTTGCTGGCTGAGTGTCTAGTCGAAACTGTTACGTATGCAAACTCTGTCACGGCATAGGCGAGTGGCTTGACAGCAGCTTGTGTAAACAAGACATCAAGACATGTGTCTATAATGTACTTGTATTCGTCTGCATTCACTCCCATACGCTAGCGCGCCTCACTTCCGCGCTTCACGCGTCCGCTTGTCGCGTTCTCTTCTTCCACTTCTACCGTCGTTACACTTTCGTTGCACTTGTACCTCCGTCGTGACAAGCACGTGAGGAGTGAAAGAAGATGGAGAGCACAGGCTCGTACGACGTGGACGAGTATGTCGTGTCTGCTTTCTCCACTCAGTGCCACACCGGTGACAGCGTGGATGCCGCCAGCAGTATGGTACTCTTCCTCTCATCGACCTCGCCAATGCTCCATGAAGAGTGGCCTCTCGAATTGCGACAAGACAAGCGTCTGTCTTGCTTCCCACAACACACATGTCAGGGCAGGAGCTCTGCTTGTACGTTCCGCGCCCTGAACCGCCATGCCCTCGGCCCAGGCTCCGTAAACCGATGGCGACAAAGCGAGGATTCGACGATCTTGCCGACGGAGTCAAGTTGCTCATCGTGGAGAGGGTAAGATACCTCTCTACCTCCTAGATGCACATGGTGGTACTGATGAACGCGTAGGTCCTCCGCCCGTCCGATCTCGTGAACGTGTGCTCGTGAACAAGCTACTTCACTCGCTCGCAGTGAAGCCGCTCTACAGGAATGTCCATCTCGACATCGGGAGTTCGAAGGATTTTCGCCTTACTGCTTTCCTCAGTGAGTGTTTTGAGTAGATAGCGTTGTAGTTCGCCAGGCACATGCTGATCGTGCCGATCTAGGTCCCAGGAACATCGGTCTCCAGCATATAAGGACGGTGAGGCTGTACCTGCGGCGCACGAAGGACAAGCGAGAGACGGACCAGCAGGCCCAGTAAGTCTTGAGGGTTGTGGCTTCCCTGACGTATTGAATCCATTCTATGGTTTTTGGTGGCTCTTAGCAGCACGTCTGACTTGTCCCCTCTGCGAACTGTGCTGACACTGACCTCAAAATGCTCCAGACTTACGTGCCGCATGTTGCTAGAGTTCCTGCCGGAAGACATACTCGAGGAGTTCAGGCTCAATGTTCCAAAGCTACTGGGTATCGGGTACGCAATACGCAAACATGGTCACATAGGTACCCAGTTGCTAAAGTACAGGTTGCAGCACTTGCCCATGGGACACATTCACCGTGCCAAATATGCTCTTGCTCTTCGAGAAGCAGCGCAGGCTCAAACTGCTGGAGGCCCTAAACCTTGATCCATCGGGTCAGGATATCGTCCCACAACTGTAGAAGCACAAAGACTGGCAGAAGAGTATGCTGGCCAATGCGAGACGATTGGTGCTGTATCCGTGAAAATAGGCCACGCTCCGGCTAAGCGAATTCCTCGTAACGATCCTAGCGAATGTCCTCGAGGAATTGGCCATATACGCAGACTTCTATCCCTATCAGAACGATGATGAAGATAATCCTCTTCCGGCGTTGGAAGATTTCAGCAACCGCGACTTTAACGACTCGGCGAATGCTCCTGGGCTGCTCACCAAAAGCATCTTTCGCTCGAAGATGCCCTTCGAACAGTGCACCCCGTTCACCAACTTGAGCACCCTTCCGGTTATATGGGGTCCAGCTGCATAACTGCCCAGATACGTGGTGCAGGATTATCGACTTCCATAAGATCATAGAGCTCAGGGTAGTCTTCTGCTTTGGTGTGGTAAGTTCATGCTGATGAAAACCTCTCCAACAACGAGGATGTCGTAGCGTGGCCCAACAGCTATCACGGCACATCACAACCATTGGCGCCGGCTCGAGATAACCATTGCGTCTCTTTGTCCATCAACTTGGTCGCGCATTAGCTCGATTTGCTAACCATTTGACATCTCAGACAACCTTCCTTGGCCAGCTCAGCAAAGCGGCCCATGTGCCCCAATCACTGAAGATACTCGAGATACACAGCGACAAGGACCCGGAGGTAGTCATTGCTTTGGATGGCCTGCTCTCTCTCATTGCTCGCGTCGAGGAGATCTACATTGACCTCGATTTGGTTGATTCGCTTCCTTGTCCCTCGGGAGTGGCGCACCAAAAGCTTCTCGAAACGCTCTACATCCACTGCAATCGTGACCTACTCGTTTATACCGCAGCCGACTTTCTCGCGATCTGCAATGCCTGCACATCACTCTCCCAGCTCTCCTGCACTTGGCCTTCTACTAGCATTACCAGCCTGCCCACCAACGCCTGGCTGTCTATCGAGAAGGCCTGCGCTCGTCTCCGTTATCTGGTTGCGCTCAACATCGCTACGTGGCCCGAGAGCAAACCACCGCACAAAAGAGCGCAGCTACTGCCTCGTTTTGTCTATGAACAGCTTCTAGAGTGTCTTGCGCAGCGGACCTTCGATCGCATCAATCGTCCTTTGGACGGCGAAAGCGAAGACAAGGAGGATCGTTCTGGCCGACTTCGAGTGATCGGCTTCGGCATCTTCGACCAATGGTCCGAGGCGAACGACACTAATCAGATCTGCTACCTCCGTAGCACAAGCCTGGACGCAGAGGGCCGGGTCAAGACCCATGCTACGCCGCTCGCATGGAACCTGCGGAAGTTCGTCGAGCCGTGTAGCGACGTTCTGGATGTCACGTGTGCCATACGGCGTACTGTCAGACCACAACTGCGCGATGATGATGATGATGGTCAGGGACGGAGTAGGCCCTGGGGGTACGGGTTTGCCGATCTTGTGGATGGGTAGGCCGTGGCAATAGAGCAAACCATCATTCAACTTTCTGTGTCTCGTTACTCGAGATGTTCTGGACATAGCGCTGACCCTGGGGTGAGCCTGGAGGCCTGTTCGACGGCTAGTCCTTGGGCTCACCCTCCCTTTTGGACCGCTCTCTGGGATCACAATGGCTGAATGGCGCTTATTTGAGACACGCTGTAGCCATGTTCCGCTGAACTACGCTGGAGACGTGTATTCACGATGGAATCGTCATGGTTTGGCGAGATCGACATCCCGACGAATGGTCTCATACCATCGTTCACGGCGTATCATTTCGTCTGTCGTTGCCAATGGTAAATGAGTAATGGTTTAGATCCTAGTGGTATCACATCATCTACGCAGTATAGCTAGGTTAGAGGCGAGTAAATACATGGACACCTCATTACGAATCATGCATTATATGTGTTTCATTCATGTCATTCACTCTTGAACCACATCATCCTTGCTAGCGCCAATTGCGGCCCCACACAGCGAAGCTTTAAATACTGACACTTGCCTTCACAGTAGTGTGAGGAGCGGTCTCACCGTTGGTAGCCTTGCAATTGAAATCCAAAAACGAAGCCTGACGTATAGGCTGCAGCCAGATACCGGTAAGCAAAGTCTTGCTGCGATTTGACTAATACAGACACAAACTGTGAGCACGTGAATCACTCCTCGTTCGCCATATCTTTCCACTAGCTTCTTCTCACATGCGCAACACAACTTGACGAATTCGGCAGCCTTGCGCAATACTTGTTCTCCCTTGCCAAAACAACTTGACAAAGCACTCAGATGCGATGACGAAGAAGCAATTCGACGATCTTTCGGAGGAGATCAAGGGTATGGTGGTTGAGAGGGTGAGTGGCACTCCAAGGTCGCATCCTACAGATGGTGACAACAGAGTCCTCTTGATGCCCACAGATTCCCAAATTGGTCTTGGAGACGCTGACACTTGTATGAACAGGTCCTTCGTCCGACTGACCTCATCAACGTCTGCCTCGTCAACAAGCAGCTCCATGCTCTTTCGGTCAAGCCACTCTATCGGACGGTACAGCTTGATCTAGGCTCGTCTCGAGACTCTCGTCTACCCGCCCTCCTTAGTAAGTCAGACTCTCCATCAACAGGTCAACTTACAAGTGGCTTGTCGCCCAGCGGAGTATAACATCAACAGTCGATGCGGGCGAAGTCTAGACTTCTGATGCATCTGTTGTCGGCCACCTCTCCCAAGATACGACGAGGCACATGCTGCTACGTCCCGCCTCATGCTCTTACGAGCTTGGCTCAATGTTGGAAATTACTGCTAATCCTATGATCCATCTATTCAGGTCCCAACAACATCGGACTCAAACATATCAGGGCCCTCTGGCTATATCTGGCTGGAACACGGCACTCATGTGGCGGACCTCAGCAAGCCCAGTAAGTCGTAGAGTTCTCCGATACGAGATGCGCGCCAAAGTCTCACGACACCCCCTCCACGAGCTACTGGCCACATTTGGAAGTCGGAGACGCTTGCTGATTATGCCATCCTACAGGGTCATGTGCCGCATGTTACTTGAGCTTTTACCGGAAGATATCATGGAAGAGTTCAGGTGCGATGTGCCAGAGCTTCAGGAATTCGAGTATGAGTTCTGCAAGCCTACCCTCCTAATAGAAGATGAATGCTAATAGGCGACGGTGCTGCAGCTGGTGTCCATGGAGTGCGCTGAATGCGGAGAACGTGCTCCTACTATACAAAAAGCAGCGGAAGTTGAAGTGGCTCGAAGCCATGGACCTCGATCGCGACATTCTTCCCGATCTACAGAAGGATGAGCGGCTGCAGAGGAGTATGTTCGCAAGTGCACGAAAGCTGGCTCTATACCCCGAGAACAGGACGACCCTGCAGCTTGGCGAGTTTCTTGTTACGAACTTGAAGGGTGCTCTTGAAGACCTGATCGTCCATTGCAACTTCAGCTTTCCGGAGGTAAGTCCATCGGATTCATTGCTAGCCACGTATATGCACGGAGATACTGTCACGGGCGAGCAACAGTACATTGGTCGGCCATCTGTGCAGCTCTGTCCATCTCCCATTGCACAATTCAGTCATATACTTATATTCTCTTGAACAGGACGACGACGACCATAGCCCAACACGGAGCGACATTAGCTCCCGCGAATTGAGCGACACGGCGAATGCGCCGGGCTTACTTATGAGCACGCTCTTTAGCTCCTTCAAGCCTTTCGAGGAGTGCGAACCATTCCAGAATTTGACCAAACTTGAAATGCATCAGGTGGGCTTGCGTTTCTGCGCTGACACATGGTAAGTAGGGTTCTCCGAGATGCGATCAAGCCGATGGGCTGCTCTAAACTTCTCGACTCAACCAAGCGTCCGAGACTCTTGCTGACCCTTCCGTTTTAGGTGCAAATTTATCGACTTCCACAAGCTGAAGGAGTTGCGGGTGCTTTTCTGCCCTGCAGCTGACACTTTGCTTGGCCAGCTCAGCAAAGCGACCCATCTACCCACACATCTAAAGGTACTCAAGTTGCACCACAGAGACAACGACGAGGAAGAAGCTCTCACAGCCCTGAACGGTCTCCTGTGTCTTGTCAATGGCTTGGAAGAGCTCGAAATCGACCTTGGCAATGCCAAATCGCTGCCTTCCGCGGACTACATCGTTTATCAAAAAGCCACATTGGAGAGCCTCTACGTCCACTGCGTGCGTGGGGTCTCCGAGACAAGCCGCGCCACCTCGTCCCCCGACAGGTCTGACGAGCTCATCTACGCCAGTGTCGACTTCGAGAAGATATGCAAAGCTTGTAAGTCGAATTCGTACTTGAAGAGGTCCTCCGAGATCCAATCACGCACGATGTGGCCCTCTAGATTATTCTGAGCTCGATCGGAAGTCCGAGATACTAACAAAATCTGCTTCTTAGGCACCTCGCTGTCACAGCTCTCATGTGCCTGGCCGACTACTAGCCTCCTTCGAACGCCTTCCAGCACCTGGTTGTCGTTCGAAACGGCCTGTGGCGACCTTCACAATCTCGTTACCCTGCACATCGATACCTGGCCAGGGAGCACATCTGACAAACTACCACGCCCCGCTTACGAACAGTTACTCCAAGGCCTTGCACAACGCACATTCGAGGCAACTAAACGACTTCGTGTTGTAGCTTTCGGAGTCCACGACAGTGTGTTCGACCGGCGGGAGTCGCAAAACATGATTTGCTACCTTCGCAGCTCATGTATAGATGCTGAAGGCCGCAGCAAAGTGTTTGCCGCTCCTCTAAGCTGGAATCTGCGGAAGTTTATCGAGCCTTGCAGTACGGTGTTGAACGTTTCGTCCGACATACGGGTGCACGTGGAGCCGCCAGTTCGATCAATCGATCGTGGTGGTTGGGGGGACGATGACGATGACATTTAGGTCTCACATGGCGTGGGACCGTCTGCCTCGACTCTAGAAGTGCTGCTGGTGCTACCTGGAGCGTTACAGTCGTGCCGAGTCTGCTTTCGTTGTTTCGGAGACGAGTGTTTTGCGCTGCGATGATACCCACTTTGCTTGTGATGGGCCGTGGCTTTGGTGAAGGTGAGCCTTCCCGCACTTCGACCACATTCAATACATACACAAAACGTTGACGAGGTCTACGTTGTTTCCCCTCTACGATGTGAGCCAGATTCTTCCCTATCGCGGATACCTTTAATCACGACAACATCATTTGATTTTGAACACTTTGTTTCTCGAGCATGTGCCAGGTGACTGGTCCCCGTTTCACTGACTGCGGCCACTTCACAGGCAGTATAGTGCCTTGCGCCGAAGCCGAGCAAGCGAGGCAATACTGCCAACCAGAGACTATCCAGGAGGTTGCTACCACGACTGCAGGATGCTGTGGTACTTGTGCACTAAACAATGCGCCTGGTCTACGAGGTGGAGTCCAGAAAGATGCAGCTGGGGTGGCCGAGCCGCAGCAGCAAGATACGGTGCCTCAGAACCGCCAGCAATCTGCCCAACATGCAGGGTCACACAACATTCATCAACAGCAGGGACAGGCGCATAGATCACAGCATGTGCCCAAGAGCGAAGTTACTGGAACAGCAAGCACCGTCGCCTCCAGCACTGTTGCCTCACCGGTAACGGGTCTGACGACTGGCAGCCAGTATTCGGAAAATCCTGCCCGCAAACTGCAGCAGGATGCAGAACTTTACGAAGCCCAGACTCAGGCGGCTTTACAAGCTTCACATCACTATCACCAGCAGCACGAGAACGTGTTGGTCCGGCGGGCTCTCGAGCGTTCCCTTCGAGATGTGGAGAAAGAAAACCAGGAGTCCCTGCACAAGGCTAAGCTGGAGTCCTTCAAATCGCTCGCTGAGGAGTTGAGTCAACAACACGGACGTACCGCAGGCTCGAGTCAGCGGTCTGGCACGGATACTGTTCTCAGTGCCGAGACTGGCCGATCAACAACGACCCCACGCAGGGCGGTTCCCAGCACAAGGGTCGCAACAAGCACCGCCGCGCCGACCTCATCGAGCTCGAACGTCAGCAGCTCGATCCCAGGCTCATCGATCTTACACGTAGATCTAGCATCCGGTTCACGAGGCGTTCGGTCGGGAGCGAGCACATTGCAGCCTTCTCCAGCTGCTACGCAGGCCTACGAGCAAACTTACGCAATGCCTCAAGCGACGATCCCTACACCCCCTCAAGCAGGCTACGACTGGACCAGACCGCCAGAGCAATGTCGATCACCCAGCCCTACTATTACGATCAATAGAGCATGGTCTCAACAGGGCCAAGAGGACCAACGACGTAGGGATATGTATGAAGCCCGGCAGGCGAGCTGTGAAGGGACAGCATCCACGATTTCAACTGATCAGCAAAGCAAGACCTCTCGCAGCAGTCGTAGGACGAAGAAATGACCAGGTCGAGCTCGACTCGTAAATGCAACTGGGTATCTCAAACACAATAGCCAAACCCTAGCGAACCTTCACTATCCAAAGTCAACATTTCCCAGCCCTCTCTCCCCAGCAGCCTCCTGCACCCCTTCCTCCACCCTCTTTGTCGCCCTCTTCCAACCATCCACAGCTTCCGATGAACCTTGACCCCAATCTAGCGTCCCTTCCTCAACAACCCACCCCACCCACTTAACCACCGCAACCGCCTTCCCCAAATCCCTCTCTTCAACAACTACATCCCTCAAATACCTTACCAACGCCTCCACATCCTCCTCATACGGTCCCTCGTCCTCAAACTCCTCGTACCAACTCCTCACCGCTGTCCGCAAATCCGATAGCTCCGTGAACTTCCGTGCAGTGAATGTCGGTTTCGCAGGGCGGGCAGGGAGTTGCAGATGTCGCTCCAGTGGCCCGGAATCGTCTTTCTTCTGCTTTCCACCACGAAGACGTTTCGGGTTTTGATGGAGCGAGAGGTCGATGCCGCCCTTACGTTGCAGTTGCGCTTGGCGTTGTTCGGCCAGGACTTCGGCGCGGATGTCGTCTGGGAGGGCAGCGAGGAAGGCTGGGTCTGGAGCTTCTGGTTCCGCTTCGCTGTCGGTCGCGGGTGCGGCGTCTGTGTGTCGACTTTGTGGGCGGGAGACGAAGTTGGCTTGTGTTAGGGTCGGGACATCTGTCGGAGGACGTCTGGATGTGCCGGCGAAGAGACCACCGCCTCGCTTTCGCTTGATGGGCTGTTTGGTGGTGAGCTTGCTAGGAGGAATAGTGCGTGTCTTGCGTGGTGATTGAGGGAGGACGGCTTGGCCGCGGGCCTTGTGAGGTTGCTTGTAGAAGCCAAGGATCTCTGCTCGTACATCGTCTGGCAGTGCTGATAGTGTCTCTGGGTCAAGTTGTGATTCTGTCGGAAAGGCGATGGCAGGTGACTGGTCCCTCGAAGCTGACCTGAGGTCGACACCGGGTGCCGGATCATTGACTATAGGCTCGTCAGGCTTCATCCGCTTCACGAGTTTGGCGCGAATATCCTCAGGCAGTTCTGCAAGCGTCTTCGCATCGACCTGTGTCGGCAGCACGAATTGCGTGCCTAGCGTGTTGAGATGCTTCTTTATCGGCGTGCTCGCGGTGATGGGCTCGATGTGAACACTAGGTCTGTTGATGTCCGCGATGCGTTGCTTCTCAGGCGTTTTGTGGTCGTCGCGGATAGCATCTTCAATCGTCGATGGCCCCTCTTGAACTGTCGTAGGTGGCTTGGGACGAGCACCAGTCTTGAATGGTAGTCTCCGCTGACTACTCTCAGCGACACCCTCTGGGCCCGATTTCAATGGTTCCAGCTTCTGCATCTGCACGCCAATACCTCGCAGTTCACCAGGCGGTATGCCGAACGACTTCATCATCGCTATAGCCTCTTTCGCAAGCACCTCTGCCTGATTCGTAGCAACTCCGAGCTGCGTGCTCTTGTTATACGTATCGCACTTGCCGTGTCCCAGATGCTTCGGTGGGTCCAGGGGCGCATTGGCAGCACGCCGCATCACTTTCATGGTCAGCTGCTTGCCCTTCACGTGCTCTTTTACAAGTCGTTTGTTCAATTCGCCGCACAGTCCATGCATGAATTCATCGACCTGCTCCTGGTTCTCAAATCGCACGCCCCAATTGACTTCAGCTGAGACGGACTTGCGCGCGACCTGGTCGCCAACTTCGACCTTGTCAATACCTCGAGCGTACTCCCAGAGTTTCTCACCAGTCTTCGGCCCGAGTGTGTTGGTGAGCTTCTCGCGCGTGCACTCTCGGATGTCTTTCACGAATTTGATGCCGATCTCTTCGAGCTTGCCCCCTGTGCTCCATGCCACACCAGGCAACTTCTGGACCTCCAATTCACCAATGAAATCGAGCACTTCTTCCGGTTTGAGCTGATACTGACCCGCGGGCTTCGCTTTGCGTAGTGCGATTTTGGCTTGAAGGATGTTGCCACCGACACCGACTGAGACAGCGCACCCAGTCTTCGCGAGAACCTCGTCCCGTAGCTTCTGGGCCAGTTCGTCAGCTTTCGACTGCTCGCGATGCACAGCACCTTCAGCCCGGTCCACGCCATTCGAGCCGGACTCAGCGAAGCATATGGCGCTGATGTCTATAAGTGCCTCGTCAATGCTGACACTCTGTACAACGCCCTCAGTAGCCAGTATCGCATCGTAGAACTTCCTACTAGCATCTTCGTAGCCTGGAAAGTCGTAGGGTAGGATCTTGATCTCTGGGCAGAGCTGTTGCGCGCGCTTCATCCACATGCCATTGCTGATCCCGAATTTTCGTGCTGGGTAGTTGCAGCTTGCGATCTCAGACCCAGACCCACCACCGTGCGCAACAACCGCGGGCTTGTCCTTGTACTGCGGAGCCTTCTTCAAGGACACAGCTGCAAAGAAGCTATCGAAGTCGACGTGCATGACATATCGTCGTTGGCCGGGCAGCTTTCTCAATTTCACCTTCTGTGAGGATGACTTCTCGGCCGCCAGAGCTTGGAGCTGAGATTTCAAATCTGCTTTCCAGGTTGACAGATGGTGGAGGCGGGATTCGCGGTAGTATTGCTCCAGGAAGTCCGGATTTACCACAGTTGACTTGCGGATCTTTGGATCAGACAGAAGTAATGCGTTGTGCTCCTCGGCCGTCATCTCGGCTAGCTGCTCAGCAGACACATTTTGGAGCACTTCTGAGTCTCTAACGACCGCCATCGAGTAGTCTGGCTCTTGCGAGCCTTCCCGTGCACGCAATTCTGCTCCAGGGTAGTCATCCTCGGTCTGCTCACGGTTGAGCGAGAGTTTGTCCGTGGCATCGTCTTTCGCAACGGAAGGCGGCTGTGGAGGACTAGAAGGAGGTGGTGTTTCGAGCTCCATTCGTACTTCAAGCAATTCCCTAGACGCGGATTTCACTGCTTCTGGAGGCTGCTCTGCATTCCTCTCAACAGAATCCAGCGCCTTTTCCATCGAACTCGTGATCTCGGGCATGGGATACTCATCGTCCTCGATCTCCTCTGACGGTGTCACAGTTTGCGTTAAGCTGGGCGGCTTCCTAGGAGTCTGCTGCGTCTTGAACTGATTCGTGTACCAGCTGGTATTCGTCTGTTCTCGATAACCTTGCTTCCTGTTGTTCGCTTGACTAACCATGCTGCCATTCTCAAACCCCAAGACCTTCTGACCCACCCCCTCGTCCAGAACCCTGAACGCATCCCATTGCAACAACCTCCCAGCATTGACACTGTCCACGATCCATGCCGGCTTCACGATCCTGTACCTCTTGAACTCTTCCTTCTTCTTTGGGGTGAGGTTCGAAGCAATGATATGCGTGGCCATCGTCTTCCCGTCCAGATACTGAATGAATCCCCCTCCATGCTGCACAATCATCACATGAAGGTCGTTCAGGGATGGCTGCGTGTAGCCATTAACATTGCACACAATACCCTTGAAGATCTGCGGCTTGTCCGAACTGGCCCGTAGTTGCGAGTCCAGATTCTGGAGTTTGATCTTCTTGCGGCGGAAGTACTCCGAGAAACCGCCAAACTTGGAGCCTTCGTATTCCTCGCCCGCCTCATTCTCGAATTCGTGACCCTCGATGCGCTTGCGGACCAGATTGGACTTCTGTTCAAGTCGGGAACCCATCTTGTTCGCGGCGCGTCGATAGCACGGATGCAGTAACTCTCTCGATCATATCGGCGGCTAAACACTCTCCTTCTTGCTCTTCCCCGTATGTTGCGATCCCACCCGTTTCAACATCATGTTGTACACTATTCAGGAGTAGGAGAGCACAAAGACGTGTAGTCGCGACTGCCTCATTCGGTGACGTGGGGTCGCGCCTGCCTCGATGATTTAGAGTTGCCAAGATTTCGAAGAGCTTGGGCCTCTCGCATCAAAATTTTTAGTCCGTGAAGTCAATCCTCGACCGCTTCTTCACCTTTACCCACGATCTTGTAGCTTCACCCCCTACAACATCACATCCCACTACCGTCCTTACTCCAGGACACAAGCACATTACAGGACCGACGAAGGTCGCGCTCACTACGCTACACACCACTTTTACAGCTTCTCTCATAATGTCTGGCATGCAACCAATGTAAGTTAGCCTGATGAGCATAAAGATTCCCTAGATCACTCTCGAACACGCTGCCGCGCACGCTTGAATCTCCTGGCTTGTCTTCAAGTCTGAACTATTCGCTAACCATTAATCCCTCATTTCAGGGCCATGTATGGCCTAGAGGTGCCATGTGGAGATGTCGCCATCTCTGCCAGACCTGACATCCCATCTGCTTTCCGCATCACGATGGCCGCGATCGACCCAAGCGCTGAGCCTGAAGGTGAGGAGGGTGCACCACCCCGCGCCACTCTCAAAGTCATCCGCCAAGCCCTGATCGACGAGGAGGACGAGTTCGACGACGATTCGGATGATGGTTTCGACACCGAGGAGATGGAGCGTATCCTCGCCGAGGAAGCTAGTGATGAGAGTGATGAAGACGATGAAGAGGTGAACGGCGGCCCAAGCGATCCCGCGAAGAGCAAGAAGGCCAAGCGTGCCGCTGCGGAGAAGGAGATCATGAAGCTGCTTGCTAAGGAAGGCATGGATATCGATGAGGATGAGGACGAGGATGAGGATGACAAGCAGCCAAATGGCGTCGACGGTATCAACGGTCATTCGAAGTCAGCCAAGTCTAAGGGCAAGATGCCGGCCAGCGATTCGGACGAAGATGAAGACGACATGGACGACATGGACCTTGACTCCGAGGATGTTGAAGTTGAGGAGTTTGTGATCTGCACGCTGGACCCAAGCAAGGTATGCGTTCATGTTGTATTATTTTCTTAGCTATGCTAACACCCGCCCAGCTCTACCAACAGACACTCGACATCACCTTCGGCGAGGACGAGCGCGTGTGGTTCAAGGTCTCTGGCACGCACAGCATCTTCCTCACTGGCAACTACGTCGAGCCTGTGGGCGGCGCCGATGGCATGTACGATCCCGATAGTGATGAGGAGGAAGAGTACGATCTGGAGCCCGATATGGACGAGATCGACGATGAGGATGAGCTGGACGACATGGAAGACCCACGCATCACCGAGCTTGACGATGAGGAGGCGCCAAAACTCATCCAGGCCAAGCCCAAGATCGAGGCCAAAGTTGCCAAGGCCAACAAGAACAAGCGTTCAGCACCTGAGTCTGCTGATGAGGACGAGGCGGACGCAGGTGCTGAGGGTCTCGATGAGATAATGGCAAAGGAGGCCACTGCTAAGCCCACTGTGAACGGCGAGGCGAAGCTCACCAACAAGCAGAAGAAGAAGCTCAAGAAGAACGACGGTCTCGCTGCAGCAGCTCCGGCCGCAGTGAAGGCTGGAGATGTCGAGCCACCATCGTCTCAAAAGTTCGACAAGAAGGTGCAGTTCGCGAAGGAGCTCGAGCAAGGCCCCACCCCAACCAAGGCTCCGGAGAAGTCGGCGGACGCTACCAAGGCGAAGTCCGCATCCGGCCTCGGCCCCAAGACTATCCAGGGCGTGATCGTCGACGACAAGAAGATCGGTGAAGGTCGGGCTGCAAAGAGCGGCGACCGCGTCAGCATGCGCTACATCGGAAAGCTCAAGGACACGGGCAAGATGTTCGACTCCAACAAGAAGGGCAAGCCGTTCGGTTTCAAGCTCGGCTCCGGCGAGGTCATCAAGGGCTGGGACATTGGTGTAAAGGGCATGCAAGTCGGCGGCGAGAGGAGGATCACCGTCCCGGCCCATTTGGCGTACGGCAGCAAGAATATGGGCGACATTCCCGCGAACTCGACGCTCGTCTTCGACATCAAGTGCTTGGAGCTCAAGTAGACTCTGTGCTGGTACCCAAACCACAGACGCGGGCAGAAGATATTGCCTGCCGACGACTCGAACCTGCGCCGAAGACGCCCAAACGAACACGACTACAAACGACCTCCTGACTACGTCCTCGATGGCCTACCTACCTGCTTGCCTGTTTTGCCGCGTTCACGTGTACTATTCCGGGGCCACCCGCTCTACTCTGCCGCGAAGCTCTACTTCCAGAACAAACCAAGTGCTGGGGGAAGGACGAGATCCGCGCTGTGTGTCTTTCTTTGCTCTGTACCGTTAGCGCCTTGCTCAGCTCAGATCAGCTTATACGGATACCCGACTTGCATATGCATTGATGCAGGGAGGATGGGTGCCCTGATGGCGTTGTCGTTTTGTGCGAAAAGTTTGACGGCGTTGCGGGACTGGTTGTTTTTGTACTGAGAGAGGGGTGGTTTAGGTAGCTGGGCAATCTTGTTGATATGAATTTTCCTCCATTATCACGTAAATCGTGCGTCTATCTACCTTACAGTAAGTTGAGTTTGACATCGCCTTCGGCCTCAGGGTCGTTCGTTCCCGCTCATCTGCGATGCACGTGAGATCAAGGTATCGTCTTGGCATACGTCATCGCTCACGTGGTCGCGCTCAACCTCATCTTGCACAACTCCGCCTTCCGAACCGTCCTGTCGATGCCACACCTAGGCCAATGGGACCACGTTCCCACCGAGCTGTGATACGGAAACGTAGCACACGATCCACAGGAACCTGACGAGGCAAACAATCTCCAGAACCGGTGAAGTGCCGCTGTTTGCTTCACCAATGAGTCGGCTTGACAGCCTTGTCTGAGCTGACTGCGGAAGCGTCTCGAGGAACGGTGAATGACTGAGGCTTCTTGGGGCACGACAGCTGTTTGTGCTACCTGAGCCTTTCTTCGAGAGCTGGCCTTGTGTTGAGCACTCCCTTTCATTGAGGTTGACCTGAGATCCGACTACAGCTAGGTAGTCACTCTTTACCGACGACTTCCTGCGTAGACTGCCTTCACCATGAACTTCTCGCACGGACAACCGCGCGGTGGCCGACCGCCAGTGAACCGCATCACCCGCTCGTGGACCGACAATGGGATCCGCTACAACAACGAGACAACTAGCTACTCTTCACCCGGCATGATGTTCGAAATGAGCAGTACTTCCACATCAGGCGCCAGGACTCAGCGAAGTCAGGGCCCCGGCATAATCGGCGCGGCGTTCAACGTCTTCGGTAACGTACTGGCTGCTAAGCAACAGGCGGCGCAAGAGCAGCAGCGAAGGAGAAGCATGCGACAGCCTTATGTTGACGATATGGCGTATGGTGAAGACGAGTATGAGGAGCCGAATAATGGTCAGAGGAAGCCACGAGGGATCATCGGAGCGTTCGCGGAGAAGCTGCTTAGTACGCAGCAGCAACGTCAGCGTCGGGTGCAGCGTGGTGACGATGAGCGGGGTGCAAGGCAGGAGTCAGGAAGGTCAAGAGGATATGAGAGGCCGAGCATGCGTCGTGGTCAGGAGCAAAGAGCTTCCTACAACAGCGGCAGACAGTCGTATGTTGATGAGTACTCGGATGAGGAGGATGAGGAGGACGAATCCGACTACGACATTCCGAACGAGCGAAGACCGCGGAGAGCTTTCACCGCGGACGATGCATCTATCATCAAGGAGCTCGAGAAGGCTGCGGAGCACCATCGGCGAGAGATGAGGAGGTGCCAGAAGGAGCTCGAGACAACTTCGAGACTGTCGAACGTCAGATCTTCCGTGCTCCAGCGTCTGGTCAATGAGCTGAAGAGCCATGAGAATGCGCATCGCAATGCTACTGAGAGCCTCGAAATGGCGAAGGCAGGTGCTGGTAGTGGCGGACCCAGACCGCGGGCACATTTTCAACAACGTCCGCGGAGAGCAGATCGAACACCAAGCCATGACTACGACGATATTTTCGAGGACGATGAACCTCACAGCTTCTTCCAGCCTCGCCGTAATGCAACGGCTTACGTCGAAGTCGATGATATCTACAACGCTGGGCCTTTCAACAACCCCTTCGCGGCATTCGACCACATCCTTCACAACATCCACTTCGGACACGAACTCCCTTTCCAAAACGGGGTGTTCGGCATACCACGCGCCACCTACACTTTCGGAAACCAGCCTGGTGCTCAGCCTCGCGCATCCGCACGGTCGGCTTATCAGCAGCCGACTGCCTCTCCAGCGCCTCCGGCTGGGCCACCTGCCACTCTCCTCCGACCCGACGAGGCCAAGCGTCTCTTCAAGACCTACAACGAACGCTGGACTTCCATACCACTAATCGACTCCAACATCCCATATCCCACCCGTACCCTCAAAGCCTCCGCCCTCGGCCTCCGCGACACGATCTGGGCACCAAACGTCACCTCGCCCATCTCTACCTGGTCAAACGAGCTAGTGATGCAAGCGAATGCGCAAGCGTTCTTCCTTGGTGTCGTAGACTTGTCACCTGACTACAACGATGCGTCGCCATCCGGTCGGATTGTGATGGGCTACGATAAGAAACGCGCGAGTGCGGTGCAAGTGAAGGCGCTGGTGGATGTGCTGAAGAAGGAGAAGAGTAGGTGGCATTCGGATCGGTTGGGAAGGCGGAATGGAGGTGCGGCGGGACCGAATGAGGGGTTGCAGAGTGATGAGAGGGCGAGGGCGGTGTTTCATGCTGTTTGTGAGTTGATGGAGTTTGCTGTGAATTGATGAGTGCTTTGTGGCCGACGGGGTGATGGATATGATGGATATGATTACGACACGATAAGGTAGCGACTACTTGGGAACGTGCACACTGCACGAAACGACCCTTCGGAATCTCAGCACAGATTCACAGGTCCGAGACACTTGCTAACCCTTCTACCCACGACCCTACCTGAGGAGACGACACGATGGCGACTACCTGTAAACTCAGAATCGGACGACATGCACTTTCCGCTCTCAGCATTGCGCCTGCCGCAGACGGCATCGCGGAAACCATGGCTGCACTTGCTCCTTCGAAGGTGGTAGTCGCGAGCACCTGGAGTTCTTCGCTTCGTCGAAGTCGGAGAACTTTGACTTCTTCCTCTCGACATCCTCAGCCATCCTCATCGCGCTCTACCAACCTCTGGGCCCATCCATATTCAGCATCGTCACGGAAAGTCATTTCGATACCTGCTCGATTGCTTACGAAGAAGCATACGACGTTCTCGGAGGGACGAGTTTTCGATATTCAGATATAGGGCCGGTCGTAGGCTTTTGGCTCACCATGGCACGTCAAAAAAAGAATACCCAGCGCAATCGACAGCCGCGTAAAACACCGCCCACGCCACCTACACCACCCACGCCACCTTCACCGCCTACGCTAGACCCCGCCGAAGAGGGGTGTTGCTCGATCTGTCTAGGTCCTCTCGTGAATCCGATGCAGCTCCCATGCGGTCACGTCTTCTGCGAACAGTACGTGTCCCTACATTCATCATGCGAGCTTAGCAGCTGACACACCCCAGATGCATCTGCACGTGGGTGAGTGGGAACGGCGCATGCCCTATGTGCCGAAGGGTCTATGGCCGAGTTGATCTCGCCGCGTGGCAAGGCGTGCGATCCCGGTTGCAAAGACATGCCCGATGGTTACGTCCTCGCTGGTGGGAAGTCATACTGGTCCACATGCTTGCGAGTTTCGCGGAGACGATGCTGCCGGACTTTCCATGGTTGGTCAATATCGTCAAGCTCTATGGCTACCGGACTGTGGGTGGTGCCCTGCAGCCGCTATGGGCTTTCCTGATTGTGAGACGCGAAGTGGAAAGGCAAGGGCGCGGATGGACCCCCATGGCTTTCGAATTATACTACGGCGGCGAGATCGACTACCGTCAGGAAGTGATTCGTTTAATCTGCGTCGACGTCATGGCGCTGATCGTCATGACCTCTTTCTGGGCAGATTGGGTAATCGCACCGTGGAGAGGCGTCCCCGCCGCTTACGCATTGGACGTTTTGGCTCTTTTCCGTCTTGTGATCTGGGTGACGTTACTCTTTCTGCGTCGGTAGGTTGTCAGGGGAACGGCTGGTGGTGGAGAGCACACTGTCTCACACTGCGTTTGCGGAGGATGTGGTGCGTTCGTTTGTATCTTAGTGAGCGGTTCCAGATCATTTCAGGCATTCCCGAGCCTCATGGTAGCTTTGTAAAGCAGTTCACTGTGATGACGGAAGCTCAGCACGCAAGCCATCTCCGAGATTCAAGTTATGCCTATCGACCTTGACTTGCCAATCTTTCGTGCGGGTAGCTACGTGACTAGCAGACGCGGGTACAATCATTACATTGGCGGTCCCAGTCCTCATGGTAGCAGCTACTTGATAGCAAGCTCAAGGCGAGCTCATCTTGGCGCTTTCAGTTGTATCTATCGATCTCAAACTTGCCCATGCTCTAACCGGGTAGCCACGTGTAGCCACGGTGATTGCAATCAGTAGACCATTTCATGCCGGGAGAGACGTGGCTGAAACCTCACTCGTGACTTCAATTCACATGTGAACTATCGGGGTCCAAGCTCTCAAGTTACACCTTCCTGCCTGACTCGAAGCTTCCACCTTGAACCTCCTACCATATCTTCTCCACCAACTTGGTCAGATCTTCTCAGTATCACTACGCCACACTCGCTCTACATCGGCCCACCGATAGACACAACACAAGTCCATCAGCTGACGAGGCTGAGGAGCTCTACCAGCAACCAAAGCCGCCAATATGGCACGCAAAGGACCTGCTATGCGTGCCGTGCCTATGCCCGCGCCACATCGAGAATCACGAAGCCGAACATCATCCATCGACGAAGTTCCGCCCAGAGCAGGCAAGAGGCCAACCTTACGACCGGTGTCTTCCACGCCACCAGCATCTCCCTCCTTGTCAAAGCATAAGGAAGCTCCCAAACCTGCAGCAAAGCCTGCAGCGAAGCGCAGAAAGATCACCTCCGCCCCACCTGCTTCACGCCATGGCATGGTGACCCGCACCAGAGGCAAGATCTTCCCACTCATGAAGCTGCCCCCTGAGCTTCGCAACAACATTTACCGACACGCCTTTCTCGACTCCAACCCTACATCGATCGACCTTAGCAAGGTCAAACTCCCTCCACTACTCTCCATCAGCAGTGAGATCCGCTCGGAAGCACTCTCAATCTTTTTCTACGAAGGAACCTTCACGACCATCGTCCGCTGCAACTGGTGCATCCGCTCCCGCCACTGGCACGGACCTCTCTACATCCGCTACGAGAAGGCCGGCAAGATCGACCTTCATCCTCTGCTCCGCGGACCAAACAGTCTCTCGAAGAAAGCGATCCGCTTTCGGCGTCTGGAGTTCCGTGTCATATGCGTGTGCTGCGACCCGGGGATCACGATAGGAGTAGTTGATCTTGAGGTCGTTGGCCGCACGCAGACGGTGACGCTTACGATGAAGAACACGAAGCAGGCTGAGGCAACGACTGCTTTGGAGAAGATGGTTAGCATGATCGAGGAGGAGGTGGAGGAGGCTGGGGAGAGGAGGCCGTTCAACGGGTTCACGGTTCAGGATGTGGTTAATGTTGGGAAGTGCTTCAAGGTGGAGGACGCCGAGTTGTCTTCTCCTTGAGGTTTTGTCGGGGCTGAGCCGACGTCAGGAGTTGGCGCCAGGAGCTGGCTTTTGGGTGGAGTGTAATGATGTGGGATCACCATGGGCGTATTGGGTCGTCCGCTGCAACTGATTGTGAAGATTGGAAGAACAGCATCGGGAAGTGTATCAGTCATTGGTGTGCAGCGTGTAAAAGACATCACCTTTCATCAGGACTCTTGCTGTGCGATGTAGCAAGGCACTTATGATCTTGCCATCTTCCATTACGCTGCCGACCTCCAACTTCCCACTGGCATGCGCGATGACCACTGAATCTCTCCCTTCAGCATTAACGGCTGTCATAGCAGGTAAAGTTCCAGGCATCCGACACGCCGCTCCAAGGTTCGACGCAAGCGTCAAAGGAGCAGCTTTGTGCGCTTGCTGCATCGACAAAGCACGGCAGACAATGTTGACTCCCTTATCGCCAGATTTCGGCTTGGAGATCAGGACGATCTTCGGGACGCTCTGCACGTCGGGATCAAGACACATCATGGCTGCGCCGGCTCTCCGTATTTGCTCTAGGCGCTCCATGGTAGCTGAATCTGCACCGAGAGCATCAGGCGTAACGTCTCCTGGAATGCCAACGTCAGAGGCTAAGATGAAGACACCAGGGTTCGCAACATCCACCAGGCTCGCCTTGATCGAGCTTCCGTCCTGTAGTCTCAGTTCGTCGATGGGATTACCTGTCGGTAGTGCTTTGCCAGTCTTCGCTCCCGCTGGGTCCAGGAAGGACATTGTAATTCGAGACGCGTGTCCTGGCACGCCATCGATGCTGTAGTCGCCAGTGGGATTGTACTTGCCACTTTCGTCGTCGATGCTGAAGGTTGAGTGGACGGTCTTGTTCGTGTTGGTGTTGTACATCCGTACTGTCGCCTCGCCTCCTTCGATTTCCTTCTTCTCGATCATGCCTTCGTCCCAGGCCACGGGACCTGAGTTTACGTATGGCAAGATCAGCACATATCTCTTGGAAACACTTCTCACTTCGTATGTTCAAGGAGAGGATGGCGAGATAAGCTGTTATTGGCTTTACGTACCTACTGCACTAGACATATTGCCACAGTTGCCGGCCATATCTAGATCACCTACCTTAATGCCAACCTGTATGAACGTATACTCGACATCGGCATCCTCCCGCTCTGACGTCGAGATCACACAGATCTTAGACGTCGACGAGATGCCAGAGCCCATGCCGTTGAGCTGTCTCCCGGATGGGTCAGGAGAGCCCATCGCGCTGGATAGAATTGGCTGCCATTTCGTCTCGTCCTTGGATAGGATCGAGCGCTTGATGATCAGGCCATTGGACGTTCCACCGCGAACGAATGTGGCCAGGAACGACCTAGTTATGGCCTTATACATTGAAGGTGATGTTGAGGAGAACTTCCGTAGGTTCAGGAGTCGCAATGGCTGTCGTGTTGATGTGGTCCGGAGTAGCATATCTGGGATTTGAACGGCGACATCGCGAGGTATATCTTCCTATATCATCACCATTTTCAGGTGGATAAACTCCCGTCTTTCCTTCTTGAATGGATTTTGTGGAACAACGACGCATCGAACAGGTGGTAAGAAGCGTGGTCTGAGCGTGACGAGCCGAGCTTGCCCCACTTCGGAAGGAGGGCGAGTGAATGTGTGAATGCATACCTCATCGCTGATTGTCTGCATTGAATGCTGATCGACGAGATAGATGCTCATCAAGTCGATACACTCTTCGGCCGCACTGATACCTCCGTCCAGCGTCCGAGTCAGCAACCACATTCGAACACATCACCGCACCATGTCGTCCTCGAGCTCAGAGTTCCCGCCTTCAGAGATCAGAGAGATCCTCCAACAAGTGACAACCCTGCTGAAGGAACGCAATGAAACCATAAGCATAGCCGAGACGGCCGCAGGAGGACTGATCAGCTCATCTATCCTCAGCACTCCGGGTGCAAGCGGTATCTACAAGGGCGGTCTTACGCTCTACACCTTACCTTCCCGCATCGCATATGCTGGTTGGACACAGCAGACGATCGAAGGCTACAAGGGGCCCACCACAGATATTGTGTCTGGGCTGGCGAAACATGTAAGAAAGGATCTCGAGAGCACCTACACATTGTCCGAGAGCGGCACAGCAGGTCCGACAGGTGGCCAGACTCCAAACAGGAAGCCGGGGTATGTGGCACTGGCTGTCGACTGTGATAGAGGAACGTTCACAAAGGAGCTGAATACGGAGTTGGGTACAGACCGGGTTGCGAACATGATCAGGTTCGCGGTAGAAGCATTCACGTTGTTGAAGGAAGTCATTGAGGGAAGGGCGAAGTTGTAGTAAGTGCGAGATGAGCCACCTCGTTCTCAAGCCCTCTCCAGGCATAACACTTATTCCACTGAACTCTTGTTCCATCGGAGAAGCCGCGGGGTTGGTCAATGGCGCTAGGGTAAGTGCAGGTGAATTGTTTGTCTCCTAAATTTCGAGAGTAACGTCACCTCACTTGAGGATTTCTCATCTCGAAAATCTCAGTCCAGAGTCAAACTCATATCGTCAGGCTGCTCGTCTTCAGCATCATCCCTACAGTCCTCTAATCCGGTTCCCATTCTCATCATCAATACGACGGTTGAGATCACGATGGAGGTGGAAGAACATGACGAGTATGATTTTCGCCATCCACGGTTTTCAAACTAACCAGTACTGACTACATTCCAGGATCCTCACCCTCACCTGCCTACGCAGCGTAGCACAGCCTCTGGACCGGTCTATGGGTTATCGCTGGACCATCGACGATAGCGCGAAGCCCGACCCGAGCCAGGTCGGAGTACCGACTACTGGCCTGAGTTTTCTTGAACTCCCTGCCGAGATAAGGAACGAGATCTACCACCTATCGTGCCTCAGAGACACAACAGTGCGCCTTTGGCGGTTTCAGCCTCCAGCTCTTGCTCGCGTCAATCGCCGGCTGCGCGGCGAAGCTTTGTCGGTCTATTTCGGCGCCAACGTCTTCGTCGCGGAGATCAGTGCTCCATACAAGCCTTTTTATTCCGCGGAAAGACCGGTCCATTGGCCGAGAGGAGCTTTCATGCTGGATACAGACGTCGCTGTCGGCGAAGTCGGTGTCTTGCGATTGTCACGCGATACGACCTTTTCGTTCGAAGCTTTAGGCAAATCTATGGCATATATCAAGAACCTGGACGTCGTGCTGTGCTGGGACCCACGAAGCGGCACAGAGCGGGAGCGTTACAAGATGTATCACGATCTCGTGGTCAGTATGAGATCCTCATCGACGTTAGACAGCGACAAGCCGACGGTTACTGTGTCCCGCGAATTGCATCCTGACCGCGGCACTGCGGACGAGGCCCACTACGTTGACGACATGAAAAAGCTTGCTGCACCATTGAAAGACTTTTTGGACCGGAAAATCGCTCAAGAAGGCTTCCAGGGCCTCACCGTGTCTGATATGCAGCAGCTCGCGAAGACTGTGCTGCTTCCTCAAGCAATGTGGTGAGTTGCAGGACAACGAGCGTGGGTGTTGATCGATACGAACGAAAAGAAGGGGAGGGTTCAACAGAAATGGCACGGCTTCTGGAGTAGCATGGAAATGTAGACGAATTGGGGTGCATGGGCACGCCAGGGCGCGAGCAAGGCGTTTACAGCAGCCACAAAGAGCGCCTGCTTCTGCGGTGGCGCTTTCAGTCTTTCCATGAGCATGGCCTTTCTTGATATTGGGTAATTACCGGCAATATCAGGCTACCACAGTGATCATGAACATGGTGATCGGACGAAGCATCGATTGCGGCGAGCGGTAAACAAGTTCATTTGGCCTCCTTACTCAGCATCCAATGGACACACAGGTGCCATATCGTCCACCTGGATACCTCCTCTTTTCCTATTGTCACTATCATGGAATGGTGTCTTCCACCCGCCTTCACCTTCCGGTACGGCGAGCCACAATCTCATGAGGTGTCTCCTCACTCGCTCCCTGCCCTCCTCATCGATCGAGCCCAGCGGGTAATCCTTGTACGTAGTCCTCGCATGGTACACCTGCATGTTGCTCAAGAGCTGAATATCGCCGGGGTCTAAAATCATATGCAACGCTAATCTCTGGCAAGTTTCATCGAAGATCTTCAATGCTCGCTTCTGAGCGTCCGACAAGGGCGGGATCTTAGCATCCGGGCCCTCACTGAAGCTAAGTTGATGTGTGGAAGGGTCAGTAAGTGTCTCAGAGCAATGAGCGGAGGGTAGAAGGTCTTAAAGCGCTGCACCATGCGTGATGCTGTCTCTGAGAGCCCTTCCACCCGGCGATTTGACGAACCGTGCGAGGGAGACAACGTTCATGGGATCGAATTTGGACCATACCCGAGGATTGCCTTCGGGATCGTGTTCCATGATAAAGATGCTGGACCGATACCACGGATCTTGGCCCTGGCCTACCTCGCCTTTGCGATCGAAATACCAGCATGGCTTGCACATGAGCTCAGCAACATCGGGGTGCTCTCGTTGCAGGGTGTTGAAGATGTTGTGAGTCGAGGCGATGTCTGACTCGCCACCCTCAAGTGCTTTGGCGATGCAGAGAAGCCCTACGAGATCTGTCCCGTCGGTATGGAAGTATTGTCTGGCGAGCGTTAGTGGGCTGCAGCGGTCGTTCTCGGTAAAGTCTCTCACTTCGCGTTCGTTCTGTATATCCTGACTTTGTCTGGTCTGCTGGCGTCTTCACCAAGATCTTTGACGTGGCCCAATACATGACCTTTACCATTTTGGCTGACGAAATATCCAAAATACGACCCTAGTCCCATATATGCTACCTGTTGGTCGATGGCGACTCAGCACAATGTTGTATTCACATCTCAATCAAATCAACGAGAAGCTTACAGCGCACTTATGGAGGCCCCATTCCCGTACAGGTATGCCTTTGAACAAGATGAATCCCTTGCCATTGACAAGCTCGTTCCTCACCGCTCCAAAGAAAGATTGAAGCCGTGGTAGCGGGAAATGCTCCTTGGACATTCCCGTCAGAGGAGTTCCAGCAGAGATAAAGTCGTCGGCGGCCGCACCGAGCTCGGCAATCTCTTCATCGCTGAAGACATGAGTCCAGCGTTCACGGTTGTTCTTGTAGTCTTCGGCTTGCCAGACTGTTGGACCAGTGATTTCTTTGGGAAAGTCTGAGTACGGTCGTAGCCTGGAGTAGATGGGAGCATGTTGCCCTGATGTTTTAAGACCGTCCGGAAAGACAGCCTTGCTGACAGCTTGTCCCGAGAGCAGATGTGGCGGTTCTGGCGCCATCTCGGTCAACGCTGGCGCCATAGTTGGGGTTGGCAAGATCTCTCCTATAGGGCTTTTTGCACGAGTGTTTCGACCGAGTAGACTCTCCTGGAGGACGCTTCGTGACACCGATCACTGAGTCTTGCAAAGCCTTATACTCTTGAGCTCGTTACACCAAGCGCTCGCGACATCGCAAGTCCTTCTTGAAAGTGGAGAACATTGGCGGGCGGGAAGATCCACATCTCGAGCGCCCGGCGACAAACCGACTCCCGGAGGTCTCTTCTTCTTATCCTGTGCGGGCTATCGGAATGTCTGAATCATCGAACGGGCACAAAGGTAGCAGAAGCAAGTCAGGATGTCAGACGTGCCGCGCAAGAAAGGTGCGCTGTGATGAGCGCGCTGGGGTGTGCCAAAATTGCGAGAAGCTGGGACTGCCGTGTGCAGGAGGAACAGTGTCCGATTCAGGTGAGTCTGAACTGGTTCCCAATGGCACCAAGCCATGACTTGAGTCCACCGGTAGTCTCGATGTGCCCTGACCAAGCTGGAGAGATTGCTTCAACGATCGAGACCAGCAATGATGGGGCGTCCTTGATCCCATCGTCTTGCATCTCCATTATCGAAAGGCGCCCGAGAAGGGACCAGACACTAATGGAGAGCACACCGACCCAGTACGATACGGAGAGCACAGTATAGTTTCCGGATTCGTGGCTTGTGCATATATGCACGTTCTTCGCTGACCCGAACATACAAGCAGGTCAGGTAGAAGAAGTGCAGACAGACATCACATCTCCTACGGCGAAGAGCGCTAAACGGAAGCGTACCTTCCGATCATGTACTGAATGTCGGGCTACGAAGACGAGATGCTCCGGTGATAGGCCCGATTGCGTCAGGTGTCGACAGAAGGCCTTACAATGTAACTACAACGACTCCTCGGAGCCGGTCTGGCAACAACAGCTCAAAATGACTGCTGCTTTGCAAGGGTCTCAAAACAGTGACCAAGAGATCTCGGCGTCTGGGGAGGCTCAACAGTCGAAGGAATCCCTTTCGCAGATAGAGAGCTCTTCCTTGAGTCCTCCAGACAACGAGCGCCAACCGCCTCGCCAAGATGGGTCCTGGTGGCTAGGATCATTGCACCTCCCTGAAAGCGACAAGGTCCGAATACTGGTCGAGTACGTCAATCTCACGGCTCCCGACGATGGTATCAAGCACCAAGGGCGCTCGGGAACCTTTTCAAACTTGATCAAAGGTCTGAGACGCTTGCTAACCCTCTACCCATCGCTCTAGGTATTACTTCGCCAACGTCCACCCACTTCGATGCTTTGGATTTCTCCACAAGCCTTCTTTCATGGTACGCACTGATGGGCAGAAGAGATCTCCGAGACATAGTCGTACTCTATGTTGTGCTTTGAGACCTTTTGCGACTCTTCGACAACGCTGAGACACTTGCTGACCCCCTTACGCTTCTGTTGTGTAGCAAAGACTGGACGCCGGCAACGGACGAGGGCGTGACGATGATGCCCTACTGCTTGTTGTGTGTGCGTTAGGTGCTCTATTCTTCGCTGCAGAGCACCGGGCGCCGACAGACCTTCCAGCCAACATCCGCAGAGCTGGTATACAGTGGGCGAAGAGAGCTCAACAGCTGGTCCTTGGTCAACTTGGAAACATTGCCGTCGAGAACCTGATGACTGCTTTGCTACTGCACGATTACCATCTTCGACTGAGCAACTTCGGTGATGCATTTATGCTCTCGGGCATCTCAGCTCGTATGCAGCAAGCATTACAGATCAACTTAGAGCACTCCACGGACATACTATGCGAGACAGGTTCCGGTCCAAGTGCTAGCACAAAAGAATCTCGACGGCGTCTAATGTGGTGCTGCTACATCTCGGACTCCTTGATTGGCAACGGTGTTGACCAGCTTACCCTGATCAAAGAAGTTGACATCAAGATTCAACTCCCATGTTGCGAGAGGAACTTTTTGCTGCAGGATGCGTGCATCACTGAGGTGTTGGACAGAGGACAGTACCTGAAGTTCTTGAATCCCGAGCGTCTACCAGCTCATTCTCCGGACAACATCGGCATCAGAGGCCACTACATCCGATTCATTGCGATCAGACGAAAGGTGCTGAAGTATGTAAAGTTCCACTGGCTTACACGATGTTCAAGCTGACGCGGCCACAGGTACATTAAACACTTGAACGTCATGAAGTCGCCATGGCTACCGGACTCGGAGTTCTCACATTTGATCCAGGCCGCTCATCACTGGTACAACTCTTTGCCAGCAAGTTTACAATTCACTCCAACCGCAATGTACATCCGCAAAGAGACGCAGCAGCTAGGTGCTCTGTGCTCGTTGCATGCGCTGTACTATCAGACTATGTGCGACCTCTATCGGATTTGCGCACCATCTCTGTACAAGCTACGGTACTCCTTTACATATCCTCCAGAGCAAACAGGCTTCTTGCACAGCCTACAACGCGACCTCTTCGGTCACGCGCGAAACCTCGCATTGATCGCTGCCGAAGCTTCGAGGCATGGTCCTCATGCGTTGGCCGACTGCTGGACGCCCACTGTCGTGTATGACTGCTGCCGCGTATTGCTCTTCCATGCAACACAGCTGGTTGAGCCGGCCGCTGAACGGAGCAGATTCTTGATGTTGGAAACACTCCCGCTGGTACGCTCGAATGTGAAGGTACTAAGATCCATGGAGCCGATGTATGCTGTTGCTGAGCTGCTCGGGAATGCTGCTGAAAAGATGCTTGAGAAGGTTGAGGTTGGCTCCGAAACCATTTCTTCCGGACAGTCAATTATACCTGACGAGCCATACCCAACCAACGAAGTTGACGACGATACTCGATCTGCTCCTGGAACGCCAGTACAAAGTGCTCCTGACTACGTCCTCAATCCTCTGTCGATCTACAGGATGACACGAAAAGGCATCGCAGAGAAGCATATGCCCGAAAGACAGCCGAATGCATTTTCACCAACAGCTACGGCATCTAGCAATGCTCCGCTACAGCGGCGAGCTACGTTGCAGCACGTTTCTCTCGACCCTACTGCTGCCAGCAATGCTCCAAGTGGTATACCACCGAGCAGTCAAGTTCCATCGTACGGCGCCGCGCAAAGTCAAGCGGCTTTCGACGATCTCATGTCGTTGTTCGCGAGCGACCCCTCAGGCTGGACGTGGCAGCCATCAGAGACGGCGATCGGATCTCAGTACGAGTCAAATGGACTGCCGCCTTGGGAGCCGACGTATGTTGACCAGCAGCTTGATGCGTGGGTGCCGATGTTCTCCGGCCAACAGACTCAGCAATATGAATTCCAGTAGGGGTATGGAGGATTTGTGAGAAGTGTACAGGTTCGAGTTTATTATGTCGTCTACATGAGCCAACGTGAGCAATACTTATAATTAGAACAACACGACTCTCACGCGTGCCCGACCAAGCGGAGCACGCAATTCGCACCTTGTGGGCTTCGGCGACCGTCGATCGTTGTTGCCAGAACTTTGCGGTCAAAGCGGCAACGAATGTTCCTTCCTTGCCGCTTGTTCAGCGTTCTCCACAACATCAAGTCTCATGGTATGATCAAGATTATCATTGCCAATAAGCCTGCGAAACGAGGACTTCGGGCAGTCGGTTGCCAGCGGCCCATCGGCGAACAACGGCAAACCTTCAGTTAACGAACTGTACCACGACAATTTGGATTGAGTCTTCGCTTATCACCAGTTCCCCTTCACCAAATGCCCGAGCACATCGGCGACCTTCGTGGTGACCACTGAGATAATACTCCCCGCAGCCCCCATACTTGTGTGTACACTTAACCCACCGTCTCCGACCTTTAATGTGTGTTCTGGATCGATCTCTTCGATATGCCTCCCACATTACGACCGATCGTGAAGTTGATACAAGCTGGAGGCGTCGAAGGCCCACTTTTCACACGCACCGTGATTGGTCCTGCTCGTGGACGCCTTGCAGCCTTCTTTCAGACCGATGCCCGATCAGTGAGAGTCAGGAGATGGCAGGAGATACAACAACAGACGTCGACCACACGACAATTCCATAACAGCGTACGAGTGAAGAAGCCTTACCCTCCACCGCCACCTGCACCTTTAGCGACTCCGAAGACGAGCAATGCTGCACCATTACTTGGCGTGCTCTTCGGAGCTTCTGCCCTGGCGTTTATCGGCACGTCTTTGATCCCACAAAAGGATATAGAACAGCCAGAGTCACACATACACGCGGATGATGATATCGACATCACGGAAACTGATGGTAGGTACGATCGACATGTGGTATAGGCGTCTTTAAACTAATGTTTCTGAAGACTCAGGAAAGATCCGATTGTCAGAAGTGCCAAAACACAACCGCGATGCAGTCCGTAAATGGGTCATTCGTGGGACTACTGTCTACGACATCACCGACTTCATCGAACAACATCCTGGTGGCGAGGTTATACTGCGTGCTTGCGGTGGTAGCATCGATCCATACTGGAAGATTTTCTCGATACATCAGAAGCAGGAGGTCTACGACATCCTCAAGGAATTCCATATCGGCGATATTGACGATCGAGATCTGGATGATGCTGGCCACGTCGACTGGAGCGTCCTCGGAGATGAAGCGAACAACATCATAATTGACGATCCGTTCAAGCACGAGCCTGAGCGTGATCCCAATCTCGTTGTCCGGACCGAGAAGCCATGCAATGCCGAGACGCCTGGGAGCCTTCTGACGGATTTCATCACGCCTCTGAAGTTGTTCTTCGTCCGAAATCATCTCTGGGTACCGCAAACAGAAGAATCGCCACAGTCGATCACGATTGAGTTGTCCGACGGCGAAGAGAAGTCCTACTCTCTGTCCGATCTCAAGGCCAAATTCAAGGAGCACACCATCACGGTCACTCTCCAGTGCTCTGGAAACCGACGATCGCACATGAGTAAAGCTACCCTCGGACCAACCTCAGGCCTGCAATGGGACATTGGCGCAATTGGCACAGCCGAATTCTCCGGTGTCAAGCTCCGCGATGTTTTGAAAGACGCCGGCTACTGCGTTGATGAAGATTGTCCAGCTCCAAGTCAAGCCGAGACGGACGAGTGTGACAAGCATGTTCAATTTATCTCACCTGGCGACACCTACGCTGTGTCTATTCCTCTTCAAACTGCGGTCAACCCACAAGCCGATGTCTTGTTAGCTTGGAATATGAATGGCGAGCCCATCAACCGGGACCACGGTGGGCCAATTCGAGCTATTGTCCCAGGCACCACTGCAGCACGCAGCGTCAAATGGCTTGGCAAGATCAGCATTGGCTGCGACGAATCTCCAAGCCAGTGGCAGCAGCGGGACTACAAGTGCTTCGGGCCAAACATGAAGCAGACGCAAGTCCGTGCCGAAGATTGGGAGGGAGCACAATCGATGCAGGAAACACCAGTACAAAGCGCCATCACGAACGTCGTCAAGGCCAATGGCAACAACAAGACCACGGTCCAAGGCTTCGCGTTCAGCGGTGGTGGCAGAGGCATCGTCAGAGTCGATGTCTCAGCAGACGGTGGGAAGACTTGGAAGCAAGCAGATCTCCACCGAGATCGCGCGAAGGGCTCCAGACGATGGGCGTGGACTATGTGGAGCATCGAGTGGCCGAAGGATGAGATCAGCGTTGGCCAGCAGACAGAGTTCGTGGTCAAGGCAGTTGATGATTCCTATAACACTCAGCCTGAGACCTTCGAGGGAACCTGGAACTTCCGAGGACTATGTGCCAATGCCTGGGACAGGAAGGCCGTGCCCATTGAGGCTTTGTGATGGCCAGATGGCCTCGATATGTTTGAGATGCGTGCAAGCGGGAGGGACTTTGGGTTCTCTGTGTGGCCGACAGACTGTCTAGCGTGAAGATACCCTCTTAGTGCATGGCAGCACGTTTTGTGCATCGGCAACTGAATCTAGTAGCAAATTAAGCTCGATCTTCATCGAGGATCTTTTCTACCCACAACGCCGTGACGGACAGATTGTCACCGAACGAGCAGCCTGCGGCGGCAATTGCCTCTCGCGCAGTGCTCCACCAGATGACATTGTGTTGGCGGTCCTCTGGCTCAACTGGCACCCAGCCAACAGTTTCTGTGCCGTGCATGACTAATACTCCTTCCAACGATGGTAAGGCATCGACGGCCTCGATATGCCAGCCTTTGAACAGGCTTTTGATGATGGTTGGTTCGCCTGGGTCAGATCCAGTCAGCAGTCGAACGGTCTTGATCGTAGACGGCAACATATCGATAAGTCGTGGGACAGAAGCAGCGTCCCAAGCCGTCGAAAGCGCGTGGTCCCTGTACTCCGACGCCGACATGTGCCGCAGTGCCTCAGTCACTGGTGGCCCGAAGAAGAATCGCAGGTCGAGCTCTAGGTTTTCCAGCACTGAGAATGGCTGAAAGTCCCGTAAGCCTCCCTTCGTTACTCCGAATATCTTATCGACAGTGATCGAGATGTCGGCCAACGTGCTACCGCAGTGCTTTTGTAGGGCCTTTACAATAGCATTGACGTCCCAGTCGCAGCCGACAACATCGCGAGTATATTCCAACTTGAACGACTCTAGCTTCGGCGTGTGCAGCAGAAGTTCCTCAAGCTCAGCGGCGGTAACGCAGCACCATAATAGCTTGAGCTCACGAAGCTCAGAGACCATTCCAGGGAATCGCCAGTCGAACGGCTTGTTTATGTGTTCATCCACAACAGCGAAGTAGCCCATACACAAGATATCGTGAAATTTCGGCAGCACAAAGAACGCTTGCAGGTCATCTAATGGCACTTCGTCCTCATAGCGACCCCAAGACTCAAGCTTCTCCAGCCTACTGAAAGGTCGGTCAATTCTTCTGGAGGCTTCGATGGCTAGCTTGTCTAAGACGGTAGTCATGGGAGGTAATAGTGGGTGTAGCCACAGCCGCGGCAGGACTAGCTTCGAGAGGTTCGTCAATAGCGAGAGCAGTATCACTCTCCAGCTTTGTGATTGTCAGTATATCTCGCAACGTAAAGGACTCGTCGGACTGACTGCGAGCCACGTCAGCTGGACTGTTCTTACGGCAGCAGGGGAATGACTGACCTCTTGGAGGTACCTCTGCTGCCGCGACAGAGCTCCCTCAGCAGCGGCTTCCAAGAACGTGGATGGTACGAGGCCTGCTCTTTGTAGAGGTTTCGAGGTCCCCAGTAGTTCCTGCATCCGGGTTCCGCCAGGGGCCACTAGACTCGAGAGCTCATCAAGTTCCTGTGAGATCACCTCCGTGATAACACCATCAGATACAAAATCTGCTGATTCGAAGTACTCCGCGATCAACGGATCCTGTGCGATTCGATGTAGCAGCTTGCTTGAGCAGTCTATTCCAGGATTTGTATCTGCCTCGAAGCCAAAATTTATGTACGATCGCTTGAGCATGTTGTGCCTCTCGATGTGCTTCTGACCGATAAAGTATACACTTTTTGAAGTAAGCATAAAGGCCTCGAAACCCAGTGGCATCGTCTCGCGAACGATCTGCTCCACAATCTCGACTGGGAGCCTATGGAGAGACATGTCTGCAGTAAGTTTATCGAGCGGTCGCAACAATATTTCGCCAGATCACAGGATATTGTTGCTGGTCGTATTGCACAGTCTCGGTGCAATCGCTGTCGACTAGAGGGAATGACACAACCTCATATGTTGCTGCCTGCTGGCAGACCATAGCCTCACGAGATGACAGGCTCAGCGTGGGGGTGTCATCCGGGCTGGAAACAGCTAAGACAGTGTCTGCTGTATCGGTCTATCACCCCGACAGAATGCCAGAAGATTTGTCGAGATGCTAATGGTATGATGTGAATTTTGATCCTCACGCTGCCAGATGCAGATGCAGCAGGACGAAGGAAAGAAAGAAGGTTTCGGCGAAACTGACTGATTAGGAAGTTACGACGCGCCGACTTTCCCCATCGAGACGACTGGTGAAAGGGTGAAAGAGGAGGTAGGCATCTATTCCGTCTGTTTCTTCCCTCTCCATTACATCACTCAACAAGGTCGATCGCTGGGAGACTCAAGGACACCGTGTTTGACGACTGTACCTGAGAAATGTCGACAGAATTAGTAAACCCCATCCTGCCCGAGTTTCTGCATAAATTAGATCCACAGTTCGTCGAGATATACAACAGAGAGCAAGGTTCGACGTGAATCAAGTCCACAAGACCCGAATACTCACAAAGTCACAGCTCCAAGACTCAGGGCCGACCAGATTACTATACAAGAGTACCGGGCAAACCCGGGGAGGTACACGCTCAAGATCGCCCAAGGACCACTACCGGACACTGCCAGTGCAACGATCTACAATATTAGGGTCGACCAGCCTGATGGCCAGATCAAGGTCAAGGTATATATTCCAACGGACGATGCGGTCGAGAGTGGAAAGCTGAGGTCTACTGATGGGCTTCCAGCACACGTCAACTACCATGGTGGCAGGTTATATCTCCTCGGTTGACGTTGACGCGAGGTCTGACGATGTTACCAGGAGGCTGGGTCATCGGCGGCCTGCAGTCTGACGAGTCGTGGTGTCGACAGGTCTGTCAGACCTTAGGCGTGATCGTTGTGGATGTAGACTATCGTCTAGCACCGGTCAGTGGTTGGAAGTGATCGTTGTAATCTTTCAGAGCTAGGCTGACTTCTCGTAGTATGTGTCTTCGTTTGACGCCTGCCTCGTGTTGGTCGATGCAGAAACTGACAGTGTTCAGCGAGTACCCTTTCCCAGCTCAGATCTGGGACGCATGGGCCGGCTTAAAATGGGTCTTCTCCAACGCCGATAAGCTTGGGATCGACAAGACAAGAGTGTCGGTAGGAGGACTGTCAGCTGGTGGTCACCTAGCCGCGGTCCTCGCACATCTAGCAAGAGATGAGAAAGGGATGCCACCACTTAAGCTCCAGTTGTTAATCGTACCATCAGTAGACTGTCGCTGGACGCCGATAGAAGGCTCAGCCAGTCCGGATGTCCCGTGAGTAGAGACTCCTGGTGGAGGCTCTGTGGAAGAACTGCTGACCTGGTGATCTTTTCCGCCAGTTACGAGACCTACAAATCGTGCGAGTACGTCCCGTGTCTACCACTCCAGAGGCTGCGATGGTTCATGAACCTGTGGATGGGCAGTGATCCGGGTGAGTTGTTCGCTGTTCTGACAAATCGCTGCAGGCTAACATGTCATTAGAAGCTCGCAAGGAGAAGACCAACTTGTGGATCGCTTCTCCGATACTAGCAGAGTCTCACGCAAGTCTCGCACCTTGTTCGATACACGTTGCAGAGTTCGATGTTTTGAGAGATGAGGCCGTGGCCTACAGTGAGCTACTCATGAAGTCAGGTACGCCTAGCAGGGTGAAGATATACAAGGGCGTCTGTCATCCTTGGGGTCATTGGGATGGCGAGCTGGAGCAAGCCAAGGACTATGTCCGAAGTACCATAGCACATCTCAAGGAAGCGCACTCTGTTGCCTAAAATCATGTTTTGATTTGAATCGTTATCTCATGTAGCGGACAGCACACCTCGTGTATGGTCCTGCAGAGCATCACCACGGTTGGCGATTTGCCAAACGATGAATAGGTCTGGTCGTTATTGTCCCGCAAGCCCAACAAGCATTTCAGGATCGACCATAGGAAACCAGACTCCGTCGAAGTGCCATGTCTGATCTATCCAACGGCAACCGGTATGCGGGAAGTGACACGCCCAGCCTTCAGGATCATTCAACCCAGTTGGACTCAGCCTTGGAACTTCTGCCTCACTCAACGGCTGACGGGTCCTTAATCTCACCATCCGGATGTGGTAGTGTCATCTCTACCATCCCGCCGAAAGGCAAACCAACCATACACGTCGGCGATACCACATTCCCTGGTACCGTAGAGGTGTCGGCTCTGAGCACAGTGAAGTTCGTGCTCCAGTAGTGTGGGACCGTTGAAGTCTGCATCATCGGGTCGGTGTATACGCAGCATGGCGTTCTCGCCGCCGTGCCAACGATATTGGTGCGTTGTTCGGTTGGGAGCGACCCTTGTGGCGCCGGCGACGAAACCTTGACATTGCCTTGCGGTGTGCTGGGCGGGGAGAGCAAGGTTTGTTGTGCTTTCGAGCTATTCAACTGGGCGTCGGTCTGGCTGGAGGGATTGTCTTGGCATTGAACACGTGACGTGCGAGCTGGAGCGACAATGCCTGTCGTCTGCAGTGGCGGAGGTGCATTTTCGAGGTTAGACATCTCGACAAGGCCTCCGTCACCGTTGAAAGCCTGGTAACATGGGTATGCTTGGCTATGGAGGTTGTCGGTGAACGATACGTCAGAAGGCTGCCACGGTGGGGTGATGGGTAGACCTTCAGCAGCCCAGTAGTCGATGGCGTAATCGGCAAAGTCCTGCACTGCTGCATGTTGCGAGAAGTCGAATGACACAAGCGAGGTGTCGTAGTTCAACGGGGCCGGCGATGTGAACAGCGGCGTTTGCTCGATGACGGGATCCACCACACATGTGAGGGAGAAATCTGGACGGTAATGTGTTTTGGTAGACTTCGGGACCGATGCTGCACCTGTTGCAGCAGAGGTGAGGTGGTATTTTGGTGTTCCGCTGAGCCACTGGTGGTAAGACATCTTGACACAAAGGTGTCAGAACCGAACTGGGGTCCACTGGGCGGCCTGGGGGGTTCTGGTAGGTGAGAAGCAAGAACAGTGTCTAACCAGAACCAAAAAGGAGTTCCCAAGATGATTTCGACACAATTGGTGGATATCGACCAGTGCGGTGATAAAGAAGCCAGAGGGTGAAGTGTAAGGAAGAGGAATCGTGGGGTGGTGCACTTCGAATAAAATATGCAAGCCAGCCACGTGACTTTCACGCTAAGCCATCCCTGTAGCTTCCATTCACACTCTGCGTCATGCGCCGTGCTCAAGATACACCTCGTGCTGTACGGTACACGCAGAGTAGAGCCTGATGGTAAAGGCCATGTCCCTGTCTTATTGAGACCTGATAGGGAGTCATTGCCAGTCTATTGTGGTGTCGCTGGAGTTCGGTGGCTTGGTGTGGCTGTTGCTGCCCCTCGACGAGTCCTTAGGCCTGCTTACTGGGTAAGCCATCCATTCTACGCGCATTCGTGTGGGGTTCACTGTTGGGCCAGAAATGAGGATGTCGTTCATAGCAGGTCAAAGTCGTCCAGCTTGTCCCGGTACTTCATGATATTCCGCTTGATCTTCGAGGAGTCTACCCAGGTCACGAAGTCCTCCATGTTCCTGCCGAGGTGTTAGCTTGAGCGTTCAGACTGGACGAAAACACGACACCACGTACCTAGTCACGAGGAAAGCAGAATCTGTGACTACATCCGTCCCAACTCTGACATGGCCCTGCTCGATGAACTTGTTGGCAGCGCTGACTGTCTCCGACATTCTCAATCTTGTCATCACGACTCCCAATCTTCTTCGGCAGAAGGCGGACACGGTGACCTTGTGCTCAACATCACTGAGTTTTCCCTTGCCGCCTCCGCCGATGCCTAGTAGGCCCATATCGTGAAGCTTTTCCAGTAGTAGATCTTCATGCTTTCTACGAAACTGCGACTCCGGCGGCAAGAGGGATAGTCGGTGGGCCATCTGTCTCAGCGAGCCTGCCAGGCGGTTGTAGGAGCTGTAGTCGGCCGGGTTCGAGAGCGAGTAGCGTCGGATGACTGCTGCAGAGCGGTGGGTGGGATCGGAGGGATAGTTGATGAAGTCGACTTTGCGCAGCAGTTTCTGCTCATGATGCTTGAGTTTGCGCACCATTTTGAGTGTCTGTAGTGGTGTGTGTGGTGGTATAGACCGTCGATGGAGTTGACTTGCGAAGAAGCGAGGTGCGTAAATCTTGAAATTGAATGCCTCAGGCAGCCGAACTAAATTCTTGCGAGGAAAGTACGATCTCTATTTCAGATCCCTGTATCCATTGGGAAACGACTGCACAACGATGCCGAAAGTTCACCTGCTTGACTACGCGGCCGGCAACATTCGCTCTCTGGTCAATGCTATCGAGAAGCTAGGTTGGGAAGTAGAATGGGTCAAGTCGCCCGAAGATGTCGAAAAGGCCGAAGTGAGTCAAGCAAAATAATGAGACCAGACGCACGCATACTGATTGCTGACAGGCTTTTGCGGTGTAGATATTGATCTTACCAGGTGTCGGTCATTTCGGCCATTGCCTGACCCAGTTCAAAAATGCCGGCTACGTTGAGCCTGCAAAGGCCTTCATCGGGTCTGGGAAACCGTTCATGGGCATATGTGTTGGCCTCCAAGCATTATTCGAAGGCTCTGCGGAGACTCCATCTGTTTCTGGACTCGGAGTCATTTCGAGTCGCTTGGAGCGCTTCGATGATAGCGAGAAGAGCGTTCCACACATCGGTTGGAACTCGGCCAACACATTCTCGCAGGATGGCGCTTCTGGAAACGAGAGCATCTATGGGATGAGGCCTGACAGCAAGTACTACTATGTCCATTCGTACGCTGTACCTTACCGGAAAGGTGAGCTAGAGAAGGATGGCTGGACCGTGGCGACCGCTCGTTACGGTAGCGAAGAGTTTGTTGGCGCACTGGCGAGAGGAAACGTTCTTGCCACGCAGTTCCACCCCGAGAAGAGCGGTGCTGCTGGCCAACGAGTGCTGAAAGCTTTTCTCAATGGAGAGATGCGCCAGCCATTACCGCCGCTGAGCTCAATGTGTTCAACCAAAGAGGGCCTTACAAGGCGTATAATTGCCTGCCTAGATGTACGCAACAACGACCAAGGAGATCTGGTGGTCACGAAAGGAGACCAATACGACGTTCGCGAGAAAGACAACAACGCTGTTCGCAATCTGGGCAAGCCTGTAGAGAAGGCGCAACAGTACTACGAACAAGGAGCGGACGAGGTGACCTTCCTGAACATTACCTCTTTCCGCGATACGCCTCTCAAAGATCTCCCAATGCTTGAAGTGCTGCGTCAAACATCGGCGACAGTATTCGTTCCATTGACAATTGGCGGCGGAATACGAGATACGTACGACTCTGCTACAGACAGAACAGTGCCTGCCTTGGAGGTCGCAACTCTGTACTTCAAGTCGGGTGCTGACAAAGTCTCGATTGGCTCTGACGCGGTCACGGCAGCTGAGCAGTACTACACTTCAAACAAGGCATTGACCGGCAAAACGGCCATCGAAACCATTAGCGAGGCGTACGGTGCACAAGCAGTCGTTGTTTCCGTCGACCCGAAGCGAGTCTACGTGGCCTCTCAAGAAGACACTTCGCACCACACAGTAGCTACGTCTTACACAGGCCCGCAAGGAGAAAAATACTGCTGGTACGCATGCACAATCAAAGGCGGACGCGAAACGAAGGACCTCGACGTCGTCCAACTCGTCACCGCAGTAGAGGCTTTGGGCGCCGGAGAGATCCTGCTCAACTGCATTGACAAAGACGGTACCAACTCTGGATTCGACCTTGAGCTGATACGGAGCGTGAAGGCTGCAGTACGGATACCAGTCATTGCTTCAAGCGGCGCTGGCAATGCGGAGCATTTCGCGGAAGTGTTCCAGCAGACGAATGTTGACGCTGCTCTGGGCGCTGGAATGTTTCACCGTGGTGAGTGGACAGTCAAGCAAGTCAAGGAGCATTTACAGGAGCGTGGCTCGATGGTTCGCAGGTTTGAGGAAGAAGTATAGACTCGGCGGGTCTTGGTTGCCTTTTGCTAGACGATAGATGAGTCCACGATATACTTCTCCATAGCAACTCTCTTCGACCATGCCACTACAGCCACTGCCGTGATTACCTATCACCTCTCTCGAACCTGGAGATACTGCACACCACCCTTCATCCCACCCGCCGCCGATCACCCCCTCACCCTCAGCAAAGCCGCAATGCCCGCTAGCCCTTGCAGCTCCCACATACAACCCTCAGTCCATACACTTTCCCCCCTCCACATACCCCTTCCGATAACTACACCCCTCCCCCAACCGCTCCAAATACTCAATCCGGCATTCCTTCCTCCACGTCGGCTTACTGCCCTCCCATAACGTAGCATAATACGGTTTCGTCAACTGTTCGGTTTCAAACCACTCCCGCGTAGCGTTCCAGACTTCGACAAGTCTGAAGTGACCGACGTCCTCGGGATCCTCGAAGACATCGAAGAGGAGACATTCTGGCTCGTTGGCACAGGCGTCCCAAACCGGGCGGTGGGCAGTCTTCCATTGTTCGATGAGGTGAGGGTAGATGTAGAAGTCGACGAAGAGGGTTAGTTGGGGTTTGTTTGGAGGCATGGTTGATTGTTGGTAGTATAGCCAAAATGTGAGGAAGTTGGCAGTCCCAGTGGCAGTATCGTAGTTATGTCGTTTGGCTTCGAGTTCGGTGAAAGCACCGGCGTTAAAGCTGCTGAGGAGTTCGGAGACAACGGTGATAAGTGGTATAACCATCTTCGTCGTGACCACGGTGCTATATATGCACGTTCATTATGATCTATGCATTAAGTGTGCTATGCAAATCGTTACATACTCGCTCGAACGCTTCTGAAGCTGTGTTGCTGCTGGATAGACAAACTGACGAGCAGTCTTGAACGATGAACAACCTCGAACGATCCATCCCATATGTTCGGGTTCCCATGCTCTAGTACCCATTCGTACCATTGCCTGTCATGTGACCGTTCTGGCCATTCTCCGCCATACCATAGTCGTTCTCAAGACCCTGATCAACCTTCTTCTGCTTGTGGTGATCCCTCGCCTCCTGGAACAGCGCAGTCAAGAGATGCAGAACCCTGCTCACACGTTAGCTCAACCTCATCGTCCACTATGTCTGAAGTACTCACGTGCTAACAATCGCCAACGAAAAGACTCCCCACGGCAGCTTGCAGTTCGACCCCCTAGGTAGGTTATACTCAACCCCATAGATCCGTCTCGAGGTGCATGGCGCACTGCTTCCACCTCCCGGACGCGTGAGCACTGCGACAGCGATGAAAGCTCCGATGAAAAAGATGTCGAGAATCACGAGCGCCCAGCGGATAATCTTCGGTGCGATCTTCTTGAGGAAGAAAGTGAGGATCAAGCTGACCAGGGTGTGGGCGACAGCGGCGGCGAGGATGCCTTCGACAGCGCCGTTGGAGCGGGAGGCACGTTTGGCGAGGCGCAGGATGTATTGAATGCGGCGGGAGAAGAGGATGAGGGAGACGAGCGCCGAGAGGAATTGGAAGACGCGGAGGGCCTTTTAGAGGTAGGAGTTCAGGCGCGAGGCGCGGAACTTCTGCATGAAACCCATGCTGGTGAGATGATGGAGTGTGTTGGTGTTGTGAGGTGAGGTGATGTTGATGGAGGAAGAGAAGAAAAAGTAATGATTCAAATTGGTTCTCACCTTTCACTTGTAGACCTTTCACCGGTACACTGTTCACTTGCAACCCTCACTGACCTCGCTCCTTCACCATGACGAGCCTCACCTTTCTCGCGATGCCCGGCTCCCCGTTCAGCGATTCTATGAAGATCTCATCCCACTCTTTCTCAGCTCAAGGTTCGCCATTGGAGACACCAATATCCAGCCGGGTCAAGGCTCATCGAGGCTCAACTTGGCAAAAGTCAGATCTTGCAATGCGGCTCGGTGTTCACAAGCCGATTGGAATCTTCGAGGATCGGAAATTCAAGATAGATTCCATCTCCACTTGTCCGACCCACACGAGTTAGCAGTCGTGGCTGGTGAAGAACAACCAGGTTTAAAGTCTGAGATTATGACGCGCAGAGAAGCTTAAAATGACCCGCACCAGGATTTCGGATCAAGCCGACTTTTGGTTAGAGTTTCTCGAGAGCTGGAGACGGGAGGTGAAAAGCGAGCGGCTCACTACTGATCGATATTGTCGCTGGCGACCTGGATACCGAGGAGCGCTCGACGAACCATTCCCAGCAATTGCAGCGTGGGTTTTCGTGCTGTTCATCCCACCGTCCATAACGTTGTCTTGGGAGCCACAGTCCTGCGGAGAGTCCGGTGTATTGTACATGTTCTATACTCTTGTCAAAAACCTGCTCAAATGCTATGCCACGCTTACCTTAGCAAACGCGCTGACGAAGCCAGACTGTACGCCTCTATCCCTTCCAGTCGTCTCCAGCACTTGGAGCCCGAACTTAACCCATGCATGCATAACACAGACAATCCTTCTCGCCGCACACTCATCCCGCCCACTTCACTTTACACCCCTCATGCCTCTCCTTAAACTTCTGCAGCCTTTCTTGAAACCATCCCGATCTCCAGTGAACCTCGCCTCTCTCATCGCTCTTCCCGAACCGTATGTCCTTGCCCAAATGACAGCGGCCGGGTTGGTACATCCATTGAATACACTGCTTCTCCTGCACCCGCCTACAGGCCTCAGCGCAAGCCTCGGAGGAGGTAGTAGCGTTCTGCTCGAAATCCTTAAGCTCCGCGAATACCTCGTCGTTCTCGTTCGCTAGCACCGCCGAGACGAGTTTCCGGTCTTTGGAGAGGTTGTTCCACATCACCCGATCCACCGTAACATGCCGTTGGATGAAGTGTTCGAAAACGTCGCGGAAGAGGTACGGTGTGTTCCAGCCGTGCTTCTCAATCCAATCGCTCTCAAACTGCCACAACGAATCGACCTCAATCGGCGTAACATGATGCCAGCTGATCGCAACGGAGCACCAATGCTTCTCCGTCCAGTCCAACGAAGTAACAGTCTCACCCTGGATGAGCGGCCACGCGGGCGTAAGTTTGATCCCGTTCTCCTCGAGGGCACGTGCGATGACTTCGTCGCCGCAGCAGTTGTTGCTGATGATGCGCTCCCAGTCCGCATCCCAGTGCTCTCGACCTTCGTATTCCCGGGCTTTCTCTAGCAGGTCTGCTGCCTTACGGGAAAAGATGACGCCGCTACCTCCATGTGCGAATGTCTGGTGGCCGATGACATTTTGGGCGCCGAGGTAGTATGGTTTCGTCGAATCCATCGTCTTGAGGTATTGCAGCAGGTTGGTCCATGAGATACTCGTGTCCGCTTCGATGACCACGAACCATTGTACATTGTCGCCTGCTGATGTGAAGGCTTTATGCAACATAGGAAACCACTTCCACTTGTCCAGGTTCCAGCCTCCTTTGCCCGACAGCTTGCTCACATCTTGTCCTTCTCGTTGGTACTGCTGTAGTTTGCGGTAGAGCTCGAAGTCGGCATGTTCTTCTCGGATGTTCTGGCTGACGTCGGCGATGGCGTCGTAGACGGGGTAGTCGGCGAAGTCCTGGGCGAGGTCGGAGAAGATCATGAAGTGCGGGACGCATTTGAAGGTGGTGAGGAGGTGGGCGGGGAGTTTTTGGTAGAGTTCGGTGGCACCTGTCTTCAGCAATACCATAACGTTGTCGGCTCCGGGAACGTCGCGGCATGATGCAGTTGTCGGCATGGGAGGTGGTGTGGTAGGGAGTTCTTCCGGTGGTTGAGGTTTCGGCTCGTCATGGTTGTTTTGGGGGATGCTGTCTGTAGGCAACGGGCGACGGCGGTTGTAGTTCTCTGGAAGCCAGTTATCTCGAAGCAGATATAGCCCGAGCAGCACGAAGACGACGGCGAGCAAGCGAGAGATGGAGAGGACCCGGCCGCCGCTGATGCTCATCCTGCCAGCTCTTTCGTGAGATCCGCCTTTGCATTGAGGACCACACTACCTGAACTCATTCCTTTGAACTTCGAGATACTGGAGGTTGAGATTGTACCAGGATAGTCGTCGTCAGCTCGCCTCCGACGATGCCTCCGAGTGATCCGGTTATGGAAAGAGCGAGCACGCCACTTTATACGATGTTCACTCATCCCTTTCATGTTCACGGCCCCGAGCTGCCACACGAGACACGAGCAGGCGCACCCTATCGCCGCCTGCAGAACCGCATTTGTGATGTTGCATCAGCCGTAGGGCAAGCTCGTTTCGGGGAGGTGTACAAGGGTGCAGCCGGTAACGCCGTTGTTCCTCAGACTTGGCAGCCATTAAAGCAATGAACTCGTGGGACGTGAAATAACAATCAAGATCCTCATGTCGTTGAACAGATGTAGCGATACAGAGCGACGATGCTTCGACCACTGGCGTAGTAGTCCTGACATCCTTCATCCTTCGCGGCTCATGTGCAAAGCTTACGATCGGTAAGGATCAACAAGAAACACGGCCCACGATGCTTGCAGCAGTGTCTCGAGGCGATAAAATTGCGTCGAATACGTCGAATACGGCAGCTGCTGGTGTAGCTGCATCCAGGCACTTGTCATCACAGAGAGCCAACATATAAATCATTTCCAACCCCCAAACACAATCCAAAACACCATCGCTCAAATCGTTCAATAAATCACATATCCCAAACCTCCACTCCAATCAATCAACCCCCGACCTTCTCTCCTCCTCAGTCCCGCTCCTCTGCCTCCCACCTCCCTTCCGTCCCGCCAACCTCACCGGACTCCTCAACGGCACCCCAAAATCATCCATCCCATCCTCATCCTCCCCCTCCTCATCCCCCCACTCCCCCTCATCCAGATCCCTCAAATCCTCCAAATGATAACTCCCAGGTACAATCCTCGGCTCCCCCGCCGGGCTCTCAACATAAAACATACTATTCACGCCAAACGCCGCGTCAGCGTACCGGGCCGCGATCTGCAGCATGATCGCTACCAGCCGTGCGGGCGGGCCGAGGAAGACTGAGCAAGCTTTCTTGACCATTGCGGTCGCGAAAGCTTGTTGGTGGCCGGAGCGGATGGAGTTTCTAGAGGAGATTGTGGCGGTGGAGGAGTTGGAGGAGGTGGATTTGCGGGTTGGGGAGGTGCGGCCCGGGTGGAAGACGGTGGTGCCGCCGATGGAGCGGCGGGCGAGGATGCGGGCTTGAATTGCTGCGTAGGGGTCTTCGTGGGTTGTTTGGGACTCGGGGGTGATGGGTCGGTCTTTGAGAGTGGTGGAAGGAAGTGCGGGTTGATCGGCCAAGCTGGATTGCGCTGGGTCGTCGACGAGAGCCTCCGTAGGGGCTGGTTCTGCTGGTTCTGCTGTTTCACGTTCTTCGGGCTCTTGTCCTGCGTATATCGACTTCTCGTCACCCGGAAACTCGTCCTGGTGATCGATGGTTGTGTCAACACCGTCTCGTGGTGCTGGTCCCACATGTTCACGCTTCCCACGAGGTGAAGATTCAATCGTCTGCTCCTCCTTTGCAGAAACATGGTCGTCCTCGATCCGGTCGTCCTCGGCTCCCTCTTCGCTCTGGGTGTGTCCTTCCACGTAGTCTGCGCCCATACTCGAGTCAGGCGGTGAAGGTGGCATGTCTGTTGGTATGGCCTGCAAGGTCCGAGTGACAGGCGTTTCCGCTCGTACTGACCCAGTATCCACACTTTCGGTAACTTCTACTGTCCCATCAACATCCACTCTCGTCCGCAGTTTAGACGGCGATGGCGATTGTAATGCCGTCTGGGATGGTGCAGTAACCGATCTCAACCCAGGCAACACCCTCGGTCTCGAAGGCGTAGTGATAACCGCTCTATCTTGCTCCACCTCCGAAACCTCCGACCGGGCAACATCATCACTCCCCTCCTCCTCATCACCCTCCTCCGCACTATCCGTCCCCTCATCCTCCCCCTCAACCGGCGGCACCCACCCATCCGGCCTCCAACTACTCCCCCTCTCCAACCTCCACCTCTTCGCCGGCCCCGAGCTCTTCCGCCTCTTCTTCCTCACCTCCAGCTCCTCGGGCAAATCCACCGTAAAAGCCCTACTAAACGGACAAGGCGTCCGCTCATAGAACAGCACCTTCTTCAACGTAACCTTCAGCTTCTCCACCTCCTGCAGATCCTCTTCCGTCTCCCCGGGTAACTCGATTCGATAATAAGTATCCGGCAACACCCTCAACGCGAACTTACTCACCCCGTCGACGCACCAACACTGCGAGCGCGGTAGGATCGCGTGCAGCAACGCGCCGGAGTGCAGGAAGCTCACGGAGCCCGGGACGCGGTAGATCTCCATCGGGCCTGCGGCCATTGTGCGCTCGGTTGGGGAGGCCCATGCTTGTGTGCCTTGTGAGGAGCCTGGACGGCCGGGGCTGGCGGAAGCGGAGCTGTTGGGACGAGAGGCAGAGGTGAATTTGATGATGCTGGCGTTGGGGTGGACGTAGAGCGTTTCCACGCCTTCGGTTGCTCCGATCTCTGCGGAGGCATTGCCGGGTTTGGGGGGCGTGGAGATTTTGGCTGGGACGGTGAAGGAGCGGTTTATTGCGATTCGGCGTGGTGTTGCGGAGGGTGTTGATGGGGTTAGTGGTGAGGATGCCATGCTTGCCGGAGGGCGTTGTGGGAGGGCGCCAACATTTGTGGAAGATGTGGTGTCTATATCGATGTGCTGCTATAACATGATATGCGATATGCTGTTGTGTAGTAGGAATATCGCATGTCATCCCACCTCGACAACGCCCAGGAATGTGGTATATGGTAGGGCTGGATCGGGATGTGGCTGCTGTGGCTGTTGAACGCCTCGTTCACGATCGACAACCACTCGTCCTACCACCAACACCGGTCTCGTGCAACAGAGACGTAGACGTTCATATCGCTGATGAGTCTAACTTATCGTGGACTTGGAAACTGCTCGGATTCCCTCGAGTGGCTGCCCTTCCATCTCGAAGTCCACCCGTCCGCCTACGTCATGTCAACGAGTTCGTAGGCCTTCCAAACTTTCCTCACCAACTTCCTCTTCCGTTGAGACAAACATACTGGCACCATGAGTGGCTTCGACCCTACCTCCCTCCTGCAAGGGACGAGTTTCGAGCCCAATGCGATACTACGTGGCGCCCAACTAACCCTGGTTGGCGCGAACCGAGCCCTTCAAAACCCGGGACTGTTCACGAGTGAGCACTACAAGCAAGCTGCATTGGCAGTAGTAGCAGGCATTGCCATCCGCATACTCGTTGCACTACCGGTATCACCATCAGTCCACATCATCCACTACCATAACTAACATGATGTGCAGACACTCGGCATCCGCCTGCTCATCAGTTTCACTGGCCTATTCACCGATCTCTCGCAATCTACCTGGGACGAAGAAGTCATTGACGGCATCCACTACATCGAGCACCATGTCCTTCAGCTGCCTTTCTTTCTCATGTCGTTCATGCGCTACCTGTCCCCCGCTATGGACCAGTACGCACCCCTCGCCACATCCCCCTTCACCTAAGTCCACAAGCTAACCTCCAGCCCAGCATGTTCATGGACTCCCTATCCTGGGTCGACCAAACCTACGTCAAAAAGCACGCAAACGAGAACCCAGACGACCTGCGCGCCATGTACCACCCCAACCTCCGCCTCTACGAAAACGTCCACGCTCCTGATAAGAACACGAGCGAGCGGACACGAACGTACGACGCCATGATGGCCTTCGGCTTCCGCTTCGGTCGCAAAGCTCTACTCTCCTTCGCCGTCTACCTCCTTACGTTCCTCCCGTACGTAGGCCGCTTCGTCCTCCCAGCAGCAAGTTTCTACACCTTCAACAAAGCCGTCGGCACGCCCGCTGCCGTCGTCATCTTCAGCAGTGGGCTCTTCGTGCCGAAGAAGTATCTAGTGATGTTCTTGCAGAGCTATTTCTCTAGTCGGAGTTTGATGAGAGATTTGGTGCGTATCTCCTTCCTCCTACCTTCCTTTCAGTCAATGTGTATACTGACGGCGTGCAGCTCGACCCCTACTTCTCCCGCGTCCGCTACACGAAAGAACAAAAGAAGAAATGGTTCCACGAGCGCGAAGGCGTGCTCTACGGCTTCGCCGTCGCTTTCTTCATTATGGTTAAGATCCCGCTAGTGGGCGTGCTGGTCTACGGGATCGCGGAGGCGTCGACGGCGTATTTGATTACGAAGATTACGGAGCCGCCGCCTCCGCCGGCTGAGGCGGGGGAGTTTAAGGAGAAAGATGTGCATTGGGAGAACAAGCATGAATTCCTGAATTTGCCGCTCGATAAGCTGGACAAGTTTAATATTTCGAGTAAGTATCGGGAGAAGCTGAGGCCTGATAGTACGGGGGAGGAGATTCAGGGGCGGTCGTTCACGTGAGACGACGTGGGCTACGAGAAGAGTGACCTTGATGGTGAGACGACTATACAAAAGCCACGAAAATGCAACTGCGACGTTCAGATCTATGCCACATTGTTCACCATGTCATCAGATCTGGCAAACAGCCGCCCCTCACCATCCAAATTCAAGCCAAGACATGTTCTCTGACTGGCTTTCACACGCAAGCGTCGAAAAGTATCATCCTTGTCTACTCCATCCGAGGAGATACCATACCTGGCCAAAACAGGCAGCTCGCAAACCACTGCTCGATAGCTCAAGCACTCCACTTCCACAGCTCTCCCCGCAGCGTCCGGCAATATGGAGAGCTACCAAACACCAACTACGCGTCAGATCGCGTACCCTTATCTCACTCTTACTCAATGGCAATCACTCCACCCATGGGCCTCGACCTGAGCTATGGTGCTGGGTTGGTGATAAGCCCCGCACGAGGTAAAACATTAAACGATGGTGAAGGTGGGACGGTAAGGTAAAGTCTCTCTTTACTCTTTCGTTCTATCTTCCATCTGTTCGTTGTTCAGCTCGTCAGTGACTTGAAAGCATACACTTCCTTCCAGTTGGATATACAGAGTCAGGTCGAAAGAGCAGATAAGATGCCTAAGCAAGCTTTGAGGTCCGCGGTGACGGTGGATTTGGAGAAGGATGCTGGTACTTTGCCTTATTTGCATGTGAGTAACAAGCATGGTATGGACGTCGGAGGACTTCACTGACCGGCAGTCAGAACCGATGGCACCCAGGTGTGTACTGGCCGAACGCAATGCCAATTGTAACAACTCTGACAACGATACACAGACATCCCAGCCTGTGGCACGATCAAGAACAAAGAGACCGTAAAGATCCAATGCGTCGACTGGACGGGCGGGCAAATCGGCAACAACGACTCTGCAAACGATGTCAGAGACGTGGATCTCACGAAAGGTTCGCCTAAACCCGCACTCAACATCAGAGTTCTTGAGCAGATCACTGACATTCTCAAGTCCACTACCTAACCGGCCCCTTCGAGATCGAAACCGCCGAACCCGGCGACCTCCTCCTCGTCGACATCCAAGACGTCCAGCCCCTCCCCGACCAACCTTGGGGTTTCACCGGCGTCTTCGCCAAAAGCAACGGCGGAGGCTTCCTCGACGAAATCTACCCCGAAGCTGCAAAGGCGATCTGGGACTTCGAGGGCATCTACTGCTCCTCACGCCACATTCCAGGTGTCAAGTTCGCTGGGCTCATTCATCCGGGGATCCTGGGATGTGCGCCGAGCCATGAGGTGTTGAAGATCTGGAACGACAGGGAGGGAGAGCTGATTAAGGAGTGCGCCCATATGGAGCGGAATGTTGCTATGCCGCCGGAGCCGCAGAGTGTGCATGTGGGGAGTGGTGATGATAAGATTAAGGAACAGGTTGGGAAAGAGGGGGCGAGGACGATTCCTGGACGGCCGGAGCATGGTGGGAATTGTGATATCAAGAACCTTTCTCGTGGGAGTAAGGTGTATTTGCCTGTGCATGTGAAGGGGGCTAAGTTCTCTGTTGGGGGTAAGCTCGACTCTCAGCTCCATGTTGCAACATGATTACTGACACATCATTCCCCTAGATTTACATTTCTCGCAAGGAGATGGCGAGATCTCCTTCTGCGGAGCGATTGAGATGGCAGGTGAAATCACCATCAACTTCTCCGTCATCAAAAATGGAATGGCCGACCTAGGTCTAAAGAGCCCGATCTACATTCCCGGGCCAGTGGAGCCGCAGTTCGGACCAGGACGATACATTTACTTCGAAGGCTTTAGCGTTGATGAGAAGGGCAAGCAGCACTACCTCGATGCTACGGTGGCGTACAGGCAGACAAGCTTGAGGGTTATTGAATACCTCAGACGATATGGTCAGCTACTCCAGGGTCACTTGGAAGATTTCACTAACCTTGAGACTAGGCTACAATGACTACCAGATCTACCTCCTCTTGTCGTGTGCACCGGTGCAAGGCCACCTCGCCGGCATCGTGGACATCCCCAACGCCTGCACAACAATGGGCCTTCCGATCGACATCTTCAACTTCGACATCTCGCCCAGTGCGCCGGTCAAGAAGCAGGATCTGGGAGCATGTGCGTTCGCAAGCTAATGGGACACTCTTATGTACACAACGCAGTCAGGGTATCTGACCCATTCTTCTTTCACACCACAATGTTCAGCCAAACTTGAACCTCTCGTGTCCACGCTTCACAAACCTCATCGGCACCTTGTCCTTCCGCATCTGAATCGTAATAATCGTCATCATCCCATTTCGTAGCAGATCTCGAGCACGAGCGTCAGCCTTATTCCACGCTTCCCGCTTCTGCTCCTCGCTTGCTGTTTCGACCTCCTCGTCTGACATGAAGTCAGAAACGTCTAGCTCGACAGACCAAGTCTTGAAGATGACTGCGAGAACGGCCAAGATCTCCACTTGAGCGAACCGTCGTCCGAGACAGGATCGATGACCTTCGCTGAACGGGACATACGCAGACTTCGGTGGTCGGAAGAGAGACGCAGCGGTATCTGGTCGCTTGTCGGGACCATCAAAGTCCAAGTCTTCTTCTTCCGCATAGGTGTTGTCGTCCGTGTTCGTATTCGACTTGCTCGAGTCGAGCAGCCAGCGCTCCGGTCTGAACTCGCACAAGTCCTCCCTTGATGTGTGAGGCCAATACTTCGGGTTCCGGTGTAAAGCCACTGTATCCAGTGTTATGGTGCAGCCTCCTGGTACCGTGATCTGTTTGCCACCCAACGTTAAGCCCTGCGGCAGGCCTTTCAACGTCGATTTCGGGATACCAACGACGGGAGGTATCAGCCGGAGCTGCTCACACATCACAGCTCCGCACATGTTGCCAAACAGCTTCGGCATATCGTGGTCGTAGTCCCATTCCGAGACAGATTTGTCTCCAAGGACCGCATCCAGATCGTCCTGGAGGTGCATTTGGCTGCCCCAATGCATCGCCAGTAGCAAGATAGAGAAGTGAATGGTATTGGCGGCTGTCTCGTGGCCTGCCAGGATGAAGACAAATGCATTCCCAAGGATCTCATCTTCGGTGAACAGTTGAGTCTTCGTCGTCTCTGAAGCCTTCTCTGGGTCGTGGTTGCTGTCATCGTCCGATGACTTCGCGGTGACGCCAGCACCTTTGACCAGCGCGCCCATCAGGTCCATACCACCCGAGCTTTCTCCAGACTCGATTTCACTGCGCTTCTCGGTGTACATTTCCTTCATGTACTTGCCCCACTCGACATATGAGGTATGAGCCACCTTCTGGAGCTTGAATGGAGAGTTCCGCAGGAACCACTTCGGTGTCAGCATGACCACAATCAGGTTCTCGAGCAACGTGGAGAGGGCATCCTTGTATGACAGCGAATGACCTTCGGGGATATCCGATTCTGCCTGCTCGTGAGGCCATTGCAGACGCACACCAAAGCCCGAACAGCTGATTACATGCAGCGAGAGTCGCATTGCTTGCGCCGCAATGTCTTTGAGAGGTCCAGTAGCTGTGTCGTTAGGACTCAGCCATCCCGACATCATGCTCTGGCCTTGAGCAAGTGACTCTTCCCAGACCATGTGGTTGTTCCTTTCGTTGAATGGAGGACTCGTAATTTTACGGTGATGTCGCCAGTAGCCCCCTTCTGCAGACACCACATTCTTGCCGAACTGATCGATACCAGAGTAGAAATGTACCGGTTTCGGGAAGTCATCCCGACGACGCGTGATCTGGCTGATGGCTTCTGGATCCGCAACGACGAGCGTATTGCCACCTGGGCTGACGATTAGGAAGCAGTCGCATCCGAACTTCTCAAATGGGTCATACAATTTCTCCCATGCAAAGTCAGGCTTCGTGAAACTCAGCCATGGGTCCACCCAGTCGTGAGGAAGCTGTCTCAAGACCTTGATCCACAACGGATGTGTAAGCAGCCAGAGTCGATTGAAGGCGTACACCGGTGTCTTAATATATGGTAGTCCTGATGCTTTGGCAGCTGCCAGGTTCCGTGCGAAGCATTGATATGTATGGACGGCGTATGTTACACAGAGGCCCACTATTGCGAGCACGATGTAGGACGGCATCCTTGGATATGCTGGTTCGATCAGCTGTCGTGACAAGAGTCCGCTTTGAAGCGTAGAACTAGTTGTCAGTCCTGGGAGATTGTCCAATGGTTGTGTACTCAATACTGTGTCACTGTCTACCATGTACTAATTCGAACGCTGTTGAAAGTAACCAAACCCTTTGTCATGACGACTACATTGTCCATGCATGCAACCGTGGCAGCCCACAAAATTAAAGTTGAGAGGCGCCAACCTCGAGACTGACAGCCGATGGAATGCGCAATCGCATCACAGGACCTTTCGCCAACCTCGCATTATTTCGCGGTGATCTTAAATTGTCTGCAGATTGCCGACGGCTGGTGGTGACAACCTTCGTCGAGAAGCTCGGTTGGCGCTCGCCGTTGCAGATCACTCCCTTAGCTGCAGTCGCGCAGGGATAGGTGCTAAGCAAATATAGACCGGGGTCTGAAAGCACGCGAACGTGCTGGACCTCGTGGAGTGCCAGGAACAATGTCAGCTTGTAGGTACCACTGGCCGTGTATCATCGCTTGCGTACCGATGCCGTCTCGAAGGCAAATGCCGGTTCGCAGCCAAGGGGCGAACAATGTGGTCCCGCCGGACGGCCCAGCTCAGAGGTCCCTTCTGTAACCATCGTCCTTAGCTCTCTCCCGCCGCAGAGGCGAGATGAAAGTTGGGCGCACGCGGGCAGGAGGAGCAGGCAATGCACGCATGGGTCTGTGGCTAATCTCGTATTCAGTCAAGATGTCACCAACAGTGCCAGCTCTGCAGCACCGTAGCAAGTTGAGCGTTGGCGTGGGCGCCCTCGGCGTGGTGGGCTCGACTCTCCAAGTGGGGTTGGTCAAGGGAGAAGCGGTCTGCCCAGGGTTCACTGGTCTTCTAGATTGCTTCCCGAGGTTCGCCATCTCGACGACAGGCTTCCAACGGTTCTATTGACATGCAACGGCGAGGATCTGCAGAACATCCTGGTCGATGTTTTAGCCGAGTCCTGATCAGTACAACGCAATCATGAAACACTGCTCGCGTGGCCTCGCTTCCAGTCTTGCACACGGCATGCTCCCGCACCTAGCAGCTCTTCACGATGTGTGGCTGCTTGTCATCAACCCATCTCACGCCTCTGGCCGCGCAATATAGGGAAGGGTCGACCCCCGAAGCGAGGGTCTCTTGTACAACCCGCTTACGCTCCAACTCAACCTCGCTTGGATGTTCGCTGTTCGATCAATGTCAGACGGCAACTCCTTTGAATGGTGCCAGGCCTATCAAGGCCTGTTGGTACTCCTCTTGGGTAGCAATGTACTCTCTAGCCCGTTCAATGAATCAGAGTACTCCGACAGCTGCCGCTCGAACCCATATCGAGACCAGAGTTGAAGCAATCAAACGATATGGCACGTGAGTTTCGGCGGACCGGTAGTCATATGCGTTGTTTTAGTAATGAGCTCAAACCTTGTTGCGCTCAGGTCAGACGATACATACTTAACGAGGGCCGCTCCCTCAGTCCAACGGTCAATAGCACTTTCTCCAACGTTAACCGAACAGTCGCAGGACGTGCCTACCCTTACTTCACTGATAGCAAGAACAACAAAGCACTTCGCCATGGATCTTCCACTTTGTCCCAACCTCCTCGCCAGGACCTCCGACAAGAAAGCCGACAAACCTTCGCAGTCGTTCTACGAATCATTCCTACAGAACACCGCTAAGGATATCGACAAGTACATCGTCAAGCAAGATGAAGCTGCTGTTGTTCAGTGCGGCCATTGCAAGCAGTATCATCAGTGCAAAGGGAGCACCGACCGACGACATGGAAAGTCTTAGGACTTCATGCAAGAGTGCAGCGAACGTGCTTAACGCATCGCTGAACAACACGGCGGCAATGGTACGTGAGTCCTCCTCAGGGCGTGATCAGCAGTGTTGACTTCGGTAACAGGATACCTCCGGCCTCATCCAGAACATCACCTGGCAACTCGGTGCGTCCAAATGGAATCTCGCAAACCTCAACGTAAGTCTGCCACGACGGTCCAACGCGTATGGGAAGGTACTGATGACACTGTGCAGGAAACGTCACCCTCCAATGCAACAAGCAACACGACCAGCGACTTGGAGTCAGCATATTTCGGCGTTCGTGTCATTTCGCTACACGTCAGTTGATATGTATATGCTGAACAAATTCCTCGCAGTACGCCAACAGCATCATCACCCTCTCCGAAGCAGTCAGCCGTCGAGGCCGCATGTACCACCAGGAGCTGAACTCGCCCGTGTACAACGCCTTGAGAGGTCTCGCATTGGGCGTTCAGGTCAGCCACCCCGTGCATTCTCGGGGCCAGTTTCACACCCAGCTGACACTCGGAACAGGCATATGGCATGCAACTCCGTAACGCCGGCATGCTTTCGCAACAGGCCATCATCCGCACGTTCACGGCCGGCAGTTCGATCGTCGACGCCGAAAGCGAATGGGCGGGCAACGACAACTACCCAGGTCGTCTGAGAACACGTGCGATGCCGGGTAGATGATGGGCGGTCATTGGGACGAAACGATACGATGATACCCGAAACATGTACCATAGACCACGAGTTACCTTAGTCAGACCCTATGCATGAAACTCAGCGTCACAGAAATAGCTTCAAGCCCACGAGCAGCTCAGCCCTATGCATGAAACCCGACGTCACAGCAGCATCATCAAGAGCAGCCCAGCTATGTGTGAAACTCGATATGACTTGAAAGAGCTTCAATACCAAAAGCTGACGCCAGCACCCACTCTATCCAAGAACAAAGCACTGGCGAGGGTGGATATCATCGCGAAACACTCGAAAGCACAACCGCATGAGTCCCAAATCAGACAGACCACTCCGTCGCTGTTCGCAAACATGACATCCGCCGTTGTGATCGTAATCGTCACTTCCCGCCTCCTTCCCACCACCATCGCTACGGCTCAGTTAGGCGAGTACCCACTCAGTCCCCCTCTTCACGAACTTATCAACCAACGTGCCCAAGTCCGCCAGCACAAACCGACAAACATAAAACCCAAAGAACTCGGCTGCGTGCCGAATGCTCAGCTCCAGCCCCACATGCGTAGGCGAAGAGCCCTTAAGACCAGGATCTTCGACTTGACGGGCGATTTGATCTGCAAAGAACATGTTAGTCAGAAGCATAATTTTGGAGGAGAAGTTGGTCCACCGGAGCGATCCGAAAGGCTCCAAGCGAACTCACCCAACACCTGCGCGGCTTCGAACAAGCGCGCAAGCGAGCCCATGTATTCTCTGTTCGGCCCGTCGAACGTCAAACTTCTCGCGTCCTTCTTATGGCCGCGGCGTTCGACGGGTACGTAGCTGGTCATCGGCACCGAGTGCATCGTCGGTAAGTCCTTTTCGGCGGTTTTATTGAGCATCCTGCTCGTATGCGAGCTGGTGATCGGCGTTCCGGAACTCTTGCTGCGTAGCTTACGCCAGGAGTTGAGGTAGCCTTTGCTCTCCTTACTTTTCGTCTTCTCTGCGCCGGAAGTCGTGACTTCTGGGATTGTATTGCCGCCTGGTGCTGCGGGCGCAACACCAGCGGCGTCTTTGAAGAGGCCACCAAGTCCACCAACGCCGACATCGTTGCCCAGTTTCTTGACGAGGCTGGTTTGCACACGCTCCATGACCTCTTCGAAGTTCTGCAGCTCCTCCATCAGAGCATCGGCATCGTAAGTGTCCACTCCTGCGAGTCGACCGAGCGCTGCAGTGAGCAGGTCGCAGTTCGCGACCTTCTCTTCGACCGATTTTAACTTGACACCCTTCGTCTGCCAGACCTCGCGAGGCACGAATAGCCGTGTTGTGAGAAATCCACCCTTGTTCTGTGTCAAAGTGGAGGCAATCGCTCGCATGAGCCAAAAGGGTCTTAGCAAGAACGACTCGGGACAAGGCTCGAGAGCAAGAGTCTGCGAAGAAGGCGACCGTGGAGAGGCGGGCAGCTGAGCAATCGATAACGATGTGTCGAATAGGTACGCACCAGCTGGCAAACTCTCGCTAGCCATCGGACTGAACGCAGGCAAAGTCGCGCGTTGGGACGAGATGGGCGCTTCATTGTGTCGTTTCGAGGCATAAGTCATATAAGTCGTGCTCATTGGAGGCGTCATGGTGGAGGGTGGCTCCATCGGCGATGCCATTATCACCGTATGTTCTCGTAGGCTTACCGACGACTTGTTTTTCCTGCCAAAAGTCGGTTTGAGCATATGAAGCTCGCGGGGCGATTCGTCCAAGCTTTCCGGCTGTTCAGTCGTCACAGTCGTCGCGGTCACCGGTCTCGAGACATCGGAAGTAACGGACAACATATCCAGCGACGGTGGTGATGTTAGCATATGCTCATGCCGTTGGTCTGATGTTGTAGACTCCGCGGGCTGGAGGTCGGAACCAAATCTGAAGTCTCTGTCGAGGTCATCTTGGGCATTTTCTTCCTCGTCTTCTTCCTTGAAAGGGCTGGCGCTGTGGTGGAAAGTTGATGCTCTCGACCTAGGCTCGGGTTTCGTAGTACTTGTTTCAATCTTCAATTGCTTCATGTTCTGTCCTGACAGTCGCCGGCTGCGAACACCAGATGTACGATTCTGGCTCGGAAGCTTGGGTAACGAGCCTTGAGGTGGAGGCGCCGATGGTGGCTCTGCGAGTATCGAGTTCAACGAGGCAGATGCAGCGAATGCATTCTTGGAGCCAGCTGACGGCGGCGCATCTTCAGCGACGGTCGACAGTGATGTCCCAGCTGTCGTCCGATCCGACACTTGTGAGCTCTGCCATGTACTTCTCGAATAGCCGCTCGAATCTGACTGCCTTGGAAGTGCAGATTTGGTAGATAGGTCAAAGTTGAAGGACTGCGCATAGTCATGGGTTATGTCGTCCAGCAACCGCTCTTCTTCCTCGTCGTCGAGCTCGGGGTCAAGATCGAGTGTAGCGCCTGGGTGGTAAGAGTTCGTGGGAGACAGAATCTCCTTGATGTCCGAGCTTGGCACAATGATCGAATCTTTAGCCGCGTGTCGTGCAACCGCTGGTTCAACCTTTCGCGTGCCCTCCAGATCTGGTTCCAAGCCTTCGTCATATGCTGCTTCTACGGCAGCATCGAAAGCAGCATCGAAGTCAGGATTGGTGTCGCCACTGGCATGTCGAATATGTTTCCGGTGTAGCCCCTGCTGTGAGGAAACAGAATGAACCGACGATGCACATGAAGAGTCTGATTCGTCGATGGGATCAAGCCAAGACCCAGAAGCATTGCTGTCTTCCATGTCTGGCTGTTCTGTGCTAGGCGGATCTTGAGGGACTTGTCGGTCTGCTCTCGATTCATCCTCTGGTATATGCTGAAGATCCAGAGCAGACGGTCTTCGCGGTGACAAAGGGGCAGGCATGTATCTGCTGTTATTCGGCGGTATGTGCAAGCCGTCGACTTTCAGCGGCGGTATGCCCACAGATTTCCTTTTACCGACTGGCGCTGGCTCCTCCAGAATGAGGTGTGGAGGCTGAGTTCTGGCTATTACAGGACTTTCATCCTGCACGAGAGTTCGAGGTGGCACCTCGTCTTCTTCTGGTTCAGCTGAGACCGATTCGGATGGTAGATCAGCTTCTTTCTCAAATGGTGCTTTCAACGTCCGTGTTGGGCCTGAGAAAAAGCTGTCCCGGTCTTTCTTCCGCTGAGCCAGCTTCGGAATGTCCACCACATGAGCAGTCGCTGCCGTCTCAACGACCGGCGAGTTCGACATATGCGTGTCGATCGTCGGACTCCGCACCGAGTGTGGACTCAGTGGCAGGCTTTCGTCGCTCATCGGTCGTGTCGGAAGGCTCTTCTCGGTCGACACTTCCGGCTGGGCCGCTTCGAGTTGCCGCAGCTCCTCAATACGATTTGTGTATGTGACACGTATCGAGTCGAGCTTCCGCTTGTCGTCCGGCCCTGAGCTTCGGTCCATAACCTGCTGCAATAACCTGCAAGCATCGGTGTACGCATCAAGTGCACCCTCGAAGTTCTGAGCATTGTCCAAGAGCACTGCTGTATTCGCCTTCTGCAGCGCTTTCGAAAGCATTGCCTTCTTCTCTCGCTCGCCCCTCTCTCCAGTGCGACTCCGCCTTTGCCCACTGCTCTCTCCAGCTGTTGAAGGCCTTGAGCTACTGTGCTCAGGTATCTGCTCAGAGTATTTGCTCTTGAGCGTCGCGGTTTTAGGACCATCGTCCTGCTCATCCAAGCTTTTACCCTCAACTGCGCTGTTTCGTATATCGTGAGCGCCTTCCGTAGCCTGCAACCGCGTAGAACTACCAATGGCCATCGAAGCGGTATGGCTCCGAATCACGACAGGCTTCTTCTGACTGCCTTTGTTCCGAGGAGACACTCCATCCTCGCCGAAATAGTCGTGTCCGTGAAAGGACTGTGTGGAAGGTGTAGCAAGCGTCGGAATAGTAGACGGCGATTCGGTGTCATTTGGATCTGTCAAGGCCGGCGTCGTATGTAATGGAGGAAGAGCTGTGAAAGGTATAGCGATTTCCGGCCGCGATGGCCGTCGTTGCCGCTCTGGACTGGTTGTAGGAGATAGCCGTTTCCGAGAGCTTGGTCGTGAAGAGGTCCTATGCCGCTGTGGACTTGGTCTTGGAGAATGGTCTACTATACTGCGGTGCTTCTTGTGTGGCGAGAACGGCTGGGTGGGTAGACTCGGAAGTGCTGCACCACTGCTCGCCCGGTGCCTCGTATGGTTAGACATAACGCTGGAGTTTGTGGACTGCGACCAGCGATGTAGATTGCCCACTCCTTCTCCATTCGTGATTCGTTCAGAGTGTTCGCCCGCTACACTCTGTCTTCGTCTCGACTCTTGTGAAGCTGGGTCACGACCCGATCGGCGCGCAGCAGTCGAAGGATCACTCGGACTTTGCGCTCTCGCCGGTCCCGCCGAGGCGCGCTGTCCGGTAGTCGACGAGCTGCGCGATCCAGTGCGCTGGGCCGTCAGCACTGAAGCGGAGGAGAGCGAATTCGAGCGTGAGGAATAGCGGTGCTTCCTGCTGACGGTGGAGAGGCCACTGACGCCACTGGTAGCGCTCGCCGCAGATACAGAGGCGGTGCTCCCATGCAAAGTGTGCATCTCGTAAAGCTCGGGATGGCCTACGTGTGCGCCGTGTGCGCCGCAGCACACTGGCCACGCCTCCTAAGACGCTGCCCACTCAATGGCCAGACAGGGTGGATTCTGTCGCAGGCCCTTCCAATATGCCTCCGACACACGAGGGACCCCGGGACGCGGCTCCTCCTGGAAACGTCGCAATGGCGTTGGTGATCGCCGCTGTCGTGCAACGCCGGATAGCGACAGGCCACGGCAGCGCTGTGAAACCTAGATCTCCTGTATCTTGTTTATATATCGTCTGTCCCACTCTGACGCGCACTTGTAGTTCCCTTTCATTCGCGCTTGTCCATCTTCTTCGCAATGTCGCAATCAGTCCAGATGAGTTCGTGTCGACTCCCAAACGATCCTCCCGAGACCACTCCACTGTCCACTCTCTCGCCTGCTCCGCCGTCCTCCTTCACGATGTTCCGTTTCAGGCCAGGCGCCAAGCAGCAGTGAAGCGCTCGAACACAGAGTCGCTGGGGTGTGATGACCGGGATGCCTGGTCCGGAACCCAATGGCAATTCGCGATCCTCGAAATCTGGTCAGACCACACTGGTTCGGCCTCTCGAGACGCAAGACGAAGAATATAACACTGGGAGCACACTGTTGCGTGGGAGAGCAGTTCGTGAACGTGCAAGAGGGCAAAACAGCATATCCACCCTCCCTGGCCGGCCGTGGGCTTAGGTCCGAAGACAGGGGAAATACAGGCTAGCACCAAAACAAAGTTAGGTGGAACTCGGCCGCTTCTCGCCGATGGATCCTTCTAGGGGAACTCTATCTGAAGTTGACCACTCTGTAATAATCTTCTGGAGTTGCACAGGTAAAGAAGTCAAAATTCATCTCAGCCTCCAGATCCCCACCAAGGACTCCCCTCAGCAATCTGGGTAAAAGGTGTCACGAGACCGAGGATATTTTATTGTACAGAGTGCTCTAGCCATCTGCCGCGACCCTAAGCTTTCCGCCTCCTGTCGGCTTGCAGGAACCGCTACGGCATGGCTACGGCATGGCTGCAGGGGCATTTGTAGATGCCTACGGGCAACGTACATATGGCAAGGCAGTTGTCCTGCTTAGGGATGGAGCCGGCTGCCAGCATATAGCACTTGAACAACACACTACGGTGGTGCTACTGCCCGAGAAGCGTGAGACCATATATCACGCAGCCGAGCACGTATACTAACCTTTCGGCTCTTAACGCATCCGCATGAGCAGAACTTTCGCATCGAGGCAGGGGTCGTGAATCGATCATTCCAGCGAATGAGTTCCCTGGATAATCTAAAATCATTCGCAGAAGTACGAAGGTACATTGAACGAGAATCTGATTTGGGCCCGGGCCTTCCTAGAACAAGGCAGACTATCGTGTCTACGTATCACTACTCAGTAAGTCATGATCGTAATATCCAACAAGATGCTCGTACCCATGCATGCAATCCGTGCAGCCCAAAACGCGGTGTGCACCACGCCGCACAAGCTCCATCACCATATGCAAAGCTGCAGGTAACGCCATAGCCGATACTCGAGTTCCCATGCCTCCAAAAACCCAATGTGCTCATATCCTGGGCCGAGAAGACACCACCAACGCCGATCACATCGCCGAGAACGTAACCGCCATGCCAGGCACTGCTCACGTCTCATCACAACGTTTCCCAACCCCCGGGATTAATATCCGCCTCCAACTTCCGACTAATAACCGTCGGGATCTGATGCATCAACCACACCTCCCGCATCAACTTATCGTACCGCTTCTGGTTCAAAAACAGCTGATGGTGCCGTCTCAAAGTAGGATCCGGCTCGCCGTGCTTGTCCAGATAAGGCGCCTGCGCCCAGCTCCCGTTGCCTGGCCCATGCATAAACAGCACCATGCACTTCCGCACGTTCAGAAACACGCCGACTTTGCCGCCGCATTTGGGTAAGTGCTGGAAGCACCCGCCCTGATTCTTATCCTTCATGCAGCAGGAGGCTTGCGAGCAGAAGATGTCGCCACACATGAGGCAGATAGCAGGATCGGTGATTTCTTTGCCGGTGGTCGGGCATTTGCGGCGGATGGCTTCTTCGGTCAGGGTGTCGTAGGTCTTTGGGAGACCAACAAGCTCGAAGATGGCCGGGTGCGGTAGAGAGATCGTTAGTCCGAGAGAGTGGGCCTGGGCAGCGACTTCAACAGCTTCGCCTACCCACCGGGCGGTGATGACCCGCAGCCTGGCGCCTGCTGCGGAGTTCTCCTGCCACACGGCGGTGGTTTCATCGATGGATGACAAGTGGAGTAATCGCGTGAGCCGTGCAAGCTCAGGCGTTTCCAGGTTGATGTCGTAAGGACACTCGAAGTCGAGGCCGTAACGGACGTGCATGACGATCATGGCTTTTCGCAGGAACGTGAGCGCGTACTTGTCCACGACCTTCCGGAGCACGGCCTTTTGGTCCTCTGAAAGGGCCTGATTCGTAGACTCGGGTGCGGTCTGCAAGTTGATGATGTACGAGAGAGTATCGAAGACCTTGGTGCGCTGTATAACACCCAATGCAGGCTCCAGCGCCGTTGTAACGTCGACGGCTTTGACCTTCGGTGTGTACACAATCATCGTCTTGACCACCTCCGCCCACAAACAAAGCTGCAAGATGCCAGAGGCTTCCGCCACAGTCGGCGCAACGAAGCTCAGCCAATCGACGAAGAAGAGGAACATATCGTCCTGAAAGAGGGCCCGGGGAACGTGTTGGGCGTCATCCGTCGCAAACAACAGCGCAGCCATCGTGTCCCGATGTCTTGCTGCAGCACGAGCGAACATCTCGTGCACGGATGGCTTGACGACATTGACCGCCATGCAGGATTCCACCGTCTCCGACAATATTCGGAAATGAGTAAGAGCGGAGTCAGGAATCTCCGCGAGCAGTGAAGTCGCCGGCGCGAACGAAGCGCTACTCATGCCGCGATGCGCAATTTCGAACGCGGAGATGGTAATACCCAGCGACCGCGACAGCGTACGCACAGGATTAATCCGCTCCAGCTCGTCATTGACGTCGATCTTTCCGAGGGAGTTGACTTTAAACGTCTCGTCGAGCCGCTTATAGGCTTTGGTAAGCTCAGTGGTGCGATTCACCGGTTCTGGGCTCTGAGATAGGAGGCTAGACGTCTCGCTCGTCGTGGACTGGCTGCTGCTCCCCAGTCCTCTGCCGCGCTGCTGAAGCCAGTTCACGAGTCCCGATGATCGACGTGGCACTTGACGGGGCTGGGGGGTCGATGATGATGTTGGAGTTGAGTCGTTGAGCGAGAGAGCGTGCATGGCCGCCACCACCGATGGCGCGAAGTTATTGTTGATGTAGCTCGAGGCACGGTCGAACAGCTGCTGGAATTGTAACGCAGCATGCACCTTGTCGTCCATGGCTTCCAACTGTGCCTGAAGTGAGGTCAGCAAGTATCTCCGACATAGAAGCGAAGTGCTGAAGGTTGCAGAGCACCGCTTGGTGCCTGACGCTAACTCGGAGAGGCCGCCACTTTGACTTACGAGATCAGTATAAACCGGCTCCAGCAAAAAGTCGCCAAAGCTCTTCGCAGCATGCAGCTCATGCTCCGCCGCACACTCCTTCGCCTGCCAAATGATAGGCAAGAACGTATTCCCCAGCGCTTTGCATAGCGGACAGATGAACTCCTTCAGCTCAATCTTCTCAGGGTGATTGCGCGCGATCTGCTGGGCGTGTCTTCGGTAGCTATGCTGCATGTACAGCTCAAAGCAGCTGTAATGCATGATATGTCCGCAAGTCGTGGCGACTGGTTCCTTGATGTCCTGCTCGGAGCGCGGGAAACCTATCGAAAGACCTACTCTTTCGGTCTCGATGACATTGCCGTTAGGACCAACTTTCTGCACTGTCTGCTTGTTCTGGCCAGCCACACCGAAAGGTCTGACGTCGTCCGCTGGTCGGTCCAGACTGTCAGGCGTATTGGCGACTTCTTTCAGAAAGTCGACATCATCCATGGGCGTGGACCGCAAGATCCGGCTCTCGCCAAAGAACGCAAACGTTCCATAAAGCCTCTGATCATCAGTCTCCTCTTGACACCAAATGCAAGTCCCGTTCGGGAAGTTCCAAGTCTTCTTCCGCCCAGCAGTCTCCTCATCATCGACGATGGACATATCATCCATATCATCAATATCATCTCCGAAACCAGCCAACCCCTGATTCTGTAAGAAGCTGTTCTGCTGCTGCTTCATCTGCGCCATGACTCTCGCCTGTCGCGCAAGCGCATCTGCCTTCTTGCGCTCCTTGTCCTCGAGCGACAAAGAGGCCGGCGAGCTGCTATCTCCTCGGTCCAGCAGTGCGCCTAGCGGACCAATGACTTGGGTGAGCTTGTCCGGCTGCTGCAGTTGCATTTTGCGTAGGATGTGCTTGATCGTAGAATGGCATGATGCGTAGTCGTCCATTGTCGAAAGTGAGATAAGGGCCGATACGATAGTATGTTGATGGTTCGGGATCCAGCTGTGCGACATCGTCGCAAACTTGATGAACTCGCGGTTGTGCTCTGCATCTTCGAGCGTAGCAAGCAGAACAAGGTGCAAAACCATATACAAGAACGTCTCGATCCGCGTGACTTGCAGCTGCGTCTGCATGTTCTTGAAAGTCGCAGCATACGTCAACGCCGTAGTCACCACCTGCGCAAACAGCGGCGTCGAAGTGAAAGCAGATATGTTGGCGAATAGACCTGTAGCAATTGGCTGAAGAGTTGGCTCATAAACAACATCGTCAGCCGTCTTGCCGGTCTTGCTCGCCATGTGCTTCCTGTAGATGTTCTCTGCTTCTTCGCGGTGGTTGCGAGAGTAGTGGGCGTAGTATGGATCGACGAGCTCGATGAACTCTGCTTTGAGCTCGAACGTGCCCGTGTCGCTCATACCTTCCGGGGGCCGATAGTTCGTCAAGCTTTCCAGAACTTGATTGAAGTCGTCGGAGTCGCTGACCTTCTCCGTCACTCGGCTTGATAGCTCAGAGTACGAGAGCGGCTTGAAGCACAATGCGTGCGCGATATCGTGCTGCAACAACTTGACGTGCTGCTCCTTCTCGTCCACACCAGGAGCGAGATGACTCCTCTCACAAAGCGCAATGACCAGAAGGTGGAAGAAGTCTTCCAACACATCGATCTGCTGAGACTCCTCAAATCCTGACACGAGACCATAGTTGCCCTGGAACCAGTCCACCATCTGGAATCGGTCGATCATTTGAGCCAGAAATCGTTCGCCGGGCCGCTCGTCGTTGGAGCCGCAGAGTACGAGGCCAGCCTGCACCATATGGATATCTCGCTGATAGCCAGTGTCCCGATGCGACACACTCCGGTAAGTATGTGCCTGATGTCGCAGGGTAATACCATTGCGCACCCACATACCCGCCTTCATCTGCGCCAACCAGACACATACCCGGAGCGAGTGGTCGAAGATCGCGGACAACAGATCGGCAGAGGTGAGGTTACCAGCCACGTGTGCAGTACGGAAAGCAGTTCCTAGGTCCTTCAGATCAGCTGTCGTGAAGTACATCAGCCTTCTGGTGTCGTCCCTGCTGAAGTCCTTCGCACTTTCGAGTAGCCAAGACAGCAGATAGTGCAGCGGGTGATGGAAGCTCATCGGCTCAGTCTGCACTTCATGCTTGGGCACGTGGTACATCTTCTGGCTGTCCTCGAAAGGCCCGACGATATGCCACGTAAGATCTTCCTTCACCTCCGCAGCGCTGAACCGCTTGCGCTCGTAGCCAAGAGAGTTAATCATGACTACCTGCGCGACAGTGCGGATCGCGCGCTGTAGATGGACATTATCTGGGTCGAGTTCAGGCTTAGGATCGTACGAGACGGCGGCCTGCTTGCACAATTTGTTGATCTCTTTGACGATCATGCTCGCGCTGATCCACGCGTCGGACTCATACTCCACGTGCTCGCCTGTTGCTCTAGTATTCGGGCACACGCCTTGATGCAGCTTGACCAGGTCCAAGAACTGCAGCAAGTAATGAGGCTCCACTCGCATCCGGTAGTGGATGAATTCCGATTGGAATAGCCATCTCAGGTCCAAGAAGAAGTGGAACATCCGACGGTTGGTGACTGCACCGGCATCGAACGCCAACACAGCACGTGGACTGATGTCTTCTGGGAAACCGACTTGCCGTGTTGTGAGGAAGGTGTAGAGGATGGCCATTAAGTTCGTCAAGAAGTTGCCACGCTCAACGACTTCTTGAGTGATCGTAGGCGTCGTTAGCATCTGGATGCTGAGGTTGATAATGCTGTGGTCGGGCTCTCGATCCGCGATCAGGTACAGCTGAGCGAGCGCCGTATATAGCCCAGCAAATCGCAAGCCCAGTATCCGCTTGAAGTGCGGTATCGTAACCACGGTCGTGATGTAGAGATGCCGAATGTTGATCCGTAGTATCTTCCATAGCCGCAAGTCGTACAGTATCAAGTAGTCCAGGCGTACGCGCTGCCAAAGATCCTCGCACGGTTCACTTGGTCGTGGTGCTTTGAACCCATCCGGCTTGACGAGCCAGTGCTTGCTAGGTCGGAGAGTCCTCTGCTTCACGCCCTTGACTTTTGGCGTTTTGGGCACCTTGTTGTAGGGTTCATTGGATGTTGACGGAGCAGGCTCTGCCATCTCTCCGTCTTCACTCGCGGTCGGTGTAAAGACCCGGGCTCGCCTGCCTGGTGGCGGAGGCGGTGGAGGATAGCCCGCTATAGTAGCCTCGAGCGCTTCTGTCATGTCTTCGTTGTCGTCCAGATAATCGACATCCTACAAAGGGTCAGCGAGTGTCTCCAACTTGTTAGAAATTCTGAAAGGTCTCAGAGCGCGACATTGAGTCAGATCGTATCTCGAAGAGCCCTTCTCGACCATCAGTGCGCTTACCATATCGGCGTCTCCGCCGGCCGCCGCTACGGCTGCGTCAGCGAGATCCTCGATATCGATCCCCATATCCTCATCGTCGTCGAAGTCCATCTGATCCTCGTCATCGTCATCTTCGTCATCATCTTCGTCTTCGGGAACGATGTTCGCGAGCACTTCCCCATTCTCATTTATGATCACCCGTGTGGCGGTTGCTGCTGCTGCAGCGCGAAGTGGCTCCATCATTCGTCTGTACGACCGTTGCAGCTTCACATTGTCTTCATGCTCGTGATCGTCGATGCCCTCCCTACCAACATCGCGGTTACTCGCGTGACTGTTGGCTTGCCAGGGTTTGAGGAATTCTTCACACACAACGGTCCGAAGGATCTGACCGTCGCTGCCAACCGAGCACCCAGCTATGTCCGAAATCCAGTCAATGATGGTAGAACACATCTGCTCTCTGAACGTATCACGTGACGAGCGAATAGTGACTGTCACTTTCAGCTGCTCGAGGATCGCAGCCATCTCGAGTAGTTTGGGTACGTCGGACGAGTAGTGAATAATGGATCGTCCGATGTCGTTGACCTCCATCGCTTTCTGGTAGCCGAACGACTTGGGCTTTGAGCATGCTCGCGCGATCTGTGTTGTCACTTCATGGACTGTGTGCTTCTCGTCGTTCCAGAGGACCAGCGAGAATTCGATATTGCCGTCTGTCCCATACTCATTAGTATCATCGTAGAACCCACCCAGCCGCGCTATCTCTTCGTCCTGCCGGATGCTCGCTTCCGATTTGGGCAGCCGTAGCTGCTCGGGAGAGCAGGAGAAGACATCGCAGAGGTAGTTCACGGCTCTCGAGATCGTCATGCGTAAAGCCTCCACCAGATCATCCGGCAGGTCGCGCCCCACGACTCCGATCGGCTCCTTCTCCTTCGTCTTTTGCCGGTCATGCCCATCGCTCTGCGACCCAGTATCCGCAGAATGTATCGTGCACTTGACATCCCTCCTCCACGCCTCCGCATCACCGCAATCACAGCACCCACTGTTCCCCGGACTAACAGAGATGAAAACCGCATGCCCCTCATGATCGCTCGCCTCAAAACACCTCGCACAAAGCACACACGTATCGTCGGCTGCACACGTCTTGCAGTGATACGTGCTCTCCCCAGTCTTGAAGATGTGCCCGCAAGCCGTGCCTTTAGCAGCCGCAGTGTACTCTGCGCCATCTATCGCTCCTTGCGCATCGCGGAGGGACCATGGCTGTGACTGGTCTGCGGGTGGGCCGTGGGGGAAGAAGAGTTGGAGGTAGTCTTCTCGTTGCTTAGCAAGCGATTTGAAGAGGATTTGGCGCAGTTGGCAGGCGGCGGCGTGGGTGTAGCGGTACGAGTGTCGGTGGGGGTGTTCGAGGAGTTCGCTCAGTAGGAAGCGCTCTTCTGGCGACATCACGGAGAGCGCGCCGCAGTGTAGTCGTTAGGCTTGGGTGAAAGGTCAGCAAGTGTTCTCGAACTTTTGATCAAGCTGATCGTGGTCGCCGCGCGCTGCAAGCTGCATCGTGCTTGAGACTGGGCTGGGAGAGCCCTGTTGCCTCTTGCCCATAACGGCAGTCTGACTTACCAATAATGTACCTACGCTCGGTCGGGACTTTCAGCGTTCGGAGTACTCTTGAGTGAGTTTGGTGCCTTCCATCACCACCTAAGTTTCCGCAGTATTTGTTCAGCTCCTCGGTGGAAGGAGATCGTAGTGGCGTTGTTAGTCATAAATGTGATAGATGTGAAGGCACATGCCCGCGTTTACGAGGTACATGTACATGCTGCCTCAAGATATGACGTCGGCAAACACATTCACTTGAGTCCGCCAAAACAGTTGATAATGGTGATGTGAACACAGAAGATGATCTATATCGTTATGGAAGCTCAAACTGATTCATAGACTAGGGTATAGCAAATTTGCTATTCGAGCTTTCATGCCCGGCTTTAGATATATCTACGCAGCTGTGCCGCCAGAAGATCTAATATCGCATCTCACAACCAATCCGTCCTTCTTGAGTTTTGTACAAAGGCGCTACAATACAGCCATGCTTCCTCCAAAAGTAGCTGGGTCCTCCCCTTCATCTCGACTTCTGCAGCCACCTATTCATCGTCGTCGTCCTCTCCTCCTTCTTGATCGCCCATGTACCGTTGCTTGATGTCCTTCCATTGCCGCTATACTTCTGTTAGTGGTCTTGTATGCTTCAATCGGATTTTGCTCCACGTACGCCCTTATTTATCTGGTCCCACATTGAGTCCATGCCGATATTGAAGACACTATCCTCGTATTAGCCCCCTTGTCCCCCTATGGCTCACATTCCAGTCGCGTACATATTGGTCGCGAAAGCTCCAGCAAATATCGTGGTAAGGAAGACGGCGTTTCGCTTGATGATGGAGCTGGTCGAGCTGTTAGTTCTGGCCATTGGCTTCGAGTTGCTGGTCGCGACGACGCACTTGTAGATACCGCTGAGCATGGTGGCCATGGCTGGCAGGTAGATGGGAGGGTAGTGACTGGGTCGTGAAGTCTTCGTCGTGCCAGTCGCGGTGTGATTGCTGGTATAGAAGTGGAAGGAGGTGTAGTCGAGCTCTAGTTGAAGTCTCACGGAAGGCCGGGGTCCGCGCCGATCGTCACGTGCAGGGCTGTAATATGAGTAGGATGTAACACTCTTACTGTTGCACAACTCTCTCATGGAAAAGTAATTTTCCAACACGCCCGCGATGCACACAATGATTAGCTCGACTTCATCTCGACACGAGCCCTGAAAGCACACTCTTTCCACAACTCTCACCACGACTCTTGCGACTCTAGACCATCCACATCTCAAGCAAGATACGCTGCACAGACATGCCTCCCAAACCCTCCCCCACCAACTCAGGCATCCGCAAAACAGATACCGGCGAGTCCGTCATCCCCTCTTCAACCCGCCCAGATGGATCAGTGCGCAAGGAAATTCGGGTCAAACCAGGCTACAAACCACCAGAAGACGTGGAAGTCTACAAGAACCGCACGGCCGAAGCATGGAAGAACAGAGGGAAGGGCGGTGTGCCGGGTGCTGAGGCCGTGGTGTCGGAGTCGGCGGGAAGTGCAGCGGCGAACAAGAATGCGAAGAGGAGGGAGGCGAGGAAGAAGGCGTCGGCTGCTGCTGCGGATGGGAAGGAGGATGGGGGTGGTGTGGAGGGTGTAGGAGAGGCGAACGGAGGTGTTGGGAAGTTCAATGGTACGACCTCGGAACCTAAGGTGGAGGAACTTGATCCCGATGCTGAGAAGGCCAAAGAGGCGAGGAAATTGGCCAAGAAGTTGCGGCAGGCGCGGGACCTGCAGGAGAAGAAGGAGCAAGGTAGCAGTCTGCTTCCAGAGCAATTGGAGAAGGTCATCAAGATCAATGAGCTCATTCGGCAGCTAGATGGACTCGGATTCGATAACGAGGGTGAGAAGAAGCCAGAGCAGGAAGTAGACGGTGGTGGGTGAAGCACGTGCAAGAATCAGCTACTTCATGACCGACTGTCCGCATATAGATCCGATCACCAGTGGATCTGGCTACCGCACAACAATATCGACCAGGATACCTCTCCCACGTAATGTTTCATAGAGGCCGTACTCAGTCTCGGACCGGAAGTACACCTCTTCCCACGCCACCTTGACGCTTGTCAACTCCTGCACAACACTGACGGCTGGTCGACCCTCCGGTACTTTGCTCTGCTTGCGACCAAAGAACGACGATCGAGCTGGTGGTGGAGCTGGACGATCTGGCAACGGCTGCTCGACTTTTGGTTGCGGATTCGTCACTGTCGCGGCAAGCAACTGTTTGCGTAACTCTTCTTGAGCTTCAACCTGCCCCCAGAACTCGATTGTGCCGTGTGAGCTGTCCAGCTGGATCAGTGTTGGGTCGTCCTCGGAGACCCAGATGAGCTGGCCTTTGAGGATGGGAGCTAGCACCACGATCAGCGACTAGGCATGGGTAGCAGACAGAGAAACATACCTTGATTTGACGGCAGCAACAGCAACTTCGATCTGGACAGTCCTTGTCGCGCTCGTTTGCGAATGATGGGTAGCAACGTTTCGACCAAAGCCGCCACATGTTGCGATCTGCTTGCTCCGACTTCTTGCCATATGTTCATGTGCAGTGTGACCTTTGGGTCACTCGGGGGCTCGTTGCCGCTTGGTGACGAGTCGCTCTCTTCGTATGCTGGTGGTTCGTCCATGTTCTCCATGTTGAAGGTTCGACGAGGGATTTTGGGAGCGTCAGGAAGCCGCAAAGATTATTTCGAATCTCAAACGCTGTCTTGCGCCGCCATGTGCTCCCGGAACTTCGGCAAAGATGAGTCTGACCAAGGTCGCACAGGATCGATCACAGGGCCTGCCCAGCCTGTTGCCTGAGGTTTCGAAGGAGTCAAATGCCCACCTCTGCTCGAGCTACGAGAGGATATATCGCGCACAGCCGGTTCACCTCAATCACACCACCGCTGGTCACCTGGCACGTAAGTACAAAAGGCCTTATTCACATTGGCTCTGCCTCTCAGGATCTAATCGACGCTCCGGCTTGACGCCTTGCGCTCCCCTGGGCTAGGTGCAAGGCTGAGCCCGTACCAAGCGCGCCAAGGTGATCACAAGGCCGCACGTTCACCACGTTCACCACTCCACAGCACAGCATAGACAACTACTCCCATTCTTGGGGTGAATGGCTGTGCCGTACAGCCGTCTGGTTACACAATGCAGCGGTACTTTTTGCAAGTGAATCTAGGGATTGCACCTAGCTAAGCCTCTTCGGTGAGTCAGATCAGGTAGATATCATGGTATGCAATCTCTCTGCACGTCTTGTTGCCTTGCAGATATCTTCATCTTCTCACATCGTCCACGACGATCCATCTCCTATCCTCTCATACGCCTTCAATTTTATCAAGTAACCACATACTGAATTACACACATCTCTTGCAACTCCTTCGAGAACCGCCATCATGTGGTATCACGTCTCCGAGCCGAATAGCTACCTAGCTATCACCGGTGTCTCGATCGACAAAGTGTGCATCGTTAAGAAAGCTGTAGTATGGCCGTTCCAGCGCGTCACCAAGATCAGCATCACGCCTTTCGACTTTTCCATGTCGTTGCAAGGTGAGTGCACCATTGACCTTAATCGAGAAATCATGCTAACGGACGAATCTCGAAAGCTATGACATCCGAGAAGCTCCAATTCTCTCTCCCAGCAGTGTTCACCATTGGTCCACTTGATGATATCGAAGCCCTAACAAAGTACGCCGTCCTGCTTACTGGCGACTCGGATGGTAGAGTCCCAGCTACCAAGAGCGGTACTGTCGGTACTGGTCGCAACCATGTACAGGACATTGTCAAGGGCATCATCGAGGGCGAGACGAGGTCAATTGTCTCCAACATGACGATGGAGGAGTTGTTCAACAACCGACGACTCTTCAAGGCCCAGGTGATCGAGTGTGTTCAGAAGGAGTGAGTAGACGTTTCAACCTTACGTGAGAACAACGCTGATAGTAGATAGGCTTGACCAGTTCGGCCTCCGCATCTACAATGCAAATGTGAAGGAGCTCCACGATGTCGGTGAATCAAAGTACTTCGAGTCGCTGGCTCGTAAAGCACACGAAGGCGCACAGAGCCAAGCTCAGGTCGACGTCGCGCATGCTAGGATGGTTGGTACCCTCGGCCAAGCGGAGAAAGAGGGCGAGACGAAGCAGAAGATTGCACGCATCGATGCGCAGACCGCTATCCTAGCCACCGAGCGCAAGGTCGAGAAGGCCAACGCAGATGCGAAATTTAGGTCTCGGGAAATCCAGATCGGTCGTGAGATCCAGCTTGAGCAGATCGCGGCTCAACGCGCGGCCGATCAGAGGGATGCAGAGCTGCAGAAGGGTGTCGAGGAGAAGCGTGCCGGTATGGAGCTGGAGCGTCTGCGAGCCACTACGGTCGTGCAGTCAAGGATCGCCCGTGAATCCGCCCAACAGAAAGCAGATGCCGACTTCTACTCCGCACAGAAGACAGCCGATGCGCAGCAGTACAACCAGAACGCCGAGACCGAGGCAGTATACCAACGCGGCGCCAGAGACGCAGAAGCAGCGTTGTTCACGCGTACTAAGCAAGCCGAGGGGCAACGGGTCGACGCAGAGGCGGCGTTCTTCGCCAAAGCCAAGGAGGCGGAAGCAGCGTTCTACACCAAGCAGAAGGAGGCAGAGGCGTCTTATCTAGCGCAGAAGAAGGAGTCGGAAGGTCTGCTCGAGATGGCGAAGGCGTATGGTGCGCTTGCGGATGTGATGGGTGGTCCTCAAGGCCTGATGAACTACCTGATGCTGCAGAACGGCACGTACGAGAAGTTGGCGGCGCAGAACGCGAAGGCTATCAACGGGCTGCAGCCGAAGATCAACATCTGGAACACTGGCAACCAGGAGGGTGGTGTTGATTCGACTGCGCCAATCCGCAACCTCTTCCAAAGCTTGCCGCCGCTGCTCAGCACTATCCAGGACCAGACAGGTAAGTCATACTGAAGGAATAGGGGTTGTCCGGAACCATGCGCTGTTTGAGACACCTGCTAACCTTTCTCCCCATCACTTTAGGTATTCAGCCGCCGGCTTGGCTTGCGCGGATGGCGACTGAGCAGAACGGCGAGGGTGGACAGAATGGGCATATGACGGCACAGGAGAGCGCGGTGCAGAAGAAGCTGGTCAACGGGCACAAGTGAGTAAGGATCGGAAGAGATGTTCGACGAGATGAGCAGGCGAGGCGGATTTGACTTATAGAGATACCACCAATACTTGTGTACAGTTTGACATTGACGATGTTTCAAGCTCTCCGTTCGTGGGAGTCGATTGAACTGACTAGGGAGAATATAAATACCTATGCTCTCGTTGGCAAAGAGACGTTCGATGTCGTTGTCAAAGTTCCGTTCATGCCTCCTTCGGCTCACCGGCAGAAACATCAGGCAGGTGCCATCGTAGATCTTTTTAGTCAAAGAATTTGTGAGTATTCTGTATGTTCCTCCACAGAGATGTTTCCTTTCAATGTTTAACCGCGGATTCAACTCTTCTTTCCATCTCCACCATCGCATGCAAGTTGGGAGTACAAGCACTCCATGCGTTGCTCTTGCCGTCGTCGTTTTTGTTAGCGATTGTGTCATTGCCGATATCGGAGATCAGGATGGGAATATGGCCGCAAGAGTCGAAGGAGGACAACCAAGAACACACCAACGGAGTAGATGGCGAAACAGCACCAGTGGTTGTACAGCCACTTGACGCACCGCCGGAGGGAGGCTATGGATGGGTTGTTGTTTTCGCACTTGCTTTGATGAATGGCTTCACTTGGGGAGTCGCAGCAGTACGATCACTTGGCTACAACATACGAGAACTTGCTAACAGAGACAGTCCTACGGTGTCTTCTTAAGCTACTACCTCGCAGCCGACTACTTCCCCGGGGCGACGCCACTTGACTACGCGTTCATCGGCGGACTCGAGTTCGGAGCATGTATGCTGATATCGCCAGCCTGCACCATCCTCACTCGTGAGTTCGGACGGTCAATTGTTATGACAGTGGGTGTCTTCATGATGTCGGGCGGCTTCATCTCTGCTTCGTTCGCCAAGCAGATATGGCAACTGTACCTCTCGCAAGGTGTTCTCGTTGGACTCGGCATGGGTGCCATCTTTATTCCCGCCATTGCAGTACTGCCGCAGTGGTTTTTGAAAAGGCGGAGTCTTGCTCAAGGCCTCGCTTCGTGCGGATCGGGATTCGGAGGACTTGCGTTCAGTCTCGGAACTAGTGCGATGATTGAGCAGTTGTCGTTGGCTTGGGCATTGCGAATCGTAAGTCGCTCATCGCAGCGTGCATGGTGGCCAGCTGACCAGTCCTGTCGTCAACTAGACCGGCATACTTGTCTTCATCGGCAACAGTATTAGCACAATCCTGGTGCGTGATCGAAATCACATCGTCAACCCGCCTCAGCTCGGCTTCGCAGTGCATCTTCTTCGGCGGTACGACTGCTTGTTGCTCCTGTCGTGGGCGTTCGTGAACCTATTCGGCTACATGGTCATCCTTTACTCGATATCAAACTACGCAGTCCAGGTCGCTGGCCTCTCACAGATGCAGGCTGGCATCCTCACGGCTGTTCTCAACCTGGGGACTGGTTTCGGACGTCCCTGCATTGGGCTTGCATCTGACAGATTTGGTCGGATCGAAGTGGCTGCCGGTTTGACGCTCTTTAATGGCATTATCGTCTTTGCGATATGGGTACCAGCGATCGACTATGGCGTCCTGCTGTTCTTCGCCTTACTTTCGGGAGCTTGCTTAGGGACGTTCTGGATGGCAAGTACCGTACTCAGCAATGTGGATGAAGCCTTGCTGACAGACACGAATAGACTGTTGGGCCACTTTGTGCAGAGGTGGCAGGGCTCAAGGAGGTCCCGTCGTTTCTTTCCTTGCAGTGGCTGACCACCGTTCTGCCGTGTACCTTCGCTGAGGTCAGTAAAGAGCTGAACACTTTGACAGACCGCTTGCTAACGCGACGCAGGTTATTGCGTTGTACCTCAGGAGACCTGAGCGAGGAAGATGGGGTTATCTATATCCGCAGATATTTGCAGGGTTGTCGTACATAGTCGCTTCTCTGTTCCTCTTCGAGCTGCTTCGAATCAAGAGGCAGCAGAAGAAGCAGGGCATCCTGCCGGAGATGGGACAGCGATGACAGCTGGTAACGCACAACGATTCGCTCCATCGAGTGGCTACCGACCACCTTGGCATTTTCATAGTTATAATCAGAGCATAGCCTAGGCCGAATCGCACTCGTGCTGCTGACCGCATAACAACATGCGCTTCCCGCCTGCATAAGACCCCGTCTCAGCCTTGACGCCTAACACCATCCACCGCCACTGGCGCTTGAGCTCATTGATTAAATGGCCAACTGACAGGTCCAGCGCGGCCAAACTTATTCCCATGGTAGTTATCGGCCTCTTGTGAGTTTGCCGACATTCCGTCGCCACTTGATCCCGAGTGAGTGGTGGCCTGCATCTTGCTCGCCAATCCAAGGGCCCGAATGTCTCTGCGACAATTGTTGCAGTGAAAGCTCATAGAAAGCGTCACGCTTCCTTTTACTTCAAACCTCGAGAGGACTTTCAGGGCAGTCTTCCCGCGCTTGTTCAATACCGCAGGCTCCGGGAAGAAGTTTGTCGTCAGATTGACATGGAGTGTGAACAATTGTTTTCCACAGTCCAAGACCCGAAGCACCTTGTCGAGCTGGGCAGGGAGCGTCGTGAGCCATGCCTTCTTGTCCGACTGCTTAGGGAACCACATGTTGAGATAGAGATGTCGCAGGTGCTTGAACAGGAGTGGATATCGCCACGGCGTCGCGGACGTCATACTCCCTTGTTGCTGCTGCCAGGCCTGTGGGTAGTCACACGGATCAGACCGTCGGCTGTCGTCTACGGACACGTTCCACAGGAAAAAGTTGGTGTTGTAGTAAGCCTCGAGGGCCTCATCGCGAAGGCTTCGACATACCGCAAAGACGGCACCGTCGTATTTGTCCCGAATGGTCCATACCGGAGTCTGTATTTCGATAGTGCCGTGCTGGTTCTGGTAGGTGGCATACTTCAAGATCCGCAGTCGAAGTTCGGTGGGAAGATCGAGCAAGGCGAAATGTTTGACCACAGCCGCTGGCATTGTCGCTGCGATTGACATTGTGATGGGCAAAAGATGCTGACCTAGGCTGTTCGCCTTTATCGTTGTTTCAACATGATATGGATGGTTGATTTCGTCAAGATGAATGGGTGTTTTCGACAAGATAGATAATAGGTAGACGGGTGGTGTAGCACGAGGCAGCTGCGGTCACCCAAGGTCCCCACATCGTCTCATCGGGCAACAGAACTCACTCCTTCACAACCAACACTTGAGAAACACTCCACGAGCCCACCGTAGCTATGGCCGACGATGAACTTGCCACAAGGGCTCCGGAGAGTGATGCACAAGAGCAAAGCACAAACCAGCCCTCGGAGGCAGAAAAGATCAGCGGCATACCAGGTGACACCAAGCCAGATCAAGGAGCTGCGAGTATGGGAGTATGTGGGCTCAAAACACTGCACGTGCAGCGACCTTGGGAGCTGAAGTTATTATGCAGGAGCACTGCGTGACAGACAGGCCAACGCGTACGACTCCAGACACTGCAGAGGAGTGGATAGTGGCAGGCTAACTGCTCCCAGCTGCTGGCGAAACACCTACTGGAGTATGACGGTTCTCCGGCTGCAGTGATGATACGGCACATGCTGAGACGTAGTAGGAGGTCACGAAGTTCAACGACATCGACGTATACATCACGAAGCCTGCCGACTACCCGCATCAGCCATCTAAATTACTCCTTCTCCTCACTGGCGGCACTGGGATGCATTCAACGAACAACAAGTTGCAGGCGGACAAGTTCGCATCGGAAGGATTTCTTGTTGTGATGCCTGACCAGTAAGCTACTTCTGCTTCTAAAACGCTCGGCGACGGCATTAAATAAAATCCTACTTAGATTCGGCGGCGATGCAGCACCAACAACCACCACAACTGCGGCAGCCGAGGACAACCCAAGCATCCTAGAGCAGGTCAAGCTCCAAGTAGCCTCAGTCGCCAAGTCCTTCACCATCGACATGTGGTTGGCTCGCCACACTCCCGAGAAGGTCCTTCCCATCCTGCAGAAAGTCACCACCTCCGTCAAAGAGGAATTCGCAGACGCCGTCGCCAACGGAGGTGGCATCTACGCCGTCGGCTACTGCTTCGGTGCTCGCTATGTTCTTCTCCTCGGCAGCGACCTCGACAAAGAAGCAGCGCAAGGTCTTCGTAGTCCGGAAGCTACTGCAGAGGAAGGCATGGTGAGGCAAGGGCCGCAGATCAAAGCTGGTGCCATCGCACACGGAACACAGATTGGCAAAGACGATCTTGAGGGGATGAGCGTGCCTGTCTGTATCGTCGCCGTGGAGAACGACAACTTGTTTCCAGACAATGTCCGCGACGAGGGTAAGAAGGCGCTGGAATCGAAGAAGGTGGAGCACGAGATGAAAGTCTACCCGGGTGTGCCACACGGCTTTGCGGTGTACGGAGACTACGACGACGAGAAGATCAAGCAATCGCAGGACGAGGCGTTCAAGCAAATGCTGGAGTGGCTGAAAGCTCACTAATGTCTTGACGAGCTCGACCTGGCGTTTGAAGGAGTTAACTTGCATTCGAGATACCGTCTCTAATATCACGAAGTATGAAAACATGGTCTACCGCTTTGCATCGTCAATTGTTCTTCACTCTTCCCTCTGCATCACAAATTGTTTACGGAAGACATCGCAGTCAAGAGAATCGGCTAAACCGTGCAGCTCATATATCCCCGGCTTCGCGGACCGCCCTTTCCACCCAAGCTTCACCAAGCAATTTCGCCATGAAACTGCTACAGTTTCAATCAAAGTACAAGCGCTACAACACCCTTGCCCAGAAACTCGCCTTGCTCTCAATATATTGCATTCGCGCTCTGCGTGACAGTGTCACAGGTCTCTTCTTAATTGCACTTTTAGGACGCGAACACCCTCACAACGGTTCGTTAGATGAGATGGCAGAAGTCGATCATGCAGAACGTGATCTGGTGATTCGGATGACGGAGATATAGGCACACTGTTCCGGATTGTTGTATGGTCGATATAAGTACTTCCTCTACCCTCTTCGCCTTCGACCTCGCTCAGGTCATCACGATACCCAATCTTTACGTTCTTTCAACGCACGATGTTTGCTTCCACTTTCCTTCTCGCCCTGGCGGCGCTTCTTCCTCTGAGTTTCGCTCAAGTCTCTGATGACTTCGAGAACGGCTGGGACAACGCTTACCTGGCCCATCTACGCTCCCGACTGCAACCAGGGAGGTAGTGTGACTTTGGACACGACGACTGGCCACTCAGGCTCGAGCTCCATGAAAGTCGTCGGCGGCGCCAACGGCTACTGCGGACACATCTTCTTCGGGACCACCGAAGTCCCATCCGGCAGCGACGTCTACATTCGGACCTGGCTGTTCGTCCCATCCCCTCCCACCGCCCCACGAAGCGTATGCTGATGATCTTGAAGCAAGCACTCCACCGCCCTCGCCGACGGCCACGTAACCATGATCGTAATGCCCGACTCCGGCCTCGGCGCCAACAAACATCTCCGTCTCTCCGGCCAGATGGAGATCCTTGAATATAACAGGTACACAGTTCAGACCTGTAAGCAAGATAGCTTAGCTAATATCTTGATATCAGGGAATCCGACGACGCCACTCTTCCCGACCTCTCCCCCAACGGCGTCGCCTCCTCCACTGGTCTCCCGACCGACGAGTGGGAGTGCCTCGAATACCACCTCCGCTCCGACGGCACGATCGAGACGTGGGTCAACAGCAAAGCCATCGCTGGTCTCACAGTCGGGCCAGGCGTTACGAACGCTAACAGCAATGGTTGGGGCTCGGCTCATAAGCCGAAAATCCAGGGGGTGTATTTCGGCCGCGAGAGCTACTCCGGGAGTGTTGATACGTTCTGGGACGATGATGTGGCTATCGATTCCAAGAGGGTTGGCTGCTCGGCGACCGGTGGCGGGTCTGCTGGGACAGCAACGAGTGTCAAAGTAAGCGAGCCCACCACTGCGGCTGAGGCAGAGTCGACGACTTCGTCGGTGGTTGTGGCGACGTCGAGTGCGGCGTTGACTTCTTCGGCAGAAGCACCATCGACGGCCACATCATCAGTAGCTGCCGCGCCTTCTGAGACACCGGGTGGTGATGATAGCTGCGAGGTCGAGTTCGTTTACGTTTAGGCGTCCTCGTACGGGGATGATTGGGTTGAAATTCAGTGGTGGCCAGCGTAGATACTTCGTAAGACGTGGGCTCATAAAAGCTGTTATCCTCTTCCCCGACATCACTCCACGCCCTCCAGCTTTTCCAGCTCTCCGATGATCTTAGACCAGCTCAACATCCCCCCTCACCACCGCATCTTTGACCGCACTCCACCTCAACAACCACAAATCTCCCCTCTGCAACTCCACATCCGTCGTAGCCGTCTCGCCCATCACTTCCACGCTCCCGGCATCCCTTAACGCCCGACAGAATACCGCAGTCTCCTCGTCCGGCTTATCGACCATACTGACACCACCAGAGGTATCATCCAATTTTTGTAAAGATTGCGGGAAAGTGGCTAGGAAAGAAGAGTTGTAGTGAGAGGATAGGAGGGCTTGGTGGGACTGGAGGTACTGCTGTTCGAGGGGTGAGAGGAGAGTGGTGGGTTCGGACTGGGAGAGGGCGCGGTAGTGGAGGGGGCGGGCATCGATCTGCGGGAGTGTGGTTAGTATGAACGCAAGAGTTTGTGAAGAGGTTTTAGGCGTACCTTGGCGATTCGCGCTCGTAAATATGAGCGTACGATGAATTTAAATCGTTCCAGCTCGGTCTGCAGTATGACCAAGGTGAAATTCGACCTGGGGTCGAGTGTACCGGTTATGTCTTCGATGGTCTCTATCTACACTGCTGCGGTCAGCCTGAGTGCACCAGAACAAAGACATGATATATGCGTCCTTACTTGCTTCTTTGTCCGTTCCATCACGCGCTCAATGAGTGGTGTAGGATATGACAGCAATTCGGGCGATGTCCGTTCGTTCACCCATGCTCGCGTCAATGCCTGGAGGTCGCGTGTGCGCTGTGGTATTGACGGTGCAGAGACCGAATTGAGGATGTCCTGGATATCGTCGTCCATGTTTGTTGTAGACAAGGTGGAGTCTTGGACGCGAACGAGATGGAGGACGCGAAAGTGGTAGGGCCGAAGTTGGTCTATACCATTGACGCACGGACTACTCCATAAAACATGTGATCGACGCGTATATGCCCTTGGCAGGCCGCCCATGCGAGATAGATCGAGTGGAAGCTGACTGCAATGCTGAAGCAGGGGCATCGGCCTAAATGCCCTCTCCATGGTCGAAAGACCGAAACGTCCTCAGGGAGTGCAGTGGCGGACGTGCCGGTGTAGTCTACGAGAAAGAGCTTTGATGTGTACCACAGACGCACCGAAAAGGTCCTGATGAGGAAGTACACGATGAGTCCAGACAGATCGTGACGGCTCTGTTGATCTTACCGAAAGTCCTCTCCTTTTACACACTATGTACAAGTCTCTCTTCATCCCATATATACACCAAGTTGCTTCGCGATTGCTCGCCTTGCGCTCATCTATATCCAACAGTGTACACTATACAGTAGATACAACAAACTCGCTAAAAGTTCTTGAACGGATCAAACCCGTTCTCATCAAAAACATACCCAGCCCGCCTCTTATCCGTAGTCGACTGGCTGATATTGCTATCGCCTCTCCTCCTCGCATGTCCCACTCCATTGACCGGCGGAGCAGGGACGTACAAAACTCCATCCCGTACGTTAGGATCGACGAACGCTTCCATCCGCACCGTCCCGACAGCTTCGAAGAAGTTCGGTCGATCCGGGCTGGCCAGGGAGTCTGGTCGGCTACCACTCTTCGACGATGCGCTTGGTCGGAACGATGATCCGTTCGTCGAGCCAGGATGCAGCGCAGACGAAGCGGAAGATGGCACGGCGCTGGTAGAGAAGTTCCGGAAGCTACTCAGCGGGGCCGGGAGTCGTGGGCTAGTGTTGCTGCGTTTCCGTTGGTGGCGAGACGTGGTGATGTAGAGGCGCGGAATAGCTGGGAACTCCGCGCTGTCATCGCGGTTGGAGCCTTCGAGCGCCATCATTGCGTCGCCGCGGCCGGTTTCGGGTAGTGGGGGGTGCGTGGCGCTGTGCGGTAGTGATGGCCGTTTCCCTTTCGCGAGCCGGATGGAGTCGCGGACGGTAGCACGCCCGAAGGAGGGGGAGCGCTGGCGTTGGACCGTGGGTGCTGGCTCTTGTGGTACTTGCGGCATGCGTGGTAGCGCTGGCATCGGTGGGATCTCGGATGGCAGGTTTGCGGGCTGGGCGAGGAAGGAGAGGGCTCTCATCCAGAAGACGTGGCGTTCTGCTGATATGGCTGTGAACTTCAGCGCTCGGGCAGGTGTCAGGATCAGGATCGAACGGTCGTATGCAGTCCGAAGCTCCGGATTCTTGGGCAGAGGGGTGCTGTCTTCGACCTCGAGCACTGACGATATGGCAACTGCTACTGTTAGTACGAACTTTAGTGCTCGAGAGGTGATCGACTTACGCTTGCGACCCTTCTTCCCAAGCAACGCGGTCCCTGAGGCAGGCTGCTTGCTGTCCCACATGATCGTTCTCTCGTACGGCGACAACCAGACCCATCGCTTATGCCGCGAGCCGTGAGATGAGATGTTGACAGACCCATCCTCCGCAATAGGGAAGTCCTCCTGCACACCAAACGACTTCCGCTTACGGATGTACTTCCACATCCATTCGCCAACCATGGTGCTAGCAATAGAATCAACGAGATCTGTCTCCTCTGAAAGACGCGACGCCTCCGTAGTGGCCGCGTTCGAAGGCCTGCCGAAATCCATCGAGCCTTTGGTATAGTTGAAAGGGGCATTGGCCTGTAGCGGTGTCGGCAGCTCAGGGATGGGGAAATCTGTAGGCGCCGGACTGTTGAACGCCATCGACTGTATAGGTGTGAGGTCCGGAGACCGCCGCCTGCGCCTTCGAAATCCCTTCGTTGGCGACCCTTTGCGACCCGGATTGCGGATGACGGCCGCTGATTGTACCTTGCGGAGGCTGCCCGGACGTCCACTTGGTGGTGGTTTGTAAGAGCGGTAGGCGCGGTTGCCGAAGGCATCCATTTGATATGGCACTGGACTTTGCGAACCCTCGCTGTGTGAGTTTGGAACGATGCGGGAGCTTGACCTCGTGGGAATAGGGAACGGCGGAGCTGTGACGGACTGGCTGCTGTAGATGCTGGAGACCATACTGCCGAAGCTCGGGCTCCTGGAACGAGGGTCCTGATAAGCGTTAAGCTTTACTGGTGCTTTGCCGTTATCGCGATGCGACGTCCGTGACGGGGCTCTACTGCTTGACACTGAGGGCGCTGGAGCAGCTCCGTACGAGCCAGCAGTGCCTGGTCGCCGTTCTGGTGATATCTCCTTGTCTTCAGGCACAGCTTTGGGTGGTTCTGAGAGACCGAAGCGGCCTTGAGGTGGCCGAGCTACGGCGTATAAAGAGCTTTCGAGGTCCTTGGTGTCGAAATCACTTACGAAGTCCTCGCCGTCGCTTCCGTCGGATAGTCGGTCCATGTCGAGCAACTGACTGGTCCTCTGTCCAGCCTTGCTGACGCCGTACTGCGCGGATCGATTGAGTGGTCCTTCGCTGGAGTTGCGGCCTGGTGGCATGGACGGTGCGAGCACTGGACGTGGCAACGGTATGGCCCGCAGCGGCATGGTACGCAGATCCTTCTGGCTGTGGTCGCGCAACAGCTCCGGGCTACTCTGAGGTGGTGATTGCGGAGGAGGAGACGGCAGCAATGGCGGTGGTGGAGGAGCCTTGGTGAATATTTTAGCCGTACCTCCCGTGGCCGATCGTTTAGCTGGTTTTGGCTGCGGTGCTTCTTCGAACGTCGGGCTCGGTAGCAGATATCCTGGTAGCAGATGTTCTGGCAGCTTCACCGGCCTTCTGTCAACTCTGATATTATCTGTCTGAACTGCAGCGTCTCGGGACCTCCACCCCAAACTGGCCTGTGTCGAAGCATTCTTCGTACCTGGCGGCAGGACGTAAGGTCTGGGAGACGACGGCCGGGACGACGGCGGGTGGATCGTGATTGATGGTACAAAGGAAGGAGGGCTGAGGCTATCTCTCTTCGGGGTGTGGCTTGGTTTCGCTGGTGCCTCTTCTGCTTCTGTCTGCGTCGATGCTGTCGTGTAGGCTGCTTTGGGGAACGACAACCTTTTCCCTTCAGGCCAGCTTTTACCATCGACCACGGGAGTTTCTGGTGGACTGATCGGAGATGGAGAGGACCTCGAAATGGTCAACGGATGGCGTTGCATGGTTTTGGCGGCTTCGAGGACACCTGACGATCTGCTGGCCGGTGCGGGTTCCTTAATCGTTGGAACGTCATCCTGCTCTGGTGCGACCTGTTGCGTAGTCTTTGGCGACGGAGGTGGAGAAGGCTGGTATCCTGTGTCTACGTATTGGACACGCGGAGCCGACTTGGGTGCAGGAACAGGTGTCATCGATCGTCCTTGATCCAGCGATGACTTCGACGTTGATACTGACTCGAGTGAGCTCTTCGTCTGCTCCTTGATCATCGGAGTCCATGCTAGAGGGTCGACGCTTTCCGTTGTCAGGCCAAGCACACGCTTCGCCTTCGAATCAAGCTCGCCTCCAACGACCGAGCTCTGTCTCGACTCCATTGTCCTTCTGAGTTGCTCGTTGTATTCGAGCTCTTCGTCAGGATGCTCAAACTCGTCCATATCGTACTCGTCCTCCTCATCGATCCCAAGCTCATCAGCTAAGCTGTAGCCATTGGGTTTTCCGAAGGGGTCGGGTGTGCCTGTCGTACGTGACATGGTCGAATTGCGTATGCTCCTGCGAGAGCTGAGACTGCTCTTATTCCGCCTGTGCTTGACTGGAGTCATCGACCGCACACTCGCAGTATCACTCTCGTTTCCGAAGCCGCTGTCCTTGAACGTGCCCTCGTCGGCATCTAGAATGTGTATTGGATGGCCTTCCGTAGCTGCCTGATGCGCACTCATCTCGTCGATCACAGTTCTTAGCCGAATTTCGGTAACGTGTATTCGACGCTCCATTTGACGCCGCTCATTATCCCATCGCTCCTTCTCGGACTCAAATATTCTCTGAGCACGTTCGACATCGTCGTCTTGACGCCTCACGATCTTCTGTGCCGCCTCAAGCTTGGCTTTGAGATCTGCAGCAGAGCTCTTTGCAGTGTCGCGCTCTCTTGCCAATCCTTCAACGGCCTCCAAAGTTCCCCTTTCGACCTGTTGCACCTGTAGTTTAGCCTTCCGAACTTCTCTCACGTTGTCCGATAGCTTTCCGCTTAGACCTTCGTTCTCAGTCTTCGCGGATGATAAGCTGGACTCGAGATTCTCCACAAGGTTGTTCTTGGAGTCAAGCTCTCGCCTCAAGTTCAAGATCTCCGAGACGAGCGACGCGTGCAATGTGGGTGTGAATCGTCGAGGATCCATAGCACCATATCTCCCATCCCGCGCCTTGTCTTTCAATTCAACGCTGTCTGGCGGCAGAGGCGGAGGACTCGCAGAAGCCTCTCTTGACGAGTTTGCGGTTGCCCTGGATGATCGCTTCGAACGAATGAAGTCGGGGGTCTCGTATGGCGTGTCCGCAGGCGATGGTAGCCCCTTGAAGGGGTATTCTCCAAAGTAGTCCATCTTGTGCAGTCCTGGAGGGATAAGTGATACCACTGTTCGCGCAACAGTTGTCTAAGGACTCATAAATCAGTCCGAAGTGTCGCCAGAAACTTTCTCCTGATTGGCACATACCTAGACTTTCTCGCCCATGATGCATACACCTCGTGCACCTTCTTTTCGTCTCGTGTAGTCCCGCACTTCGTCGTGTGACGGTGTACAAGACTGCCACTCCACCGCCGATGGAGACCGGCTCGCCTACGCACAAGGAAGATCGAGTCAGCAACATGGCCGGCGTATACTCTCAACATAGACAACTCAATCGTCTTTAGGTTTGCGACTCTTGCACTGGACTCACTCCTACCTGCGATGCTGGGATCCCACGCCTGGGATTTCCCTGTTGCGCCCGACTCTGGGGAAAGCCTGCTTCTCCTTCCGCACGTGCTGCAAGGTTTCGATAAAATGCTGGGTCGAGGAGTAAGAATGTTTAACACGCTGAAAAGATACTGGCACAAGACTGCTACCACAGTCGCAACATATTACAGTAGGAGATGAGGACGAAACTCGCGGTAGTCGCAATAGAACTCTCTTCCAACGCGATGGCCCGCGCACTCAAAACCCATGCTAAATTCAATTCTGATATGCTTGTGTAGATCTCGAGCACGAGCCAGACTCCTTAAATCGCTAGGAGAACGCGTCCCGCGCGTCCTTGAACTCTGTTAGCAGCCAGTGAGAATTCTGCTTGCGCGACACCAACTAATAAAGACAAAATGTGATAGGCTTCGGTCGTTGTTCCAGCGATTGGTGGTGTTAGATGAAACGCAGCCGTTAAGCCATATGCAGTTCCAATAGGGGCAGCTAATGCACGGGACCTGAAGTCCCCGGTACTGGCTTGCCGGTAGGAAGACTGCCGAAGCTCTGGGTGCTTGGCGGTGGAGTCGGTTTGTCTGCTCGCGCTGGTGAAACGATGCACGCGGACGGCAAGGCGGCGTATGCCGAGCTGTAACATCCATCCTCGCGGCACCAGCAAGGTAGGCCCCGAATGGTCTGTAGATTTTCGTGCTCAAAAGACCTTGGTGAAGAGCTTGCGTTCGTGGACGGAAATAGAGAAGGAGTCGGACTCTATTCCAGCTGTGGGGTAACTCCCGGTCCAGGCACAGCAACTTCGTGGCGGCATGAAATTGCTGGGGAGTTTCAGCCTAATACTTTAACCTGCGTGACGAAGAGCAGACTGGCCAGCTGATGCAATGTGATGGCCAGCCCGTCACCAACAGTCTCAACGAAGCGAGTTCATGTGAAGACTGTGCCACAATTGTTGTCGTGTTGTCTGGATAGCTTTCACGCGGAAGAGAGGCTCGTCGTGACGCTGCAAGCGATTGGCGATGGGAGTCTCGTAGTGAGAAAGGAGCCTGCCGCCATCCACTTCATCGTCCCGAGACAGCGGATTGACCGGGTCGGAGGCGTGAACTGCAGCTCCCGGCGCGCGCGGCGGCAACCGCAACTCAATCGCCACTGACCTTTCTCCTCGGGTTCCATATTTGCGCAAAGATTCACCGCAGAGTTGCATGATGAGCGACGGGGTCACCGAAGGCAACATCGTAGCAGGAGTTGTACGTCTGTGAGATTACGCATTCTGACCAGCGCCTGAGAGTGTTTGCGATTTGCACGTGAAGGAGGTCCGATATCCGTATACCGTGTAAAGTACTCCATAATAATCTGCTCAATGGGTCAGCAAAGCTCCACAATCCAACAATTCAGACGAGTCCGTGTTCGAATTGAGTCGCGTTGTGTGATGAGGAGTGAAAGGACACCGACAACAACTAACTACAAGGCAAGAGATATCGAAGCCGACAGTTCGAGGCAAAATTCGTGGAGAAGTCGACAAACAAAATTTCCGATCAAAACCTATCTCGAAGGCCACATATATTCTCGTTTCAACACGCGGCTCGAGGACATCGACGTAATAGTTTGTACCATCGCACATAATGGCTACAGAACAGAGTCTAGAAGCGCTCCTGGAAGAGCGTATGAAGCTCCACGATGGTACTGGAGGAATTGGCGACCAATCTTCAAAGAACAAGAATGTACCAGCGTCGGTTGCTCTTCCTCCAGGCATGCAGAAGAATCAGGACTCGACATCCGAAGAGCTATGGAGAGAGCTCAACCGCACGCCTCTGTTTATGACGTCTCTTGATGACACTGATGGTGAAGAAAACGTTGCTCTCGAAGCACTCAAAGCCCTTGCGTACGAAGGCACAAAAGCAGAAGTGGCCCAGAACTTCCGTGAGCAGGGCACAGAGCTCGTTCGGTTGGAGAAGCGGTACCCAGAGGCGCGAGAGTACTACACAAAGGCTCTGGACGCTCTCAAGAGGCCACCACTTCCGCCGGATCCTGAGGAAGGCCCTCAAGTCATTGAGATTGACGAGGAGGCTGAAGCACGAAAGGAACGCGATATTGAAGAAGTTTGCCTGGTGAACCGAGCGCTATGCAACCTCGAGATGAGTATCTCTTCCTATTGAACACCCCGCTACGCTTCTTGACTGATATATCGCTTCAGAGAACTATGGCTTGTGCAATAGGGACTGTGCTGCAGCATTAAGGTTGAACCCACGGAACATCAAGGCATGGTATCGTGCTGGTTCTGCGTGCCTGGCGTTAGACAAGATTCCAGAGGCACTTGATGCTTGTCAGTCCGGGTTGCAGTTTGAGTTGCATAACGCAGCCATGAAGACGTTGTTGAAGAAGGTCGAAAGCCGCCGAGACCACCTTGCCGCGGCGGAGAAGAGTCGTGCCGAGCGTTTGGAGCGCCAACGGCTTGAAGAAGCAACACTTAGACTGGCACTCAAGAGTCGTAACATCCCGACTCGCAAGACAGACCGACCGCCAGAGATGCCTGAAGCCAAGATCGCACTCGACGATCCGGTGGACGCATCCTCCAGTGTTAGCTTTCCGGTCATCATCCTGTATCCAGCCCATGCCCAGACAGACTTCATCAAGGGATTCCAAGAGGACGAGTCTTTGACCGATCACCTCTCCTACATATTTCCACTGCCGTGGGATGAGCAGAACGAATACTCACTCGACAAGGTCGAATGCTACATGGAGACCATTGAGGGAGGATTGATCAAAGCAGGAAAGAAACTAAGCTTACTCAAGCTCCTAAGTAGTGGAAAGCTGGAAGTCACTGATGGACTGGTAAGGGTCTCTGTTGTGCCCAAAGACAAGGCTGGAGAATTCATCGCGGACTTCAAGAAGAGAAGAGGGAAGCAGTAGCTCCATGGCGAAGCAAACTCGCCTTGCTGTGAGGCTCTAAGCACTTCAAGCAGCATTGATCGCCTTACTGCACAGGAGGTGTTGGTGCTTCTGATCGCACACCATCTGCGGGCGACGCTAGAAGGCCGAGCTCCTCCAGCGTCTTGCCACCAGGCCTGGCCTTTCCAAACATAACAGCGCCGGCGTGCTCCGGCTTTGGGGGCACGATTTCGCAGAGAGTGAAGCCGCACTTCTCCAGTATCCTTCGACTTCTGGTGTTAGCAGCGTCAACCCAACCCTCGACATGGTCATAGCCCAGACCGCCCTCACTCAGGCGTGGTATGCGGTCAAAAAGCTGCGGCAGTACAGCTGAGAACGCTTCTGTGGCGTATCCGTGGCCAGCATAGGCTGTTGAGGTCAGCGAAACAGAAAGGAAGGCAGGTCTCGGACGCACAAGGGTCGATCATGTAGCCTGCCTCGGGCAGGTGGAAGCTTCCTACTACGCCGATGATGGGGCGCTGTACAGTGTCGCTCGACTGATAGTCTCTAAGCTCGATCGCGAAGTTGAAAACGTCTTTGCCAAGTGCTACCCGCGAACAACTGTCAACGGGTACCCTTTCACCCATCGGTGCTTTACCTACCCCTGTCTTTTGTCCAGCGCTCCGCTTGTTCCACCGTAGTGACTACGCCGTGGCTCGTCCACCGCATTACTTCCTCCTTAGAGATGAGGCCTAAAAGTGCCGATGCATCTGCAACTCGTAACGTCCGTAGTCTGAGCCGTGGCGTCCAGATCTCATGGCTGTGAAGATGGATGGGGATAATTAGTTCATGTTACAATCACAAACCACATGGTGTCTCAGGGGTCGGTATGGGGTCCATCATGCAACTTACAACTCCGGCTCCAACGCATCGGTTTCGGCTGCCATCTTCCAATAGTCGTACTGATAGCTTATTTTTACCGAAGTATGGAGGATATAAGTGTGTAGTCCTATAGGAACAACGTATTGAGGAAGGAATAAAGTTTGAGTCACATGTCTAGCGCGCAACCGTGGCTGGCGGTTCACAAATCAGCTAGACCTCGAAAATACAACAACCTTATCAAATATTCATCAAAACACTCAATGGAGCCATCTCAAAAGAGACGGAAGGTGTCGTTCGACGCAGTAGACAAATGTGATTCTGGCCATGGGAGTGAGGATGATTCGACTGACTTCAAACTCGCCGTCCTGGTAGAGCGTTGGTGGCACCTTGTATAAGACCTTCGCTAACCCTTTTGCTTTTCTTTCTATAGGCCTCGCTTCATCCTGATCGCAGTGACGATGTTCTACTGGATTATCTTCTAGCATATAATGGGTCAGTAGAGAACGTCTCGGCTGCCTTATCGACTCCGCCCAAGGAAGAGCTTCCCAAGAAGCGAAATAATGCGATCAATGGAGTGCAATCGTCCCTAACCTCGTTCGCCACTGGCACGGATGGACCGACTATCATTGCTAAGCCGTTGACCAAGAAAGGCCGGACACTTCACCTCTACTCACCAGAAGACATTGAGGCTCACACGCCTTGCTCCATCTTACACAACTTCCTACCAACGGACGTGGCCGATGCGTTACTGCAAGAACTACTTGGAGAGCTACCGACATTCCGTCGAGATAAGTTCCAAATTTTCGATCGAAGCGTGGTTTCGCCACATACTGTCCGCCTCTACGTGGATGATGTGAAAACCCAGGCCCAGTACACATATAACGGAGGTCCGATCGACAATATAGGACGTACAACTGAGCATCTACTAACAGTGTCTGATCTGGTGCGAGTCAAGGTCAACGAAGAGATCGAACGACGCACAAAAAACTTCCAGCCGAATGGAGAGAGGCTCAAGTTCCAGTCGCCAGACGAATGGAGGCCGAATGCAAGCTTTGTCAACTGCTACAGCTCGGGGAAGGAGAACGTGGGCTGGCATTCAGATAACCTGACGTACCTTGGAGTTGGAGCAATTATCGGAAGCCTATCGTTGGGTGTCAAAAGGGAGTTCCGCGTAAGAAAATCCCTTCCGCAGAGCGACACTTCATCAACCGAGCAAGGCCAGATAGCTATACACTTGCGTAAGTGCACTCCTGAGCGAGCAGCACCTCGCCTCGTTGAAATATCCGAGGCACTTGCTAACAGATGGACGAAAGCTCACAACTCCCTACTCGTTATGCATGCCAATATGCAAGAAGAATGGAAGCACTCTATAGCACCCGCCAAAGCCATAGACCCTCATCCTGTTGCCGGCAATCGGAGATTTAACATCACATACCGCTGCTACAAGGACTACCTACATCCGAGCCTAACGCCACGATGCAAGTGTAACATGGCCGCAGTGCTTCGATGTGTTCAGAAGCGGGCAGCGACTCGAGGACGGTATATGTGGATGTGTCATACCGGCTTCTCCGTGGGTGGGACGTCGTGCGGTTGGTTTACATGGGCAAAATTTGATGATGAAGGCAAGCCCGAATGGTAAGTCGCCGCGGTGTATGACCCTTTCCCCTGCCAATATATATAGGACACGCGAGACTCCTGCTAACAGGTTCTACTCCGGAGTTATTAGGGCGAAGGGGTACAAGGGCAATGCGAACCTTCCGATATCTGCGAAAGAATGATAGCATTCGCATGTTGCTGGACTGTCCGCATTCGATGGAGCGACAGCCCAAAAAGTCTGCTGTTCTTTGCACCACACCGCACTTCGATATGTCCTCATCCGGCATCGTATTGACCGTCTATAAGACGTGTGTTCTCAAAAGTCCCACGCAGGCGTCGTTCACCATCGGACTTCCTTGCTCTGATCTCCAGAAGCTACCATCCGGGCACTCAAACTTCTCGAACTCAGCTTACTTGAAGTCGCATGAGTACCTGCAGTGGCTGGAGTCTCGTAATAGCCATCTTTGGTGATTCTGATGGGAGTTTAAAAGCCTCGTGCAAGTAATCAGTGTATTCGAGCACACATTTCTTGCCGGAGATCGCAACGAAGTCGATGGTCGCGATGTGGCTGCAGAGTCCGCTCATACCTAAGACGGAGGAGCAATACCATCAGCGATGCTTCAGATTACGATGGATGAACCCCTTACCACATTCCCCCAGATTTAGCACTCATCAAACAATACACTAAGTATCTCGTTGACGCTGGAGAACCTCAAGGCATCAGGCTAAGTTACCACACCTGTAAGAGGTTGACCAAGGCAACACCACCGGGCTTGAAAAGTACGAGTGGGTTCGGTTCTTCTGTTGTATGAACTTCTTTGTACCAACTGATATGTGTAACACATACCCGAGCGCTGTTGATGTTATTCCAGATATACACGTCCCATGCCGCCTCCAAACCCAAATATGTACAACCCAGGTCCCATAGCCACCCCTTGACACATGCTCACCAGCACCGGCTTGAAATCAGACGATACCGTAGCTCTTTTTGGCGATAAAATAACAGGTGACGCCTAGGCAAAAAGGCAATATCAGCGAAAGTCTCAGCCAAATTAGGGCTGTGCCAATCATTTTCTTACCAAAAGCCAACAAACCCGCAGTAATGCACCAAAACCACGTCAAATCGCCCTCGTACTCCTGCCCAGGCACCCACACGTTCATACCCCACATACCAGTGATGATATTCATAGGCAGCACGATCGTACCAATGACGGTCAGCTTGCCGAGGATATCAGCGTTCTGCTCCGCGCGCTCGTTCATGCGGATGTTGATCTGCGCGACGTAGTTGCTGTGGGCTCTGCTCAAAAGACTGTAGAGATGTAAGCAAAGCGTGAAGCTCGATGAATGGGAAAGGGGATAGACGCACTTCTCGTAATGCGAAAGGTTATTGTTCATCGTGACAATGTGATCCTGGATGTCACCAAGATACAGCCCAATCTCACTCCGCGGCGCAACCTCCCAGTTCTCGTTGCAGCGCTTCGCGAAACCTTTGATGACATCCGCTTTGTTGCCGAGTAAGCGATACAGACCCATGACCTTCTTCCTGCCCTCGCCGACGCGACGGAGAAGATCGCCACCGCTTGGGCCGGCTGTGCGATCTCCTTCCGCCTTCTGCGCGCCCATGTCGGCTTGGTCGTTCGGGCTGGATTCGCGCCTTTTGCCAGATGGCTTCTCGTTGGTGCTTGACTGTGCGCTCGAGGCCGATTTCTCTGCGCTGTCTGCGGACGTGACGTGAAGATAGAGGATCTCCTCGTCAATCTCGTCGACTTCTTCTTCGATCTGTTCTACACGCGGGGCATAGACATCGGTGATGTCGTCGATGAGAGCATAGCTGATCCAATCTGCGGTAGGCGACATATAATCGTTCAATTGCCGGATCCGGCGGCGGACATTTGCTGGATGTGGCGTTTGCGAATGGTGAAACGTGATCACACCATCCCGAAAGACGACAACGTAGAAGTTGACGGGGTCCATGTAGTCTGGGCTCTCCCTGTCCTGCTCGAACGAACGGTAGTTGAGAAAGTAGTACGATTGGAAGAGCTCGACCTTTTCGCGCTGTTCTTCCATGAGGATGTCCTCAGTAGTGAGCTGATGTATCCCGAAGGCTTTCGCGATGACTTTCATCTCCATCTCGGTGGGTTGCAGAATATCAAGCCAGAAAGTCGGACGTGGACCATATCGCTTTTGTTTGTCGTTTTGCCGTGGCGTTGCAGTACGGGACGGTGTCTCCGACCTGCTAGGAAGTTTACTGGCTGGTGGCGACAACGTATCACCTGCATCGCTGATGATAGATGTATGCCTCGATTGCTGATCGCTGGACATGGGTCCCACAGGCGCCTGCGCGGAGAAATGCATAGAGTTGTTGTTCGGCCTCTCGAGCGCATTGTCATCGACCTCATCATCACTGTCTTCGGGTATCTCGATCGGATCTGGTAGGAACAGATCCTTGAACGTGATATCCTCTTGCAAGAGATCGCTAATCGTACGTGCATGAACAGTGGTATCGAACGTCTCGTTGAAGTACGTGAAGCGAAAGGGGGCGTCTTCTTCTGCTTTATGCCAAGTCGTCTTGCCTGGCCGTAGGCGTCCGCCAACCATCATTGGCTCACTGATCTTCTTCGCGCGCACATGCTCCATATGCGTGCGCTCCTCCTTCTCCTCCCGGCTCCATTCGTACAGCACATTCATATCAGGCCACTGCTGAGTTCGCGTTCGCTTCTTGCGCAACATTGTCGAGCCCACCTCCGACTGTCTATCATCCTCTTCAGCAATCTCGGAAAGATCTTCACCGGGGAAGCAGACATCTCGAGCAGCCAGATCGGCGGCGGTCGGCCTTCTGCGCATTGCATCTGGTGACGAGTTGGAATACCGCCTATCTTCCGCATCGATGTCGATGACCGCGTCGCGACCTCGATCGATCGAACTCCTAGAATGATCGCCGAGCATAAGATCATCGAGGGAGCCCAGCTGCGGCGATCCTGGGATGGATGGCGGGTTATTGATGTCGTACCCATCGCTATCATACGATCCAGTATTACGACCGAATGCGTCTGCCTTTCGCTTTGAAGAGCTCTTTGAGTTGGCTGAGGTCCGCCGTGTCCGTATTGCACTTCCATAGGGTCCAGAGTTGGTCCTTGACAGCTGCGGCTTCGACTGGCTCCTTCCGTTCTTCAACAATGGTGTCCTATCGTTCGCATCCCCCTCATCCTCATCCTCACTAATGGCCACAGCCGATGCTTGTGCGAGCCTCGAACGCTGCTGACCAGCCATTGGGCCCGATGTTGCAGACCCACGGTGACGAGCAAAGGGCAGACTCGGCCTGGTGAAGCCGGACTGCTGTAAACTCTGACGTCTTGGTCTCGTCGGGGCATGTTCGCGATGATCGAGCAGCGCTTCGCTTTCAAGGCTGGTGTTGCTACCATGGGGCTTGAGACGATAGAACGGTTCTGCGTGGGACGATTTCGAGGGTGCATCGAGGAGACTCGGCCGCTGGTCTGCGCTGTCTTGGCCAGGAAATGTCGACTTCTTACTCTTCCTCTTCTTTCCAGCCCGATGTTTCTTCTTTGGCTTGGGCTGCGAGCTTTCTGCTTCGGTAGCTGGCGCAGGCTCCTCGACGCCCATGCCAGGCTTTGCCATTGAGTCTGGCCCAGACACCCGTGACAGATCTTGCGGCGACGACATCGTGTGGAATGGAGGTTTGTTCGGATCGTTTCGACAGCTACACGTGCGTGTGATAAGACGAACAAGAAGAAGAAGAAGCAGGAAATGCACAGAATGACGTTCAAAGCTTGGCAGACACACTCCCGCGGCCAAAGGGACGAAGTGTAAGAGCGATCACCGAGTCTATCGGTATCGTACAGTCTACTCGCCAAAGGAACGAGAAAAAGCCTCACAATATGCGATGATGATCATTCCGGGCATCAGCCATGCGGCTCAAGCAGATGGGAGGGGTAGGCCATGCACAAGTGAGGTACCGTACCTGACTAGGCTTAGTGGACTCTCAATGCGGCAGGAGGGCACACGACAGCAATCCGTGAGAGATTTTCTCTCCTGCCCTGGCGCATCTTCGTCAGAACATTCACTTGCATATGACATAACAGCAAGCGGACTCGTAGACAGAAGAACCCGGACAGCCTCAGCTTCTTCCAGGCAAGACGGCGCCGCGGAGAGCATCTCTTGACAAGCTATAAGTACAAGTCTATACATCCCCTTGTTCGTGCTCTCGACTTTGAATGATCGCCGGAGAAGTTTTCGCCCTTGCTGCTGTTCACCAAGAAGTGCTTTCTCATACACGTTGTGGAGGACACTCTTATCCACCAACAACAATACAGTACAGACTTGTCCTCGACACCGAGATGCGAAGCCTGTTGCCAGCACGCTCGTGCTACGAACGACTACGGGCGCCTACATGTCTGCGAGTACCTGAATCTCGCCGTCACATGAGTGCAGTGAAAATACACAGTCTTCGGATTGAAGAACAAACACTCTTCAACTATGCGAAGAAGAAGTACTACCCAGTCCACCCTTCCGAGCTCTTCCACGATCGTTACCGAACCATCGCCAAGTTAGGCTGGGGTGCATACAGTACCGTCTGGCTGACACGGGATGAGAGGTTGGAACGACGACTATGTAAGTCTCCTCCATGGACTGACCCTACCACAGATCAGGAAGTTATTCCTGCCTCAAAGTGTGTGTGTCAACGATGAGACAGAAGCATCACCAGTCCTCAACGAAGTAAGAATGCTCAAACGTAGGAGTACTATAGCGAAAGAGCGCGATCATCCTGGCCTGTTATTCAGTTGTCTTGCCGACGACATCTTCGAGATCGATGGACTGACTGGACGGCACTACTGCATTGCGATGAAGCCTCAGGGTGTCAGTGCTCGTACGCTACAAGACTTCTTCTATGACGGAAAGTTGCCAAAACTGCTCGTCAAGTCCCTCATCCACCGTTTGCTTTTCGCCATCAATTGGTAACACCACGACTGTAAAGTGAGTCACACGGGTATGTTCGACAGCCTCAACGTCTGCTGTGTCACTGACAAGCAAGCAGACATCACACCTCAAAACGTGTTAACGGAGGCAGAGGACGACTCTACTTGCCGACTGATCGAAGAACAAGAGACACAAACCGCAAGCATTCCATCCACGGAAGGCGGCTCCCTTGTATATCCATCGCGGAGGGCTTCAACAGGTATTTCAGGCTACCCGATACTCACTGACTATGGCAAAGCGCGCTTCGCGGACCCGATAAACACTGACCCTGCGATGCCAGACATATACCGGGCTCCAGAGATAGTTCTCAGGCTACCTTGGGGCTACGCTGTCGACATGTGGTCGATTGGCATCATGGTGAGTATCTCAGTAGTTGGGGTAGCAATCAGCCGCTGATCGATACAGCCAGACTCTGGAGCTTCTCGAAGGGAAGAAAGTCCTCTACCCTATCGACGAAGAGGACAGATACAATCCTGTTCTAGCATTGTCACAATACATCGGCCTCCTCGGACATCCTCCGCCGGAGATGGTCAAGCAGAGCAAGTATTCTTCTCTCTTTGACGAAGCAGGTACGACATGACTCTGAAGCCCTTCAAGGCAGAAGACACAGGTAGCTGACCACTAGTGCACAACAGGATTTTGGAGAGCAACGAACTACCCGATTCCGGAGACTTCCTTCTCTGACTTCGTCACCACCATTCCGCCTGGCGAAGAAAAAGAACTGTTCCTGAAGTTCATCCGGAAATTATTGACGTGGGACCAGGAATTGAGAGCTACAGCAAATCAGCTGGCGGGAGATGAGTGGCTCATGATGAGGTATGATGATGTTAATGGGTGAAGTCGTCAGCGACTCAAAACGCTTAATGCCCGAAGATCACTCTGTAGGGTTCTGCGCGCCACTCAGAAGTCCACAGCCGGTAAGTAGCCTCATCGTACGCTCGAGACTGGATCAGGAACTCGCGACGAGGTGAATGCGTGGAAGTGACGTTTCATATATGTAGACATTGCTTTGAATAGCGTCTGCACTGCAGCAGAAGAAGACTTTTGAATCAAGGTCCCATAGCCGAATGTAGCTCACACTTCTTTGATGAATCCAATTTCGACCAAGCGGTCGGTAGGAACCTTCAAATTCGACATCTTGGTTCGAGAATAGTCGCGGATGAACAAGAAGATGTTCAACAAGACGGCCCGCCAGACCGCCGACTTGGGCATGACTTTCATCTGCTCCTTGCCAATGATATACAGCACCCGGTGGTCGAATGCCTGCTGGAGTTCTGCCAGGCCTAGACTGTCGGCAGCTTCAGCCGCCGCGGCTGCCATAGCTTTCTCTGACATAGCGGTGCTGTTGGATCCCGTACCATCATCTTCGTTTTCGGCCAGATATGGTCGGGTATGCTCGTGCACGACATAGTCTTTTAGGTGTTTGAAGACCAAGCCAGCCAGGTCGTGCGTGACAACTTCATCCATGAAGCCATGGCGGACGATAATTCGATAGCAGTTTGGTAGGTACCTGATCTTCGATACGACGAAACGATCTTCTGCAGGTACGGTGGGGACCTCCAGTGGGCGCATGTGGAAAAACACCAAGACCTCCGGCATAGACACCAGCTTTTGAATGAATTGCGAAAAGACCAGTGGAGTCTTGATGCCGCCTTTGTCGAAGAAGATACCAAGACCTTTCGTTATAGTGAGCGACTCTCCTCCGCTGCTGCCCGCGAGTCTGGCAGTACCGTCTGCGTCTTTATCGATGAATGTCGACAGTGAGTGGCGGTCGACGGCCTCTGCTTTCCACTGTGACTCTTTCCCAAATCGCCAGAGGATAAAGATCGAAGACAGCACAAGCGCCAGCATGATCGTGAACCAGGCTCCGTGTGGGAATTTGGTCAGAGCTGACGACAAATATGCGCCATCCATCGCCGCTATAGCGAGCCATGGAAGTACTACGAAGTACGGTCGGATGCGCCACACCAATAGTGCCACGAGTGCGGTCATTGTCGTGTCGAAGAACGTCACGAACATGACGCACACTCCATATGCTTGACCAAGAGATGTCGTATTATTGAAGACCGCCGTGATGATAATGGTGCCAATGCAGAGCAGGTAATTCGCAAACGGAACGTACAGCTGATTGTGGTACGTTTTCGAGGTATGCTTCACCTGAACTTGTGGAAAGTAACTGAGCTTGATAATCTGCGCCAAAAGTTGGAAGGTGGCCGTGATGATTGCCTGGCTTGCAACAATGGCTGCGAGAATGGCGAGAATTTCTGTGTAGATGAGGCATCCCGGAGGTACAGTGTGAAAGACTGGGTATGCGTAGGCCGAAGGTACTACCGCGATCTTTGCAGCTTGCCCGATATACGTGATCAGCAAGCACGGCAAGCAGTACCCGAGCCAACTCATCTGAATCGCTCTCTTGCTGAAAGCACCGAGATCTGCAAATAAGGCCTCGACACCGGTGAACGCAAGGAGGATGCCACCGAGTGACGTCCAACCAGCGGTGCCATTGCGGATGAGGTAGAAGAAGCCTTCTGCAGGGTTGAACGCCTTCAGCACTCGCCAATCGTATTCGACAAGGTTATAGATTCCAAAGGCAGCCAACGTCCCGAGCCACAGGATGATGATGGGAGCGAATGCGGTGCCGATCTTCGTGGTTCCAAACGGTTGGATGAGGAACAGCAGAACAAGGATACCGCACGATGTGCCCACCACGACGCTCTTGCTGATAGAAGGAGCGATGACTTCCAAGCCCTGGACAGCACCTAGGACAGACTGTGCGGGTGTAAGCACTCCGTCGGACATCACCATTGATACCGCTAGCACGCCAATGAATTTGAGCAAGCCCTTGAGCAGGCCACTTTTCTCCACGGCTTTGCGGACTTGAAGGTTAGACTGATGAAGATCCTCGGTATTATAGCGTTCTAGCTTGACCTACAGACAGAAGTGCAAAGGGTCAGCGAATGTCTTAGACAAGTTAGGGTTTTGCCCATTAGTTTGTTACCAGGGGCTGTAGACGCGGGTCGCGATTGGTGATGTTCGCATAGCGGCTGAGGAGAGAATAGCAGGAGAAGGTACCGCCCTCGCCCTCGTTGTCGACGTTCAGGATGATGAACACATATTTGAGTGTGACCTGGAAGTTCTGGTCAGTCTACCGGCCCGAAAGAATCTCTGGAGAGATACTCACCATCATAAGGAGGGACCAGATAATGAGCGAGAGGACACCGATGACCTGCGATTTCATCTATTAGCAACAGTCGTCACAGGATCACACTCATTCCATACATTTTCGCGTGTTGGGTCTGTGTCCACAAAGGTACTCGAGTACACGTAAAGCGGCGAGGTTCCGATATCACCATAAATTACTCCGATTGATTGATATGCCAAGAAGAACAGCTTGGTGCCCTTGAACACCTGCTTCGTCTTCTGGTCGCCTGGCCGCTTGAGGCCCGAGTACTCCGGGTCATCGTCGTCTTGTTGGGTGCGAGTGTGACTTCGTGCCAGGTGAGGCCCCCCAGATACAGTCCTGCTGAACACCTTCGGGCCGTCAGCGACCGTCTAACACTTCTCCACTAAACGTAACTGACTATCCCATCGTCGACGTCGACACCGCTTGCGACATCTGCGCGATCTTCATTGGTATCAATGCGCTTAGCTTGCCCGGCCCACTGAACTGTTTGAGGCGCCATTGGAAGCGAATGCTGCCTGTAGCACAGATGCGCACGATCTTCCTGGTGAGAAAAGATGAGAAGAGGACGAGAAGAGAACAAAAAGAAGGAGTTGTGGGAGGATTTGAGGTCAAGTAAAGTGGCGGTGGTCAGCGCCCATCCCGTGTCACCTTAGCTCGTATTCCTGGTGGCAAAGCAATACTTGCAGGAGGATGCTGTGGTCACTCGTTTCGACTGCTCGCAACATGTCAACATACCGCGGCAAGATAAGCAGCGCAGTTCCCATTGGCTTCCGTGGAATGCACGCGAGGAGCACGAGCACGCTGTACCCACGTGCTAGTTAAGTACTTCTGCCGTCGTAGTCTCACTCGCGTTTGAGAGCTCTCAATGGGTTTGAGGGATTTACAGTACATATATCGCGCAAGAACGCAGGGTCCTGCTAAGCTTGTATATTTTAGCCTCGCACTAGCGCGGCTTAGACTGAAGCCAATCTCGGATCTTCTTTCCAAATGGCAAGAAGTCGGGGTGTTGTTGCTTTCACAGGCTTCCCCGGCCTTTGCACATTCTGGTAGGATGAACGATGCCATGGAGTGGTATGGGCAGCTCGACGTCTTCTCATGTCGTCGATGTCTAAACCCGAAGGCTGGCCATCGTCGACACGAGAGCGCTACGTACCTATGAGTCATGGAATCGACATCGGCTTTCTGAGCAGGACCCGATAAAATGTGTTTCGGAGAATTGCTACTTGGACGCTTGTTGTACAGGACTGATCTCTTTCTCTCCGTTGATTGACTCTGCGCTCATAATAGTATAAACAGCCTGTTCTGCAATTATGCTTCCCGAATTCCTACTTCTTCTTCCCAATGGTTCCAAGATCACCCATCGCCAACGGATCCGCAGCATTGGACTTGCGAGGCGCACCGGAAGGCCCCTTTTGTACTCCTCCCTGCTGTGGACGAGACTCTATGCCCAATGGGTCTTTCGGCTTCACGGTGGGAGCGTCGCCCGTCCTTGAGACAGTCTTCGGCCCAGCAGGTTTTGGCCTGCTCGCTGCAGAGATCGTGACCTTGCCGTTGGGAGCTGTGCTGGAGGTGACTTTGGCTGGATTGCTCGAAGGTCTCGATACCGCTGAAGGCGGCTTCGTCGCAACACCACTACCTGCCGATCTTGTCAAAGGGCCGCCGGTTGTCGGAGGCTTCCGAGCACTAGCTGTTGTCGGCTTCGAGGTGGATGCTGGTCTCTGTGAGGGAGCAGGCAACGCCTTGGGCGCGGCGTTGGTCGAGGGTAGCGCTTTCTTTGCACCTTGTGTCGAGGGTAAGGCTTTCTGTGCAGCCGCAGGTTTTGGTGCAGAGGGCTTCACGGCAGTCTTGCCAGATACAGGGCCGTCGGCTGCCATGGAACCCTGAACTTTCTGGCCATAAGCGTTGATGTAGTTCGCGACACCACCAACACCACCAGTGACGGCTACACAGATCGGTCAGCCTAAACTCGCAGGCATCAAGAACAACATAACGTACTCGAAGCAGCGGATTTGCCAGCACCCTCCACCAAGCTGCCTACACCTCCGACAGCATTTCCGGCCATCGTGCCGCCTGCTTGGATACCTGTCTTCGCATATCCCTCAACTTTGTCGGTAACCCAGTTTACGATGAACGACATGTTGGCTGTGAAAGGTCAATTCTCATTCGCTAAAGTCGATCAGATGTTGCGCGTGGTAAAATACCGTGGGTATACAACATTTACGACATCTAAAGTCGCATGCAGCCATCTCGACGCCACTTTTGTGTTCCCAGGAATCTTGGACAGCTTTCGAGGGGAGAGGCAAAATGACGTCGAAGGCATCCTCCACAAGCAAGGATTCTACACAGCCACAACAAGGATGTTCGTTGTAGCTGCTGGTCCATGCTTTCAACACGCGAGACGCGACATACGAGTGATCGCTGAAAGAAGGAGAAACATTCGTGGATTCATTGATCGTGAATGTAGAAGGCTTGGGTCAGTTGAGAACACTTCCAGCTGGGAAGTTGCTATTCGTACATTTGCACAGTCTATCAAATATCGCCTGACGCTCAAGTACTCATACATCACCACAAAGCTCCATTAACCCTTCACGCTCGCAGCATAGTTGTACTTCTGCGTGCCTATAGCCTTATGAGCAGGCGAACGCTTCTTCGCGGCAGGAGGCACGCTTGCCACGCTCTTTGCTTTTGCTGTGGTAGAGCCGTTGATTGTAGGAGGCGGCTTCTTCGAAGCAGCGACAGTAGCAACACTCGGAGCTTTCGAGCCAGTCGCAGCGTTCTTTGCAGCCGCCGTCTGGCCAGGAAGCGCAGCACCCTTCTCTTTCGTTCGTTGCGCAGCTGCATTCCTGACCGACGCAGCTGCAGTCTGCATTGCCATCGTGCTGAGCGGGCGAGTAACGACGGCGTTCATGTTGGCCATCGGCAAGGCTTCTTTTATACCAGGTCCGGGGTTGGGTATGCTGTTCTTCTTGGGGCTCGGATTCGGGACTGGTGTCTTTGCAACCCATTTTTGCGTCCGCTTCGCCGCTTCATCGACGTCCTTTTGTGCTTGTGCCGAGACCGCTTGCTTTGCTGCAGGTGCCTGCGCTGCTCTTTTGGCGAGGTACTCATTTCCTGAGGCCCGAGCTGCTGAGATTAGACCACTCGTCATCTGTTCCTGCGTCCCAGGCGTCATCTTCATGAGATAATTCAGTACAGGTTCGGGCAGCGCTGATCCGGCGGATTTCTGTGCGGCGGCTAGTGCATTGCGAACATATATCTGTGAAGCTGGTCCGATTGGCGCCTTGCCGATATTCAACAGATTGAGCTGCTGCTGCTTGGCCACCTGACCCAAAAGTGCATCGAAATTGAGCGGCTCGGTCAAGTCCACATTCGACAGTGCACCAGCGGCGGTAGTGATGGGTCCGAAGATACTCAGAAACTCGTCCCATCCACCGCCTTTCACTTCCGTCCCGATCATCTTCGCATGATTTGGCTTTCGCTTTCCTTCGGCGGCTGCCAAAGCTTGAATAGCATTATCCGCCGGAAATGAGTTGTACATGTAGAAGTACTCGAGGATATAGTCCTTCTCGCGCCATCTGTTGATCAGCCATCTTTCGAAAGCATCGTCGTTCTCCACTGGAATATCTGAAATCTTGAACCGTCGGAAAAACATGTTGACAGATTTGGGAGGCCTGCCTTCGAAGAACGAAGAGCGCAGAGTGAATATGTCCTGGCCATACATTCCCTTTGGGACGCCTTCGTAAGCTATAGTGCAGTCGTACAACCAGTTCGTAGTCTGCTTGAGCTCTTGCAGGCAGAACTGAAGACCTGTCTTTCGAGGCAACAGTTGGTTCTTCATATCGGGCACGCCAGACTTTTTAGCCCATGATGCTGACTTTTCGCGCGTGACTCCAGACAGATTCGTGCCTTCCGGGAAGATAAGCAGCCACATTGGGTCTTTGGGGTTCTTGAGGTGGTTCAAAGCACTCTTGAACCGGTACTTGTCCGTTTCCCACTTCCGACTGAGAAAGATGAAGTTGTAGAACTGTGCTCCCCAGCCGAAGATGGGCAATTGCTTCAAGCTCTCCTTGAGGATGATATAGATGCGGCCATGCATCTTGTTCGTGTAAGCGATCCACCACAGATACAGCCAGTCCGTGTAGAGCTGATGGTTTGCCATGAGAACCATGCGGTGCGGAAAGTTACACTTCAAGCTTCCATCCTCCATCTGGTACAGCTGGCCCTTCATGCTCTCGTCGCCGCTCACTCTCACGACTGTCGGCGCCCACCATTGCGTAATCGTTGTCATGAGCACAGCAAAGGACTCCTTGGTCCATGCCATGTAGTGATCGTAGAACTTTGGATCGACAAGCTTAAGGGGCGCGCCGATGAACTGCGACGCCGAGATAGCCAGAACACCAGACATGAACGTCGACGCTGCGCTGAATGCGCGCTCTGCTTGGCCCATGCCGCCATGTTGTATAGGATTTGGGTTGTTGACTCCAGATTTGGTCAGGCTCAGGCCAGCTCTGCCATTGTCACCGGCAACAGAATAAGTCTTCGTCGATGCGGCTTTCGTTGGAGCGGCCATCGTCGAGGTGGCTTTCGTCGAAGCAGCCTTGTTGGTCACGACCATCTTGCCGCATTTCTCGCAAGCTCTGAATCCACGGTGTTGAGAAGTCTGCGTTGTCGAGGCCTAGATGTCCCAGAATTTAGACTTCGAAGTACGCCAGGACGATCAACATCTATCATCACTTGCCACACCTTGAACTCATCCAGAACAAGAAGCTCCCGCCCCTCATCAGTACGTCGACGTGCGTGGCCCAGCCACAGTGTCACCGTTTCCAGTTGGCGAGCCGGTCAGCATCCCTGTCCTCACAGGCATACCCCTGCTTGTCCAACAACATGACGTAGCGGCGGGAGGCGTTTCGTGCCAGGATTCCGACCTTCTCGAATGGCACAGATGTGGAGTTCCTCTGCCACAATCTGTTGCCATACTCCCCCTTCTTGCATCTCGACTGTGGTTGTTACAACAATTTTTCTATCACCAAAGTTCGATCTTGAAGCTCCAAAAGTTGGCAGAAGGAATCCCGCCACCAAACAGACCAGACCAGGATCCGAGTCCTGGAAGCATAGCAGAAGAAATCGTGCACACGACAACACCCTCTACTTCCCTCGCTCGAAAATAAAACAGATCAAGAAGATGTCTTCCCAAGTCCAACAACGACCCTCAGTCAACGGCGTCATGCCCCGCAAACCAGCTGCCCCCCGTACCGCCCCCACCAAACGTCCCGCCGCCAAACAGACGCCCAACGGCACTGCTCCACGAAGCTATCCCAAGGCCGCCCCGGTGCCCAACAAGGCCTACTCTGTGGCAGGCGGGGAGAATGCTTCGGGCAATTCAGCGTCCGCGTACTCCATTATGGCGAGCAGGATCGCGAATAGAGTCGCCGAAATGGCAGAGAGCATCACGTTTGTGGAGAAGTAAGTCGCTCCTTCCTTAAATTCAGCCGAACACCCACTAGCGACAATCACATGCAACAACCACATATCTAAATATCCAAATCGCTAACATCCTACCCCAGACCCAAACCCCAACCCGCCCAACCCCAACAACAAACCGAAGAAGAAAAGAAGCGTCCCCGCAAACTCGAAATGCGTCTCCCAGGCACATCCCAAGACAGCGTCGCCTTCTCCGCGCCCTTCCTGGACAACACCCTGCAGAAGATGCTGCAGCTCCAGAACCGGATGCTGACGACGACGGCGGACCTGAGCAAGACGGAGGGGGTGAGCGAGAAAGTGATCAAGGAGCATGCGTCGCAGAGCGCGGAGTTGAGTCGGATCATTGCGATGATCTGTGCTGAGAAAGCTAGGCAGGGTGCGTAGATAGGAGTGCGGGAAGGGGATCATGTATTTGTATCTGTCTGTGAGATGATCTGATGTGAGAGACCGAGAACTTGTGTAAGGCATGGCGATGTATGATTGGCGTTTGGGATGTATGAGCGGAATCGAAAACAGCATTGGTAGTGAAATTGAAGTCTTACCGCAGTGGCGCCATACTGTATCGTGAAATGAACAGAACAGGTCCTGACCAAGGCTGATAAAAAATGCCGCAAAGAACTTTGTGAGAAACGAGTGGTGTTTCATTGCTGTTGCACTACGCCTAGCACGTTCCATTCAGCAGTCAAACGTCATGAATCGCTTTCGTAGATTCCTTAGAACTCCATCATCATGACTTGCCAGCCATCTTACTAAACGCCGTAACCGTAGACTTCATAGTCCGCTGCCAGACACTCTCCGGCTCTTTGGGAGCCTCAATCGGCATCGACTGCATCCGCTTTCCTTTCCCACCAGAATTCTTCTTCGTAATCGCAAAATCGCGCGTCTTGGGAGCTGCAACACCACTACCACCAGAAGAGACCGAACTTTTCGAGCTCGCACTGAGACCCGAGTCCTTCCTCTTCCCACCGCTTGCAACAGCTCCCGCGTAATCCTAGGCAATCCCATTCGCCTGTTTGGTCTGTTCTAAGCTCTCCGCGCGCTGTTCGAGGCTAGGGGGTGGCGCGGTCTTCATCTTGTCGAGCTGGTGGTAGAGTACGACGAGGTAGCGGTTCTGGAAGTTGAAGCCGTTCAGTTTGTCGCAAGCGCCTTTGGCGTCCATGACATCTTCGTAGACGACGTAGGCGGTGCCTTTGGTGTTTGTGGCTATGCCTTGGCGGATTTGGCTTGGGGTTGTCAGTACTTGGGAGGTCGCGTGACTGGGTGGGGGAGGGAAGTACCGTATGGGGCCGAATTTGCCCTAGAATAGCACGTTAGCAGTTGTCGTTTTGGTGAGCGAGTGGGTATGGCTCACGAAGAGATCGAACAGCTCATCCGCTGCTACGTTGTATGCGAGGTTCTTCACGAACAGGGCACTATAGAGGATTAGTCAAGGTCTGTTAAATCTCTAAGGGTGTGCAGGTGGCGGCGCACCGATTGACCTGAGGATCTATCTTCTGCGATCGACTTCCCATAACTTGGCTAGTGGTTGTGATAGTATCTGCCGGTATGCAGAGGACTCGGGCACGGTTGGAGGGACTTGACCAGGCGTTGGTGCCTGTCGAGACACGCAGGCCAGAGGAAGCGCTAGCCCTAAGGAGATGTCAAATGGATTTAAGGGTCCCGTCCTTAAGGTGGAGCGGAGTACCTCTACCTCAACCTCAGTTACATTCCTCTCCACACCTCCACACTGCCGACTTCAATGAGGTGACTGGACAACTCTTGCGTCGCGGAGCGCACACGGCGCTTCTGGGAGCTCGCAAAGTCGCCAGTATCTAATCCTCAAACTCCGCTCAACGCCTACCCCACCACCGACCCACCGACCAACACCGACTTCACCACCACCGCAACGTTCGATCGCTTGGAGTTCGAACCGTTTCACAAAGACAAGAACTGCTTGGAAACATAATTGACCGGGCGACATACCCTTATTGCTTGAGAGCGCAATACGCGCTTGGTCGAGATGGCCGACTCCACGTATAACCAGTATAGCCATAACCCGACGTTCAAGCGCCCCATGAGTGGCCGGCCGCTCTACATGCGCTCCCCGTCTCCTCCACGGTCGTTCGTTGAGCCTCTCTCACCTCCGAAACCCACGCCAATCGAGCCGAGCTTCAACTACCCTGCGCTCCACAACCCACTTACCTTCACTGCTCAAGGTGAGCAGGCTTTCGCCGCAACACCAAGATCGAGAGCGTACAGTACGAATCACAAGAATGGACACCAGCGAACGCCTTCGTCTATAGACACTCTGGCAGAGGCGGCACTTGGCACCAGCTCAGCATACCATGGACACTCGAGGAGTAGCTCGAATGTGCTCGAGACGAGCGGATACAGCCATGCTCACCCAGCGCAACACCCATACGGTTCTTCACATGAGCCTCCTCATAAGAGAACACGGTCGGATCTTCTTCCCTCCCCGCAGGTCGGCTACCAAGCATCACGTCCAGCAACAAGCTACGAGCCAAATGCCTGGTCACACCCTTACCAGCCCGGCCCGGGATACCACAGCAGAGTCGAGGAGGCAGCACTGCTCCTAAACTTCCAGTCTGGCGGATGGCCGAGCTACACGCCGACGAACGCGCCGAGTACACCAACAGCCCATGGCTCTCGTCCACACGCGAACAGCTTCCCGCAAGGTATATTGCGACCTCGACCTGCAGACGCGACTATGTACCCTCAACCTCAACCTCAGCCGCAGCCTTCGCTTCATCCTCATCAGGCATATCACCAGCCGCCAATTCCAGAGTCGCCCAGAAATGCCTCAATACCACAATTCCCAGAACTCCATTCTCAAGTGAACGGCCACGTCCAAGAGGATGTTGAGATGCAGGACGTCTCTTCTGGTGATCCACCTCGATGTGTTGCTGAGCAGTCTTCCACACACCTTGCAGATGATCAGGCATCGCACGGAGATAGTACGGATGTGACGGTGAGTGAGGCCTCGGATGTTCCAAGAGCACGTCGAGGTTGGCCAAAAGGCAAGCCAAGAGGATCTGGCGCGAGGAAGACCATGGCAGAAAAGGCAGCCACGAAGCGAGCTGCGACCCGGAAGAAGACACCGGACTCGAAGACCACTCGCAGCAAATCGGAAGGTGTCACAGAAGACTCGCACAGCTCTTTGGAGCCTCGCCGGAAGAGCTTGGGTGACACTTTCGTGTTTGGTGGGCTAGATCTCAGTGAGAGACATTTACCAGAGGCACACCGATCCAGCTCTGTGCCTCCTGATACACCGATGATCATTCGAGAAACCACAGCACCGAAGGTCGCTCGTCGAAAAGCTGAGATACGTCCGGATACCATCTGCGCGGGCTGTCAGACCTCCAGAGAGACCGCAACGTCTCGTGGAGAGTTCGATGAGTGGATCTCGTGCAATGGGTGCAAGAGGTGGTATCACATCGATTGTGCTGGGTTCAAGAAAGCTCACGACATTCGAGACGTCGACAAGTACTTCTGCACGGCTTGCGAGCCAGATCATGGGAAGACTACGTACGTGAGGAAGAGCACACGCGCTCATGCTTCGGTCGACTACGCAGAGCTCCAGCGCGGTGTGCTCAAGACGAGCGAGGAGAGCGTGGAGCACCATTACATCCAGCCTATCAAGGACGGCACATTCCAATTCGACCGCGAGATGTTCCCGCGTATGCGCCCGGAATTTGTTACCCGCGAGTATTTTGAGAAGAGCGGTACATTCACTGAGCCGATCTGCATACCTGCCGCGTGGAATCCACGACCCTGGGCCGAGCGTGACTGGTTACAAGGCGAGCCGGGTGCGCAGCCTGAAGGTCAGTTCGAGACCGACGCCCTTGCTGGCCCACTCGTCGACGATCTCGAGTACGACACCGTCCCAGATAATGGCCAGGACCGCCTTGAGATGGTGATGCCAGAAGGCCTAAGCGTGAGAGCGGTATGCAATCTGGTTGGCGGCGACTGGCCAATCGATGTCATCGACGTCAAAACTCAGAATTCGGGCGCGAAATGGACGTTGTCGAGGTGGGCCGATTATTACGAAGAGGTGCCGGACGAGAATAAGGCTATTCGGAACGTCATCAGTCTGGAAGTGTCGCAGACTAAGCTCGGCCGCCTTCTCCAGCGTCCAAAGATCGTTCGAGACCTCGATCTGCAGGATGATGTGTGGCCGCAAGAGGAGATCGACAAGGGGAAGTTCCCAAAGGTTCAGTTTTACTGCTTGATGTCGGTCAAGGACAGCTACACGGACTTTCACATCGATTTCGGCGGCAGCAGCGTATATTACCATATCCTCAAGGGCAAGAAGACGTTCTTCTTCATCCCGCCAAAGGCGAAGCACTTGAAGGCCTACGAAGAATGGAACGACAGCCCACAGCAGAACTACACATTTCTCCCCAGCATCACCAAAGAGTTCTACAGAGTCGATCTCAGCGAAGGCGACACAATGCTGATACCTTCTGGGTGGATTCATGCCGTCTGGACACCTGAAGATAGCTTGGTGATCGGCGGAAACTTCCTCAACCGTTTGTCCTACAAGAACCAGTTTAAGGTTGTGGAGATTGAAAAGGCCAACGAGACACCGATGAAGTTCCGTTACCCAAGCTTTCAGAAGGTTATGTGGTATACTGCCATCAAATATCTGCAGACCGACCCGTTGCCGGAGGAGGTCAGCCAACTGTTTTACGACGGGCAGCGTTTCGAGCGAGAGGTGCCAATATGGGCGGACTTTGATGGTGAGATTGCGCAGAACGACACGCGTCCAGGTGCGCACAATGCTCGCTACTACAGTCAGGCAGAGATGGAGGGTTTGCCGGAGTTGGTGAACTATATCTTCAGAACAGTGATGTTGGTGATGGGTCGGGTCGAAGGCATTTCCGCCGATCGAATGAAACGAGTCAATGCGTCCATCCCGAAAGGGTATGGCGACCCACTAACCGTTGCCAAGACCTTCGCTCTTTGGACAGCCTGGAAACGCGACGAAGATCCACCTGCTTGGGCACATCCAGACGCCGTCCTACCCAGCGACAAGGAGGAAGGACCATCGAAAAAGTTATCGGAGCGAAAGTTGAAGGAATTAGAGCGCAAACAGGCCATTGCTGCGTGGCGCATCGCTCCTGATCGCCAAAGTAGACGAGTCATGGCGAAAAACGCGGACGCTGCTGCGACTGCCATCACCGACGCCACCTCCATGGATGGAAATTCATCACCAGCGCCGGCGCAACCGTCAATTCATCAGATGCCATCGCCGTTCTATCAAAATGAGCCGTATGCGCAACATCAAGCGACTCCGATGCATGCGCCGATGGTCTACATGATGCACGGCGTGCCTGGCGCCGCTGTCAGCACACCTAAGACATCAGTCCTGGGCCCAAAGCGTGTCGCATGTGATGCCTGTCGCAAAAGGCGCATCAGATGCAAGCACAAGGAAATTGTGCAAGAGGTTACGTCGAGTGGTGGGCTTTCGGTAAATGACATCGACCCGGCGCTGCGAAGCCAACTTGCGCCGGAAATGCACGACAATATTACGGTCTCGCCATCGAAACAAGGAGAGCATGGAGGTTTTAGCCACTACCAGATGAGTTCTGGTGGTCGTTTCGATGGTTCTTCGCCGAATGGGGATGGCATCTCCGGCTTGCATGGTCCGATGCCCGGGACGAGCGCATATGTTTCGGCGAATATTCCGATGACGATGAATGGGGTGCCGATGTTTGGCGGAGTAATGGAGAAGAGGGGGAGGAGTAAGGCGTGTTATGAGTGTCGGAAGTCGAAGGTATGATTTCACTATTCCTTTCACACGTGCGCTCCGCCTCGAAAGAACCACACCTCGGCACATCACTCGAACACCATTATGAGATTGAATAACATATTGCCCATGCTGACTTGGATACAGCGACGATGCATCCATGATGAGGGTGGCAATGTCGACCCGACGAAAGCCGCTGAGCCTCCGATACCCAGAGGTGGCGCCCCGTCCAAGAGGCGCGCGACGGAGGAGGATAGGGCCCGCAGTCCACTTCTCAAGAAGCAGAGGATGAGTTCTGACGGCAGCCCATCCTACACTCCCATGCAGACGCCGCAACACCCACAGATGGTTGGTCATGGTGTGCTGAAGCCGAGTTACCTGATGAGCAAGGCGGATCACACGAAAGTTGAACGACAAGTGAGCGCAGAGCGGGATCCATCAGCGCCACCACCACGCCGCCAATCGCAATCTGAGCAGCCGCAGCAGGCGCCGAATATCGACCCGAGCCTGTACGAGATGTATGCCGGTGGCGAGCGGGAGGAGGAGTACGGCGATCAACCCAACAACTATGCTTACCCTGCTGCGGAGCATGAGCGACCGTACCCACAAGCCCATGCCGGACACCAGATATCGTCGCTCGAGCAGATTGCAAACGAGGTGCTCAACATGGATGGCAACGAGCACGCAGCGCATGCACCTAACGGGTTGCTGCCTGACGGATTCGACCAGCTTCGCGCCTTCAACGATGACGGCCATGGACCTATAAACAACGGGGTGCAGCATGCCGAGTCGGATCAGAAGCCGGACGGCAGTGTCGATAGTGGAGTGTCGCTTCCGGCCAACGAGGCTTCGCAGAAGATCACAACTACAGCGGCAGCTCTCCCAAATGGCGATGGTGAGCACAAGCACGAAGCCAAGGCTATCAACATGGCCAACGGCAACGAAATGTCTCATACATCACCACAACCAACAATCGAAACCAAACCGGCACCAACAAATCACGAACCAACATCACCAGCAGTGGAGGCAATCTCGCCCGTGGACACGAAAAACAGCTTCAACAATCTACCGCTCTATCAGCCACCAGCACCTCTCGCCAAGTCACCTGAAACCACGAGACGACAACCCGTACTCTCGAATGGTGTCAAGCACGGGCATAGCATGTCGCCACCAGCGGATACGCCGGTGAAGCGGAAGAGGGACCCTACATCAGCGACACTAAGTAGCAAAGGCGCGAAGAAAGCGAAAGTGAGTGAGCCAGAGGGTGGCGATGATCAAAGCTTGGAATTAGCGAAAATGCTGCAGAAGGAGGAACTTGGGCTGAGGAGACGGAGCAGAGAGAGCTGAAGTTTGGCCGGATGTCGACGGGATATAAGGTATGTGTCGAGTAGGGTTCGTGCCAATGGAGTAACTTGGCTTGAGACCACGGGGTGGGCTAGAAATGAAGGTGCAAATCCAACATGAAGAGACGACCTGCGACGAATGTCGCGATCAGTGAGCGATTGCACTACCTTGACAACATGGGCCGGGCTCGGGAGGAGGAACGAGGATGTGGACGAGATCACGAAGGTGGATGGCGAAAATCGACAGCTGAGGGTGTCGATAAACGTGCGTTGGTCATTTGATCAATCAACTCAATTCTTAGCGAAGCGTTCTGGTGTTACGATCCCGGATGTTTTTGTTGACTGTGCTGGAGGACGGGGGTGGAGCGGAATATATGCAGGTATCCGCATTCTGAAGCAAGGACGTTTGACTGCGTGCGACTTCCCTTCCACCAAGCGCACCTGCCCAATTTCGATGAAACAATGCTTTCTGTTTGCACGAGGCGAGGAAGGAGGGTTGCATGTGCAATCGAGGTAAGGCAGTTGCGGTAAGGACTTCTCAGCATAATCACTTCGTCCTTCTCTCTTCTTCGTTCTCTACCTTACCTTCTCGCACCTTTCACGTTCTACCATTTTTGATCTCTACCCTACCCACTCATCACACAGTCACCTCCATCCGCACGTCAGCGAGCGAGTCATTGCTGGGCCAAACAAACACCGCCGCCGACGAATTCTTCTTCCAACTTATTTATCCTTCACCGATCCAACGATCCGACAACATCTCGCCACCCACCATGCCTTCCCTCACCACCCTGATCACGGCCCTCGTCCTCGCCACCCCTACCTTCACCGCTCCCAGCGGCAACCTCGACACGCGTGATACCACGGATGCACTCCTCTGCCTCTACCTCACCAACGGCGTCAACTGGGAGGGCGAAGGCCAGAACCTATGCCAGGTAGCTGGGCGATGCTGTGAGCTTTCCCTTCCCTCCTCCTCACACCCGCTATCCCATCCCCATTCCCAGTCCTCCCAAGTTAACATCAGCCGCTGACTTACATCCCAGCCCCCGTCCTTCCCGATGGCCTAATGAGCAACGTCACCTCCGCCGGCCCATCTGAAGGCGCTGTCTGCTTCCTTTACAGCGAAGGCAACTGCGGTGGCAACCGTTCCGATCCGATCGTGAAGCCTGGATACGCGGATCTGGGTGAGATTGGGTTTGATAAGCAGACGGAGAGCTGGGAGTGTTGGGGTTGGAGTGGGGAGGATGCCAGTAGCAGTTCGGTCACGTCTTCGATGACAAGCAGTTCGAGCATCGCGTCTTTCACGAAGTCGGCGACAACGACGAAGCCAGTGGTGACAAGCACGACGATCAGCGGGACACCAGTAGCGACGAGCTCGAGCGTGGCAATCTCGACGGCTGCGTCCGAGGTGCCGACTCGTCGGGGTGCAGCGGCAGGTGCGGTAAAGATCACGACCACGTTGTCCGGACCGCAGCCAAAGGCGCCGATCGGTCAAGGTGCTAGCACCAGCTCAAGCACCGCCTCCAGCGCCGTCTCGATCTCCAGTACCCTCTCCACCCCACCAACCTCAGCCAACACCACTTCAACCATCGAGACCCTCGGGCCCCTTACCCCTGGCCCAACGCCTTTCGACCCTCTCCCCACTTCCTCATCTACAGCTACTACGCTCGGCCCGCTCTCCCCAGGCCCAATGCCATTCGACGCCCTCACATCATCGTCTTCGACAGCTAGTACCTTCGCCATGACAGCGCCAACACCTGATCCTGGCTCAGACAATAGCACTATCAGCAGCAGCAGCGCTTCGACAATCGCAGCGGTGAGTATCACTTCAACGGCTAGCGCCTCGACGATCCCATCGATCCCGACGCCAACGAACTTGGGCATGTTCACGAGCGTGATGACGATGACGCATACGTTTGCGGATGGCAGTACGGCGTTGGTGACGACTGCGTTGGTTGAGCCGATAGTTTCGGCTGGGACGGAGTGATGCTGCTTCGAGGTATTAGAGAAGGGCGAGCGTAGGATCGTAATAGCGAGGGCGTGGAAACCAGCGTCCACGGTAGTCCTGAGATATCTTTATAGACCGATCGTAGAAGACCTTAACGATCCATCATTGCTCTTGAACGAACTCGGCGTCGCTGTACTAGCCTTCGACATCTTGTCGTCCTCGTGATTCGGACTAGTACCCTCGTGTTCGAACGAGCCTGAGTTCTTTTGCTCCGCCTCTGCCACAGCTCTTGCACCGGTCTCATCGTCGCAGTAGTGTATGCCGCACCTCACTTCGGCGCACTATCCCTAACAGCCTGCAGCACCAACCTCGTCCTCGCGTCCCGCTCCGCCGTATCCACATGCCCATACGCCTCATCACACTGCTTAATCATCTTATCCTCCCACTTCTCCCCCTTCTTAGCATTAATCTTGTGCTTTTCCACATCCCGTTCACTCGCCTCCCAGCAATTCTGCACCGTGCCCCCAATCTTGCCCATAAACCCTCCCATCCCCTCATCCCCACCCCCAGCAGCATAGCTCTTAAACGGTCCCGCCACACTCCACCGCGGCCCCATACTCGCCGTCACGATCGCATCTAAATCCTTCACACTGACGACATCTTGTGCTACTAGCGAGCACGCCTCCCGGAACAGCGCGAACGCGAGACGGTTGGCGACGAAACCGGTACACTCTTTCTTGATCACCACCGGTGTCCGGCCTAGGCTGCGCCAATACTTTACCGTCCGATTAATCACCGCTTGACTCGTCTTCTCTCCCGGCACCACCTCCAGCAGGGGCATGATGTGCGGAGGGTTATACGGGTGCACAACCATCAAGCGGCTCTTATCTTTCATCCCCTTACTCTGCACCGTCGCCGTAATCCCGCTCGTCGAACTCCAAAGCAGCGCATCGCTCCGCGCATGCCTCTCCACCTCAGGCCATAACTTCGTCTTCCACTCCTCGGTCTCCGGGCCCTGCTCTTGCACGATATCGGCGAACTCGACGGCTTTGGCGAGGGTGGGGGCGAGAATGATGCGGTCGCGGTAGCTTTGCTCGGAGCATTCGGCGGGGGAGATGTTGTGGGGGTGGTGGGCGGTGATGTAGTCGTAGAGGTCGGGGCGGGAGTCGTAGATGGAGATGGTGGAGGAGGGGTTTTGGACGAGGTGGAGGGCGGTGAAGCTGAGGCCGATGGTTCCGGAGCCGATGATCGCGATTTGGTGTTGCTTTTCTTTTGACTTGGGGTCGGAGGTGCTGGAGGTGTGGCGGAGGAGGTGGGGTTGTGGGGTGAGGGCTGCGAGCCTGATGGGTGGGGAGAGTTGGAGGAGGGAGTGGGATATGCGGTTGCATCGTAGGGGGGTGAGAGAAGGCATGGTGGGAGGATGAAGATTCTCCTACCTGTTGTTGCTGGTGAGATCTGTAAGTGTACGAGTCCAACTCACTTCACTAAAGGTCTGCCATCCACCGCATCACCAAGAAGCACCATATCTTGCTGACTCGCGCGAGCTGATTTATCCCCGCACTTCTCCACGCGACAGCCATTGAAGAGGACTCGACCAAACCGAGGATAAGGACCGAGGGACGGCACAAAAATTCCAACTCCAATGGCTGTCGTAAGTGAAGAAAGGTACAAGTCCAGCTTCATCTCTCATATCTCTATCTCATACACTCTCCCTCCATCCTCAAACTCCCTTGTCTTGACATACACCCTTCAAGATGCCCTTCAAGAGTCGCCAAAACGACATCTTCCGTATGAACATCCCCATATCTCGTATGCCGCTCCCCTCTAATAATACAGCACAGTCCCCCGCGACATAACAACCTACCAATGGCTCTTCGAATCGCCGACCTACTCGCCCCTCCACCGCCTCCCTCGCCCCGAACAACTCGGCGGCTACCACAACGCCATAACGAAGGAAACCTTGACCTACCAACAAGTCAAAGATGACGCGACCGCCCTTTCTACAACCCTCGTCCGGTCCTATAACCTCCAGCCCGAGGACACCGTCTCTCTTTTTTCGCAGAACACGATATGGTACAGCACCCCTACCTTGTCTAAACCATCTGCTGACCCTCGATCTGTAGGTATCCCGTAGCTATGCACGCCACCCTCCGCGTCGGCGGTAAAGTCTCTGGAGCTTCTCCAGCATATAATGTAGAAGAAATGACCTACGCGTTACAAAAAGCGGACGCGAAGTTCCTCATGACCCATCCGGATAGTCTGGAAGTTGCGGTCGAGGCGGCGCAGAAGGCGGGCGTGAAGAAGGAGAATGTGTTTCTGCTTGAAGGGGAGAAGGCAGGTTTTAAGACGGTGAAGCAGTTGATTGAAGAAGGCAAAAAGCTAGAAGAGGTCCCAGTATGGACAATACCGAAGGGCAAGACCAACGGCGATGTCTGCGGATTCCTGTCATTCTCGTCGGGTACCACTGGGTTACCAAAAGCCGTACGCACTCCCCCTTCGAACCTCCCAAGCGAAGCTCTATACTAATGATGGCGAACAGGTCATGATATCCCACCAAAACGTAATAGCCCAATGCCTCCAAATCCAACTCATCACCCCCGCCGACCTCACCCGCATCCTCGCCGTCCTCCCCTCCTTCCACATCACCGGGCTCGTGCACGCCCTCCACCTCCCCGTCCTGCTCAACGCCACCGTCGTCATGCTGCCCGCGTTCACGATGAAAGGGATGCTGGACACGGTCGTCGAGTACCAACTCTCTGAACTTCTACTAGTCCCGCCAATCCTTATCAGAATGGTCCGTGATCCCATCGTGGACAACTACGACTTGTCGTTTCTGAGACGGTTTAGCAGTGGGGCGGCGCCGCTGAGCGAGGAGATTATTAATCTGTTGAAGAAGAAGTTCCCGCAGACGGGGTTTAAGCAGGGGTACGGGATGACGGAGTCTTGTTCGTGTATTACCGCGCACCCGCCGAGCCATTATGACTACAAGTACGCGCATTCTGTTGGCACGGTGGTGGCGAGCACGACGGTTAAGATTATGAAGGAGGACGGGACGGAGGGAGGCGTAGGCGAACCAGGCGAGATATGGGCCAAGGGGCCGCAGATCGTGATGGGGTATCTGAACAACGAGGCCGCTACTCGCGATACCTTTGACGCGGACGGGTATCTGCATACCGGGGATCAAGGCTCCATCGACGCCGACGGCGTGATCACAATCCTGGACCGCATAAAGGAGATGATCAAAGTAAAGGTAAGAACTAAAGGGTACTCGTGGACAGATGTCTGCGTCTCTCTCTGATTTAAGACATTGCTAACCCTTTTACCCTTCTGTTCTGCAGGGTATCAGTGTCGCCCCGGCCGAACTCGAGGACTTACTCCTCGGGCACGAGAAAGTCGAGGACGTTGCGGTCCTCGGGATCCAGGACGAGTGGGCGGGCGAGGTGCCGAAGGCGTATGTTGTCCCGCAAGCTGGCCAGAAGGGCGATCAGGCGCTCGGGCTGGAGTTGATCAAGTATGTGCGGGCGAAGAAGGTGCGGTACAAGGCTGTGAGGGAGGTGGAGTTTGTGGAGGAGATTCCGAAGAGTGCGAGTGGACAGATTTTGAGAAGGGTGTTGAGGGATCAGTCGAGGAAGGGGGCGATGGGGGTGGTGGTTAGGGAGGAGAGGGCGAGTTTGTAGGTGGGGGGTGGGTGTTGGGGTTGAGGCTGGGAGGTGGCGGCGGTAAGGGGTACAGTGCTTGGTTATAGGTGGTGTGGGGGTAGGTGCTTGGATGGGCTAGCCGGTGTATCTATCGGATGCAATGTGTTGCAATGTTAAGCGTTTCTCCGCTGGTGGAGCCCTGAGAAAAATCGAAAAGGTAGAGGAGAACGCCACTGATCGATACAAATGAGAGTAAAGAAGACGGTGTGGTACTTACGGCAGAGGCAATGCGATGCGATATACACGAGCTGATCCAAACACGTTGCTAGATGACCAGCGAGGCCTCGATCGCGCTGTTGATTCGCAAGGCGTTGGAACGTTACCCAACATGCGGATGGTGTCCTCACTGCATTCCCTTTGACCAAGCTCGTATCGCAAGCCGTCGATGACGTTGGATTGCCTTGATGCACTCGAGAAACGGCCAACTGGCCTTGTAGCATCCCTCTGTGGAGGTCTTCGTCACATGTGAGGGATGGAGGAAGATATCACCAGAGCTCCGTCCCACATGTAACTTGCCCATGAGCGACGGCGACGTCGGTCACTTGTGCGGTGGGATAGAGTGTCATGATCGGGCGGCATGTCTCAGACGCAGATGCGTTGAGCCGGTGGCTGAATGATGGATTATATTACCTTTGACAGTCGGGACAAGTCATCCACCTGCGGGATACATTACTCTACATGGGGCCGAGATAAGAACGTCCTTGGGGAGCCGGAGCGGATGTTGTCTCTCGAATTCTTGCGGATGTTCGCAGTGAGGTCAACATTGTGGGCATTGATGAGTGGATAGAGTATTTGGAAGGCATTCGACGTATTCTAAACAAAACCTACATGATTCTTTGAAGGCGTCCAAGGAAATAAAGTCAGCTTACTGTACCAATCGGCGCTCTCACATCGTTTGGCTCTCCCGTTACTGCGGGCGTGATGCACACTCAGCAGACAACTTGAACCGCGTCTCGGCGTGCGGTGTAGGTCCTCTGGTCTACGCACATGTTCGTTGTCGTCCAATGGCATCGGCAAGACGTGGGTTGTGCCTGATATCGAGTGGGGCGCGACTGGCAGATATCGTGCATGCCGAAGGATGGATCCGCGGAAGTGGCCTCTTTCTCCGGCTTGTGGCATGTGAGGCGCTGGCTGGCTTCAAGAGTGTTTTTTGTCTTTTGCCTGTAGCCAGCCTACGGGCGATGGGCTCGAGCTTGTTGTGGTTACGGTGAAACCCTAGCTGACCACGGACCTGTCGTTGTCGAAGTTCAATAAAGACTCAAGAGCAGATGTCCGACGATAAGCTCACGGCACGTAGTCTAGAAGCAGTTAGCTCACGCCACACACTTCAGGTAATTGACAGGGGTAGATATTGTCTCTAAACGACACTTGCTCTGACGACTGCGTGCTCGCTCCCCTAACGAAGCCATCCAAGCCTCTGCTCCGGTGGCAACGCATCGGCGGCCCTGACACTTAGTCGTGCAACGCTGGCTTGCCCTCGAGACACGACCCGTACCTGCATTTAGACAGCAGCGACACACCAACACGTTCTCGTCGAAACGCCCGATATGCATGTGCTGCACACCAGTCCGATGGCCCTGCCGATCGCTATCTTTGCCGGACCAGCAGAAGACCGATATTCCATTGAGCCAGGTGGCCTGTATGCCAAGTCGAGTTTCATCGCCGTCATACACCGAAGGCGCAGGCTCTGTCCGGCTCCGTGAATGGTCCACTGGCTGATGTGACCCGGCTGTGGTGGTAATCCTCACTTGCCATGGCGACCTTCCGTGTTCGGGTCTGTCGCTGCAAAGCCCACGCGTATGTACGACAGGGCCAGAATAGAGTGTCCCGTTTGCCAATGCGGCAGGCATGTGGAAATCGTATATGGTAACGTCAACGATCCTTCTTTGTTCACCCGTTTCTCACCATCAGCTCCCGCACGTTCGCTCCCGGCTCTTATATACTCTTATCCCACTCTGGAGGCTTTTCTTTCCTGAGCACGCCATCGCAGCTCTGAATTTCGCCGTCCAACTACACTCTTTTCAGCAACAAGTCTACCCTCGCTACTTGCTAGACGCCCACACAACCAATCAAGATGCCTGGATCCAGCATTGCTAGCATCCTATCGCTTGCGGTACTGCTTCCTGCCGCGCTCGCGATGCCCTTCTCTCCTTGGGGCGCGCCACATCACTACCCAAACCCGCCTTACTACACCACGACCACCAGCAGTGTGGCTAGCGCACCTCCAACCGGCATTCCTTCAAGCAGCATCCCATTCCCTACAGCACCCACGGCCACCGGCACTGGCCCAATCGGCACAGGCACAGGCACTGGCACTGGCTACCCTTACCCAACCTACACGGTCAACAAGCGCGAGGCGGACGCCTTGGCCCTCGAGAAGCGTGACGCCTTCCAAGGTCCACGTCAGGGACATTTCCCACACTACTGGCCAGCGTCGTCGCCCTGCTCCAACGGACTCACACCAACAGCGGGCCCTACAGGAACAGGTTATGCCACAGGAACAGGCACAGCGTTCCCGTACCCGACAGCCACCGGGGGCTGGTAGGGGTGTAAGATGTACTAGACGGATCGGGATCGAGACAGCAATGAGCGACGAGCGTTATGCTAATGGGTTTCATGACCTGGGTGTTTGGGTTTGGACAGGGTTGGGATGACCATTGTCAACGCGACACAATGTGTTGAGAGTGATGCCAGCGACGGACATACGAAAGGCGCAAGTAAGAGTGATGCCAGCGACGGACATACGAAAGGCGCAAGTAAGAGTGACGACGGCACTTCGTCATACATAGATATATGTAAGATATACCCGTCGCAGACTCGACATTGCCACAGATTTTATCACCCATTCGTCATCAAACAAACAAACCGTACATGTTGTCCCGTGACTTGTCATGCTTGTGTGGAGTGAACAGACGTGGCCTGCCACGAGGAAAGCGTTCTCGTGGTAGATGCGGCTCCTGCAGGTCCACGACAACCTACACGAACGATTGCTGGAAATAGCACGCGTATATGCTGTGGAAGGACATCCGTTCCCGAACCGAGATGAAATCATTGCCAGCGGCAGGTCTTTCTATCTATAAACATTACCACCCGTAACATCATGCCTCTCACTCTCAACGTCCTCAAGCTGCAGCTGCGTGGCCTGCCGTGCAAACAGATCCTCCTCCAATAACCCCGCTCCACCGCCTCCATCCGCCGGACCACCGTACTCAGGCGGGTACGTCGGCTGGTACGGGATTCCCGGCTTCAAATACAAAACAAGTCGAAACGCCGTATTGCCATTAAGATAATAGCGATGCAATCGTTTCGTGCGTAGAAAGCCAAGACGCGCGTAGATGCGCAGCGATGGCTCGTTGTCGACTTCAGTCTCGAGAGCGATCTCATCGGCATCCTTCTCGATCATCTTCTCGATCGCCATGCGCACAAGTTTGGAGGCTATGCCTTGGCCTCTGTGCGAGGCGCGGGTGGCGAGCATGGCGATGTAGCCGCGCATGGGGCCGCCGCGGTGGGGCTCGAGTTTGCAGACGATTACGCCGATGAGTTTGGCGGAACTATCGAGGGCCTGAAGGATGTCAATTGAGATCGTGGGGGTGAAGATGTGATTGGTGTCATACCATGAAGCACAGGTCTCCCCATTGATAGAGGAAGTAGCGGTAGACATAGATGCTGTAGGGTTCCGATAGGTCCTGGGAGATCAGCTGCCGGATGGCTGAGAGGTACTGTGACTCTTTCTGGTCGCCATAGTTCACATATTGCAGCTCGTCCACCTTCGTTGGCTCGCATACACTATTGTTGGAAGGCGTGGCGGCTTCATCCTTGCCTGCCTGGCTCATCGAGATAGCTGAGCGTCAATACCAGCTTTGTCGAGGTAGAACATCGGGTTCGAGTCAATACCAAAAGCAACCTTGGTCGTGTGATGGTGTGGTACAAGTGTGGGAGCGCTGACTAAGGGCTCAAACTTTGACATGTGAATTGCAGTAGATTAGACTTTGACTTTGACTCCGCCAAGTAGTCGCGATCTATCGTATCTTTGCGACCTGCCATGTTCTACGTGCTTTCGACAGCGAGGATCATCGAACATGTCGGAGCTCCGCCGTCGCATATTCGGACGGTCAGCGACGCCCGACTCGACACCCGCCAGCTCCCGCGAAAGTAGTCCAGCGCCAGGCCAGGAGCGCAAGGATGCAGCGGAATATAAGGTGGTACCAAGAAGGACGCTGGACAGGCTGAAGAGCGATGTCAAGACATTAAAGGGCACCGGAGGCAAGAAGAGACGGAATGCCTGGATCTTCGCACTGGGTGGAGTGTTTGGCATCTTCGTGGCCGGATTCTTTGCTACGAGCAGTGGCGGGCTTGACCAGTTGGTCCACTTCGCGGGTATGCAGGACATGACCCTGGACTCTATACTCGATATCCTACCCACCGGTGTAATCAAGGACGTACAAGAGCTACAGGTACGTGGCTACTGGAAGCAATACCTCCCACTTCTTAAGCTGATGTTGACGAAGGTATCTTTGTATGCAGACACATGAGAAAGAAGCTGTGAACTATGACTCCTTCTCCATTGGCCTGGCAGCTCGCTCGGAGGGCATATCAGCCAAGTTTCCGGTCATCATGATACCTGGTGTGATATCGACGGGATTGGAGAGCTGGGGCACGGAAGAGCACTCCCGCCAGTACTTCAGAAAGCGGTTATGGGGCTCGTGGAGCATGATGCGAGCGATGGTGCTAGACAAGGCTAGCTGGAAACGACATATCATGCTCGACAAGGCTACTGGACTCGATCCTCCTGGTATCAAGTTGCGCGCTGCTCAAGGCTTCGACGCAGCAGACTTCTTCATCACAGGTTACTGGATTTGGAACAAGATTCTAGAGAACCTGGCCACCATTGGCTACGACCCTACTAATGCCTTCACGGCGGCGTACGATTGGAGAATGTCGTATCAGAACTACGAAATCCGCGATCAGTACTTCACCCGTCTGAAGAACCATATCGAGCTTGGCAAGTCGATCAGCGGGCTCAAGGTCGTGCTTTTGTCTCACTCGATGGGCTCGCAAGTGCTATACTACTTCTTGCACTGGGTCGAAGCTAAAGGCCATGGTAATGGTGGCCCAACATGGGTCAACGACCACATCGAGTCATGGATCAATATCTCTGGGTGCATGCTGGGAGCGTTGAAAGACCTGCCCGCTGTACTCAGTGGTGAGATGCGCGACACTGTACAGCTGAACGCCTTCGCTGTCTATGGTCTCGAGAAGTTCTTATCACGACAGGAACGAGCCGAGATTTTCCGCGCCATGCCTGGTATTAGCAGTATGCTACCTATCGGTGGCGAAGCTGTATGGGGCAACCACACATGGGCACCGGACGATAAGCCTGGCGCGAGTTTCACCTACGGCAACTTTCTGAACTTTCGAGAGACTAACAGCTCTATTTCGCCTGGAAATTTGACGGTCGGAGAGTCTTTGCTGTATCTGTACAACCATACAGAGCAGTGGTACGTCAACGAGATCTTGCGAAGCTACAGCCATGGTGTTGCGCACAGCAAGAAGCAGGTAGAGGAGAACCAGCTCGTGCCTCAGAAGTGGATGAATCCGCTAGAGACGAGGCTTCCGCTCGCTCCAGACATGAAGATCTTCTGCTTCTACGGAGTTGGGAAGCCGACGGAGAGAGCGTACTTCTATCGCGAAGACGAGACGATGAACAGGACAGCTGTGATGATTGGTACGTGTTACATACCCTCCCCAGGATGGTGCAGCAGCTAATCAACATCGCAGATTCAACTGTCACAACTCCTGATGGCCACGTTGATCATGGCGTAGTTATGGGAGAAGGAGATGGTACCGTCAATCTCCTGTCTTCCGGCTACATGTGCAGCAGAGGCTGGAAGATGAAACGCTACAACCCAGCCGGCGTCCAGGTCGTTGCATACGAAATGCCTCACGAGCCAGACAGGTTCAGTCCTAGAGGTGGACCCAATACCGGCGACCACGTTGACATCCTTGGTCGGAGTAGTCTGAATGACCTCATTTTGCGAGTGGCGGGAGGGAAGGGACACACAATCACCGATACTATCTACTCGGATATTCTGAGCTATGCCGCGAAGGTCAAGATCTATGATGATGACGAGGAAGGAGAAGACCAGCAGGAGGCGGAGGCCAACTCACAGGCTGAGGCGGAGGCAGAAGTAGGAGCGGCTGCGCAGGAAGCTTAGTGTTGTGTCTGGATGCATTAAAAGGCAGCGGACGTCGACGATTCGAGCCATCTGAGTGATCTCGAGGACACTGATCAGCCTTCCAAGGTCATTCGCCGACTGCAGTAGCGTTCGCGATCTTCGAGAACAAAGTGGGTGCATGGAAACTGCGGATTCCACGGTTTGCTCGCTCCTTACAATGAGAGCTTTGTGCTGATATGATACCACATAGAAAGACTCCGAAAGCGGGTCTTCGAGAAGTATAATGATCTCGCTCGAAACGACTTTCCGCTTCCTTTCATTGTCCCCTCTAACACCAGCGGCTTCCCCGGCCTGTCTTTTGGAGATGGTCTCCTTTGACCACGGTGGCGCCTGCATGTCATCTGATGGGTCAAGATATATAAGAGCACCGTCGCCGCCATGCTGGACAATCTCTTCAAGCCGGTCGATTCGTATGGGGCTCGGTATGGTAGCCGGTGGCACGGGCCCCTATACTCGACTTTCACTTTCACATGTCAGAAGTCCACCGCCTTCCTCAAACTTCCAGCCGGCTTCCGTAAATTCTCTGCACCAAGACGCGCCTTCGAAATCACCTTCATGATTCCCTTTACCATACAGAACATACAACAAGACTGTATTCGGCCTACCCAGTCCACACTTATAACAACTGTCTGAGATCAGACCTCCTATACTGCATTACAACGGCATTACAATACAAGTTTTATAGACAAGATGTCGTCTCCCCAGGAGCAACAGGTAAGACGCAGCCTCCTTGCAAGTGCTGGCGACAAAACTAAGCTGACTTGCTTTGGAGAATGAATGGATGTCGGTAGAGCGCGCAGATCCAGGCATTGGGCTGCCAGGAGGGATTGGGTACACTCCCGGTCAGCTGGATAGCCAGCAAGACCTCTTCGTGAGTACACCCATCATTAGCTACGCTAACTGCATGCTGACATCACACCAGACGACTGGTGTGGCGGTGACTGTCTCGCCTCCATACACACAGCAAGAGACACACCGTCTTGCGAGTGTGGCGGCAGCTGGACGGTCACCGAGAAGAACGTTCAGAGCGGCAGAGCCATTCCCACCTGCAAGGCTGCGCTCGCTGTCCTGGACTCCGGGTGTTCATCGCGGGCCTGCTGATTCAGCAAGCATGGCCAGCAGTTCGAACCTGTCTCGACTGTCTCGTGCGTCTCCTCTTCAAGCACCGCAACCTGATCTCGCAAGACAGTTTCTAGAGCGCGGTCAGCCGGAAGGAGCACGGGACCCCGATGGACAGACCGGAGGAGGCGCCAATTGGTGGGGAGAATGTTCTGGACGATCAGGCGGTTCAAAGGCTCCGTTCCTCCGCCATTCGGCATATGGCAATCGTCTGGCGTCGCTTGTCAGCAGCAAACCTTGACCAAGAGGCTGAAGATCTGAACGTGATCTTTAGCAATCGGTACCTGGTCGAGTATGACAATGAGCGCTCGCGTAATATACAAGAAGAGGAGAACGACACGTCTGAGAATCCGGGTAGCGAAGACTCCAATGGTGGTGCTTAACCACCAGCAAGGAGATCTTGCTCTTGCTCTTGTTGTCAGCCGCCTGAGTGCGTCCATCAACACTCTCAGTTGAAGCGCCTCTCTGCGACTAGCAAGACTGGGAAGTGGACGCTCTGCCGGTGTACAACCAGCACACGCAGTTCCGCGCTCGAGACGGGAGGAGTTTGAGAGCAAGGACGGCGTGGGCGGCTTCACTCATGTACAAAGCAGTCGCGCGTGCAAGAAATACTACTGTTTGCAGCTATAACCTCGCTCTCGCGCTATCCTCCACAACAGCTATGAGAATGCCCTCTGCGACATCTTCATCGTCTTCAGCCTCTGTAATCCAAGATACCGTGCCTGCTTTGTGCGAGCGGATCTCGATTTCCATCTTCATTTGCTTGATGACACAGAGAGCTTCGTCTTTCTTCACTTGGTCTCCCACATCAACAAGCACTTCCATTAGCTTGCCAGATATTGGCAAGACAACATGGTCCTTGTTTGAGCGATTCCCCGTCGGATGTTGCGAGTTGAGTGTTGAGCCAGAGGCAGATGTGGTCTGCATGTCCAGCGTGAAGTTCCTAGGTTCCGATCCTTGTATTGTATACTGCACGTCTGCAGCAAACGAGGTCGGGAAGTCGTTCCTCAACAGCTTGGTGATCAGTAGATGATGCTGTTGTGTCTGGCTGGGGTCCGAAGACTTCAGGGAGATGGCCCACGCATCGTCCTTCCGGAATGCGGTTGCAGAGCCTCCCAGGACCGCTCCCGAGCTCGCAGTTTGTGTCTGCACAAGGCCATGCAATGGATCTTTAGTGGTGGAAGACAGTAATCGACTCCGTTCCAGAAGCTCTTGGTGTTTTGATTCTAGCCACTGCGTATCGCAAGAGCCTGCTTCGAAATCCCGATGAGCTACGATGGTTCGCAGCAGCGACAAGTTAGTAGCGATACCCTGGATAGAAATGTCTTCTAAAGCTCGGCGTGCCTTGAGAACAACATCCTTCCATGTTCGAGCGGTAAGTATCAACTTGGCGATGACACTGTCAAACTCAGAACTGATCACGGCTGGTGCATCAGCGATCAGTGCTGTGTCGACCCGTATGCCGTTACCAGACGGGAATCTAAAGGATTGGATCTTGCCGATGCTCAGAGTGTATCCCTTCTCTGGGTCCTCGGCTGTGATCCGGAGCTGTATCGAATATGCCCTTGGAGGCTGCAAAGGGTTTTGCGGTAGGTCAGTTAGTCCAGCCTCTTCGAAGGAAGCACCCTGAGCGAGTCGCAGCTGTGCCTTTACGATATCGACAGAGCATATCGACTCTGTAATGGTGTGTTCCACCTGGAGCCTGGGATTGACCTCCAAGAAAAAGTATTCTGCCGTCTGAGGATTGAGCAGGAACTCGAAAGTGCCTAGCGAACGATAACGAATCTGCAGCTGGTCAGTCTACAATTGTTTGAAGGTGTAGTAGCATTACTTGCCTTCTTCGCCATCGCCACAGCCGCCTCTATCAGGGGAGCCACCACTATCCTGTCTGATACCGTGCTCGGAGCCAGCTCAACAATCTTCTGGTATCGCCTCTGAATACTGCACTCCCTTTCCCATAAATGCATCACATTCCCATTGCCATCGCCGACGATCTGTACTTCGACATGCCGAAAGCCATTGATAGCCGCTCTCTCAGCGAAGACTTGCTTCGACGGGCTCTCCTCGATAGCGCGAGTAACTAGACTTTGCATGTCGTCCATATTTCGAATGAGGCGTATACCCCGGCCACCACCTCCATCGACCGCCTTCACCATGATCGGTAGACCGTTCATCTCGGCAAATCGCCGTACCGCTGCAACGTCACCAGTTGGATCAACGAGCGCCGGCAGTACTGGAACACCACATTCTTCAGCAAGCTTTCGAGCCTGTAGCTTGTCTCCGGTACGGTCGAGAATCTCTGCTCCGGGTCCAACGACCATGATTCCAGCTTCGTCCATACGTCTAGCTAGTGGAGAGGACTCTGACAAAAATCCGTATCCGGGATGAATGGCATCGATGTTGTGTTCCCTTGAAACTTCGAGTATCTCATCAACGTCCATGTACGAATCCGGAGACTTCAGCCGGACTGCAACCGTGGCGTTGTATGTATGGGTTACATCGTTGTCGGTGTAGACCGCAACGGTCTCGATCCCAAGTTCTCGTGCTGAAGATAAGATTCTTGTGGCAATCTCGCCTCTGTGGCAATGTCAGTGCTACTTCTTTCAATGAAAGTATGCTCTAACTCCTGTACCGGTTTGCAACGAGCAGGCGCTTGATCGGACGGGGAGTAAGGTTCGGCATTCTTATAACCAGTCACCTCTTAGATTGCTACACAAAGCGTGCAAGAGTCTGAAGCGAAAGATGTCGCTACTCGTTCAGTTGTTGTGGTCGTCGAAGGAGCCTCGGCTGTCGAAAGCTTCTCCGACCTCGACAAGACAGAGACAACATGAGGCAGCAAGTTACTACTGGAGTACAAGTACTTGAATTGATACGCAGAAGGGAAATAAATTACCTGTATGTAACAGCGACTGAAAAACGAAGCATGTTAGCCATGTCCAGCCGTACACTCTCCTCACCTCGCCTGTCGATCGTGATATTGGAACGAAGAGCTTCCAACACCCAGACCTCCGTACCACAGCAGAAAGCACGAGTAGTGGTTACGAGTCCGAACTCTTTGGGCTGCTCCTGGGATTACTTACTTGGGAAGGTGGTTATGTAACAGGTGATAAGATAGGTAGGCTTTCGTTCTTAGCAGCAGTGCGAGCAGACGTCATTCAGCTCTTCCCCTCCTGTCTTGCATCGTATGCCCGCCATTGTTAGATTGTAACAAAATATACTCTTGTGTTTGAACGCTGTGAGGTAGTCCAATCGTGTCCAGAGTCAAACAGAAGCCAGAAGAATCGAACATGCCGAAGAAAGGTAGGGTTGTCCATCCCGATCCTCGAAGAACGAGTTGACATTGACCGAAACAGTCCAATGCTGTATCAGCGTGGACATAGATGCCGTGGCAGGATGGCTGGGCTCATACGGCGGTGAAGACTCGACGTCTGACATCTCCCGTGGTTTGTTCGCCGGCACCATTGGCGTCCAGCGGCTCTTGAAGATGTTCGATAAATACAACATCAAGACGACCTTCTTCATTCCAGGCCACTCGCTCGAGACGTTCCCGGAAGACTGCAAAGCCATTGCTGAGAAGGGCCATGAGATCGGACTGCACGGATACAGCCATGAGAACCCGAGATCGATGACTTTGGAACAGCAGACCGCGGTCATGGACAAGGTCTGCGATACTCTTCCTTCACAGATGGTGGACGTCAGTGTGCTGATGCAAGCATAGTGCTACCACCTGATCAAGGACTTCCAGAACGGCAAGCCACCTCGAGGTATCGTAGCGCCGTGGTGGGAGTCAAGCCAAGAAGGAGCTGAGTTGATGCTCAAGTACGGTCTTGAGTATGACCATTCCTTCTCGCATCACGATTGTCAGTGCTACTGGCTTCGAACAGGGGACAAGTGGTACCCGATCGACTTTAAGAAGAACCCTGACGACTGGATGAAACCTCTAGAGGCTGGTCCTATGACTGGATTAGTAGAGATTCCTGCTTCGTGGTATCTAGACGATTTACCTCCGATGATGTTCATCAAGAAGGCGCCCAACTCGCACGGCTGGGTCAATCCGAGAGATGTCGAGGAGCTGTGGCTGGATCAGTTCAATTACTTTTACCGGTAAATTCAATCGCCAGAATATCCTGCGCTGAGACACAGACTAATCTTTCCATTCATTTTCGTAGGGAGTATGATGAGTTTGTGTATCCGGTGACGGTACACCCGGACGTGTGTGGCCATCCTCATGGGCTTATGATGCTGGAGAGGTAAGCTAGACCGTCATCTCCATCTTGAAATCGGCATGTACTGATAGGTGGTAGGATCATCGAATACATCAGCACTAAAGAGGGCGTGGAGTGGGTGACTATGGAACAGATCTGTGATACGTTCAAGTCGAAGAACGAACCACCAAAGGGTGCCATGATGCCAGCGAAGCCGGGAGCGATATTGGAGAATCGAGAGCTGAAGCTGGAGCTGAAACAGTGAAGTGACCTGTATATCTCTTGTATAGCAGAAGGTTTCATCTCCCTCTCCCGCTTGCCAATCTTTCTGCCATACTTCTCTACTCCTCCCCAAGCATCGCTAACGCGCCTTGAGTCTTTCCGCGGCAGCCTTGATGTCGTCTCCGATCACGGGTCGATCACTGGCCGCACCCGGATACGTGGACTCGACCAGCATGTCGAGCATGCCGGGTTTCGAATCGAGTATGAGCTCCGCAGCCATCATAGAACGAGTGATAACGTCGGTCCAGATCTGGGGGCTGCCGGAGAAATCCTTTGTTGGAGGGATGTTCTCAAGGAACGCGTAGGTCTTCGTAACGAAGTCCCACATGACTGCGGTTCGGTAAGGGTAGGTACGCTCAAGTCGTCTAAGACGGGAAGTCCTTACAGTAGACTTTGTTCTTGGAAATGGCTGGCGTCATATAGGTCTGTTGGAGGTTCGGCTCCATGGCAGGATGGAAGGCTAGCTTGCTGACCAGATCTTTGAGGTCTGTTGCCTGCTCCCTCCACTCACTGGCTGCATTATCGGGAATTGGCTCATGAATAATCGCGTTCGAGTACTCCTCGCGTGTGATGCTGTTCAAATCGATTCGGGGCAGCATAGTGGCGACTGTCGAGTTCGAGACGAAGAAATTGCACGAAAGCAGATGCTACCGATGTCCGTAGGCTGTCTTGAGATGAAGAGAAGGGAGATATTGAGGAATGGTAGTGATCAACATGCCAATCGCGTCGTCCGTTTCCTGGTGACGCCACATGTCGCGAATCTTCCACCAAGCCACGGATTTGACGGGACACGAGGAGTAGCATTTTCATCGTCGACAGCGGCGCCTGTCACAAAGGAGTCTTTTGGTGTCAAGCTGTACACAATTGAATCAGACGGGAGGAATCAGTCGATGCAGATGACCAGTAAGTACATACTTGGAAAGCTGTCCTCAAAAAGATAGCTGGTGCAGAACAAATCCAACATTGAGTCCCCGCGGTCAAGCATGCGTACGAATATTCCTCGACAAGGCAACATATCACATTTCTTTTTACCTTCGTTTGAGCCGTAGCTACCTGCTATAATCCGGTCAACTCCTTCCCACTGAAAAAAAGTATCAACAGCCACGAGTTACGCCGGCCACTTCTTGCGACCCTCACAAACAACACACATCTCGAACCCAGCGACGGACGTCTCTGATGCAGCAAGGGTACGACCAGTACGGTGGCCAAAATGGCCAACAGCAACCGGCGGCGAATTTGGCGGAGCAGATGGGTCAGATGAGGCTTGACGGTGCCTCGCCTGCGCCAACGAGGAGGAAGAAGGACAGACATGCATACCATCAGATTGAGCAGTCGGCGGTAGCGGCAGACAGCGGGCAATATCTGAACGGACGGCAGGCTGCAGGTCAACCACAACGAGGCGTTAGCCCCGGACCAGGCGCAACAGCAGCCCCGTGGCAGCAGCATGCCCCACAGCCATGGCAGAGTCAACCTGGCACACCAGGGTTAGGAGCAGGTCAGCCGATGCAACCTATGGGTACCCCGATCTCGATGAGCTCGATGGGTGGCCCGCAGCAGGGTCAAATGGGAGGTGGTGGGCAAGGCAAGGTCAACCCAGATCAGATACCCAGTATTCCAGTGAGCCGAGATCTGCCAGCGGACTACTACAAGAACAATATGTATCCCACGATGGAACAGAGATTACCACCACCTGCCACAACACCGTTCATCGCCTATGACCAAGGCAACGCATCACCCAAACACGCACGATTGACCATGAATTGCATACCTTCTTCCTACGAACAACTGGCCGCGACTTCATTACCACTAGGTCTGGTCATGCAGCCATTGGCGAAGGCATCCGAAGGAGAACAAGCGATACCAGTCCTCGATTTCGGAGAGTCTGGACCACCGCGCTGCCGAAGATGTAGAGCATACATCAACCCATTCATGATCTTCTCAAACGGTGGCAACCGAATGACCTGTAATCTGTGCGGCCACCCGAACGAAGTTGCTCCCGAGTATTTCGCGCCGACAGATCCATCCGGCATGCGCGTGGATCGCTCGCAACGTCCAGAGTTACTGTTAGGAACGTGCGAATTCCTCGTACCCAAAGAGTACTGGTCAAAGGAGCCAGTTGGACTGCGGCATCTCTTCTTGGTCGATGTGAGCGCCGAAGCGTGCAACAGAGGTTTCGTGCAAGGAGTCTGCGACGGCATACTTGCTGCACTATATGGTGACGAGCTGACCGATGAGGATGGCGAGGAAGGGGACGAGCCCACTTTGAAACCAAGCAAAGTGCCACCAGGAGCAAAGGTCGGCTTCGCTACGTTCGACCGCGAAGTACACTTCTATAATGTCTCACCATCACAAGTTGGGCCCCAGCAGCTGGTGATGTCTGATCTCGAGGAGCCTTTCACGACAATATCGCCAGAGTATCTCTTCGTTGACGCAGCCGAATCAAAAGCCAACATTACGAAACTGCTCGGATCCATCCCACAGATGTTCTTCAACATCAAACATGCCGAGCCTGCACTGCTACCATCATTACAAGCTGCGCTCGCAGCGCTAGAGGCTAGCGGTGGAAAGATTATTTGCAGTCTGGCGAGCCTGCCCACGTACGGACCTGGTAAGCTGCAAATGCGAGACAAGGCGCAAATGACAAACGACGACAACGAGCTCAGTCGCACACTGTTAAAGACTGAGCACGTAGGGTTCAAGAAGATGCAGGCAGACCTTGTCAAAGCAGGCGTAGGTGTAGACTTCTTCCTTGCAGCACCTTCCGGTGGCTACCTGGACATCGCTACCATTGGCTTCGTGGCCGAGAAGACTGGCGGCGAGACATACTACTTTCCCAATTGGACTTACCCGCGGGATCTACTGAGACTGGAGAAGGAGCTTACTCACACTGTGCGCCGAGAACAAGGGTATGCTTCGTTGATGAAGGTGCGGTGCTCGAATGGGCTACAAGTTTCGCATTATTCCGGAAACTTCACACAGCATACCTTTGGTGCGGATCTGGAGCTCGCAAGTGTGACAGAAGACACCGGGATGTGCGTTACTTTCTCATATGACGGCAAGGTAAGTCTACGACTCAATCCACTCGCATCGCTCGAAGAACGGAGCCGTGCTACTCATGCTGAGGTGCTCCCTTGCGGCTGTCAATGTTTTACAAGGCACAAGCTGATCTCTAATTATAGCTTGACACCAAATTCGACGCCTACTTCCAATCTGCGCTGCTTTACACAACACAGTCTGGCCAGCGACGGGTGCGCTGCAGCAATGTAGTCGCGCAAGTCAATGAGTCGGCTCGGGAAAGCGTGAAGCTTGTTGACCAGGACGCGGTACTAGGCATACTCGCTAAAGAAAGTACCACTAAAGTCGCCGACAAGCCACTGCAAGACATCCGGCACCAACTGCAGGAGAAGATGATCGACATCGTTGCCGGCTACCGAAAACACTTTTCCGACCCTCACCCGCCAGGCCAACTTGTCCTACCCGAGAACTTGAAGGAGTTCTCCATGTACCTTCTAGGCCTGCTCAAATCACGGGCACTGAAAGGAGGCAAGGAACCTCCCGACCGGCGCGTGAATGAAATCAGGATGCTCAAGGGCATGGGGCCTGCGGAACTCAGCTTGTACCTGTATCCTCGGATCATCGCACTACACGGCCTGGAGCCCGAAGAAGGCTTCGCGGACGAGAACGGCCACCTCAAGGTGCCGCATGCCGTCCGTGCATCGTTCTCGCAGATCGAGGAAGGAGGCGCGTATCTGGTGGACAACGGGCAGATACTGCTTCTTTGGCTGCACGCGCAGGTGTCGCCGAATCTGTTGGAGGACCTGTTTGGAGAGGGCTGTGATGACTTGTCGAAGCTTGACCCGAACTTGAGTGCTTTGCCTGTGCTGGAGACGCATCTGAATGCACAAGTGCGGAATATCTTGTTGAGTATGGAGTCTGGTCGCGGCAGCAAGGGCTTGTCGATCCAGCTAGCGCGACAAGGCCTCGATGGTGCCGAGTTCGAGTTTGCGCGGTTACTGTACGAGGATCGGAATGGCGAGGCCAGTAGCTATGTTGACTGGCTGGTCATGCTGCATCGGGGTGTGTCGTCAGAGGTGAGTTCATTGAGTCTGTCCTCCACGTTGTAGCCCACCGCTAACATCCGACCAGCTGAACGGCCAGAGGTCGAAGGGAGGAGAAGAGGGCTCCTCCAGTATTGCGAACAAGATCAGTGATCTCACGCATAATGTGCCATATTGGAATTGAAAAGCATGACAACTCAGGGTGGCACTCTGCTGCTGGCATCGTGTCGAGCTTCCGACGCCTCTGCTGCGCTCCCTGTCACCGCCGAAAACGTTCGCAAGCGCACGACCAACTACCCACAGTTTGAGTATTGTAAGCAGCAATGGCAGGATCGCAGACTCACAGCCCACCTGTGCGAAGAGTGCCGGGGCTGATTGAAATCACGAGTGAAAGGACGGGACAGCGGGCATAGCAATGACGGCTTTCTGGACATTCCAACCTCTTCATGATTTAGATAGACCTACCAATGCATCCACAGCACACCTCGATGCTCGATCAAGCGCCAAGATGCTTCGCCAAGAAATCCAGCGTCACCTGATACCCACGTTCGTACTCTGACTTCACCTTCTCGTCACTGAGGTCCGCACGAGCGGACATCCAACCATGCACTTGATCACCGAACGTTTCGATGTGCTTTGCTGCCGTCAGCGCCTCTCCAAACGCCTTCACATCGTCCGCTTTCTCGTCCTTGCTGGCCAGCATGGCGAGTGGGATCGTGATCTTCTTGGCATCTTCTGCTGTCACCCTTGCAGGACTTGTCTCGACTGCGACAGTCCACGGCGAGTTGGCACCGGAGGTGAGGGACACCAGCTTGCCACCCCAGCAATCTGAAGACTGTCAGTGAGGTTCTGTCACTGGATTACATGGTCCGCATTACAGCCAATAGCCGCCCACTTCTCAACGCCACTATATTCCTTCTTTGCCGCATCCAAGACGCTGTAGATACATTCGATATGCGGAGCAGGATCTTGAATCCTCGTCATAAACTGCGCGAACTGCTCTTTCTTCTCCTCGGTATCTCTTCCCATCCAGGCTGGCTCAGCTGGTTTGCCTTCGAGTAGGTCCGGGATGATGACTAGATATGGTTCTTTGCCGCCAGATGCCAGGATGTCTGCACCCTGGATCGTTTGGTCGGTGTAGCCGAAGATGTCGTACATGTAGTACACGGCCTTCGTAGCATCGTGAGGTCCAGAGACATAGCACTTCGTGCCGCCGATGGTCCGGTAGGGTCCTTTCGCGGTGTAGCCAGAGGTAACTGCGACAGGGCGCGAGCAACAGGCTGCACTGCTGCGGGTAGTCATGGTGTCGGATGGTGTGTTGGAATGATGTGATCTGCTGCGACTCGACTAGAAAGAAAAGCTGATGGAGTATTCTGATGACTTTACCTGGAGTGTTGGCATGAGGTCTTATAGACACGACGTAGGTCCGGAAACGGCGCTCCTACATGATCGACGTTCTCAATGGAAACTCCAATGATCCTTTCTTGACTGCCGTTTTCAAGTAGTAATGAACGCTGGATTGGTGCTCTACGCGTCCGAGGGGAAGAGAATAATGTCGAAGGCCGAGTGATGCTTATCACCGAAAGCCAGGCGTGGATGGTACCTTGGGCTTGGCCGATATCGGAGCGACACATTCTGAGACAGAACGTTTCTAGAGCTGGATCGAGCCATGAGCGTGTAGAGACAGTGGGCTCGGATCGCAAGCCTGGAGGGGTTATCTCATACAGCAGTCTCGTCGCCGTAGCAAGCGTATGTTGTCAGAAGGCTGCATCTGGAGAGCAGAGGAACACCGCACAGATCCTGTCAGCTTGGTTGAGACCACGAGCCGTCATTATCCCCGCCATGCCACTGGGCGAGACTATGCGTCGTTGAAATAGAAGCCATCATCGCCTTGACTCGAGGCACTGAAGGTTTGTTGAACCTTGGGAGGCCCTGTCCGGCACAGCCCTTTCCGTGTGCCGGACACCCTGCTATCTTCTTGCGATGATAAATGTAGTCTCATACTCCCATCCCCAGGCATAGCGTATCCATCGTTGGTCGCGAGAAAGTTATGCCGAAGCCATGCGTGGGCTCCTGGTGGCTATGCATGGCCGTGCTGATGACATCGTGCTGTCGCCTTTGGTTCTGTATTCACGGATGAGTAGAGGAGCGTTGCCTCTAATTTGTCTTCACGAGACATCCATGATAGCATATGCGGGCTGCTGCCACGTCTTCCTGGCTCGTGTCGGTAGGAAAGGAGCCCTCGTGGTGTCAATTAGTTTGCTGCTCGGACGTATTCAATACCGTATATAATGGCATCGGTTTGCTCATATCAGGCTCTCCTCGAGTACACTCGAGGTCAACTGTATTGACTCATTAGCACTGCCATACCTATCCAGCTCAAGCAAAGCAAGATATAACATACCATCTATGCCCAGCAAGCAGGTTAGATATTGGCGTGCCGACGGTGGGTACCAGGACGTACCTCCGCCACCTCCCCCTCCGCAGGTGCCTCAGCCAATGCGTATGTATTGGATACAGACTCCGTATGGTTGGCAAATGAGCCCATACTGCCAGCCACAGTGCCCGCCTGGCTACTCGCCATATCCGACCCCGCAGGAGTTGCCGCCGGCATACCAGCAATGTGCACCGCAGCGGTTTGTGCAAGGACCAATCCCCATTGCTGGACTATGCACACCACCACCGGACTATCGGAAGCTGAGTCCACCGCCACCTGCTCTTCCGTCTCCACCAATGCATGAAAAGAAGGAGGAGGACGGCGAGGAAGATGACGAGAGTGAGGTCGTTGAGATAGTCGAGGTGAAGAAGAAAAAGAAGCAACACAACGAGGCAGCACCTCCAAAGCTGGTGAAGCATGGGAACTATATGTATGACAAGGCCCATACTATGGTTCATATATTCAACAAGGCAGCTCCGGTTTGGACAGACAAGTATCGAAAGGAAAAGTTGTACGTACTCACTTAACATTGCCACCGGCATTGATGATACTGACCTTATTGCAGGAGGTTCAAGATGTTCAAAGTGAGCGTGAACTTCACTCCGCGCATGATTATCGAAAACGTTCTTCGGACCGTCGATAACAGCTGCAAAGCCTGGGCCGTGACGGAGGCAATTGAGCGAGGAGCTGGTGGTTGGGACAAGGTATGTCGCTATCGAGCATCCGAATGCTGTGGTTGCAATGCTGATCAGGAGTCTGTATAGGGTTCCACCGTGCTCTACGACAGCGACAAGTCGAAAGGCACTCTGAAGAGTATGGGTTGGACGAAGAAGCGTGGCGATGTGTTGCCTCCGGTTTGGATGGTTATTCACACGATCGACTTCAAATAAGGGTTGGTTCCTAGATAGGGTTCTGGGGCGAACAGCTTTCGGGGCGAGCGGTGTTGTCTTGCGAGGCGATTCCTGGGTATATTGAGATTCCGTGAGTATAGGGCTCTGAGGAGATAGCCTACCGTGATTTAGGGCAGATATATATGTTCCAGACATTGATGTAAGCTTGAAGTCCAAGCCAAGGAGCCAAGCATACATGCCTGGTCCAAGCTTTCGTACCTGCAGCAGTGCGTCATCGGTTCGCGTTTCTTCTGTGGATATAGACGCGACGGACTCGACTGCACGATGGCGAGGAAGAAGGCTGTTGTGAAGGTGGAAGTAGCGGAAGACTCGGACTTGTCACCACCTCCCGCTGGTCTGCTGAAGGAAGAATCTGTTGTCAATGGCGCTGTCGACGAGGACAAAAGCGCAGGGAGGAAGAAGCGCAAGCGGACTACGAAAGTCGAGACGAAAGACGAGGAAGTGATTGAAGAGGATGTCAAGCCCATAGTGAAGGGCAAGAAGCGCCGCAAGGTCGAAGTAAAAGGAATAGAAAACGTGGCAGCTGAGGAGGGAGACGAAGGCGACGTCGTCGAGAAGAAGGTCAAGCGGAAGCGCAAGACGAAAGAAGAAAAGGAGGCAGAGGCAATGCCGCTCGCTGTTCGAACTGTCGGCCATAAGCTTTATATCGGAGCACACGTCTCGAGTGCTGGTGGTGAGCAGAGGTCTAGTCAATATAGAGATCCAAATGTTGACATATCTCAGGCGTGCACAACTCAGTCGTCAACTCAGTCCATATCGGAGCCAACGCGTTCGCCTTGTTCCTCAAATCACAGCGCAAATGGGCCAATCCACCCCTGGCAGCCGAAGCCCTCACCACATTCCACGGCAACTGTAAATCACATCTTTACGACCAGGCCAAGCACGTAGTGCCACACGGCTCGTACCTGGTGAACCTCGCTCACATCGACAAAACACGTACAGAACAGGCATACGACTCGTTCTTGGACGATCTCCAACGGTGCGAAAAGCTCGGCATCCGACTCTACAACTTCCACCCCGGAGTGGCAAATTCGACTGGTGGCGACCGACAAGCTGCAATCGCTCATCTAGCATCGAACCTCAACCGAGCACATAAGGCCACCTCTACCGTCGTCACCCTTCTCGAGAACATGGCGGCCGGCGGCAACGTGCTGGGAAGTACCTTTGAGGATCTTAGAGACACCATCGCCTTGATTGACGATAAGGGTCGTGTTGGAGTATGCCTTGACACATGCCATGCGTTTGCGGCGGGCTACGATTTTCGCACGCCTGAAGCATTCAAAGCCACCGTGGATAAGTTCGACGCCACGGTCGGCATCAAATACCTGCGCGCCATGCACATCAACGACTCGAAAGCGCCGTTTGATTCGCATCGTGACCTTCACGCCAATGTAGGCACTGGCTTCCTGGGTTTGCGTGCCTTCCACAACATCGTCAACGAGCCACGCTTCCAAGGTCTGCCATTGATCTTGGAGACTCCACTAGAGTCCCGCGACGAGAATGGCGCGCTGTTGAAAGACGAGAAGGGGAAGGAAATCGAGGACAAGGGTATCTGGGCCCGCGAGATTAAGCTTCTCGAATCTATGGTGGGCATGGATACCGAGAGTGAGGACTTCTTGAAGCAGGAGCGAGCCCTGGCAAAGAGAGGAGAGCCTGAACGCAAGCGGCTTACCGATCAGATCGAAAAGAAGCGCGAGAAAGGGGAAAAGAAGGCGAAGAGTCCGAGGAAGAGGCAGGTGGTCGCGAATGGCAAGAAAGGTAAGAAAGTAGAAAGCAGCGGGGAGAACGACGAAGCGGCAGATGCTTCACTCGGCGAACTCTCGAATGAGGACGATGAAGTGTAACGATCTGAATTGTGGTGGGCGGATAGCTAGCCGGTTTATGAGTAGCCGATACAGCCAGTGCGGGGATGTGGTGTGGTGTGGTGAATAATAGCTATATGGTGATGGTATGGTGACAAGTGAATATACGTGCTATATGTAGTTACTATATGTATTGTAGTGGTTACGTCATCTCTAGCTCCTCCGGAGGCTCGTCGTCGTCGCTAGGTGAATGTTCCCCTTGCTCAAATTAGCTACTAACAACACTACTTAATTGCTAGTACTTTACACACTTAATTTACTCGATCGTCTTAGTAGACAAGCTAGCTCTCGTCTAGGGAATAAGACGCCTTATACTACTAAATATTCGCTCGTCCTTAGCACTTATTACCTAGTAGCTAAGTATATTAATCGCTATCTTAGATAGCTATAGATATAACCTTATCTACGTGTCTTATTACTACTACTCTAGAGGTAGTATAGCTAAGTTGTCTTATAGTACGGTAATAAAGCGCTCAAATTCGTCGTTACTATTACCTCTATAGCTACGTCGTTATTTAGCGGTAAGCTCGACTTAGTATCGCTCGAAGGAGGTTATATTAGTAGTATCTTGTTTAATAACTACCTCCTCCTTCTTATATTAAAGCTATATCGTCCTTACTCGTTTAATACCGGAGGTTATTTATAACCGTAACTAAGCTATAGTAATATAGCTCTTCCGGAGGTTTAGATAGAGTAGTATTACTACTATATAGATACTAGTTTAATCGATAATACTATACTACTTATCGAAGGTAAAAGAATACGTTACTACTACTTAGTAGAGCGCTAGATTATCGTTTAAACGCTTTAATTTAACCTCCTTCTTAGTAAGGAACTTACTAAGGAAGTCTATATAATACTAGAGCTTATTAATAGTAATATAGTCTCCTTAATAGCGTATAGTAGCCTCTTTAAAGGGCTAAAGGAAGGTAATAGTTGTTTAAATAAGCGTCTAGTCGGCTATAGTAAGCTCGTATTCGTAAAGTAAGGGCCTTACGACTATAAAAGAGGTATACGTTACTCTTAATTAGAACGTATCCTCGAAGGTATTAAGGTAGCTATTCTACCTTATATTATTCGGCTACCTTAATAACTTACTAGCCTCTATCCGGAAGGCGTTAAAGAGTCTATTACTACGTCGTAAAGTAACTACAAAATGTAGAATCTTCTAAAGTACTAGTTATTTAGTCTATCTACCTCTATCCTCTACTTCTAACTACTTAATAAGGTAGCTCTTAGCCGTACGGAGCTCGTCGATATATTTAAGTACTACGCTAACTACTTTACCGTTCTTAGTAAAGAGGAAGGACTATATAGCGAGGTTAATAATATAGCCTAAATAGTATAGCCGACGCTATAAAGGTATCTAACCTTTAATAAGGAGGCTAAGCTTACTATAGAGCGTATTGTTAGCTATAGCGTTGTCCGTAGTAATATATCTAAGGTTGTCCTTTACTCTATAGTCGTTAAGCACCTTAATTATTACTTTTACTACCTTACTACTAGCGTATCCGTTTAGTAATTCTAGTAGAGCTAATAGAGCCTTATAGAGCCTTCCTTCGTTACTAACGAAGTAAGTAGTAATAGACTAGAGCTCCTTATAGTTTAGTAATAACTACGTATCGGTTATAAGGTAAATAAGGCTACGAGAGGACTATAGTACCTACTAGAGCTTAGCTCGACGGTAGTAGAAGGTAGTAGTAATATAGTTAGTAGTAGTCTAATAGTATTACGATCCTATAAGGTAGTAGTATTACGTAAGTACTTCTTTAAAGAGTAGGTAGTAGTAGGTGTTTTAGGTAAGATAACTCGAATATACTATAAATAGTTATAGACCTTTTAGTAAGATTATAACATAAGTTGAACATAAGTATGTTAAAGACATCCTTAGTTCCTATATACCTAAGTAAGTGTCGTGTTGTACGACATAGGCGACATAGCCGCTATAGGTACTAGTCGTCTATGTCGCATAATGCGCCTAAGCCGTACATAGCAGATGTACGATAGTATCGCAGGGTCTGCGATGCCAAGCCGTCGCGCTTCTGCCCTAGTGTTACGCGTTCGTAACATAAACTAGTAAACTATAAAATGAAATTACTATATAATAGCGATATTAATTAGTATAAGTATTACGAGTCTAGCTAACTACATAGTAATAGAGTTACTTTATATAATTGTTATAATACTATAGGCTATTACTACGTATAACTAATACGTATCGGCATAGAAGACGAACTTTAGCAAACAGTACTCAAAGTCCTTACTACAGTGTCGTAAGTACGCCTCACCTTGCAGTTGCTCTAGGCCGGCTGATTTGAGAGTCTACGGTATCTAGTCGTAAAGCGGATGCAGGTGCTTAGACGAGTACCCTTCCAGAATGTCGTCCATGTTGCGTTGCGGACTATGTGGGCAGGGCCCTCCATCCACCTGGTGGGTACCATCTTTGCCCAAGCACTCACTGCAGCTCGTATGCCTTCTGCTCAAACGTAGGAGCGTAAATCTTAGCAGCGAGATTGATGGGTGGAAGGGTTCTCGGAGACAGCAGCACATACCAAGCGACACTCTGGAACCTTCCAAACTCGATAGCAGGTCCAAGACCCCAGCTGAGCCTTCTACCCATCGACTTGGGCCACACGGAGGCAAGTTGTCTTGCGCCCAGCAATCTGTTGCCTCTTCAGCCCGCGCACTGGCATGACGATACCCTGTCAGATCGTGCTCGTCTTTGTTAGGGAAGCTGTCCAGCCTTCCTCGATGCGAGAAATCATGGCCCCTCCAGACAAGAGGTACACAGCCGATCTTGTCCAGATGACACGTAGAAGCTCGTAAGGGAAGTTGTTGACGGTAATCTCGCAAGGTGTAGGTACAGTAAACCCCTGGGAAGTCAACAGTTCGTAGCCGAGCTGGTAGCATCGCATCCAGATAACAGACAATCCACACATCTTAAGAAAACGCTTTTCTGAGACCGGTCAGGCTTTGAAGGGCGTCGGAGTCGGTTGCGCGTTTGCAGCGATACGGAGCCAATCGAGTCTTCCCCGATCGATTCCCGCTGTCGTGTGAATCTGGTCTCGAAGCGCTGGGCATGCGTTGAGGTTTGGCACGCCGATCCCCTGGGTGACCTCAATCTCTGTGACTTTGTTGTTCGGTGGCGCTCGGACGGTGGCAGGAAGGTCGTCATTGTACGTTGAAATGTCGATCGGCTCGATATATCGCGTCTCACGGTCCTTGCAGATCTTCCAATGTGCGTCCATGGTGCGTCGACTATACTCTCCCCTGCAGTTTTGGCACAAAACGCGTTGCATCTGTTTGGCCAGCGACTTGATGTCGCAGGGACGTAGAACTCGGCGGCCGTCGGTGCGGGCGTCAGCGCCGCTGTCAGAATCGAGAGACAGATCGGTGTCGGTGTCGCCTTCGCTTGATTCGGGAATACGACTCGTGTCCTCGATGTCCTCAATCTGCTTCTCTGTCTGACCAAGAAACTGTTTGTGTTTGGCTTCAACAGGCAATCCCTTTCGATCCTTGTCCAACATGACCTGCTCCTGCCAGGACAGTTCCTCTTCTACCAACCATATAGCCGGGTTCGAAGGTACGATAAGCTGTCGTTCGAATAGGTGTGTAGCGGCTGGGAGGGGAGAACGCTCGTGAATAGACTCGCTAGGTGGTGTCTCGCGAGAGCTTGAGGTTTCTGCTATCTCGGGTGAGCTCAATCGAGTGGTCTCGGGACCTTCTTCGTGAAACTGCGACTGCGTCTCGAGGACAGTTTGCGGAGGCTGTAGGCGCTGTCGTAGACGAGGTGGTGTGTAGGACTCGATTGAGCTCTAAATGATGGTTAGCTGTTAGGTCGAGCGCAGAAAGAGAGGATGGGCGAGGTACCTCTCGTTCACAACCAGACCACTCAGCGCTCTCCCACTCCATCCATTGTCGCGTAGTAAGCTCTGTAAACAGCGCCTCCGCTGTCCCCGGCCGCCTCTTGCTGGCGACGTCAGCCCGATCCAAGAACATTCTTATCTTGAGCTCCATCGAAGTGCTCGGCGTTGCCTCGACACCATCGTGATCATCACAGGCCATCCGAGCAAAGGTGTCCTGCTCCTCTGAGTCAAAGTCACGCCACTCTTCGAATAAAGCTATGATCTCGTCCTCGACCGCATCAAACGGCGCCATGTCATCGTCCTGTTCTGCTTCTCCGTTGTCGAGGTATTGATCCGCTATGAGATCATGGTCCTCGAAGCCTGGAAGTACCTGCTTCTTCGTCGGTCTTGGAGTGACGTCCCGGTCGGCAGCTCGTTGCTTACGCTTCTTGACGCCTGTATTGTCGGCTGGCTCATCGTGCTCGCTCGAACCGCCGCTGTGCTCGGCGTGATCAGGACCTGGGGGGAAGCATGGCGAGAGATCGCAATCCGGCCGGGTGGTGTTAGGACTTTGATTCTTGTGCTGACCCCTCTTGTCTTCGTCGACGAGAACCGTGGCAACGCAGCTCTTCATGTTCTTACTTACATTCGGAAAACGGCTTGATTCACCGTCGTCTGTTCTTGATTCGCTAATATACTGATTCGCCGTTGACGCCGCCGAAGACAAGAGGTCGGGCGCTGCAGCGATCCAAAGCCTATACATCATCTGATTCTGAGCTGCTCTCCGAAGTATCATCCTCCTCTTCTTGGCTATTGCGAGCAACTGCTTCCTCCTACTCTTCGCCGTATCGGAGGCTAAAAATAACATTGAGATCTTCAGCTTCTTGCACAAGCTCAGATGCCATGAGACGGCGGTATACCCTAGCCATATGGCGAATCGCACTCGATCTGCGGCGCTGTACCGTCTCGTCGTCCAGGTTCAGATCACCGCCGATAGGAGCCTCGTTCGGCATATCCATTGGATTGCGCGCCCCAGAAGGCTGTCCACGCTGTAGATACTGCCTCGCGACTTGTGCTCTTGGTGATGTGGCCGGAGGAGAAATTCGAGAGCGGGTTGCACTACTAGCCATACTGGAGGAGTCCGCAGGGCCATGATGTACGCCGGGAGTTTCGGTCGAGGATCTGTACCCCGGAGGCGAGAATAGCTGTGGCAGAATGAAGGTCCTTCGCTGCACAGGTCCTCCTGGTGCTGTACCCGGACACAAAGCAACAATGACTTCCGGACCAGAAGCCTTGTCAAACGTCAGTAAGTATCTAGCACATCCGGGAGATCGTTGTGCGTACGAAGAGGTCGTGTTGGCTATCAAAGTGCATAGTAACCATGCCCGGAGTCTCATACCCGACGTCTGTAGTTGACATGTTAGTCTCCTCCGTGTCAACCCAAGTCAGCTGTGTGCTACAGTTATGCAGGAGAGGTGCAATACCTGTTCTTGCTGCATCGACGCCATATTGACTATACAATCGTGTCGATTTGCCGTACGAGATCTCTGGGACTATATGCGTTGATGCATTGTGATGTATTGCGGTCGGTAGGCGTAGAAAGATCTCCTTGCGTGTATAGGTACGAGCAATGAGGTGAAAATAGCGCTTTCAAGAGTGCCACATTAAGGTGCAGAAATAGATGGAAGTGGGTTTGGAAGCTTGAGGAAGGCGGTGGACTTCTGACATGTGACAAGGAGTGCCTGAATTGGTGCCACTGCCACTTCATCCCCAGGATCATATTGACATATCCGGTCTGAGACGGCCCAGAATACGGCGATGGTGAGATAATTATAGCCTTCCTGGATGCTAAATGGTAGTGGACGGAGGACAGGTTACAAACACGGACTGACGAACCTTTGTATTCATGATGGACACTGGATGAGATAGCGGGTGGTTTCGATAGACGTCTGATTATTGCTTCTGGAAGTACGCCGAAATGCCGTTTATGTGGTATTGTATCAGCACAAAGATCACGTTGTAGAAAGCAAGTAAACCGTAGAGACAACGCCTTTGTGAATCCTCAGAAGACGACATCTCGAACGTATCGAATATCCAAGGGTGAGGTATAGATTGGTATTGGTCATGCTTGTCGACCGAACGCTGTGGCGGGTAGGAAGGGTTGCAGTAGTCTTCTGTACGTTTATCGAGACATCATTAGCATTTGAGCTTGATAGGTAGATGAGTGAGTGAAGAGCGCATACACGAAGTCGTCTGGGAACTCTGTGACCAGTCTCGAGCCAGTCTCGACGTCACTCTCTGAACCCACGCGGCCACCTCATCGTGGTAGACCATGTCTAGCTTCCATATCTCGATGTTCTTCTCCTCAAATGTGCACACTAAGACCTCTTTGGTATACAACTTCTTCACAAGATCACCGTTGTAACCATGTCGATGTCGGCGTCGGTGAACGAATCGCGGTCTCGGCCAGTCTTCTCCAGAGCAGACTGGCACTGGCTGGGTTCCTTTTCATGCGTTGCAGTGGCTGCGTCGATGTGCTTAGCGAGGAGAACAGGCGATCACATCGACCACGTTCGATTGAACATTGTTTGAAGGAACAATCTTCTTGCTGACTAGTGCTACATTTCGTCAATGCCGCTGGAATCAGATCGACGGTCTGCTCAACTCACAGTCTAATCAAGCATCCCCGCCACAACCTTCAGCACCTCCTCCGTACTCATACTAGCATTCTCCGGCTTCTTCCTCACCCCCTGCCACACCTCACCATGCTTCGGCTCATTCTGCACACACCGGTTGATGATATCCTCCCTCTTCTCATCAGTCGAGTGCATCAGCGCAAACTTGTAGTACCAGCCCCACGTGTCGCCGTAGTCGGCATCGAGGATAACGGCCTTCTGGAACCACGTGTCCGCCTTCTCGAGCTTCCGCTCGCCCCAGAAAATCCGGGCGGCGGTGACGAAGAGCACCGGGTCGTTGTCGGCTTTCTGGATGGCTTCGAGGATACGCGGTTTGCGTTGTGTACGTGCTTCGAGATGCCAGATGCGCTCGCTCCAGACTAGGCCGGAGGTTGGACATTCTTGGAGTGCTTGCGCCATTTTCTGGTTCGCGGCTGGCATGTTCTTCGCTCGGTACTCCAGTCTGACGGTCTCGGTCCACAGCTCTGGGTTCTTGGGCACTGCCAGGCGTGCTCGATCCAGCACTGAGCGAGCCTTGACCATGACGCCCATCTTCTCCTCGAGTCGGCTTGCGAGAAGCCAGAGCGCCACACTCTGAGTGCATGCTCGTGTTCCGGTATGGTAAGCCTCGCGTGCTTGCGGCAGCATGTTCTTGCTCTCGTAGATCTGGCCCTTCTGCATCCAAAGCTTCGCCGCCTTGGGGTAGATCTGCAGACCTTGATTGACCAACTCCAACGCCCGGTCTTTGTCATCGAGTCGTCGTTCGAAGGCTACTGACTTGACCCAGACTCTGTCGGTCCCTGCTTGGCTCCTGGCTGTCGCGAGCAGTTCTCGTGCTTTGTCAGTCTCGCCAACGTCTGCCTCGAGCTTGACAGCCGCGAGCCAAATGTCCTCGTTACCTTCATTCTGCTTGAAAGCCTGACCTAAGACCTTCCGTGCTTCGTCCAGCTCGCCGGCCTCCCACTTCTCGCGTGCCAACTGCATCCAGAGCACTTCGCTAGTAGGGCAGCTCTTCACTGCTTCACCAAGCAGATCCCACAGTGCTTGCTTCGTCCCGTGTTGGCGTTCCAGATCCGCTGCCGCAAGCCAGACACTCTTCCTGTTATAGAAGACCCTAATCGCATAAGCAAAGATCGCTCTCGCCGTCTCGTAGCGCCCTCGTCCCGTCGAAGCCTTTGCATCGTCGAGCCAGATCTGCTTGCGGTCGTCGTCTTCATCCAAGCCCCAACCGAGCGTCTCCTTGACAAGAGCTTGGCACGTCAGCGGAGCACCTTCTTCTTCGCAGGTCTCTGCTTGCGTGATCCACTCCTCACGCTTCAGCATCGCCGACTCGCGCGCCAGAGCCTTGATACCTCTGTCCATGACCTTGAACACCATCGTGGTCTGACCAGTCTGCTCCTGCAATCGCGCAGCTGCAATCCAGATTTCGTAGCTTGCAGGCACAGCTTTACGAGCTTTGTTCAGCACCTTCTGAGCTTGGTCTGGAGTCTCAAGTCGAGCAAGTGCAAGCCAAAGCTCAACAGACAGTGGGATGATTTCGGTGGCCTTAGCAAGTAACAGTCGTGCATCCTCCGGGCTCTCCTCCAAGTTGACGGCTTCCTTCCAGATGGCGACTGATTGTGGAATGTGGTCTAGTGCCTTCCTCAGCACTCGTTTCTTAGATGCCGGGTCAGTCTCCAGCTTCATCGCCTCCACCCACAATCGCACAGAACGATCGTTCTTCTGGATAGCTTCCGCTGCAATGATTCTGGCATTGTGGTTGTCGTTGAGCCGGATGCTTTCTAACCATACGTCTTCGCTCTTCGGACACATTTTGCTGCCACGTGCAATGACGTTGCGTGCAGATACGATTTTTCCAGCGTACTCTTCTAGTCGTGCTGCGGCAATCCAGCCAGGTCCATGTCGAGGATTGGTCTTGATCACGGATTCGAGCAGTACTCGCGCACGCTTCACATCGCCGACTTGAAACTCACCAGCCTTAATCTCGGTTTTGCTGAGTGATGTCAGATAGCCGTTTGGGTCTATGTTCGTGCTCGTGCCGCTCGTTGTGTCAGTACCAGCTGCTGTTTGTGATTGAGCGGCTTGATCCAGTCGAACCTTCAGCACCTTATCTCGAGCCGCTCCGATATCCGCAAAGTTGGTCATGGTTCCATCCGCTTGGTGGCCACCATGTCCGTTGGGAGCATCAATAGCCATGCCATCCTCCTGCACTTCCGTCCCCATCTGCGAGGTGTCTCTCGCGCCAGCCAGCACGCTGTCCGGCACCGCATAGAATCGCTCACCTCGTGCTGCCGCCTTGTTGCGTCGGTTCTTGCCTGTCAGGTCTCCCACCTCTGGTATGCTCGCCCAATCTTCATCGCTGACGGTGCCGAGTGCTCGTTTCAGATCGGCAAACTGCTGCTGAATCTTCGGATTATTGCGCTCGTACTCTTGTTGTGCTTCGCGTTCACGTATTTCCCTGTTCAAACCGGTAACGTCGGCGTGTGTTCGCTGTGAAGATGATGAACATGGTGCTTTCACATCATAGGGAATATAAGAAAAGGGGTGAACTAACCTTCGAGCCTTCCTCCGCTTGTCCATGCGCTCATCCACGGTCTGGTATATCCTGTCTGCCTCATCATCGTCTCGGTCGTAGTTGCCTGTCGCAAACAGTCCTTCCTCGTTCTCGGCATCCCGGAATTGATCTTCAACCTCCTCATCGTCTTCCTTCTTCTTGTTCACTCCGTAAGCGGTCGGGGGTGCATTGCCGAGTGCTGCTGCGCGCTTCGCAAGTGCTTCTTTGATCTGCTCTTCACTGGGTCCTTCGCGCGCCGGTCCAAGATCTGATCGTGTCGTGAAGCCAGTCGCACCTCTTCCAAGACCGGCGACGTAGTTTTCTGGTGCCTGCTGCGACAGGAAATCCTTGCGCCCGGACATCTTCACAGGATTTGTGGGGAGATGTTGTAGAGTGTTGGAGGTAGGTTTGATATTGGGCTTTTGAAGTTGCAGCTGCGAGTCATGTTTTGACGATCACGTGCTGCACTCGTCGGCCAGTACTGAAACGAGTAAATGTAAGGTAGTTCTGAGACTTCAGTACTACACACACCGTTCAAGGCACGACAAGACAGACGACCGCCACAACAGGTCGCGAAATACTCTAATGTCGCAGAAGCCGCCATCCCGAAGATCACGTGCAAACCTAGACGGAGCTAATGCCGACTAGAGCACATGTAAGCTGCTTGCTAATAACCACCACCCACGAAGCAGATCAGCTCCGACCCAACTAGCGTACGGTCTCCTTACAATCCTTCCACTTGCTGCTGAGCGCTGGAAACCGGAGGAGTAGGAAGGCCATCTTGTCCTGGTCGTAGGCTATTGTGCTTTCAACAGGTTAAGCTCTAAGTCGGATAGAGTTTGGGAATCGTAGCATAGGGAAGGAGCAGCTTATCGATCACCCACCGCACTTGTCCGGATGAGAGCGCGACGAAACATCGAAGCGAATACGGTTTATTCTAGGTCAACAGCATCTATCATCGAAGAAGTTCAACACATGACGCGACCAAGCGAAGGACCAGGCTAACAGCTTGGAGTGGAAGTAAGGTGGATGGAGAACATGGAGGACAGAGACAGCATCAACTATCCGTTTCCCTCGATGCCGTTTGGACCTATGGACCCGGACCATGAGCACCAGTTCAAACGCACATACGCTCGGCTGCGTGAAGAGCTGCCCGAGTATGAGTTCCTCGAGAGCTTTACGCCTTTCCACAGCAGCTATGATGCATGGCACTACTTCGGGACACGGCGCAAGAGAGACAATCCGCAGGCGCGCAAGTTCAGCACTGCATCAGACTCTCGGTCGTCGAGCACGCAGACACCGTCGCAGTATGGCTACGCGGACTCCGACGAGACGGAGCAAGAGAAGGACCTTTATGTCATTGCGCGGGTGTCCGTCCATAACTTACGAATGGAGCGCGAGTACAAGATCCTCCAGAAGCTAGTCGCAGAGTCCGATCCAGACTGCAAGCACGTCGTCCGGCCGTTGAAGTTCGCCCGTCTACCTGCGAGGCAGTCTGGTGACGTGACGATGTCGGTGTCCATGGTAGAAGCGCCAGGCAAGAATGTCTTACATGAGCTCGTGGAGTTTGGACCAAACTTTTACGCAGGCTCGCCAGACTCGCCGGTGATTCGAAGACAGGGCCAAGTACAACTGTTGATGTTCTTGAATTTTGGCATCGGCGCATGCGAAAGTCTGGAGATTCTGCACCATGGTCAGGAGCTGGTTCATGGCGAGATCAGGTCGGATGCCTTTCACTACCACAAGGAGACCTGCGTCGTGCGAATGATCAATTTTGGCTCCGGCGCAAGAAGTTTCGAGCGTGGCTTAACATCGGCTGGCTGGGCAAGTGTTGTTTCGGAGCGAGGTGTTCAGCATCGACTTCAGTTTATCGCACCCGAACAAACTGGGCGTTTACCGGCGGAGCCGGACTCGCGGACAGACATTTACTCACTTGGCGTGCTCTTTTGGACAATGCTAACAGGTATCCCGGCTTTCGACGGAAAGACACCTTTGGATATCATGCAGAATGTTTTGTCGAGAAGAATCCCGGCAGCCCACACAATACGTGGCGATGTACCTGAAGCGCTAAGCGCCGTGATCACGAAAATGACCAACCGAAGTATGGACGATCGATACAACAGTGTTTCGGGAGTGAAGCACGACCTTCAACAGATCAGAAAGATAATGATCGATTGTGACAAGGATGCCTTGGAAAAGTTCAAGGTTGGCACTACGGACATATCGTGCTTCTTCAACCTGCCGACAAATCTCGTTGGTCGCGATAATCAAAAGCAGAGCATCATGACAGTCATCGAGAGGGCCGCGCAAAGATCAGCTCGCGCCGCACCCATCACGCGAAAAGGCCTGTACAGCCTGAGTTCGGGGAACTCCATCTTGTCTAGTGACCGCGCAGACATATCTGTGCTGGAGGACCTGGTCAGTGACAGCACCTCCTCCAACGACCGTGATCGCGACTCGCAACGACTCAATTCGATCCCTGACTTCGTGCGGAACAACCTTCCGTCTCCCGCGAACGGCAGCGCAGGCTCAAGATCATCGACAACGTCTGTAGCCGACGACGCAGAGTTTAAACCTCTGCAAGAGACCAGGTCTTCGCAAGATAGTCGCGGCTCTGTCCACGATGGCTCGGTACCGCGATCGGCATCAGCCTACCAGCTCAACAGTGATACAAGCTCGCTGTTGCGCACAGCGCAGAAGCTGAAACGAAAAGGTCGTACTGAGCTCATTGCGATCTGCGGTGCCGCGGGTTTTGGGAAGTCTTCACTCGTCCAGAGCATCACTCCCTTGGCTCGACGACATGGCTATTTCGCATCAGCCAAGTTCGACCAAATCAAGAACGCGCCCTTCGAACCTGTGGTCAAATTGATGTCTTCGCTGTTCAGGCAGATCTTCTCGGAGCACGACGTGAGCACCGCTTTCCATGAGAACATTCGAACGTTCGTCAAACCATTTTGGGGTGTGCTGCATTCGTACTTACGACTGCCCCCTTGGCTGCTCGCATCCTCTTCCGGGCCGAACGCCAGCAAACCTCACATCACGCCTAACGCAATATTGAACGGCGCGGTCATCCCAGAGCGTAAGAAGATGTGCAGTCAGCAGTCCACCTCCGACTGGCTGCGATCCGGCGGCTCCAACAAGGCATCACGGTTCATGCACATCTTCCTGGACACTTTGAGGCTACTGGCAGTACAGAAATTCATCTGTTTCTGCCTTGATGATCTCCAGTTTGCCGATCAGGAGAGTCTTGACTTGATTCAGATGATCATCTCAGCACATATACCGATCGTACTGATAGTCACGCATCGGGGCGAGGATTTGCTAAACGCCAAGACAAAGCACTTCGTCTACCGTGCTACGAAGGTTGACCTGGGTGCTTTCACAGATGACGAGACGGCACAGTATGCTTCCGAGACGCTACACCGGCCCAAAGAGTACTGCATGCCCTTAGTAGCTGTTGTGCAGGAAAAGACTCAAGGCAACCCATTCTTCGTGCGGGACATGATGGACTCTGCATACAGGAAGAAGTGCGTTTACTACTGCTGGAAATGCAGTCAATGGGAATTCAACCTAGATCGGCTCTTCGAGCAATTTTCAAGTCCAGATGGAAATCGATTCGCCTCCAACGACTTCATAACACGACGCTTGAGAGAGCTACCTACCGACACGCAGTCGCTCTTGTCCTGGGCCGCTATCATCGGCAGCAGCTTCTCATACAACACTGTCAAATATGTGATGAGCTGCGACTGCTCTAAGGTTGTACCGGCAGATCTGATACCTCCGAGAACCAACGACCCCGTTGCGGCTTTGCAGGCTGCCATTTCCGGGTTTGTATTGATTTCAACAGAGGTGGAAGATCGATTTCGATTCGCGCATGATAGGTACATCGCTGCCGCCGACACTCTCGCTGATGGATTTGTCAGGGAAGAGATGCACTTCGTTGTCGCGTCTGCGATGATGAAGCACGAGCCTTACGACCAGGTGAATCAGAACCTCGGCGTGTTGTTCAACCAGGCACGACATGTCTGCCAATCTCTCGATGTTATCAAGAAGCGCGTCACTCGACGGGCAGGCTACAGGGACCTGATCTACCAGGCCGCGGAAGCTGCCAAAGAGTCTGGCGCTAGACAGTCCAGCTTACATTACTACAATTGCTGCATCAAGTTACTGCAGGACGACCCTTGGAGCGATGGCGAGGACTCGAGCTACGCGGAGACTTTGGCTCTCTACACCAGAGCAGCTGAGGCCTGTTTGCACTTGGGCGACTTCAGCACGGTGGGCGGATTGCTGGGCCCGATCTTTGAAAACGCTCGTAATCCCACTGACAAAGCCCCGGCATCGATCATCTGCAGCCGTATCTCGAGCGCCCAGGGCAAGGGGAAAGCTGCTTTCTGGCGGCTCAAGCGAGCGTTATCAGAGCTGGACGTCGAGATTCCGGATGCTTCCTGGGAGGAGTGCGACGACGAATTCCACAGACTTTTGGATATCCTTCGAGGGCGGGATGTGAACTTGACAAACACTTCCCCGGCCGACCGGACACTGTCCGTCATCGGCGCCGTGTTGATCGAGCTCGCCAGCACCGGCTTCTGGATGGACTCTCTCCAGTTCTACGCCACGATCCTCAAGATGATGCAACTGTACCTCGAGCATGGGTTGTATACGCAAGCCGGCCTGGGCTTTGTGTTCTTCGCTAGCATCAGCGTCTACCGCTTCAACCTTGTCCAAATTGGACTCGAGTTCGGCAACACTGCGCTGCGGATCTTTGACCACTTTGAAAGCGAACAATATATGCTTGCGCATGGTCTGACGCTGCATGCGCTTTTCCTCGGTCACCTCCAGCAGGAAATGCGCGATAACTTTGCCGCGCTAAACAGGGGTATCGAGGCTGCGTCTTCCTCCGGCGACAGCGGCCTGCACCTGCTCAACGTGGGTATTGCGGGCGCGTACAAGGTCTGGGGCGGTTACAACCTCGCCGAAGTTGAAGCGTATATCTCATCGGTGGGCGAGGAGTTTCCTGAGTGGCCCCACGACATTCGGGGTGGCGTGTTCCTTACCGGAGTTCGACAATACTGCCGAGCGCTGCAAGGCAAGACCAACTACAGGGTAGCGAAGGAGATGTTCAACGATGACAGTCACGATACCGAGAGCTACTTCAAGACCATCGAAGCCAAGACATCTCATCCTAAGCGGCCAAAGCAAGTTTACAACAGCTATCGACTTGCGGCAATGTACCGATTCGGCCATTACAAGGAAGCGCTCGAGCTTGGAGAGACTCTTATCAATGACGCAGAGAATCTCTGGTGCATGCGGTTCACCTACTCCACGTGCTTCTTCATGGCGATGAGTCTGCTGGCAACTCTACGAGAGCACCCTCAGCGAGAGGACAGGATTGCGATTCTGGAGCGAGTGTCTACTCTCAAGGCACGCATTGAGGTGGTCTCCAGCGTGAATCCGGTTAACTACACTCCATTGCTGAAGCTCATTGATGCCGAGATCTGCGATGTGACGGAGAAGTATGGATCAGTCCTCCAGCACTACGAAGAAGCTGCGAACCACGCTATCGTACATGGCTTGGCTATCGATGAGGCGCTCGCGCTGGAGCTTTATGGCGACTTTCTTCAGCGACGAGGAGCTTCGCGACCTGCGCGAAGCTCGATCCTGGAGGCCATCAGCGCGTATCGGAGGATAGGTGTCACTGGCAAAGCAGATCAGCTTGCCGATCGCTTTGCCTTCCTGCTGTACGGCACGAGATCTTTGTCGATGATGGATGTGGGTACTCAGACCATGGCTATTGATGGAGATACGGTAAATTCTTACAACGCATACCAACTTGAGAAGATGGCAAGCCGCCAACCCGAGCAGAGTTCCGTCGATCGTGCTCAGGCATGGCTGGAACCGCATTCAGCAGGTACACCACATCCTGCTAAGCAACCCTCCACAGCCCCGGTGCCGTCGGAAGGCTTGTCAGCCGCTGGGCTGGACATGATCGATCTTACCAGTATTCTGGAGTCATCGCAGCTACTGTCCTCGGAGCTCAACGTCGACAAGCTACTCGCCCGTTTAGTCAGCACCATAGTCGATTCAACCAGCGCTGATATATGCGGCATATCTGTTGAGGACGATACTGGTAATTGGTATGTTGCGGCAACCGGTGCGGCAGAAGGTATCGAGACACCACCAGCGGGAAAATTGCTAGAGAACATCGCGGACCCCGTTGGCAAGCAAATCACCTTGTATACGCTGCGATTCAAGGAACAGGTCTTCTTGCGGAACGTATTGGACGACGAGCGCTTCGCCAATGTCCCGCAGTGGTGGCTCGAAGCGAATCCTGAAGGAATGTCCGCCATTGCTCTTCCGATCTTGCACGGTGACAGCGTCCTCATGGGCAGTGTGTACTGCCAAGCTCCGCCGAACATCTTCACGGAGCGCACTGTGACTTTGCTCAAACTGCTGGTCAACCAGATGGCGATCTCGATTGCCAATGCGCTGCTGTTCAAGCGTGTCGAGAAGGTATCTGCTAGCAACTCTTCCATGCTCGAAGTGCAGAAGCAGGCACTGGCGCAAGCCCGAGAGGCAGAGAAGAAGGCTAAGGCTGCTGAAGCTAAAGCTATGGAGATGGTGCGCCTCAAGGACGAAGCGGCGAAGGCGAAGTCGATGTTCCTTGCGAATGTTTCGCACGAACTGAGGACCCCTCTGAATGGTGTCATCGGGATGAGTGAAATGCTGAAAGGTACAATCCTGAGCAAGGAGCAAGAGGATCATGCCGACTCGATCCGGGTGTGCGCCGATACCCTGCTGAGCGTGATCAACGACATCCTCGACTTCAGCAAGCTGGAAGCAGGCAAGATGCAAGTCTTCTCCGTGCCGCTGTCACTCAACGAGACCATCAGCGAAGTCGTCAGAGCATTGTCCTACACCAATGTCGAAAAGAATTTGCCTACCGTGGAGGAGCTTGAGATCGATCCCAAGCTCATCGTATACGGCGATCCTGTTCGACTCCATCAGATCCTGATGAATTTAATGTCGAACGCGTACAAGTTCACCTCGCAAGGCCAGGTCACCATCCGAGCGAAGGCTGAGAAGGAAGACTCTCAGAGCATCACCGTGACTATCTCAGTCGCTGATACGGGGATTGGTATTACCGCCGAACAACAGAAGAAGCTTTTCCTGCCCTTCTCACAAGCCGACTCGAGCACAGCACGGAGCTACGGCGGCACTGGTCTTGGCCTCTCGATCTGCAAAGCCATCATCGAGAACGTCATGCGCGGCCGCATATGGCTCGAGAGCACACCGGGTGTCGGGACTACCGTCTTCTTCACCATGACGTACAAGAAGGCGACGCAGGCTGCCAACGGTGAGACGAATGGCAAGATCACGCCTACCGGGAGAGAAGCAGATCCAATGGCTATCTTCACACCTCCTGCGGAAGACGGCGACAACAAGACGCCCTTTAGCAGTCTTGCCGGCATACCGCGAGATCAGCTTAAGGTCTGCATTGCCGAGGACAACAAGATAAACCAAAAGATCGCTCTCAGCTTCGTCAAGAAACTCGGCTTCAACTGCGAAGCCTACGACGACGGGCAGCAAGCTGTCGATGCGCTAGCGCGGGCAAGTGCTGATGAGCACCCATTCCATCTGGTCTTAATGGACGTCCAGATGCCCGTCCTCGACGGCTACAACGCCACGCGCGCAATCCGCAACCACTCCGACCCTCGCGTCAAGAACATCCTGGTGATCGCCATGACGGCCAGCGCTATCCGAGGGGACAGGGAGAAGTGCCTGGAGGCTGGTATGAATAACTATCTTGCCAAGCCCGTCCGGGCGGAGATGCTGAAGCAGATGATTGAGAGTTATCTCCACCAGCCTGAGAAGCCGACGCCGGGTTTGCTGGAGGAGGCGGGGAAGCTTGTGGATAAGACGCTTTCGCAGGAGAAGACGCTTTCGCTGGAGAAGACGCTTTCGCAGGAGAAGACGAATGGGACGACGAATGGGGAGATAGATCCGACGCACTTGGCGGCAGAGGTTGTGCCGCAACGGCCGAAGAGTCCGCAGCATTATGAGACGGAGATACATTTGAAGCCGGAAGAGATGGTGCCGAAGGCGAAGGACGGGAGGATGCCTGCGGCGAATAAGCGGAAGGAGTCGGTGAAACCTGCTGTTGATGGTGGGAAGAAGAGGTAGCGCGTGTGAGCGGCGTTCCTGTTATGATTGAAGTCCTTCAGCGAGGTGTTGTGGAGTTAGTTAGTACGTTCGCACTGCTTTTCGGTGTCTTTAGAGGTGTATGTACCTTATGAACGCAGTCTGTGAATCTTCGGCTTTCTGTCTTTGCTATTCCTTCACTTCTGTCTTTGCTGTTCCTTCACGCAGCTCCCTCCTCCAGCAGCGGACAGGATCTCGCGAGGGACGGCAACGGCTCCCGCTGTAGATCTCCCGGTGGCTCGAGATCCAGAACGCTAGCAGCGATGCGGGATGCCTTGCTAGATAGATGCCTTCGTGAAAGGAAGAGCGAGTACTTGGCATTGCAACTGAAACAGTCTCTTGTCGTTTGCAATAGCATTGGATGGCCAGAGAGGGTATACGGACAATCGACCGCTACACAGCATCGCGGCTTCCCGCCTAAACGCTCGTGCATTTCGACAACACATCCGATGATGCCCATCTCGGCTCGACAGAGCTACAGCGGATGACCAAGAAGCATTAGCCATGGATCGCGAGGAGGCAGATATTGGGGATGGAGACAACGACGAGTTCGAGGAGGCACAAGAAGTGGTAGAGAAGCCTAGAGAGCTGCCCGCAGACCTGCCGCGAACTCTCGACGACCGGCAGAACTTCCGCAGCTACAATGAGGAGACGGAGTACTACGATGTGTGGCAGGGTATGAATATATATGTGAGGCTTTGTTTGGATTGTGCTGACGAGACATAGGCCAGTCCAAACTCATGACAGCTCCCACGATCAGCAAACCCGCCAATTTCAACCTCGCCCTCCACGAGCCGGACGACGACGATACATTCGGACGAGATTTTGGGAACGACGATGCGCGGGTCACTCAGATGTTTGCTGCACAGGCTCTCAAAGACGACGGCGATGTCGACGAAACCGAGGAAGACGATATTTTGAACGACGCAAGTCTGTCGCGTGACCAAAAGAAGCAGACACTACAGGACTTTCTGTTCATGGCTGCTAGTAACGGTGATGCTGAGAGGATCAGCAGGCTAGTCAGAGGCCATGCTTCGGACTACATCGACTTGGATGCTGTGGATGCTGAAGGAACGCCACCTGTGGTATATGCCAGCTGCTTTGGGCATAAGGAGGTGGTGTTGGCGTTGCTGAACGCAGGTGCTACCGTCGATAACCAAGACCGGAATCAGTGGACCGCTCTGATGTGGGCCATGACGAACCGACACAAGGACATTGCCAAGCTTTTGTTGGATCATGGAGCTTCGACAGATGTGAAGTCTTCGAGCGGTAGAACCGCCTTGGACTTTGTGCCGCCGAATAGCGAGATGTCCGACTTTTTGCAACACAGTGGATACAGTATTGGCAATGCTGGGGTGACGGAGGACTTCTACAGTGCAGGCTTCTCGCAAGACAGATTTGAGGAGGAGCTGGCGGAGAGTGAGATGAGAAGGAGAATGATGATGGAAAGTGCGATCAACCTCGAAGTCGATCTCGGAAACCTTGGACTGGACGAGCAACCCGAATCGCCTGAAGATGCGGAGGGCCAGGAGTTTGTGTGGGATAGGTGTCTGAACGATCAGATGTTCGTCTTCATGGAGAACGACATCAAGCGAATTCTGGATGTTGTGGTGACGAATATGACACCTCAGCGATCTGCGACACAAAAGCCTGTGCCCGCGAACATCATCTTTCTGGGCGCTCGATATGCTCACTACCACGCGAACCATGAGTTGCTAGCTGATTGGCTGGTGTCTGCTCAAGAGAAAATCTATGCCGTGGTTGATCGGCACCAGTGGGATATGACGATACTGGCATTCTGGATCTCCAACGCGACATTGCTTCTGTACTACCTGAAGAAAGATACAGGTCTCATGCAGCAGACAGCACAGTTTCAAGCGCAGATGGCTGAGCTGATTCACGAGATCTACATTCTCGTGATCCGAGATGCTGAGCGGCGCATGGACAAAGTGCTGGACGCGGCGATGCTCGATCACGAGACCATACCAGGTTTCGAAGATATCGCGTTCCAGAACGAGTGGAAGTTTCTACGGAAGAAGTCCAACATCAAGCCTGAGCCAGCCGAGAAACGATTCAGACCACCTTCGCCGAAACGAAAAGCGCAGATATCGCCGCGAAATATCACTTCTCTCCTCTCTTCGACTCTGTTCGTGCTCGATCTCTACGATGTTCACTCCGTCATCGCCTCGCAAATTCTCTCGCAGCTGTACTACTGGCTAGGTGCAGAAGTCTTCAACCGCATCATGTCGAATAAGCGATATCTTGCCCGGACAAAGGCGATGCAGATCCGCATGAACATATCCATGCTCGAAGACTGGGCGCGCAGCAATAACCGACAACCCGAGCACTACGAGAATGGAACGATGACCGCAACTGGCGAACCAACAGTCGACTCTGCTCGACGACATCTGGCACCGGTTGTTCAACTCCTTCAATGGCTGCAGTGCTTCTCGTCACTAGGAGACGACAGGGAAGCTATGGACAACACCCTCCAACAACTGCCCACCCTTTCGACCACCCAGCTGCTGCACGCCGTCAGATACTACAGAGCTGAAGTCGGTGAGAAGTCGCTCGGTAGGACCGCAACAAAGCACATTCAAGAAGTCAAAAGCAGACCCAAGAAGCCCATAGACCCGCAGTCTGGTGACGGTACATCTACCGACCGACCAATGACACCAACGAGCACCACATCCGGCGCAGGCGAAACCAACGGCCAAGGCACTCCACGATCACCAATCAAACTCCAACCCGATAACGACGACGACCTACCACAATCCAACCTCCTAAACCCAGCACTACTCCTCCCCTTCCACCTCCCAACCTCAACAGACATGCTCATCAGCTACGGCGCCGGCTTCGGCGGCATGAACAAGGAACGGGAGAAACGATATTTCCCGTCAGTATCCCCAGAATTTCTGGCAAAACTCGATCCGAGTGGAAGACAGAGCCATAACAACCTTTACGAAGGCGCGCAGTTTAGCGATAGCTCGTGAGAGTCGGATCCTCTGAAGTCGGACTACCCCTCGGCATGACCCTCGGCATGAGCCGAGATCGGCCTTTTCCCTGCATGAACGTGATCGGAGGTGGCCGATTATCGATAAAGAACGTGGGACACGCGAGCGGGTACTTTACAGCAAGTGCATTCGAAGCGAATAATTTCTCTGAACGGCATTAAAAAGCAATGGCAGCAGCAGATACGCCTCCAGAGGCAGCGAAGAGTTCGGGAAACAGTTCAGCAGCATTCATCGCCGCCGCCGACATCGACACAACCTTCAAATCCGACTCCATAGGTATGCTCCCCACCACAACCCAACCCACCCGCCTCGTCCTCAACTAACATCCCCTCCCAGACCTCATATCCGCCCCCCTCGGCTCCCGCATCGTAGCCTCCAGCAACGAATGGTTCGCCCCCGCCTCCAACCTCCTCACCCCGACCCCGCCAATCCGCCAACCCGGCAAATTCGTCTTCTCGGGCGCCTGGTACGATGGCTGGGAGACCCGGCGCCATAACCCTGAACCTTTCGACTGGGTCGTCATCCGCCTCGGCGTGGCTTCTGGAAGGGTGAAAGGGGTGGAGATCGATACCGCGTTCTTTGACGGCAACCACGCGCCTGAAATCGCGGTAGAGGGATGTCATATCGATGACGCACGGGAGAAAGAGGTATTGGACAACAGCTTCGACGGATGGCGGACGATACTAGGCAGGCAGGAATGCGGCCCAAGCCAACGGCACGGCTGGCTCCTCCCTTCCTCCTCCTCCTCCTCCTCCACTGCCCACCCGATAACGCACGTGAGGTTATGTATGTTCCCCGACGGCGGTATAGCCCGCTTCCGCCTCTTCGGCCACGCCATTCCCCTCCTCCCCTCCAACCCCTCCACCGTCTTCGATCTCGCGGCCACGGCCAACGGGGGTGTAGCGGTCGCGTGCTCGGACCAGCATTTCGGGACTAAAGACAACCTCCTCCTACCTGGTAGGGGCGTGGATATGGGCGACGGATGGGAGACTAAACGCTCCCGCGGCGAGCATGTCGATTGGGTTATTGTTAGGCTGGGGGTGCCTGGGGTGGTGGAGAGGGTGGTGGTGGATACTGCGCATTTTCGGGGGAATTTTCCGCAGAAAGTGCGGGTGTTTGCTGCGCCGGCGACGCTGGAGACGGATGGTAGGGAGGTAGTGCCCGGGGCAGGGGACGAGGCGTGGACGGAGATTCTGGAGGCGCAGGCTTTGGGGCCGGATAAGGAGCATGAGTTTGGGAGGGAGGTGTTGAAGGAGGTGGACGGGGAGGGGGAGGGGATGGTGTATGGGTTCGTGAAGATGGTTATTATTCCTGATGGTGGGGTGAAGAGGTTCAGGGTTTTTGGGCGGAGAGCTGGGGGTGGAGAGGTGGGTGGGAGGATGGGTAGGGCTTGATGGATGTGGTATGAGCTATGTCGAGATGATATAACAAGACTTCAGCCCCGTGGCCGTAGCACGTTTGTGGTATTGTTCTGCTGTTCCCCTGCCTCTATTCTTACACACTCACCTATCAGTAACTCCTGCTTGCTCCCTGTTTCGCTGAGGTGATGCGGAGTACTCCGAAGCAGCATAATAGCCTTCTCTGCCATCGTTCGGCGCACACCAACGCCGCGCTATGCACACCAGTCACCCTTCCCCAAATTCCACACATCGCAGCTCGACTTTGACTCTTTTCACCTTGAACTTCTCTTCCCCCCTCATATCACCCACCGATAACTAGCATACCGCCCCGCCGTCTCTGACTTCCGAATAATCTTCACCACCTGCCCCCGCCTCAACCCCAGATACCGCGCCATCGGATCATCCACCCTGATCCTTGGCAGCTGCGTCTCCTTCAACCTATACCGTTCCAACAACCCCCTCTTCTCCTCTGGACTCAGCAACAAATGTTTGGGCACGAGCTCGTGGCGCGAGATATTCACCAACAAATCCTCCTCCTTGAAAATCTCCATCTGAATTGGCAACAGGGAGGGGATGATCTTCAACGCGGAGGAGGTAGGCGAGGCCTGCGTGATGAAGATGCCGGTGTAGTAGTTCTTCTCCTGCAACAACTGCGCGAACACCTTCAGATCTTTGATCCCCACACTCGTACTTGGATTAAACTCCACATGGATGGTGCCTATGGTCGGCTCGCCGGTGGTTTGGACCGGGCCTTCGGTGCCGCGACGGGTTGTTGGCAGGGGGGTGTAGCGTTTGAGCATTCCGGCGGAAGGGCGCGCGGTGAAAACCATCTTTGTGCGCTGGGGGGCGCCTTCGGAGTCGCAGACTTGGTCGCGGAATTCGGAGAGGGGGATGGCGCATTCGTCTTCGGTGAGCTCGTAGCCGCGGTCGAGGCACATGGTTTTGACGGTGCGGGTGATGCGCCAGAGGCGGGTCAGCTCTTGGGAGGTTTCGTCATTGCCGGACATGGTGGAGGTGGTGGAGGGGGGCGAGTTGGTGGTGTAGAGGGGGTGGTGGGTTGTGAGTGATATGAGTTAGATAGCAAAAGTTTAAGGTGTTCTAGCGGCGGGTTCTGGGCTTGGCGTGCATGTGCAAGGATGGACGTTGTTTGGTGCTCGCGTGGGGAAGGAGCTAGGAGCTAGGATGACGATCGTCGAGTTGGCAGGGTCGAGGTTTTGTTGACTGCACGTCTTGCTATCTTTATACCAGTACGCGAGGTTATAAGCATTACACCAGACTGCCTCTGGGAACGACGCGCTCATACCCAACGCCATGCGAACACCAACGTCACCTCGATAATAGGAAAGATGGACACCAGCTCACAGCGATTGCTAGCAGACAAGCTGTACGACAGACGAAAGGCAGGCGCATTGGAGTAAGCACCACCCTCCCAACATCCCCCCTCCTCCCACCTCCCCTTCCCTTCCATCCTATAATCTCCGCAATGCCCTTCCCACCAGGCCTCAACTCCCTCCTCGGCCGCGACTCCCCACCCTGCACCCCCCTCGACATCGCCCAAGCCAAATACACCGACGAACTAACCGCCGCCCGCCTCAGACTCGAAACCTCCATCCGCAACGCCCTGACCGAAAACAACCACGACCGCATCTTCAAGATCGTCGACCAGCTCTGCCACGACTACGCCTACGCCGTCCACCAACCCCACGCCCGCAATGGCGGTCTCATAGGTCTCGCTGCTGCTGCTATCGCCTTGGGGCCGGAGGTCGCGCGATACCTCCGCGCTATAGTCCCGCCGGTGCTGGCGTGTTTTTCGGATCAAGATGCTAGGGTCAGGTATTATGCGTGCGAGAGCATGTATAATATCGCCAAGGTAGCAAAGGGAGAGATACTGGTGTATTTTAACGAGGTGTTTGATGCGCTGTGTAAGTTGGCGGCGGATACGGAGTTGAGTGTCAAGAACGGGGCGGAGTTGCTGGATCGGCTGGTTAAGGATATTGTGAGTGAGAGTGCCGCGACGTACGCTAGTATTGTGGTTACGAATGAGGAGACGGGGGAGAGTCAGGTTGGTGTGAGGGAGGAGGGTGGGGAGGAGGAGTTGAAGACGGCGTTCAGTCTGCCAAGGTTTATACCGTTGTTGCAGGAGCGGATACATGTGCTGAATCCGTTTACGAGGACGTTTCTGGTGAGCTGGATCACGCTGCTGGATTCGATACCGGATTTGGAGCTGGTGGCGTATATGCCTAGCTTTCTGGGAGGGTTGCTGAGGTTTCTGTCGGATCCGAATCAGGATGTTCATACGACGACGAAGGTGTCGTTGGATAAGTTTCTGGCGGAGATTAAGAAGATTTCGGCGGTGAAGAAGGGGATTGCGGAGAGTAGGCGGAGTAAGGAGATGGTGCGGAAGGCTAGTGATGGGACGCAGTCCAGTGGTGGTGTGTTGGGCAGTCCGAGAACTGCTACCGGGCAGCTGGACGAGCGGATACAACAGACTAACGGGCAGGAAGTGGCTGCCATACCTGCCGACAGTCACACCGTCGATGAAGAGGCAGCAGCGGACGCAGTAGAAAGCGAGCCGTCCTTGACCGCTGCTGATGACGAAGACGATGAGAACGCGATTGACACTGGATTCGAAGACGAATGGATACCTGGTCAGGACGTGCAGATCGACTATCAGCGCATACTGGATATCCTTGTCACCTTCCTGTCTGAATCCAGCGAGGAAGAGATCCAACTGACGACGCTAAAGTGGATTGAAAGCTTCATGGACATCTGCCCTGAAGATATTCTCGTCTTCACGCCGAGATTGCTTGCTCAAGTCTTGCCAGCTTTGAGCCACGATGTGGATTTGGTCAAGCAGGCTGCGAGTCGCGTTAACACCGCGCTCATGAGCTATATCATGTCCTTGCCAGAAGAACCATTGAAGAGCACTCCTGAGCCTCCACAATCGAACCCACCAACAGGTGCAACCCAACCCACAGGCACATCTGCCCCTACAATACCCGCTCTGCGAGCGTTGAGGGAAACCAACGGCGTCGAGCGACAATCAACGCTACCCCTACGCGCACAACCATCTCGCAAACCCACCAGCCCCGAACCAATCTCTCCCTCCCTACGAACACCCTCCCTCAAAACCCCCGAGCCACCCGCCGAAGACACCCCCTCAGAAACAACCATGCCCCACACCGACCTCGACTACGAAGCCGCGGTCAACGCCCTAACCATCCAATTCCTCCACGAACACGAAGCCACCCGCGTCGCCGCCCTCGCCTGGCTCATAATGCTGCACCGCAAGTCTCCTAGACGGATACTCGCGATACAGGATGCCACATTCCCAGCACTGCTTAAAACACTCTCCGATCCTGCCGAAGCCGTCGTAACCCGCGACCTCCTCCTGCTTTCGCAAATCAGCAAGAGCAGCGACGACTCCTACTTCACCTCCTTCATGGTCAACCTGCTCAAACTCTTCGCCACAGACCGCAGGCTCCTCGAAACCCGCGGCAACTTAATCATCCGCCAACTCTGCCTCAGCCTCTCAGCAGAGAAGATCTACCGCACAATGGCCGACTGCCTCGAACGCGAAGAAGGCTCCGAAATCGATTTCGCAAGCATCATGGTGCAAAACCTCAACAACAACCTCATCACCGCCCCCGAACTCGCCGGCCTCCGCACCCGGCTCCGCAACCTCGACTCCCGCGACGGGCAGACCTTCTTCACCGTCCTGTTCAAGGCCTGGTGCGTCAACGCCGTCGCGACGTTCTCGCTCTGTCTGCTCGCGCAGGCTTACGAGCAGGCGTACCATTTGCTGCAGATTTTCGCGGATATGGAGATGACGGTTAATGTGCTTATCCAGATTGACAAGCTGGTGCAGTTGCTGGAGAGTCCGGTGTTTACGTATTTGCGCATGCAGTTGTTGGAGCCGGAACGGTTTCCGCATTTGTATAAGTGTTTGTATGGGTTGCTTATGCTGCTGCCGCAGAGCAGCGCTTTTGCTGCGTTGAAGAATCGGTTGGGTAGCGTTAGTGCGATTGGGTATCTGCACATCGCGCCCTCGCTCCGCGGCAGCGGAAGCGGTGGTGGCAGCGGCGTTGGAGCGGGTAGTGGCACCACCGGGGCGGCGGTTAGTACGTTCGAACGCCAGAACCGGTTGAAGAGTCGGGAAGCGGATCAAGTGATTAAGTGGGCCGAGTTACTTGAGAAATTTAAGGCTACGCAGGAGCGTGTCCGCCGGGCGCAGCAGAGGCAGTTGGGTGGGGGCATGATGGAGGATGAGGAGGGGATGGAGGTTGGGCGGTCGAGGCTT